>Ga0310120_10001962_pt1 | contig 15271 bp, 12 predicted proteins | sample CB27_AW_983_MG_FD_203506 | JGI IMG/M metagenome (GOLD analysis project Ga0310120, IMG submission 203506) | Marine microbial communities from Western Arctic Ocean, Canada - CB27_AW_983 | ecosystem: Environmental > Aquatic > Marine > Oceanic | place: Canada: Western Arctic Ocean | collected...
GCAGTGTTGTTCCCGCTAAAACCAGTTTGTATGGATTACCAAATGCAGAACACAAACCGTATAGAATTACAAGTAATTCTATTGAAAAAAATGACTCTTCTGGGAAGTTAATTGAATTTCCATTATTGGTAACAACATTTCTAGGTAAAAAAATTCCTGCTGGAGGAGGATTCTATTTGAGAACGCTGCCTCCAAAAGTTATTAAAAATGCATTTAAAAATTATCAAAATAAAAACATGCCAGGATGTTTTTACATTCATTCCTGGGAACTGACGCCTGAATTTATGCCAAAATTAGATTTGCCATTTAAAGACAAGTTTGTAACCTATCATAATTTAGGTAAAGCTTATTCCAGAATGGACAAACTACTAAAAAGTTTCGAGTTTACATCATTTGAGAAATATTTGTCAGAATATAATTAATCGTTATTTCTAACTAGAATCTTCAAAATACTCAAGTGTTCTTTTGATTCCCTCTTTAACAGAAACCTTTGGTTTCCATCCGAGTGATTTTAATTTTGAATTGTTCACAACAAAGTTTCCTACATCAACTTTTTGAGTATAAACAGGCGAATTAACATATTTAATTTTTACATTTGAGAACTGCGTTAACCAGTTGCCTAATTGATGGAACCAAGTCTTTTTACCAGAAGATATCCAATACAAATTACCCTTTTTGCCTTTTTTTATAATGGTCTTTATGCCCGTGATTACATCAGAAATGTAAATTAAATCTCGATAAAAGTTTCCATTGTTATAGATATTTACTTTATTACCTTTGAATGCTTCGTAAATTAAATAATTAATTGCATTTTTGTTTTTAATTATTTGCTCTCGTGGTCCAAACGAATTAGTTATTCTAAAAATTAAAGTATCTAAACCATATACTTGATTGAATATCTTACAATAGTGCTCACTAACTAATCTGTTTGCACCATAAATTGTGGTAGGATTACAAGTACTTTTTTCATTAACAGGTAATCTCTCAGGTTTTCCGATAACTATGAAAGTACTACCTAACACAAACTTACATTTGAGATTTAACTCTTTGATTTTTTGTAACATGAATAATGTTGATTTTGCATTTACATCAATATCATGCACTGGATTCTCAAAAGATTTGGAATGTGAGGTTTGTCCAGCCAAATGAATTAAAACATCAGGCTTGTTTTTCTTAATTGACTTTCCTAATTTTGAAAAATTGGTAACATCAATTTTCTCCTGTTTAATTTTTGTTTTAATATCTTCAACATTATGTTTCTTTTTAAAACTCTTAGTTAGAATAATCAAATCGTGGTTTTCCTTAAGTAGGCTCTCGCATAAGTGGCTGCCCACAAATCCCATACCTCCAGTGACCATTATTTTCATGAATAACTCATCAATAATCTATTAAAGAAACGTTACGGAGAATTAAGAATAAAGTAATGTTAACATACCGTGAAAAAATTGCAGTTTTACTAAGATCTTGTAAAGAATTCAAAAATTGGTGTCTTTATCCTCTTATCTATCTGAACATTATCAAACGTAATTTTGTAATTTTTAAAACGAATTCTGACTTAAAAATGAAAATACGTGTGAAATCGACTGATTTGATGCAGTTAACAACCATCTGGCTAATTAGAGAATATGAAGCTCCAGGTTTCGAAATAAAAGAAAATGATACAATAATTGACGTTGGTGGACATATTGGACTGTTTATGTTGTTTTGTGAACAATTTTGTCGTAAAGGAAAAATCTATTGTTTTGAACCAGCATTAGACAATTATAGAATTTTTTCAGATAATGTTAAACTGAATAATTTGGAGAATATACACTCATTTAATATGGCAGTATCAAAACACAACGGCAAGATTTCTCTATATCTTAATGATGACGCCTCGGGTCATAGTATATTTTTAAAAAACTCTAATCCTATTCAAGTCGAATCTATTACTTTACAAAAAGTCTTTGAGTTGAACAATATTAAAAAATGTAATCTATTAAAACTAGATTGTGAAGGTTCGGAATATGAGATAATAAATTCCCTTCCAGATAGTTATTTTTCTATGATTGATAAAATGATTATAGAGTACCATTTTGCAGAAAAATATCCTAAATTATTAGCAGAATTAACAAAAAAATTAGAATTGATGTCATTTTCTGTAAATGTGAACAAATCAGGCGATGATAGGGGACTAATCTTTGCTGTTAAAAACCAATAGGTTAAACTGACTCGAAAATTTCTGACATTTGTTTACTAATTATGGACCAATCGTGTGATTCTGCAAACTTTCTTCCTAAAATTCCCAAATTATTTCTGTCTTGAAAAACTTCACTGACTGCCATTAAAATCTCTTCTGGATTTGATTTAGAAAAAATCTTACCTGCTTTTGATGCATTTATCATTTCTTTATGTGGTTCTATGTTTGATAATACCAAAGGTTTTCCACATGCCATTGCTTCAAGCGTTGGAACAGGACATACCTCGAAAGTACTTGCAGATATATACAAATCACAAGATGAATAATAAAATTTTAATTCATCATGATCTATTTTTCCTATTAATTCAATTCTGCTATCAAGTTTCTTGTCTTTTATAATACCTTCTAGAACAGCATAATCTTCGCCCTCTCCAACTATTTGCAAGTGTGCATCAGGAAATTTTTCTAATATGGATGGCATTGATTCAATTAGAATTCTAGTTTTTTTATACTTTCTAAGACCGCTTACAAAAAGTAACTGGGGTGTTCCTTTTTTGTGCGGTGTTGGTAAATCTTGATTGAACAACTTGGTATCTACTCCATTGTAAACAACTTCAGCGGAGATATCTTTTACAAGTCGTTTCATTTGATTTACTCCTGCATAAGAAACTGAAGTGATTTTAGAAATTTTATTTCTATATATCCGCATTGCTAGCTTAAAATTAGTTTCTTGAATTTTATTAGAAGCTCCATGATAGTGAAAGATTACTGGTTTAGTAGGTTTCACTGAAAGCAAATAATACAAAACACGTGCTTGGTGTGCATGAATTATATCAAAATCTAGATATGAAATTCCAGATGTTAGGAGTTTTCTTTTATTGAGTTTAATCTTCTCAATGTTAAAAGGCGGATCTGAATCAAAAGAAAATGCTCCAATTGCAGCTCGATAACCCAGTTCATTTAATTCCTTACAAAGATAGTTGATTACAGATGTATGACCAAATGTAGCAGGGTACTTGGCTACTACCATAAGGACCGATTTTTGTTTTTTCATGAATTAGGCTTAGTTTTTTAATTTCATATTAATTAATAGAATGATCAACAGTTTAGTAGGTTCTAATCATAAAAGTACAGATAATTTGTTAATCAGATTTTTATGCACCATAAAATCCAGCTCTTCTGATCACGGTGGATTATGATACAATTAAACAATCTAGTTTTAGCCGAAAAACAATTTTTTTATGTCTATTATCAATTGGAATTATTGGTCTATTAGTTAGGCTGTATTTTGAGCCACAAATTCCATTAACTGGAGATTCGTCATATTATTTTGTATATGCTGCAGATACCAGCTTAACAGGAAAATTATCAGAATCATATTATTTAACCAATAGTGGATGGCCTATGTTTTTGTCAATTTTATTTTCTAGTACAAAACTTGATGATCCATTTTTTTTGATGGAATTACAACGTTTTTCCTCGATAATTATTTCGACTGTTACCATTGTTCCAGTGTATTTCCTTTGTAGAAGATTTTTTAATCCAGAGTGTTCCTTGATAGGTTCATCACTATTTGCGTTTGAACCATACATAATCATCAATTCATCACTAGGTATTACAGAACCACTTTTTCTATTTTTAGGAATTTCATCATTAGTTTTATTTCTGAACAATAATCATAAACTCATTTACAGTTCATTTGCAATAGCAGGTTTATTCACATTAGTTCGATTTGAAGGCATGATCTTTTTTGTAATTATATCAGTACTATTCTTAGTAAAATATAGGCACAAAAAAAGGATTTTTTTCCAATATCCTCTGCTTTTTGCAATATATGCACTAGTTCTATTACCAGTTGCATATTCAAATCTTGAAACGCATGACAGAGATGGTTTTTTTGACGAATTATTTGCTGTAAGTGGATATTCGTATACGCATTTTGTTCAAGGAACTCCTGAAATTGGTGACCCAATTTATGGTGATACAAAAGAACCCAATATGCAAAAGTTTCTCGTTATTGGAACGACAAGCATGCTGAAATTCTTAGGGTTACTACTAGTACCAATATCTGTGTTTTTTGCAGCGGTCGGACTTGTATTAATAATTAAAAATAAAAAAAATATAAAAATTGATTATGCGATCATAACAATAATTCTAACTTCCATTATCATGTTACTTCCTGCATATTATGCGTATGGAAGAGGTGCAGAAGATGTACGATTTGTGTTTATGATCTTGCCATTAATTATACTTATTTCATTATATGGTATAAACAAGTGGAAAATTAAAAGGAAGAAATTAATGACTGTTTTTATGATAATTGCAATTATTTTAGTATCATTTGTTTTTCTAGATTTTAAAAAAATTGATTATGATTATGACAAAGAGGTTTTTTCTATTACAAAATTTCTTGTGAGTAAGACGAATGCGATTAATGGGGATTCAGCCGATATAAAATATAGGTCTGCTGCAGCACTTATTGTTAATTGGCCAAATTTACCGCTTATCACTTGTGGACCCAATGTCTGTGCAGAGGAAGCTGGGGCTGGTGCAATTAAGATAGAACGATTGGCAATAATACCAACTTCAAATGAAAAATCGTTGATTGAATTCATTGATTCGGCCAAAGATAATGGACTAACACATTTGGCAGTTGATGGCAGAGAACACCAACCTGAATTCCTTAGAGATGTTTTTTATCATGATGAGAAACATCCTTACCTGGAAAAAATTTATGACTCCTCTGAATTAGGAATGAAATATCATGTTAAGATTTATGAAATTGATTTTGTGAGAATATATGAAAACTAAAAAAGTTGTAATTGTAATATCTATTATTATTTCATTAGTAATCATATCAAGTATAACTGTATCAAATCCGCTATTAGTTGATAGAGCTTTTTACAGGATGGGATTTCAAGAGCAAGTATGTTTTGTGAATTATGATGATGAATTTCAATCTGACAATGTAACTAACATTGTAGCTGTTGGAGATTTTGGTATTAACGAAAATTCAATCAAAACTTTGAAAAATATACAATTAAACAATCCCGAGATAATTTTAATTCCTGGTGATATAGGGCAATCAACTGTAAAAGATTGGATTGAACTTTCACAATTTATGATGAATGACAATATGTATATCGCGTTAGGAGACAGTGATTTGGCAGAAGGAAATGATTATCTGAAACATTTTGGTTTAAGTAATGATTATTATTCCTTTGATTACGAAAATATACATTTTCTGGCAATATCAACAAACCAAGAAAGTCATACTGAATTTGGAATCTACTCTGATAATGTTCAATTAGATTTCATAAGAACTGACTTAAGTGGTGCTGCAGATAATCCGGAAATAGATTGGATAATTGTTTTCATGCATCACCCTATGTATACAAGTTCATCAAATTCTTTTTCCATGGACTTGAGAGATACTCTCCAACCAATATTTGATAGACATGGAGTTAATTTAGTAATAAATGGACATACGCATGCTTACGAGAGAACAAATCCTGTGATGTTCAATGACATAATAACAGATAATGTAGATTGTTTATATGAATATCCTGATGGACAAATCTACCTAACAGTTGGTACAGGAGGACATAGTCACTCAAAATTCAAACAAAAACAATCATGGTCCATAATACAAAATGATAATGATTACGGATTTATCAATATTAGAATAGTAAATGATGGCAAAACACTTTATGGAGAATTCGTCAGTAATACTGGAAAAGTTATGGATACATTTCAAATTAATTTGAATTCTAAACAAATAAAAAATCTGGAAGGTTAATGTTGTAAAATGCTAGCAACAAGAAAAAAGAAGATATGACTTTATCATCAGAGAACAGTTTTTTTAATAAAAATGAATCCTCGAAATCACATACGCTAAAATTCCTAAGTAGGCGAATCGAGTATTCAAAAATTGAAAAAATATATGATTTTACAGTATCAGAATGGATAGATGATTATCAAAATATTGTTAAAAAAATACAAAGAAAATTTAGTAGTAATAAAATTATCATTCGAAGTTCTGCAATCGGTGAAGATTCAATTGAAAAATCCCATGCCGGAAATTATAAAAGTGTTTTAAATGTTGATGCAACTTCTGGATCTCAAATAAAAAATGCAGTAAAAAAAGTAATTGCATCTTATACTAAAAAAGGAAGCACGGACACTAACAATTTAGTTTTAATACAAACTCAGACAAAAAATATTCAAGTTAGTGGAGTTATTTTCTCAAGAATACCTGATTCTGGTTCACCATATTTTATAATTAATTATGAAGAAAGTGGATCTACTGACAGAGTCACAAGAGGATTAGTTAATAATTCAATAAAAATTTTTAGAAAAACAAATTTGGCTCTTTTACCACTGCATTGGTCCTTACTTTTAAAATCTGTCACTGAAATTGAACGGGTTGTAAATTCTACCTCTCTTGATATTGAATTTGGTATTACAAAATCTAAAAAGATAATCATTTTTCAAGTAAGACCAATAACATCAATTGATCTAAAACCAATTTTAGATTCAGAAATAATTAAAATTATTAAACAATGCAAAAAAGATTTTCGTCTGAATCAAAATCGTCATAGTTTAATCAATGATCATGGATTTTTTTCCGATATGACGGATTGGAATCCTGCAGAAATTATTGGAAATAATCCAAATCTGTTAGACTATTCCATATATGATTATCTGATAATGAATGATGCGTGGTGTCTGGGAAGAAAAAAACTGAATTATCAAAATGTATCAAACAAAAATCTCATGATAAAATTTGGGAATAAGCCATATGTAGATGTAAGATGCAGTTTTAATTCATTAATCCCAAAAAATATTCCTCAACATCTGAAAAAAAAACTTTTGCATTTTTATTATAAAAAACTTGAAGCAAATCAACATCTTCATGATAAAGTTGAATTTGAGATTTTGTTTTCATGTTATGAGCCATTTATAGAGAATAGACTAATTGAATTAAAATCTTATAATTTTTCTGATGCTGAAATAGAAGAATTAAAAAATTATTTGCTTGAATTTACCAATAAAATAATTAATAATTTTAATGGTTTTTCAAAAAAATGTTCGGATTCTATAAAAATTATGAAAAAAAACAGACTCAAAATACTCTCTAATCTCTCTCAAAATGAACGAAAATACAAAAATCTCTTAACATCGTCAAAATTACTGCTAGAAGACTGTAAAAAGTTTGGAACAGTTCCATTTTCAATGATGGCTAGATTAGCTTTTATTTCATCAGCAATTCTAAAAAGTTTAATAAAAAATGAACAAATTTCTAACAAATCAGCTGAAATTTTTATGAATTCAATTGATTCTCCTTTATCTAGATTTCAAAATGATCAAATAAAATTTAGAAATAACCAATCATCAAAAAAACAATTTCTTAACAAATATGGACATCTTAGACCAGGAACATATGACATTAATGCTATTAGATATGATCAAAACCCACTGCTTATCTCTGATATTAGAATAAATTCTAAAACAGCAAAAAACAAACACATAAAATTTAACAGTATAAAAAAACTTGGAAACTCTGGGTTAGATTTTTCAAAAATCAATTTTGATGATTTTGTTAAAAAATCATTATCACAAAGAGAGGAATTAAAATTTGAGTTTACAAAAAATTTAAGCGATGCATTAGAATTAATTTCTGAAGCAGGAGCAAAACTAAATTTTTCGCGAGATGAGATATCTAATTTAGATATATCATTTATTCTATCCAGTTATAAAAAATATCCAAGAGATTTACTAAGAAAAAAATGGAAAAAAGCAATATTAAAACAGAAAAATAAAAAACTAGCTTTCAATAATATCGTATTACCGCCCATTATTACATCACAGAATGATTTTGACATTATAACATATCCATTTACTAAACCTAATTTTGTTACAAAGAAAAAAATTCGTGGTGAGATAATTAGTATTAAAAAAATCATTGACGCCTCAGATATGTCAAAAAAAATAGTTCTTCTTGAAAATGCTGATCCTGGCTACGACTGGATATTCTCTTATAATCTTGCTGGGCTAATTACAAAATACGGTGGTGTTGCTTCACATATGGCTATAAGATGTGCGGAATTAAATTTACCAGCGGCGATAGGATGCGGTGAAATATTTTATGAAAAACTTCAACATTCTTCTAGAGTTCTACTGGATTGCGAGAATTCACAAATCTCAATCCTTGAGCATACTAAATCTGATAGATTCATCGAAGAAAAACAGATTCTGAAATCACTTGGGTATATTAAATAAAACCATAAAATAATCATGAATATGCTAAAAATTGGTATAACATCTAGAGTAGTAGAGGCAATTAATTATGTTGATAACAGAGATGCACTTAGCCAAGACTGGACGAGATTTATAGAAAAAGTCAATGGAATGCCTATTCAGATTCCAAATTTATTATCCAATCTGCAATTATTTCTAGAAGAACTGAAGATAGATGCGTTAATTCTATCTGGTGGTGACGATGTTGGTACTCCACCTGAACGTGATAAAACTGAACATGCACTAATTGATTTTGCCATAAAAAATGATATTCCTATTCTTGGTGTATGTAGAGGCATGCAAAAACTAAACCAATATTTTGGTGGAACACAGAATACATTGTCAACAAAGATTCATGTAAATAACGATCACATGATTAGCATTAAACAAGAAAGTTTTCTAAACATATTTGATTCCGAAGCAGTTCAAGTAAATTCCTTCCATCACAATGTGATCACAAATGATTGTCTTGGTCATAATTTAGTTCCATTTGCATTTTCAAAAAATGATAACACAGTTGAAGGTTTCTTCCATTCTGAATTTCCTTTCATTGGTGTAATGTGGCATCCTGAGCGCGAACAAAAAAAATTTGATGAGTTGATCATGAATCAATTATTCCATAGAAAAATAAAGCGATGAAAGCAATCATTCTGGCGGCAGGTGAGGGTAAACGATTACACCCACTAACTTTGAATCAGCCAAAATGTCTAGTAGAATTATTTGGAAAAAGTATTTTAAAATGGCAGGTAGATGTTTTTAATCATTTTAACATTACAGACATTGCAGTAGTAAAGGGATACATGGAAGAAAAAATTAACATTCCAGACATAAACTACTATATCAACAAAAAATTTCGAGATACAAATATGGTTGAAACACTTTTTACCGCACGTGAAATAATGGATGATTCTGTTATAGTTTCTTATGGAGATATAATATTTGAAAAACATGTATTTGAAAAATTATTTTCTAGTTCCGCGAACATCTCATTAATTGTTGATAAAAATTGGCTTAGTTATTGGAATACTCGTTTTAAAGATCCTTTAGATGATGCTGAAAGTCTAACCATTGATAAAAACGGTAACATCACCAGCATAGGCCAAAAAACTACAGAAATAGCTGATATTCAAGCACAATATATTGGATTAATGAAATTTCGAGGTGAAGGACTCGAAATTTTAAAATCTTTTTATGACAAATCCAAATTATCTGCACAAAACGGCAAGAATCCACTTAATTCTAGTCTCATTTTTGAAAAATCCTTCATGACAGATCTTCTTCAAGGAATGATAGATAACGGAGTAAAAATTAAAGCAATTCCAATATCTAATTCTTGGCTTGAATTAGATTCTTACAATGATTTTGTTGTATACAAAAACATGTATGAAAAAAATACACTATCAAAATTTTTCAATGTATCTAACTGATATTCTCAGATGATTTAATAACATTCTTTTAATAACATTTTTTTAACAACATACATGGAAAATAAAAACTATAACATTATTCTCATTAACATAGATGGATTTCGAAAAGACAAAATTGATCTATGTCCTTCACTAAAATCTTTAAAAGAAAATTCAAATTATTTTTCTGAAATGTACACGCCAGCACCTTATACATTTGCTTCATTACACGCTATATTCTCTGGAATGTATCCGTCAAAAAATGGAGTTAATGGATATTATAATATTTTTAAATTTAAGAAAAATGAAATTAGAACGTTCCCTGAACTTTTACAGAAATATGGTTATCACACATGTTATGACATTATTGATGATTCGGTTATTCCTGCTCAGGGATTCTCTGAAAAAAATGTGTTTGATGAAAAAACTGTTAATTTTAAAGAAAGACATGCTAATCTTATCAAAGAACTATCCTCAAAGAAAAAATTTTTTCTTTTTTTACACTATACAGAAATACATAAACACCTAGTTGATGCTGTGATTCAAAAATATAAACAAGAATCTAACGATGATGAATTTTTTAGTAAACAAAAAGAAAATGATGATCGCTTTAATTCGTATTTACCTTATTGTGATGAGTATATCAAAACCATACTTGAAACATTAGAACAACAAAAAATTCATGAAAATACAATTTTGATACTCTTTTCAGATCATGGGACAAGTTTAGGTGAAAAAAAGGGTGAAAAATTTTATGGTGTTTTTGTTTATGATTATACCATTAACGTATTTTGTATGCTAAAGATACCACATTCCAAAAAACAAATTGTTGTTAATCAGTGTAGTACAATTGATTTATTTCCAACAATTCTGGACCTTGCGGGTATTCCAAAAGATTCCACGTCTAATTTCCAAGGAAAAAGTCTAATTCCATTTCTTGAAAATAATGAAGAAAAAGATAGAGATATTTTTGCTGAAACAGGTGGACTATATGGTCCATGGCCATCCCCAGAAAAACATAATGTTTTTTGTGTTAAATCGAATGGAAAAAAGCTGATTTATAATGAAACTCCTCAAACCTGGGAATACTATGATCTCAAGTCGGATCCACTAGAGGAAAACAATTTGTATGATGATTCGTCACCAAATGTGCAAAATCTGAAGAAATTACTGCTTAAATTTATGAAAGAAAACAATATTGATTTGGCATTAATTAATTAGAATATGTTTTTTATTTTTAATTGCTGAAAAATCAAGTTTGCAATTTTTTGATTACCAACCATAGAATAATGCCCCCCATATTCATTATTATCAGAATATAACTCATCCAAACATTCTTCTTGAAGCAACCCTTCTGTGACATCTACAAAAACCAAATTATTAATCCCTGAAATCTCAGTAATAAATTCTTGATAAAAATTATAATTTTGTTTTATAAATAAAATATCATCTTTTTGTGGCAAGAACATAAAGATAGGTAAAAAATTTTTCGTTTTTGAAAAATCCACGTATTCTTCAAGAATTTTCCTAAATAGTTCCAAAGTACTTTTGTCTTTGAATAATTTTATTCTCCACTCTAGATTTATTTTCATAATTATATCCATTGGTTTCCACGAAATTTCTTTTGTATCTTTATTCTTTGATTCACGTTCCTCAATTTTTTTAATCCATTTTATAATTCCAAAATTTCTTCTCAAATTACGAAATATGGTAATGCAATATGGAAATGTTATTTTCTCTTTTCTGAATTTAGCTTTATAAAAAAAGTCATTTTCTTGTATGTAATCTAGATACTCATTATACTGTGAAAACTTTGCTTCTGTATCAATTGGGTTTTTTAATAATTCCAATTTATTTTTGTGAATCTTAAATCTAGGTTTGAATCCAAGTGTATTTCCATATTCGTAATAATGTTTCCATATACTGATAATTCTACTGATTGTGTCTGGAACAACTCCTATCATTACAATTTTTGTAGGATTTTTTGAATACTGCCTTTTTAACCTCAAGTATGTTTGATCTAATCCATAATTTCCAACTCCAAAATTCTGAACATTCGTTTTTAGTAATTCTGATAGGTAATGTTCCCATGTCTCATTATCATTCACTTGCCTGCAGAATGAAAATGAATCCCCATAACAAGAAATATCTGATTTCATTTCTTCAAATTTTGGATTTGTTCTTGCTCCAGAATTATTTGTGGTCCATTTAACTTTCCCACCCTTGCTATTTTCGAAATGTTCCGTATTTGGTTTTCTTACCCAACCTAATTCTGCGTCATATCCATGTGGTAAAAATTTCTCTAACACATGTTCTGAAATTTGTGGGTTTTCATCTTTCTCTAATATGAGCCATTGAAATTTCTTATTTACGCTCAAAACTAATTTGTATACACTAATCTCTGAAATTAAAAAGATAATTCCAATAACTAAAAAATAGATTTCTAGCATATTAAATTAAAATTCAATCAGCTTTTATGTTTTAATACATAAAGAAATTTTGTTTTATCGTCTTTTCCCCACATATGTCTCTTAATTTCAACTTCAAATCCACATTTTTTTATCAGTTCTTCAAAAACGTCTTCAAGATATTCGTTATGTTGTAATGCCAGTGAATAATTATGCCTAAATCTAGCAGTTACGAATAGCCTCCCGTGAGAATTAAGATGTTGTTTTAAGTGAGTTAAAGTTTTTCCAGGACTCACTACATGTTGTAATACTTCAAAACAGGTAATAGCATCATAATTTTCTTCTATTGGGACTTCATTATGTATCTCTAGTATTTGTACTGGAATCTGATATTTTTCTATTCTCCATTTTCCAAAATCAAAAGTTTTTCCTGGAATATCTGCAGCTGTTGCTTCAAACCCATTCATACTAGCAATTATACTATCTTGACAAATACCCGCACCAAAATCTATAATTTTTTTGAGATTATTTTGTTTAGCTAATTGAATTACAGTATTACTCAATTCTTGTTTTGAGCTAGTGCTATGATATTCCATTAGTTCGAATATATAATTAGGTGTCTGGCGATAAAATTCCATGACCTCTTGCACATTTGTTTGATCTATTTGTTTTTTTTCCCACTCCTCTGCTGATAAATTTGACCATTTAACAAATCCTGGAAATTTTTCTTTTACATTATTATAATCATTCAAAACTGATTCAAATTCTATATTGAGATATTCTGCAATTTCTTTTAGACTCTCATTAAGATTCAATTTCTAACACCAATTATAATCAACTTTTAACATATCATATAATTTATCATTATATGGTAAGAAAAACTCCATTAATTTTTTCCTAGTTTCCACTTTCATAGGAGTATATTCTGCAACATTTTTCTTTTCCAGATTTTTTATTTTAGCCGGTGGTAAATTTAAAAATCCAAAAACCTCATTCATGATTTCTTGTGTTTTATCAGCAAAATCCTCACTTTTTAAAATCTTAATGTTGTTTTTTGGAAAATACTTAAACCAAATCTCTAATTGTTTTGCATAAAGACCCCTACCCAAATAACTCTGCCCAACGTACTGATCAATCTTTACTTCATCATATTGGTTAATTCGTTTAATTTCTTCTTCAACTACTACATCAAATGAACGTTGTTCATCACCCATTCTAATCCCTAAAAAATAATTGGAGTATGCTCTATCTATTGGATTTCTTAATAAGATGATTATTTTTGTTTCTGGAAAAAACTCCTTGATTCTCTTAGCAACTTTTTCATTGTAAATATAAAAAGGAGTATCATCAAATGTTAGAAAATTACCAGTTTTATTTTTAATACTTTTTTTTTGAAAATTTGTTGGGAATAATGATCTGTACCACTTCCATCCTAACTTGAAATTATCATCAAAGAAACCCAACTCATCATATGCAGATTTTACAATGCTTGGATGTTGATCTAAGTAATGATACATAGAAGTAGTGCCACTTCTAACTACTCCAATCACAAAAAAGTCTGGTAGAACTCTCATCATAGAAGTTAAACCATACACATGTCGTTTTATTATTACATATTTTAAATCTCTAAAAATTTTTAAAATCAATTGATAATTATTCAATTTAAGTAATTATAATATTTTATTAATTTCGTCACATATGGTTATGATTGATTCATCATTTATTGTTGGATATGATGGCAATGAAAGTATCTGTTTAGAAAAGTCTTCACTCTTTTCTAATTTTAAATTTAATGATTCATAAATTGGTTGCTTGTGTATTGGTATTGGATAATGTATAGTGGTTTGAATATGTTTTTCTGTTAAATGCTTTTGAAGCAAATCTCTCTTCTTATGTTTGATTACAATTTGATGATATACAGATTTACCATAAGGATTTTCTTGTAAAATAATATCTTCTCGTAGATTTTTTCTGTACAACTTTGCAACTTCTTGCCTACGTTGATTCTTCTTATCTAACATCCTTAATTGAACTCTGCCAATTGCTGCATTTACTGTATTTAACCTCATTGTATATCCAAATCTGTTGAACACATTTCTTGTTTCCCCTCTACCATTATCTCTCATAGAGCTTATTTTTTCTGCAATCTCTTCATTATTTGTGGTTGCTATTCCTCCATCACCGCCTACTGTCATATTTTTTGTTGGATAAAAAGAAAAACACCCTACATCTGAAATACTACCTACTTTTTTATTCTTGAAAGTTGCACCGTGTGCTTGACATGCATCTTCAATTATGGGAATTCCATGTTGTTCTGAATAAGAAATTACAGAATCAAAATCACAGGGATTACCATAGATATGTACAGGAATTATTGCATCTGCCTTTGTTTTTACTGAACTGAGATCAATATTTCCATCCGCAGGATTAATGTCTGCTAATATTGGTTCAGCGTTAGACATTTTTATACAATTTGCAGATGCAATAAATGAGTTAGTAGATGTGATTACTTTTGAATTAACTGAAATTCCCAGTGACACCAAAGACAAATGTAATGCACTATTACCTGAACTTACTGCGATTGCAAACTTTGTTCCTATATATTCTGCAAATTCTTCTTCAAACTTTATTACACTTTCCCCTCCAACAAAATTTTCATTTTGTAACGCATGAATTGCCGCATCTTTCATTTCTTCACTAAACTCTTGAATAAAAAATGGAATGTTTTCTTTCAATTATTTTCCCCAGTTTAACAAATGTTAGATTTTTTAGAAACTTGAATAATCATTTTTTATACATCTCTTGAATCAAATCCTGTGATCAAAGCTTACCCGATGCATTAATTTTTCTGAAAAACTCTAAATCTCGCTCTTTAGTAACCGTTCTGTTTTCTAAGAACTCCTCAGTTGTATCTACTATGCCCTGTAATTGCTCCAGATCCTTTTCATCAATCTTTTTCCCTTTTTCCGAATCTAAAA
>Ga0310120_10001966_pt1 | contig 15265 bp, 11 predicted proteins | sample CB27_AW_983_MG_FD_203506 | JGI IMG/M metagenome (GOLD analysis project Ga0310120, IMG submission 203506) | Marine microbial communities from Western Arctic Ocean, Canada - CB27_AW_983 | ecosystem: Environmental > Aquatic > Marine > Oceanic | place: Canada: Western Arctic Ocean | collected...
CTGGGCTTCGGCATATTGCTGGCGAGTGACGGTCCTTTGTGAAGTTTCTGTCTTCTCTGATGGGCGGCCGATCATCTTGCGCATCCCGGCCAGGCGCTGCTGCATCTGCTCGGCAGTGATCTCGCCGTCTTGCACCATCTTCTCCATCTTGGCCTGGGCTTCGGCATATTGCTGGCGAGTGACGGTCCTTTGTGAAGTTTCTGTCTTCTCTGATGGGCGGCCGATCATCTTGCGCATCCCGGCCAGGCGCTGCTGCATCTGCTCGGCAGTGATCTCGCCGGCTTGCACCATCTTCTCCATCTTGGCCTGGGCTTCTGCATAGTCCTGGCGAGTGACGGTCCTTTGCGAAGAGTCTTTCTTCTCGGTGGTTTTCTTCTCCTCGGAATCCTGCTGGCCCTCTTCCATCATTTCGATGTAGATCTCGACCGCCTGATCCTCGGTGATCTTTCCCGCCTCGATGCCCTCTTCGAGTCGAGTTCGAATCAACGCCCCACGGCCTCGGTCATCTTGCTCCATCACCTCGATATATTTTTGTCTCGCCTGTTCCCAGGTCATCGCCCCCGATTCGATGGCCGCTTCGAGACGCTGACGCACTCCGGCACCATCGATGCTGCGCTGCTTCTTTGGCCTGACCTGCTCCTTTCTGTCGGCGGCGCGAGCCTTGTCAGCGGCCAGTCTCTTGCGCAATTCCTCAAAGCGGGCACGGCCCTGCTCACGAGTGATCTCGCCAGCGGCAATCGCCTCACGAAGCTTGGTTCCCGCCTCTCGCAGAAGACGTTCCGTTTCGGCAACCGTTTCATCTGCTTCTCGTACGGCGCCACGCTCTCGACTGGCGGCCAGACGCTTGCGCAGCCCTTCCATCCGCTCGCGACCCTGTTCAGCGGTGATCTCTCCGGCGGCTATCGCTTCCTCGATCTTGCGACTCGCTTCTTCGACGCGACGACGGATGCCATCGGCGCGCTCATCTCCATCGTCATCACCATCGCCAGCATCGCCTTCCCCGCGGCGCTCAGCCAATCTGCGGCGCAGCCCCTCCAGCCGCTCGCGACCCTGTTCCTCGGTGATCTCGCGGGCAGCAATCGCCTCGCGGATCCTGCGTCTCGCCTCCTGCAGGCGGCGTTCCATAACCTCGTCCACATCGTCATCGCCATCGTCGTCGTCATCGTCATCGTCAACTTCTGGTTGCGGGTCCGAGTCAGGATCGGGATCCTGCCCGACAGAAAAATCGACAGAAAAATCGACAGCGCCGGGACTCACTGCGGCTGATTTCGCATCACCTATCGATGGAATCGCAAGCAGTGCCCCCAGCAAACCAGAGAAGAAACAAATGAAAGCGAGATTCGCTGACAAAATGGAACGGGGTTCCTGGTCTCTACCCAGGACTTTGTAGATGTGCTGCATCAGAGGACCTCCTCAGGAAGATAGAAACGATGGTGAAGTGTGAACTCGAATTGATTCCAGTGACAGCACTGACTGCGGATTCCTCGGTGGCGGCACCCTCTCGACATCGATGCAATTCGAAACATCAGAAGCAGGGCAGGCCGTCTGGCGTCGGATCGGGTGCTGGAGTACCGGTCGGAGGTGGAATCGGAGGAGATCCGGGTACGAACAGCGTGTTCAGGAAGTAGATCTCATCGGTCAGATTGACGTTTCCGGTGTCGTCGGTATCGCACGCCTTCATGCACTGCGGCGCAATACCGCCGGCAAACAGGTAGGTGAGCCCGAAGATGACATCTGCGAGGTTCACCGAATCGTCGCCATTGCAATCTCCTCTGAGGAAGACGGCCTGCTCCAGGAAGATGATCACTGCCGGATCGAAGGATGGTCCCGTGGTCACTCCATCGACATAGATGAGATTGGTCACCTGAGAAGGACCCAACCCATCGACAAAGTTCAGTTCTCTGACGTCTCCATCGACGAATCCCGATGCGGCCACGGAGAAATCGATCGACAGGATCGACCGGTCATCTCCAGCAGGAAGTTCCTGACCTGCAAAGGGAGGTCCGGCATCGAAGATCACCTGAACCGTGATGTAGCCGCCACTGGCTCCATCGGCAACTTCGACGATCACCTGTTCGGCACCGAGATCACCCGCCTCGGTTCCATCCGTGGTGACATTGTTGATATCGAGCAGGTCGGATGGAAATTCCAGCGACAGATCATAGGCTTCCACCTGGGCACTCGATGAGAGGAACACCGGCATCACCATCGATGCCTGCCCTGCGATGGCGGTGGCATCGTCGATGGCGACCGAGACCTCGACGATCGTCACCGAGCAGTTCTCTGCGATGGAAGCATCGCCAGCCTGCACACCCCTGACGCCATACTGGAAGGATCCCGGAGTCACCACTGGATCAGAGAAGCTGGTCGCATCGCCAGCCAGCGTCGCCAGTGGCAATCCATCCTTCTCGACGATCACCTCGTCGTAATCGACCGGGTTTTGCCATGCCAAACCGATCCCGCTGGCACTCTGGGCACACACCAGGTTGGTCGGTGCTTCGACCAGCGAACCGACGGGAGCCAGTACCGGGACATTGACGGTGGAAGGGGAGCCTGGCCTGAACAGGGTCACCGTCGCGATGGCAGCGGTCGGCGGCAGATCCGTGATGAGGCGATAGTTGTACATGAATCCCCAGCGCAATGCGTTGGCATCCGGATTCTGAATGTACGGCTCCGTGGCCCAGGTCACTCCCGCCGGGGTCACAGCCGAACTCCACAGTTCGGTGTCATAGGGCTCACCACTGTGGTGGGCGATGCCGCGATGACCGACTGCAGAGAGATTTGCCGAGGCAGATACCGGCACCGTGAAGGCGCCCGCGCAACGATCGGAGTTCATGTTGTAGAGCGCGTAATCGTAGCGCCACTGGCCAGATCCGAGATCGGTGACCTTGTAACCGAGCAGCATCAGTCCCTCTCCGGGGACCCTGACCTCCTCGATCACCACTTCCGGGTCGTAATCCTGCCACGCCTGGATGCCGGGCTCCCCCGCCTGGGTCGGTGATCCCGCAACGAAGTCGAGCGGAAAAGAAGCGGGGTTGCCACCGATGGTGACCTGGCGGTAGGCGACATTGTTATCACCGTTTCCTGCCAGAGCATCATCAGGAGTGACATAGTGTCCGGTGACGAAGTAAAGAGTGTTCGGATTGAGAGCCGGGTCGATCAACGCCTCTGCCACCTGCAAACGGCGATCCACGGTGTTGGTGAAGGGAGGCATCGTAGGATCGACCGGATAAGGGAACACGCCGGTATGTGCATTGACCTGCGACCGGGGTCCCAGGTTGGATTGCTGGCCATTGAGTCCCGCTGAATACGGATCAGAACAATCGATACCGAGGGTGTCGCAATCGGTCGCCTGGCAGGCACCACAATCGGTGAGACTGAGCGCACAGAAACCGTGCTTGAGCCATGAAACACCGATCTGCTCCAGCACCCCATCGTAGAGCCTGTACATCTCCTGCCCGATCACAGGATGAAAACTGTCATTGGCGTGCCACAGCAGTTCTATGTCGCCGATGTTGCAAGAAGTGGTTCCGACGGAATAGGCATAGATGCCGTTTTCCTGACCGAAACTCCCCAGTTGTTGAAGGTCGAACAGAAAAACATCAGGAGCCTGAGCGGTCAGCGAACCGGGGATCATGGCAAGAAAAAAGACCCAGATCAGCAATGGGCCCGAATGCGTTGGATCAGAAGCCTCTGTCGAAGATCTTGAAGGCATTGACATCTAGACTCCTCCCTGCAACAGCGCGCTGTTGCGGCCGCGACCGAAGTGATGTCAGTAGTGCCTCTAGCTCGGGCTCAACATCTTTGGTGGCGGGCTAATATGGTCGATCAACTCATCCAGCTGCGAAGACCTGGCTACTGCCAGTACCTTCTGGCGTAACCCTTCCTGGATCGCCGCTGCAGACTTCAATTGCTCCGGGATGCGTGAGGCCAGGCTCTCGCCAACTCGCTCTAGCTTTTCCGGGATGTCATTGATCATTTCTACTCCTACCCCAAATTCCCCTCGGCTGAGAAGCCCGCGACCATTCCCCGACTGCCGCACGCGACTCTTCCCGACGATGCTAGGGCGGGCGACCCTGTGAGGCAAGTGCAGTCGATACTAATTTTGCGGCTCTGAAACACCGAATTCCCGCTCCAGCGGTCCCAGGTGGCCTCCAGAAGCGGTCAGACGCCTCGCTGCCAGTTTCACGTCTCCGCCAGCCCAGCAGGTCGCGATCGCGTGCCGTAAGTCACCGTGACAGCTGGAGATCGACTCATTGGCCGTGGTTTTGTCGACACTCGCCAGATGCATCACTATTTGAACCGCACGATTCCTCAATTTCCGGTTGGAAGCGGTCAATGCGACCATCCGCCCGCGATGAATCCAGCCATTCCTGAGCGCACAGATCGTCGAAGCCCGCTGCAACAATCGATGGGTGGCGGTGGCAGCCTTGAGACGCGTCGAGCCTGCCACCGGCTCCGCACCGGTGTCGAGCACGATGCGAAGTGAGGAGCCGATGGCGGCATCGGGGTCACAGGTGATGAACACGGTATCGGCTGACGCCTCTGCGGCAGCGGTGAGTCCTTCGCGCACCCACGCCGCCGATCCCGAGGCACTGATCCCTATGACCAGGTCTCCGGCACCTGTCGCCACTTCTGCAATTCGATCACGAGCCGCTTCACCATCGTCCTCGGCATCTTCCTGGGCTGCGGTCAAAGCCGCATCTCCTCCGGCGATCAGTGCCAGTCTGCGATCGGTTGCGATCGAGAAGGTCGGTCCCCACTCCGCCATGTCGAGTGCCAGCAGTCGACCGCTCGTTCCTGCGCCCAGGCCGATGACGCGACCCGTTTCTCCGTCGAGGGTTCTTGCCATCCGCTCCGACAGTTCAAGAATTCCCTCACGCGCTCCGCTCAACGCTCGCTGAACCGTGGACTCCTGCTGCTCGAACAGTTGCCACAGTTGCTCGGGGTCCGATATTGCTGCTGCAGTCGGGTCGACCTGTTCCGTCGAGGGGCCAACCATCAGAGCCCACCGCCAGGCCCCTGGATTCGCCTCCAGACACGGCCGATTTCCGTGCGAGTCTGTTTTTCCCATGGTGCGTGCGGGTAGTCCCTGAGGACCTTCTCGAGTGCGGAAGCGGCTTCCCCGAGGCGCTTCTTTTGCTCCAACTGCTTCGCTTTCGCCATCGCTTCACGCCATCGCTTCTCGACGATCCCGAGCAACTCGAGCCGACGCTGAGCCGGTGGAGACGCGGCTGGAAGCGCAAGTTCGGCCACTTGAGAGAGCAGCCGACAACAGCTGGCGGTGTCATCCTTACCGAGCACGAGGGTCGCCCGGTCGAGCAGTTTGGTGGCAGCATCCCACTTCCTCGACAGCACGATGCTCTCCCTGGAGGCGTTGCGTAACACCTTCTTCAGGGCGCTGGCGGAGAGTTTCTTGCCTTCATGCTTGGCGCGTTGGCGGCCGAACTGATCGAGAACACCGACGACGGTCGTCGCTGAGGGGGTACCGAGAGAGGTGCTGAGAAGTTGCTGCACCCTTTGCCTCGACCAGCGGTGCTGAGCGTCAGCGGGTTCGGCATCATCAGGATTCGGTTCGGCAGGCCAGTCCCAGCCTCCGTCGGCGTCCGATTTCCACACGACCCGCACCAGCACCACCTTCTCGAGCAACCGAGCCATCGAGGGCGTCTTTATCATCTGATCGAGATGCAGCGCAGGATCGACATCTGCGGGAGATTCGAGCAGTACCAGTATCGGCTGGCGCTGCTGCAGAGCACGCGGCAGACCCACCTCCGGATCGAGCCAACTGGTTCCGGCAACGACATCTGCTGCCAGCGGAGCCGTGGATAGCAGTGCCGTGGATAGCAGTGCCGTGGATAGCAGTGCCGTGGATAGCAGTGCCGTGGACAGCAGTCCGCCGAGCATCAGGAATCGCCAGGCAACCGCCGAGAGGCCACCAGCGATGCAAGAGGCACTGAATTTCTTCATTTGCTTGCCGGAGTAATGCATCGATCGAGCCTCCATTCGAGACATCAGTCTAATCCGTGGCGCCAACCGAGGCCATCCCCCCACTCCTTCGACTTGCCCGGAACTCGACCACAGCCCATGATCAGACGGCTGCTCCCCGGACTGTTCGTGGCGCAACTATCGTCTGCTGCTGAAAATTCGGAGGCTCTCGCCTTGTTGCCCGATCCGCCCACTGCTCCTGATCCGCTGGCCCCGACACGGGGTACGGCCCGCGCTCCGCATCCGATGCTCGAAAAGGAGGGGCACCAGATCCAGCAGATGTTCGATGAGATCGCTCCCCGGTACGACCTGCTCAATCGTGTCTTTTCCTTTTCCATCGATCTGTGGTGGCGACGCAAGGCGATCGAGAGTCTGCACGCGGGCGCTGGCTCGCTGATCCTCGACGCTTGCTGTGGCACTGGAGACCTGGCACTGGCTCTACTCGAGAAAAACCCTTCCGCCCGCGTGATCGGCAGTGATTTCTCTCTCGGCATGCTGCAGGCCGGGCGCAACAAGAACAGAAGCGGCCATCACCCTGCCATTCTCGCTGCGGATACTCTTCACCTCCCCTTCGCCGACTGCACCTTCGACGGAGCAATGGTCGGATTCGGCATGAGAAATGTCGTCGATGTCGATGCTGCATTGAGAGAGTTGAGGCGAGTCCTCAGGCCCGGGGGGCGCCTGATGATTCTCGAGTTCACACCGATGCAAAACCGCTGGATCCGGCCCTTTTCCGACTTCTATCAGAGCCAGATCTTGCCACGACTCGGCAATCGACTCTCCGGATCGCAGCAGCGAGCTTACAGTTACCTCGACGAATCGGTGCGCGACTGGCCCGATGCAGAGAGGCTGGCACAGATGATTCGAAACGCCCCACTCCATGCCGTGCGACATCGAACTCTGTTTCCAGGAAACGTCGCAGTGCATGAAGCTGTGCGCGGCTAAGGGGTGATCGTTGGACCGCTTTCATCACATCCTGATCTCGCCAGGATTTGAATTCCGACCCTCCACCATCGCGCGCCAGACGGCACCGATCCTCGGCAATGTTCTGTTCGATGAAACTCGGCGCCTGAAAATCTGTGGTGGCTGGTGGCTCAGAGATGGAACCGAACGACAAGCTCGTTCCGTCGCGCAGGTCGCCGCTGAACACCACGTCCCCTACCGACACGTAGATGCAGCCACCAGGGCCAGCGCGGTCGAGATGATTCGTACAATCCGGGTCAGTTTGCACGACGATCGCCTGGAACTGGTGACTCCGAAACAAACCCGAGAACTCCCGATCACTGCCATCCGTACCCTCGACCTGTCACTCACCGCCTCGGAGATGGACGAGGAGAAATCGCTCGACCATTCACAGCGCAGGGAGCAGGTCCTGCGTGGCATCGCAGAGGCGATGCTGATGGGCACTCCGGCGGGCGACTTGCTCGTGAAGATCTCGGAGAGTCGATTGATCGACCCGCAGCCGCGCCTGTTGCTTCTGGGCCCCGATCCGCAGGCGTGGTCGATCGATCGCACGACGGTATTCCCCGATCTCGCTGCCCAGGGAGCGGCGCAATCGCTCGCCAACCTGCTGAGATTCAGCGGGATCCTCATCGGATCCCTCGCTGCGCACAGGACCACCCCCGAGACGAGAGCTCTGTGGCAGGAAGGGGACCTGTCGGGAATCCGCAGGGATTCACTGGAGGAACAACAGGCGCGTATCGAGGCCCTCCACGCCTGGATCCAGGACGGGGGATCTCTGGGACCGGTCACGGATAGCCAGTAGGATCCAGGGTCAGGAAAGTCGCAGAGGTGATCATGTCAGAATCGAAACCAGGCGAACTGACCACAGGGTCGACACACATCTCGAAGGAACTCGTGGTCGGTGTCAGCGGTGCCAGCGGCTCCATCATCGCTGCACGCCTCGTCAGCTATCTGCTGGAGGCGGGACACCGAGTACACCTGGTCGCCTCGAAGACGGGGAAACTGGTCGCCCATGATGAACTGGAGGTCCCGCAAGGGACCCGAGGTGTATTTCCAGATATGGAGCATGAGAACCTGAAGGAGTGGGGTGAGAAGAACTTCTTCGCCCCCTTCGCCAGCGGCACCGCCCCCATCGATGGCATGGTCATCGTGCCTTGCTCGATGTCCACCCTCGCCTCGCTGGCGCACGGCATCTCCGACAATCTGCTCAAGAGAGCCGGCGAGGTGATGTTGAAGGAGCGCAGGCCTCTGATCATCGTGCCCAGGGAATCTCCTCTCGACCGAATTCACCTCCGAAACATGCTGACTCTTTCCGAGTCGGGAGCCGTGATCATTCCCCCCGTGCTGACCTTTTATCAGCACCCAGGAGACTCGGTGAGTGAACAGGTCGACTTCGTGGTGAGCCGAATCCTCGATCACCTCGGAATCTCCAATGAGTTGTTTCATCGCTGGGGTAGCGAAGCTTGAGTAGCGCCGTCTCCACAACTCGCGGCGTGTTCGCTTCCTGCCGTGAATTCATGGAGATGATCAAGGTCGCTCACACCCTGTTTGCGATGCCTTTCGCCATCGGAGCCGTGTTCCTGGCAAATCGGGATGACCCTGTTGGCAGCATCGAACTCGCCGTGTTGCTCGCCAAGGTGACTGTTGCCGTCGCTCTGGCGCGAACCGCGGCGATGGCCTTCAATCGCTGGGCCGATCGATCGATCGATGCGCTCAATCCCAGAACCAGCGATCGCTCGATTCCGGCAGGTCGCATCGGCTCGAGGGCGGTACTGATCTCCAGCATCCTCAGTTCAGCTGGATTCATCGCCGTGACCGCTTCCATCAACACGCTGGCATTGCAACTGTCGCCGGTGGTTCTGCTGGTGATCCTCGGCTACTCCTGGACGAAGCGCTTCACGAGCCTGTGCCACCTGGTTCTCGGGCTCGGACTCGGATTGGCGCCGGTGGGAGCCTGGATCGCGGTACGCGGATCATTGCTCGACGGCAATGGCCACGCCGATCCGGTGCCGTGGATCCTCGGTGGTGCAGTGATGCTCTGGAGCGCTGGTTTTGACATCCTGTATGGATGCCAGGACGCCGAGTTTGACCGCCAGCAGGGTCTCCACAGCATCCCGGCTCGAATCGGTGTCGGTCGAGCGTTACGCCTCTCCAGCGCCCTGCACATCTCGATGGCTGCCCTGCTCTGCTGGCTGTGGGTCGAGGCGGAACTGGGTCTCCCCTTCGCTCTGGCGGCGATGGTCGTCACTATTCTGTTGCTCGTGCAACACCGTCTGGTGAAACCAGATGATCTGGGCAAGGTTCAGCGCGCCTTCTTCACACTGAACGCCATCATCAGCGTGCTGCTGATGGCTGCCCTGATTCTCGAAGGCATCGCGAGATGATCCTGGAAGACCGAGAACGCCAGCTGCTGATCACCCGTCCATCCAGGCGGCAACCGGCGCTGCCCGCCCGGCGGGGCGCATGGATGCGCGGCCTCGTGGTCGCCGCGCTGATCTGGATGCTGCTTTACCCGCTGGTCCCGCACGGTCCAGAGATGGTGGGCAACTGTGAAGTGCTGGTCGAAGCCAGCGCCTTCGAGGAACGGATCCCGCCGGCACTCTCGGTGTGCAGGACCCTCACCGCGACCGCCCTTGGTCTCTACTCTCCGATGATGGCTGCTCCGTTGCTGTCGATCCTCCTCACAGTGCTCACCTGTGCGGTCTGCTTGATCTGGTCACGCCAGCAAGATGCTGCCCGCTCGGTCGTGATCCCGGCCATCTTGATGCTGGGACTGAGCCAGGGAATCACTGACATCGCCAGGATCGGTGGATCTGCGCCATTGTCGATGCTGCTCGGGATCGCCCTGATCGCCGCCACCGAGCAGATGCGAGCCGAAGCGGGTCGGGGCATATTGTGGTGGGGCATGGTGCTGGGAATGACGATCGCGTGCGGGCCAGTGGCGATCCCGGCATTGATCTACTCGCTGCTGAGTTTGCTGTGTGATCGAGGCCTTCGAAGCGGCAACATTCGAGTCCTGCCTGCGGCGTTCTCAGGGGTGCTGCTGGGGATGTCGCTGATCATGCTGCTGGCGATGCCCTCCGACATCCACGGTTTCCGGGGCGTCTTCGATGGCTTCCTGGCCAGCTGGACTCCCGTCGATGCTCCCGATTTTTCTCGCCTGGGATGGCATCTCGCAGGAACCATCGAGGGCAGCGGAATCTTGCTCGGGGCGCTGGCCATACCCGGAATCATCATCGCCTCGATGCGCCGACCCGGTGACCTGGCGCTGATTCTGACTCTCGCCAGTTCGGGGCCACTGCTTCGCCCCCTCTACCACGAATCGATCGGCCTCGGCGATCGGGGCACCTCCGAAGCGGATGTCTCGATGGCTTTCACGCTGATGGCGTTGACACTGCTATCGGCGTGGAGTTTGACGGTGATACAACGAAGGCTGGGCAAGAACAGCCAGCGAAATCGCCATATCCTGACGGCGGTACTGATCCTTCTTGTCGTCATCTCACTGGGGCTCCGAACTCCAGATCCTCTGACTCCCGGAACACGGGTTGTTTCTCAGTGGGCCCGATCGGTCCTCAACGGCGCTCCCGAGGATTCGCTGCTGCTTTGCGGGGGTTCTCATCTTGGATCCGCACTCATCGTGGTCCAGCACCACGAAGGCGTTCGCCCCGACATCACGGTGCTCGACCGTACAGGTGCCATCGATCCGACAGTTCTCGGGCTAGCCGTCGATACGAAGGCGACGAAGGTGCTCCAGACGGCACAGTCCCTCGTCGCGGCGGGGCGTCCGCTGGTGGCGTTGCCGCTGGCTCTCGATCATCCACTACTGAGAGGCAAAAGCCTGTCCCCCTGGGGACTGATGCTGAGGGCCAACGCTGTCGGCGTTCCACCTCCCGATGACTCCGAGGCATGGGATCAGGTCGACATCGCCGATCTGCCTCTCGATCCGGTCGGTGCCTGGCAGTGGATCCGTGGCAAGGGAGAGATTCGTTACGCCAGCGGACAGATGTCGGCAGAGGTGGCTGCGGCAACATGGTTTGGCATCGCCCGAAGAGATGGACAGCTGCGCGGAGACGGTCCCTGGTCAGGAGTTCTGGCACTGCTGGGAGATCTGCTGCTCGATCCTGCCGGGACACGGCGCTGGGCGCGTCAGCAACCGCCAGATCTCATCGGACAGGGTGTTCCCATCAGCGATCCTCGAAACGCTGGCTCGCACGATCGAGGAAGCGACGCTCCTCGCGACTGAGCGAATCGATTCCATCTCTGGAGACTTTATCGAGCAAGGCATCGACTCTGGACCGCAGTTCTTGCTCTCGGCGCAATTTCTTCTGCTGACGCTTGCGCTGGAAGTGATCGCGTTGCCGTTGCCACCAGCTCGGTCCCGAGCTGGTGCCGCCTCGCCACGACTCCGAAGAGGTGGTTTCCTCGGCCATTTGCTGCATCTGATGGCTCTGGATCCAGATCAAGACCGCGATCGCCAGCACCAGTCCGCCCAGATCGCTCGAGATGAACCAGATCACTGCCAGTGCCAGGGCGACGATCTTACCGCTGCGTGCTGCAACCCGTGTCGCGACTCCCTCACCGCTTCGCTGCCACACCACCGCATGCAGGATGCGTCCTCCATCGAGAGGAAACGCCGGCAACAGGTTGAAGAGGAGAAGGTCGAGGTTGACCGCCGCAGCGATCGCTATCGGATCGGTGATTTGTTCCGCCGGCCACCTGAGAAAGAAAGAGCCGACCGGCGATCCCTGGGAGATGACAAAGGGTAGCAGTGCCAACCACAGCACCAGATTCACGACCGGGCCACCGGCAGCCACCGCCAGATGGGCAAGGGGCCGCCCGGGAACATCGACGGAGGCGAGCCCTCCCAGTGGCCAGAGGATCACTTCACGTGCGGCGCCACCGACCTGCCGAGCGGATCGACAATGGCCCATCTCATGGAGAAAAACGGATCCGAACAGCATGCCGAGGTAGATGGAGACCTCACGCAAACCGCCAAACCGATTCGCCTGGAAGAACTCGAATGCAGCCCAGATCAGGAAGATCCAGTGCAATCGCACCGTCACTCCCGCAACCTGGCCTACGCGTATCCCTCCCCTTTCGAACAAGCTTTCACCCTGTTTTCTAGCCGCTGCTCGCCGGTTCAATCGCCAAACTGGATCCCCTGTGCCAGCGGCAACTCCTTGGAGTAATTGATGGTGCAAGTTTGACGGCGCATGTAGGTCTTCCAGGCATCCGAGCCAGACTCACGGCCACCACCGGTATCCTTCTCGCCTCCGAAGGCACCGCCGATCTCGGCGCCACTGGTCCCGATGTTGACATTTGCAATGCCACAATCGGATCCGGAAGCGGCCAGGAACTTCTCCGATTCCTGGATGTCTCTGGTGAAGATGGCACTCGACAGTCCCTGTGGAACATCATTGTGCCATCCGATGACCTCATCGAGATCACGATACCGCATCAGGTAAAGAACCGGCGCGAAGGTCTCCTCATGCACGATTTCCATGTCATGGCGAGCTCGTACCAGCGTTGGTTGAACATAGTAGCCACCCTCGGGGACACCATCTGTCACCGGTTTCCCACCGTAGACAACTTCACCCCCTTGTTCCTGTACCGTAACCAGAGCCGCCATCATGTCATCCACGGCACCCTGCTGAACCAGCGGACCCATCAGGGTTTCCTCCTCAAGGGGGTCGCCGATCTTGACTTGCTGGTAGGCGGCGATCAGTCGTGATTCCATCTCATCGGCGATGTCCTCGTGGAGGAACAGCCTGCGAGTGGATGTGCAGCGCTGGCCGGCGGTACCACAGGCCCCGAACACGACGGCACGCATCGCAAGGTCGAGGTCCGCCTGATCTGAAACGACGATGGCGTTATTGCCGCCGAGTTCCAGCAGCGTTCTGCCCAGACGAGTTCCGACCACCTCGGCGACTCTCCGCCCCATGCGACACGATCCGGTGGCACTCACCAGTGGCAAGTTGCGATCGGCCAGCATCGCCTCCCCGACGGGATTTCGATCGGCGACCACCAGCCCGAAGATGGGAGGTGCATCCATATCATCCAGAACTTCCTGCGCGATGTTCTGGACCGCGATGGCGCACAGCGGTGTCGAGGAAGATGGTTTCCATATCACAGCATCTCCGCACACGGCAGCGACCAGTGCATTCCAGGACCAGACCGCCACCGGAAAATTGAATGCAGTGATGCATCCGACAATCCCGAGCGGATGCCACTGTTCGTACATCCGGTGTCCGGGGCGCTCCGAATGCATCGTCAGTCCATAGAGTTGTCTCGAGAGGCCGACAGAGAAGTCGGCGATGTCAATCATCTCTTGCACCTCTCCGATTCCCTCGGGGAGGATCTTTCCCATCTCTGCCGCAACCAATCTGCCGAGTGGATCCAGTCGCTCGCGCAGTGCCTCGCCAATTCTTCTCACCACCTCGCCTCGTCGGGGAGCGGGCCATGTGCGCCAATCGAGGAATGCTTCTCGCGTGGTCTTCACCGTCTGGTGATAGTCATCCATCGTCGCGAGCGAGACCTTTCCCAGCGATGATCCATCGACGGGTGAGCGGCTATCGATCCACTGATCAGAAGCCGGCAGCCAGCCGCCTGCGTAGACACCTGGGTTCTCGGATCGAATACCGAGTGAATCAAGAAATGACAGATCCATCCCTGGGCCCCTTTCTGGGGGGGGTGATGTTGCTAGAGCTCAGGAGATCGCACCTCTGAGATACGATTGGTCAGTACGGTAGCGGTGCCAGGAGATTCCGTCGAGGATTCCCGGTATGCATGCTGCCCGCTAACGACACTGCTCGTTGTGGGTCCGCACCTGCAGCGAAGACGATCTCATCTCCCTAAATCTAAACCAGTAATGGCATTACTATTTCCTCCCGCAGGTGTCATTGGTGCCTCACCTCACCCGCTGAGAAGAATCTACAACTCACCCGGTAAAAAACGGCGCAATTCTGAATCAAGCCCCTCGCCTGAGGGATGGCAGCCGTTACTATCGATGAAGACTCTATCTGATCATCCGGGCCCCGATAGGTGTCTGGATTTGTCGGATAGACATGTTCTTCCCGCCGAGGAGGGAATGCTATTTCGCCCTGGAAGAGTCTTCCAGGTCCAGAAGTATGAACTGTGTTGAGCGGGTGTACTTGGGTTCTTGCAGTCAGAAGAATTTGGAATTTAATAATCGGCGAGTGTCACTCGTCACGATAGAGCCATCGTGTTCAGGTATTTCGCATACCACATGGTGGATTCAAATTGTCGATTCACGAGTTGTGAAGAGAGGGACAGTAATGCGTTCAATTAGTCTCATGGCGATCTTGGTCGGGCTCATTTTCTTTGGTGGATTTGACACCGCGTGTGCCCAGCCAGCCAATGACGATTGCATCAACGCCGAAGCAGTGGGTGACGGTTCATGGCCTTATGATGGCACCGGAGCAACACTGGATGGGCCCATCGATGCCGATGGAAACATGGCAGCGGATTTCTGGTACCTCTACACGGCGTCCTGCGATGGTCTTGCCAATATCGGTACCTGCGCCCAGACCGGCACCAGTGACGATACCACTCTGATCGTCTACCCGGCCCAGGCTTGTCCGCCGGTCGGAACTTCCTTTCTCGCTTCCGCGGATGACTCTTGCGGAGCCAGCAACTTCATGTCCGAGGTCCAGATCGGTGTCATCGCCGGCGAACAGTACCTGATTCAGGTCGGTGGCTGGAATGCCGAGACGGGCACCGGAACCCTCGACATCACCTGCTTCGTGCCGGGGGTGGAGATCTGTGACGACGGTGTCGACAATGACGCCGATGGTTTCATCGACTGCTTTGATTCAGATTGCATCGGAAACCCGTCCTGCTTCGAAGGCGATTCTGCGACCTGTTCCGACGGAGTCGATAATGACGGCGATGGTGCCACCGATTGTGCCGATATCGACTGCAGTGGCGTGGCACCCTGCGGTGTCGAGATCTGCGATGACTTCATCGATAATGACGGCGATGGCCTGATCGACTGCGCAGACTCCATCGACTGTCCATTCGGAATTCCCCCCTGCGATGCAGCTGCCAACGATGAGTGCGATGGTGCCATCGCCATCGGCCCTGCCGCCGCAGGATTCGGAACCTACACGGGATTCATCGACTCCACCCTGGCCAGTGACTCCGCCAACCCAATGCCGACGATTCCCTGCAATGTTCTGGGATCGTTGAGCAATGACGTCTGGCACAGTTTCACACCGGATGCTGACGGTGCCATCACGGTTCACTCCTGCGACGCTGCAGGTTTTGACACCGACGTGGTGGTCTACGAGGACTCGTT
>Ga0310120_10001967_pt1 | contig 15262 bp, 6 predicted proteins | sample CB27_AW_983_MG_FD_203506 | JGI IMG/M metagenome (GOLD analysis project Ga0310120, IMG submission 203506) | Marine microbial communities from Western Arctic Ocean, Canada - CB27_AW_983 | ecosystem: Environmental > Aquatic > Marine > Oceanic | place: Canada: Western Arctic Ocean | collected...
ATCAGGATCGGATCCGCGATGTCGTGCTGACCGTCACCGTTGGCATCGCCGCGGGAGAAGTAGCCGGGTGTGGGCATGCCGTAGCAATTCGAATCCTGCAGATCGATCAGGCCATCGCAGTCGTCGTCGAGTCCGTTGTCGCAGATCTCGATGCAGTCGGGATCGCCGACGCAGTCGCTGTCGCAGCAATCTGTGTTGCCATCGCCATCGTCATCAACTCCGTTGGAACAACTGTCGGGGATCGCCGGATCTTCCTGAGCCTGAAGCGGCAAACCTGAGCTCAGCCACAGCAGTAACAGCGCAGCGAGCGACGCCCTGCGGCACCAGATCTGCCCAGGGCGATCTGCCATCGAGGTGGTCTGTTGCGTTGAGGCGATGGCGGCATCCTTCGCTGATGGATCACGATGGGGATCCAATTGGAGATCAAAATCCAGAGTCTACAGCCCATATATTGTATCTGCTCAGTTCTGGCGAACCATGCAGGAGTTCGCAGGTGCGATCGGTGTGCGGTATCATCGAGGTTCGACTCGTCGAAGAGTGATGGGAGCATCTCGATGTTGCGAATCGGTTCATGCGGCTGGTTACTGCTGATGCTGGTAGTCATCCTGCAATCCACTGGATTGTCTGCCCAGCAGACCAACGGTGATTTTCGCCGTGGCGACTGCCATGTTGATGGTCACGTGGATCTTGCGGATGTGGTGCAGGTGATCGACTACCTGTTTGGCGGTGCGGCGCCGATCGATTGTGCACTTGCCTGTGATGCCAACGATGACGACACCATCGATATGCAGGATCTCATCACGATCACATTGTACGTGGTACTCGACGGAACGATGCCACCGCCGGTCGGATCGTGTGAGCAAGACCCGACGCCAGGAACTCTCTTCTGTGATGTGCCGTGTGATCCTCCGGTGGTGCCACCGCTCTCTGCAGAACACAGGTTTGAAGTGATGGTGACATATGTCCAGCCGCAATTTGTTGGACTGATCGTCGCCTCCACCAGTCCAGATCCTCTTCATGCATTTTCCTTCGGACTGTGTCACGACCCGGGCCAGGGGTCGGTGCAGCAGCTGGATCTGGGTGCCGATCTGCAACCGACCGCACCTGAATTCGTCGATGTTGTCATCGAACCGGGAGGCTGGACTGCGGCTGTGGTGATGAGCTTCCTCAACGCACAGCCTTTTCCAGCCGGTAGCGAACAGAGGGTCATCGAAGCGCAGTACGAGGTCGATCTCACATCGCAGCTGGGCTTCACCGAGTTCTGCCCGTGCGAAACCATCGGTGATCCGCCGCTGGCGATTCGCATGGTCACCGAAGATGGCGAGGCGGTATGGCCCGAGTTCGATTGCTTGCCGCTGGTGATCGTCGACCCGATCTTCTTCGTGCGCGGCGATTGCAACGGCGATGGAGGTTTCAACGTTGCCGATGCGGTGTACCTGTTGGGGCATCTCTTCGTTGGACCGGTCGTGCTTCCCTGTGAGGATGCTTGCGACATCAACGACGACGGCGGACTCGATATCTCTGATCCGGTCTATTTCCTCGCCTTCCTCTTCTCGGGAGGTGCCCTTCCGGCCCCGCCGAATCCTTCCACCGGTTGTGGCGAGGACTTCGACGACAGCGATGCATTGCAGTGCGGGCAACTGAACTGTCCCTGATCTGGCAGGTCAAAATCTGGACACGATCAGTGAGCTAGAGGCAGGGTGCTCCATCTTGGCAGTCGAGGGAATCGTCGGTGGGATCTTCTCCGCAGGACTGACCCGGTGATGGTAGTGGTGTGCCGGTGCCAAAGAGCCAGTTCAGCAGGGAGATCGGATCCGCGATGTCGAGCAGGCCATCATCATTTACATCGCAGGAATCGTTACAGGCTGGTGCTGATCCATTCATGAACAGGATGTCGAGAGCAGTGATGGAATCTGCAATGTTGATGGAACCATCGGAATTGCAATCTCCGCGGCGCATCGCAGGGGTGACCGGACCTCCTGGAATCAACGATTCCGTCAGCATCAGGCCAGCAACATCGTGGCCGGTCACCTGAACATCGCCGGAGACTGGAGCGGCACTAGAAGTGAAGGCGAAGTTGTAGAGGTATCCCCAGCGAAGAGGGTTCTGCGGCGGTGCATTCCAGCGGATGGCGGTGGAGTCGATTTCTATCTGCCACGGCAGATCGATGTAGCCGAGACTCTCGATCTGCGGCGCATGGAAGTGAGGATCGCTGATCTGAACTCCTGCAATGATGGGAATCTCCACTGTTCCGACATGGCGTGACAGGTTGTGATTCCAGATGGCGTACTCGTAGCGCCACAAAGTCTCGCTGGCATCGAGCGGAAATGCTTTTGCTGCGATGATGGCCATTCCATCGGAGCCATCCCCGGGGGTGATCTGCGAGATGGTGCTGCCGGTCCAGGAGAGGATGGCGGGGCCGATCTGCCCCGGCTCGGAGAGCGAGAACTGCCAGGTCTGACCCGGTGAACCCGATGTGATCGAGACCTGCTCGTGAATCATGTTGTCGCCAGGGTTCGGATCGTCATGGGCGATGTAGAGCGCCTCGACCACCAGGTCGGAATCTGGATTTAGAGAGGGGTCGAGATCGGCATCGAGGATGCGCAAGCGTCGGTCGACGGGGGTGACGCTTCCGAGCGGTCCATTCAGGATGGAATTGTTGTAGTCGTAACTGCCGCTCCAGGGATCGATCTCGGAGCGTGGCCCGAGCACCGATTGGGTTCCGTTGTAACCGGCGCTGTAGATGTCGGAACAGCCAATCCCGAGGGTGTAGGGATCGGCGGGAACGATACATCCGAATCCACAGGCATTGGCGGTGGTCGCTGGCCCTGGAGCGTGCTTGGCCCAGGAACTGCCGACCTGAACGATGCGATCTTCGGCAACGCGGTACAGATTGAACACCATGAATGGATGCAGGGGGCTGGGGTTACCGTGCCAGTCGAGCGGTTCGTCACCGTGATTGCAGCACACCGATTGCAGCATCAGGCCGACCTCATCGCCCTCCCGTCCTAGCTGGCTCATCTGCTGGTGATCTCCTGCGATCAGATCGGGTGCGGGGAGATACGCAGGGGGAACATCGAAGAAGATCAGCGACCATGCGACCAGCGTGCCACTCTCTCCAGCGACCAGATCCTCGATCTCGAGGGTCCATTCACCTGCGGCGATGGAGTTGCACAGATCGAGCAGTGAGCCGGGACCGCTGGGCCTCATGGTGGCCCCGACATTGAAGGGGGGCGCAGCCGGTGTCGCGGGTTGCCAGTAGATGGCATCGAGGCCGGAACCACTGGCTCCTTCCTGCAGGACCAGTTGTTCTCCCTCGGCAGAGAGCAGTCGAATCCGTAGATCCGAAATTCTCGGATGATCGATGTCGATTTCCACCCGTAGATCTGCAGGAACCACGTTGCTGTTGACAGTGGCGCTGGCAATTGTGACGGATCCATCGGCGATGGAGCCGGTCGATCCACTGACCACCTCCACTGCAGTTGCGAGCACATCGACAGCGGCGCAGATGGGAACAGCAGAACCACCTGTCGAACTGGACATCAGACAGATCTCGACCGGAGCAGGCCAGAGGAATCCAGAGACCTGCTGTTGCAGGATGGTTCCTGCGGCCACCGCACCGGTGGAAGCGTAGGGAACTCCGTCGATCAACAAGGCGGTGGAGGTCAGGTCAGAGATCGCTTGCCAGCTGACATCGATGATTCCGCTTCCTGGCTGCGAGATTGCGATCAGATTGTCGACCAGTGCCGGTGAAAACTGAACCGAGAGGGTGCCGGTGCCGGCGTCTCCTTGTTGCCAGCCACCGACGCGGATCCAGATCTCATCGCCGCTGCTGACCACGAGATCCTCGATCATCGATGTGAATCCACTGCAGCCGGGGGTGTCACCGTTGCAGCCGAGCGGGATCAGCGAGGAGCAGTCACCGCCATAGGCTGCGAGAGTGGTGTCGAAGGTGGCCATCGAACAGGTAGAGATTTGCACCGACCCGTTGCCCGGTGAAACCCAGCGATACCAGATATCCTGGACCAGGTCTCCCGGGAGTGTGGCGGCGCATGGAGAAGAATCGAATGGATCACTCCCATCGGTGGCTTCGGATGTGTCGAAATTGATGGTGCCGGAAGCGATCTCGATGGCTCCAAGGCAATTGTCGTGGATCGGACCTCCCAGAAGAGTGCAACATTCTTCAGCGCTGCTACCACCCGAGATGGCCGCTACACAGAGAATACGCTGCTCGCCGATTCCTGGAGCGGTGCCACCGGTCCAACGGGTGGCTGTCGCATCGAGAACATCGACCAGCACCGAGTCTAGGTAGATTTCCCAACCGTCGACTGGGAACGGTGCACTCCAGCTGGCGCTGACGCCAGCGGGGACGACTGAGCATTGCAGATCGACGGGTGGAATCGGTCCTTGAAGATCCAGCACTAATTCTCCACTACCGATCGCACTGGTATTCCATCCACCGACTCGGATGATGATTTCTTCTCCTGCAGCGACCGGGAGATCGGAGATGTGAGATGTGAACAGGGAACAGCCGGCGTTGTCACCGTTACAGCCGATCAGTTGAAGGGTATTGCAGCTGCCGCTGTATACCGCTATGTCGCTATCGAAGCTGGCACTGTTACATGTACTGACCGACAGCAGTCCTGAGGTGTCAGGAATGAAACTCCACCACAGATCACGATGCAGTAGACCCAGCAGCGCATCGGCACAGAGTGTATCGTCCGTTGGAATCGTCGAATCGGTGGCGTCGGTGAGGTCAAAGGGGGTACTTCCTACGGTGATGATGTTGGCGCCGGTGCAGTCATCGTTGACAGGTTGTGCAGCGATCATGGATGGAATGAACAGTACGAGTAGCAACCAGTGATTCCAGGTCATCAGACACCTCTTCTTCTAATCCCCCATCATGTTGCCAGTGATGTGCAGTGCAAGGACCTGTTTGCAGTGTGAGCACTGGACTTCTGGACACCGGAGGAGGAACCTGAGGCGGTTGAAGGAGCACAGTTGGCGAAAGATCAGATCATCCGGGAGTTGAGAAAGCGGCTGCCGAGCCGTCGCATCCTCACCGATGCGGACGAGTGCAGGCTCTACGACAGTGATGGTCTGACCCTTCATCGAGGAGAGACTCCCGGTGTCCTGTTGCTGGAAAGTGAAGCCGAAGTGGTGCATGCGGTGAAGGTGCTTGCTGGCCATCAGGTGCCGTTCGTGGCGAGGGGTGCAGGAACCGGGCTCAGTGGTGGTGCAGTTCCGATGCAGGGTGCGTGGGTACTCGATGTACACCGGATGCGGAAAATCATCGACATCGATCCGTTACAGAGGACCGCGGTGATCGAGCCAGGGGTGATCAATCTCGATCTCGATCGTGCGGCTGCTGCTCACAAACTTCGGTTTGCCCCCGACCCATCGAGCCAGCGCGCCTGTACCGTCGGCGGAAACATCGCCGAGAACTCCGGCGGGCCGCACTGTTTTCTTCACGGCATGACCACTCGACACATCCTGGAAGTTCGAACGGTCCTCACCGATGGAACGGTCCTCGACCTTCAACGTGACGGGGGAGGGATCGACTGGCGAGGTGCATTCATCGGTTCGGAAGGAACCTTTGGTGTCACTGTTCAGGCGAAGGTGAGATTGGTGCCGAGGCCTCCCTGTGTTCGTACATTCCTCGTTTCTTACTCCTCACTAGAGGCTTCTTGTGAGGCGGTGACCTCCATCATCGCCCGTGGTCTGCGACCTGCAGCACTGGAAATTCTCGATCGGTTGACCATCGGGGCAGTCGAAGCGTCTGTCTTTCGTGCGGGTTATCCAGAAGACGCGGAAGCGGTATTGCTGATCGAACTCGAGGGCCTCACTGGTGAAGTGGAGGAAGCGGCAGGAGCGGTTCGCAGTGCTGTGGTGGGCGAACAGACCATCGGGATCGAGGAAGCACTCGACGAAGAATCGAGAGAGCGACTGTGGCGCGGTAGAAAGGGAGCTTTCGGAGCGATGGGGAGAATCGCCAGCGATCTGTATGTTCTCGATGCCGTGGTACCGAGATCCAAACTGTCGCAAGCCATCACCGGAATCCAGCAGATCGGTCGTGACCATGGTGTGGTGTTGAGCAACGTGTTCCACGCCGGCGATGGCAACCTTCATCCCAATATCTCCTTCGACGCCAACATTCCTGAGGAACGGGCCCAGGTTCTGAATGCGGGGGATGCGATCTTGAAGTTGTGCGTGGCCCTGGGGGGCACCTTGTCGGGTGAGCACGGGATCGGTCTGGAAAAGAGAGATCACATGTCGCTGATCTTTTCACCACAACAATTGGAGACACAGAGACTCCTGAGAACTGCTGTCGATCCTCTCGGTCTTGCGAATCCAGGGAAGATACTTCCTGCTGGTCGTGGATGTACCGAGTCTGGATTTCGAAACTCGGATCAGCTGAAGAGAACCGAGTCGATTCTCGGCCTGCCGGAGCAAAAGAAAAGGGGTGTCTCCGGGAAAGAGACACCCCTCTAACAACACCTCCAGGACGGGTCGTGGAGTTTATCTAGCAAGCACCGGTGTAGACGCATTCGGCCAGGGAGTCTGGCGTCGGGTCTTCACCACAAGTATTCGGGCCCGGGGCAGGCGGCGCTGCTCCTCCGGAGAAGAGTGCAGCAAGTCCGAAGATGGCATCTGCGATGTTCACAGCTCCATCATCGTTCTCATCGCAGGCGTCTGGGCATGCGCACGGTGCGCCACCAGAGAACAAGGCTGCCAACAGGTAAATCTCATCGGCAATGTTGAAACCGCCATCCATGTTCTTATCGCCGCGTCGGAATTGAGGCTCCGAGGAGGGGCCTCCACCGAGGACACCAACGTACCGACCGGCAAGATCGACCTGGTCTCCGCCGAATCCACCGAACTCCCAGGATTGGGACAGGACCTTTCCACCGGAGTCGGTGTCGTAGAGGACACCGGTACCGACACCCGCACCAAAGGCCTGCGCATCGGGCTCCCAGACCAGAGCTGAGTTGGGGCCGAGAGAATCCAGGTCGGTGGTTTGAAGTTCATCGGTCCAGTCATTGCCAGTGGCCTGATCCTGGTTGTAGGCGATGTCCAGAAGGTCGCTCACATCGAGTCCCGAGCCAGTATCAAGGCCATCCATGATCAGGAAGTTGTCACCTCCATCAGCGACGGTATCCGAGATTCCGTCGATGAGGTTGAATTCGGTTGCAGCGTCGAAACCCCAGATGTCTCCACCTTCAACATAGATGTGCTTACCTGCGCCTTGAGCGATGGCGATGGCAACACCGTCGGCGGCAGTCAGAGCACGGCCGGCGGGGTAGGTACCACCCATGTACCAGAGGCGCTCGAGTGAGGCATCTGTGATACAGGGGAGATCCGCGGGTCCGCCGGGAAGAATATCAACCACCAGACCATTTGCTTCAAGGGCGAGTTGCAATGCCGCAGCACTGTCGATTCCAGAGACTGCTTCGCCGATGACGATGATATCGCTGTAGCCACCACCGCCTTGGACATTGACATTTACTTCAGTCACAACACTGGTGCCCTGAGTGGTGCAGTTACCGACGATTTCGTAGACGTGCGGTCCGGGAGGCGCAGCAATGTCGTCATATGCGGTAGTGCCGAAGGGCAGCGCGCTGGCCAGTACCACTCCATCGCGAAGGACGTCGTAGTTACTGAAACCGGCAGGGTTCCAGCCCAGGGCGACATCTCCGGTGCCACAATCGACGATGCCGATCACGCCCGTGAGACCAAAGTCACACAGTTCTTCGATGACCAGGTCGCCGGTCAGGATCGCTCCTGCCTGAGGATCATCCCAGGAACCCAAACGAACGATGTAGGTGGTTCCGGCAGTGCAGGAGAAATTGAGATCGGAACTGACTCCACAGGAGTCTCCGTTACATGCGACATCAATCTTGGTGCCACAAGCACCACTGGCCTCGTAGATGGCTAGATCGGTATCGATGCTGTTGCAGGTCGATATCCTCAGGAAGGCATTGGTGTTCGCCGTGTAGGTGAACCACATGTCACTGTAGAAGCCGCCGAGGAAGCTGCCCGTGCAGTTGCCTCCGGCAACCGGGTCAGGACTATCCGTCATGAACTCCAGATCGAAAGCATTTGCGCCAGAGACTGCAGGGAATGCATCGCAGCACTCATCTCCTGCGACTGGCGGTGGGCAAGGCCCTCCGGTGCACGCAACGATGCAGCTCGCAGTGGTGGTGGAACCACCGGTACAGTCGCCGATGATCTGGTACTCGTTCAATCCCAACGGGGCGTTGAGATCGTCATAGAACAGCGCGTCTCCGGGCAGGGTGTCGAGGACGACACCGTTACGGAGCACCTGGATGCCGCCGCCGTATCCACCGGGAACATTGAGGAATGTGGTCCAGTCCATGGTCACGTCATTGGTGGCGCAATCGATGTTGCAGTTGAACGCATCAAAGGGCAAGCAGCCACAGGAACCGATGCAGGAGACCTGCACGTCGTCGTAGTAAAACTGTCCACCACCGGCGTTGTAGAGGTCGAGGCACTGCATGGATTGCTGACCACCCGCACCGAACCAGACGCCATCGGTGACGATCTGGACGTTGTTGTAGTAGGCCTGGTACAGATTGGCATCCAGATCCACGTCAACGCGCACTTCGGTCCAGGCATCGTAAACCAGCGGCGCATCGCCAAAGGTTCCGCCGCCACCGCTGATGTTATCGGCATTGCACACGCCCGTGGCATCGGACATGTGAATCTGTCCGGACCAGTCGTAGCCGGAGCCGCTACCGTCATAAGTGTTCATCAAGATGAAGTAGTAATCTCCGGCCTGACCCGAAGGAATATACACGTTTGACGTGAAGGAGAATGCGCCAGAGGTCAGTCCTCCGAAGATTCGAACCACATCGTCGGCTGGGGTCAGCTCGATACAACGATCTCCACCAACGGTGGAGTTGTAGGTGTCCACTACATCGGAATCGACACCCGCGGCACCGTCCCAGGTATCCCAGGACCCTTGTCCTGCGATTCCCGATCCGACCGCATAGCTTTCGAAGTCATCAAAATCGAGCAGTTGCGCATGAACTGCTGGAGTGCAAAAGATTGCCAGTCCCAGGCATACCGTTGCCAGAGCCGGCAAATTGCGAATCCTCATCGTGAGTCTCCTTTCAGGAGATGGAAGCAGGGGAAGTCCCCCTCTTGGATGTAAGAATGTGCACTCCGACGGAAAGCAAGGCGATCCTGCCGCTGGAGGCTTGAATCACAGAGCATGTCTGCCGGAAGAGATCCCAAATTTTTATCGTTAACGCAGAACCCAAGTGTCGGAAGCCAAGCAAGATTGCATCCAGAACAGGTGATTCACCTGCGCCTGATGGGGAATCCTGATCCAATCCGACGTTGACTCCATCTTATGGGATGCAGGGGAAGTGGACAACTCGGCCAATGGGAACCGTCCCAACCCAGCAAAATTTCCCTAATCGTCGCAGAGATTAGGGTTTAGGCTCCGACCAGAGACCTTCCAGGCTGCATATATTTGGATTCAAGATGGTCAAGAGAGTGCCGAAAGTCCACCGATCGACAGGCGTGGAAGGGGTAGGAATGGCGAGTTGCGATTGGACCCGGAGTTACGGAAGCGGCAGTCGAGGCCTGTCATCGACGGAAGCCCACCACTCATTTCCCTCATCATCCCCCTCATCATCGACCGGCGTTCTCTCCGATCAGATTGAAAACCTCGATGCCGCAGAGATGGTCGCGACGGTCGGGGCAGCGACTTCGGTGAAGTTTCTCCGGGAAGAGGTGCAGAAGGAGGGACTCATCGTCAGTGGAGTGCTTCCCGATGAGGAGGGCACCGTCGGAGGGCTCTTCAGCGATCCCAGAGAAGGGCCCGCAGACTCTTGCACCGGGAGGTTCCGAGACCATGTGCTCGGAATCGAAGGGGTTCGTGGAGATGGTGGTCCCATCTTATCGGGGGGAAGGGTAGTGAAGAATGTCACTGGATATGACCTGACCCGTTTGTTGGGGGGGGCGATGGGGGCACTGGGAGTGGTCACCCGACTTCATCTGCGGCTGGAATCGGCTCCTCCCTGCTGGAACATCATCCGTTGGGAGTTCCACAACGATGAGCAGTGCTGGAAGCGGCTCGATCGATTGAGGTCGTTGCCTTTTGAGCCTCACTTGATCTGCATCGAACCGCAACAGCAGCAGGTGGTCATCTTGCTCTCGGGCACTGCTCGCAGTGTGGAAGAAAAGAAGGAACTCATCGTGGATCTCTCCAGCGAGGCGACCTCTCGGCAGATCGATGGAGAGGAACAGGTGGCGATCCATGCTCGGATGAGAGCGGACCGGGGACAGGCACTACGGGTGCGAGCTCGCTGGCAAGACTGGAGAACGCTGCTCTCCACTGCGGGAGGAGGGTGGAAAGCAGTCTTTCCTGCTGCTGGATTTGGACTGCTGCAAGGGTGGCAGCGAGGGGACTCGCTCGACCAGATGATCGAGCAGGTTCAGCAACTGGAGGGAAGGGTGACCGCAGAGGATCTTCAAGCAGAGAAGAGATCGGGGATTCCCCTCGTCGCTGCAGATCCCAGCGATGTCCTGACGCGAAAGTTGCGGAGGAACTGGGATCCACAGAAGAATCTTGATTGGCATGGGGACCGGGAATGAAGAGTCCGTTCAGCGAAATTCCAGCGCTCAAGGATTGCGTTCACTGTGGTCTGTGTCTTCCAGAATGCCCCACCTATCTGGCCACAGGAAGGGAGGCGGAGTCTCCCAGGGGGAGAATCGCTGCCCTTCGAGCAGTGGTCGAGGATCGTTCCCAAGTCAGCGATGCGATCCACGATGGTCTGGAAAGTTGTCTCGTCTGTCGTGCTTGTGAAAGTGCCTGCCCCTCGGGTATCTCGATGGAACAGCTGATGGCCAGCTATCGCCAGCAGAGTCGCCGGGAGAGATCCGACTTTCCGGCGCGAGCGGAGTCGTGGCTCCTGAGAGAAGTGATTCCACATCCAGGGCGACTTTCTGCACTGGTGAGCGGGTTGAGATGGATCGCCCCGTGGCTGAGGTGGCTTCCATTCGCCAGGGAGTTGCCGTCTGCTGAGCGCTTACGCCCTGCTCCTGAAGTACCCGCAGTGATGGAAGCGGTCGGAAGTTGTCGGGGAACCGTATCACTGCTGAGAGGCTGTGTAGCGGACCGAATTTTTCGGGCAGAGACTCATCTGTCTGCCCGGTTACTGACTGAAGCGGGTTGGAAGGTCGTCATCCCCGAGGCCGGCTGTTGCGGTGCATTACATCATCATGCAGGGATGATCGAAGACTCCCGGGATCATATGCGCCTGCGCTGGAGAGACCTGGCATCTGGAGGAGTGGATCATGTGGTCATCGAATCTGCGGGTTGTGCTGCACATTTGAATTCCACCAGCGGTCATGAAGCGGGATTTATCACCGACACTGCGACGCTGTTAGCACGAGGCGGCAACTTTATCATCCAACAGAAACTGTCGGGAAGATCTGTCCTCTCGCTGGCTTGCCACCAGCAGCATTCATCACTCGATTTCGATGAAGGAACAGAATTACTGGAGAGCTGCCTGGAAGAACAGATCCAGTTACCGGCACCAGAGCATTGCTGTGGAGCTGCCGGAATGTACATGCTTCGACGGCACGAGCTCTCGCGCTCGATCGGAAAAGTGGCTCGCGATCGGTTTGTTTCCTCGAAAGCAGATCAAATTGTCAGTGGAAATCCGGGATGCATGCTGCGTTGGGAAAGCTTATTGGGAGTCAAGAAGGTCATCTCGCCGGTGCGATTGCTCGCCCATGCAGGGGGACTGGAGAGCATTTGAGCAGATGCGGGATAATTTGATGTGGATGTGGCATGATCAATACCATGAAGGAAATCGGCCTTTCCTTTACCTCTCTTAACTTCGAGTGCGCGGATGAGAGTTCTGGGAACTCGGTCTTCTCGAATCGACAGAAGAAATGGTCGCCAAGATGTTGATCACCAAAACCATGTTCCTGTTCTTGCTGGGTGTGGCCCTCCTGGCAATTGGTGGTGAATCAATGAGGGGGTGGATCTTCACCCCTCCTGCCGACGCTGCCCCCAACCCGACTCTCTGGTCCATGAGTTTGCAGGTGCTCAACATCATCGTGTACGCAGGAGCTGGATCGATATTCCTCTATGTCTCTATTTTCAGATCCGATCTTCTCATCCAGCAGCCAGATGATGTCGTCGAGCAGGAATCGGAAGAGCAAGAATCGGAAGTGCGGGATGTTCCGATGGTAGAGGTTCATGGAGTGTCCATTTCAGAATCGATTCTCCTGGAGATGAAGGAAGCGAATCATTCCGATGAGATCCTGATCAACATCGCGAATGATTATGACAACTTTGAATCCTCTGCATCCGCAATGCTGATTCTGGCAGATCCCGATCGTGGAGATGCCGAACTGATAGGCCTGGTCCTCACGGAACATACACCGGTGATATGGGACCAACTCGCGGTGAGAGCGATCTTGATTCGTGATTCCGGCATCACGCTGAGTGAGAGTCTGAAGTTGTTCCCCTGGCCTTCCGATGAGGGAATACGCCAGATCATCGGCGAACTCCTGGACGTGGTTTACCGAAGGTCTTCTCGAGAAACAGAAGCGAAAATTGTCGCAGAGTGGATCCAGTCATGGGATGTAGACTCAGGTCCGGCATTGACAATTATGGCTACATTTCTGGATGACGATTTCCTGAAAGAATTGAGTGATCAGATGAATGAAGGCAAGGAATCGTCTTTGAACTCGGTGACGAGCCCCTGGACTACCGACGAAATCGAGAAGCACCAGAAGGAGTGTATCGAACTGCCGGGGTTCAAGGAGTACAAGGATGGGATCCTCAAGCGCCTCGAAGAAGAAGCCCCCAGGTCGCTGTTACTGGTCGGGCCCAGGGGCGCAGGCAAGGAAACTTTGATCTGCAAGATCCTCGCCGATCTGGGGGCAGATGGCTGGAGCATCGTCGAAGCGTCCGCTCAGGAGTTGGTCGCAGGGATGATGTATGTAGGTCAGATGGAAGAACGCTGGACCGGGCTGGTCAATCAGCTTTCTGCCAAAAAAACCATCCTCTTCATCCCGGATTTCATCGAGATGGAATCAGCGGGACGACACATGAATAACCCCGTCAGCCTGCTCGATCGGATGATCATCGAGATCAGAAAGAAGAGATTGATCACGGTTGGAATTGTAGAAGGGGCTGAAATCGAGACCCTGCTGCGTAAGAACCGAACCATCAGAACGGCGTTCGACCTGGTCGAGGTGAAAGCACCTGGCATCGCTGAGACAGTGGAGGGGCTGAAAGTCCTGGTGCGACAGCACTGCAATTACAAGGACACGAAGATTGAAGTTTCCGATGACATTCTCAAGAAGATCGTCACCCTGTCTCAGCAGTACCTCACATCTCAGGCTGTTTTTGGATCTTCTTTTGATCTGTTCAAGTCGATCATGGAAAGAAAGAGGCAGGCAGGGCAGTCGAAGATCGAGTATTCCGACGCGGTGAGCGCGATCACCGAACGCTCAGGAATGCCCAGTGTGATCGTCGATGATGAAGAGATGTTGGATCCTGATCAGGTGATGTCTTTCTTTCGGGAGAGAATCATTGGCCAAGATGAGGCGATCCAGTGCATGGCGGACAGGATCACCTTGCTCAAGGCGGGTCTCACCGATCCGGGACGGCCGCTGGGCGTGTTTTTCTTTGCCGGGCCGACAGGAACGGGCAAGACAGAGAGCGCCAAGGTACTTGCCGAGTACCTGTTTGGATCGAAGGAACGGCTCGAGCGGATCGATATGAGCGAACTGCAGACTGCAGGAGACCTGGGGAGGCTGGTCGGATCATCCGATGATGGCCACCACGGGTCGCATCACAGTCTGCTGGATGCCATCCGCAGGCAGCCGTTTTGTGTGGTTCTTCTCGATGAGTTCGAAAAGGCGCATCCGCAGGTCTGGGACATGTTCTTGCAGGCCTTCGATGACGCACGGATGACCGATACCCGTGGACAAACGGTCGATCTCCGTCATGTGGTCTTCATCATGACCAGTAATGTTGGGGCGAGGGAAGCTGCGCAGGGGGCATTCGGATTCAATCCAGACTCGGGCAAGGAAAACCTCTACGAGAGAGCTCTACGAGAGACATTTCGACCCGAGTTTCTCAATCGAATCGATCATGTGGTGACCTTCCGTCCCTTCTCCCGTTCGGAACAACGTGCGCTGCTGGAAATGGAACTGAAGAGAGTTCTATCGCGACGTGGGCTGAGGGATCGACCGTGGGCAGTGGAATGGGAAGAGTCTGCGATCGATTTCCTGCTGTCGCGAGGATTGACCTCACAACTAGGAGCGCGCCCGCTCCGCCGTGCGGTGGAAAAACATGCACTGACGCCCATCGCGCAGGAGATGTTGCTCCACGACATCCCGAAAGAAGATCAGTTCCTGTTCGTGCGTAGCAACGGAGAAAAGATTGAGGTCGATTTTGTCGATCCAGATGTGCCGGATCCGGAGGAGCAGGAAGCGGAGTTGTCTCCGGTGGATATCACCAGTGGTGATCTTCGCATCGGCGCCGAGGCCGTGGCGAGAGTTGCATTGCGTGGTTCGGGACGACTGGAAGAGGTGTTGATTCTCGCCGAACGGGTCGAGGAGCTGGAAGGCCGGATCGAGTCGGATCCGTGGGGGATGGCCAAGAAGGAGGACCTTGAACGGATGTCTGCCGCAGACTTCTGGAACTCCAATGAACGACTGCCGGTGCTGGCTTCGTCAGAACTGAGGGACCGTATCGATTCCGGCACCTGTACTGCACGGTCGTTGCTCGATCGCCTCGGAGGTGACGCAGAGAATTCCAGAGATCGATATCCTCCCGAGCTGATTCGTCGGCTCGCGATGCAGATTCACCTGCTCGAGAGCGCACTCCAGGTACTGGATGACGAATTGCCGCAAGACGCCTTCATCCGGATCAGTCCGGTCCAGCGAGATCGAGAATCGGTGAAGGATGGGGCGGTGTGGTCGGAACAGGTCGTTGAAATGGTCAAGACCTGGGCGAAGAAGAGAAACATGACCCTGATCGAGTTCGACATCTCCTCGGCAGCGGAGGAACCGGAAGGCACCTGGATGGCCGCAGTGACCGGCTTTGCTGCCTATTCACTGCTGGAGCCGCTAACTGGGGTCCACGAACTCGAACGGCCGGAGCAGAGTCGAAATGACCGTCGCCTCCATGCGCGAATCGATGTCGTGCCTCGCCCTCTCGGCCAGTCACCCGCGGGAGAGTCGGGAGTGTATCAACAGGCAC
>Ga0310120_10001968_pt1 | contig 15258 bp, 17 predicted proteins | sample CB27_AW_983_MG_FD_203506 | JGI IMG/M metagenome (GOLD analysis project Ga0310120, IMG submission 203506) | Marine microbial communities from Western Arctic Ocean, Canada - CB27_AW_983 | ecosystem: Environmental > Aquatic > Marine > Oceanic | place: Canada: Western Arctic Ocean | collected...
AGTACGCCAATTACATGACCCTGATTGAGCCACAGCATGAGCTAGCTTACAACCGCATTGCCCCTATAAGCACCTGGCAAGGGCTGCATTCGCCGCTGCTGGACCTGCTAAACGTAAAATACGTCCTCAGCCAACAGGAAATCTACAGCCCGCAGAAATACACCCTGGTGTATCAAGGTGAGTTGCGCGTGTACCGCAACATAGATGTTTCTCCGCGCGCATTCACGTTAACCGAGGGATGCGCCTTCAGCACACCGGATTTTGCAGCCGCGCTGCGTGAATATGACCCGCGCCATTTCATCGCGCTGCAGCCCGACGCTTCCGATCGCCCTTCCCGACCCACCGAACCGGAGCGGGAATGCCAGCCAGAACCGGCCAATATCACAGCTTCATCTCTGAACGAGATGCACATCGAGGCAAACTTACAGCGGCCCGGCTATATGCTGCTGGCCGATTCCTATGCGCCGGGATGGCAGGCTTTTGTACAATCCGAGGGGGCTCCGGAAGAGCGGCAGCCTGTGCTACGAGCCAACGGGAATTTCCGCGCCGTGCACCTTAATGCCGGTCAGCACCAGGTGCGTTTCAAGTATATCCCGGCCTCCTTTCGCCTAGGCGGGCTGGCATCGGCGCTTTCCGTATTGACCCTTGTGCTGCTCAGCACCGTGTGGGCATGGCGATCATTCTACCGCGAACAATCCTCCTCGCCGGTGCACAGAGTGGCGAAAAACAGCATGGCGCCGATGGGGTTCAGCCTGCTCAACCGCGCCATAGATTTCATTTTTGCCATGTTCTACCTGCGCGTACTAGGCCCGGCCGAGGCGGGCAATTACGCTACCGCCATCGTCATAATAGGGTGGTTTGATATCTGGACAAATTTCGGCCTAAACACCTGGCTCAGCCGCGAGGCATCTCGCGACCGTGCCCACGCCAATCGCTTCCTATCGAACACTACCGTCTTACGGGTGATTCTGGGAGGCGTCACTCTACCAGTTTTTCTCGGCGGCATAGCACTATACCAACGGCACACGGGCACCCTAGGGGATGATACGGTTCTGGCGATCGCATTGCTAGCGGTGGGGATGCTCTTCTCATCGGTATCCACCGGCCTCACAGCGCTCTTTTATGCCTACGAAAAGGCCGAGTATCCAGCTGTGATCAGCAGCCTAACCACAGTACTGAAAGTTGCCTTTGGAGTAGGGGCGCTACTGCTGGGCTACGGTTTCATAGGCCTGGCAGGAGTAACCATAGTGGTCAACGCGATTACCATGAGTGTGCTGACAGCGACGGTATGGCGCTTGTTCTTCCGCCCGCGCGCAGAATTTGACATTGCCCTGCAGCGCGACATGGTCTCTGAATCATTCCCGCTGATGCTCAACCACCTGCTTGCGACACTGTTCTTTAAAATAGACATTCCGATGATCCGTACCATGCGCGGAGAGGCCGAAGTAGGGCGCTATGGAACCGCGTACAAATTCGTGGATGCGTTCAATATCATTCCGTCCTTTTTCACCTTCGCCCTGTTCCCGTTGATGAGCCGCCAGGCTGCAGGGGACCGCCCGGCGCTGACACGTACCTATCACCTCGCTATCAAGTTGATGGTTGCGGTCGCGTTACCTCTGGCGGTTGCAACCACATTTCTTGCCGCTCCTATGGTAGGGTTGCTCGGAGGACGCGAGTTTCTACCAGACGGTGCGATAGCGTTGCAATTGATTATCTGGTCAATTCCCTTCGGGTGGATAAACAGCGTGACCAATTATCTGCTGGTGGCCATTGGGCAGCAACGGGCACTAACGCGTGCTTTTGTAATCGCTGTTACTTTTAACATTGTCATAAATGCGATGCTCATTCCACTCTACGGGTTCCGCGCAGCGGCAATTTCCACCATTCTATCGGAGATCGTGATAGGCGCAGCTTTCCAGTGGTACGTGTTTCGTCACCTGAGCCCGACGCCATGGCGGCGCCTGTTCTGGCGTCTGGGAGCAGCTACGCTGCTCATGGCGGCTGCTACCTGGTTGGGGGCACGGCTGCATCTGTTGCTCGGCCTGATGCTTGGCGGCATCATCTATCTGGCAGCAACTATCTTTCTCGGAGTGTTTGCAGCTCCAGAACGGAAATTGCTGGCCGAGCTGCTGCCGGCACCGGTAAGAAAACACGTTGCCCCTCTGAGTCACGAATAGTAAGAAGTTTTGCAATGTTGATCCGCATCGAAAACATCTCTGATTACGTATCCCAGAAGGTTACTTTGTAGGGCTGGGTACACGCCAGAACGGGCAAGGGGAAGTTGCACTTTGTGCAGTTGCGCGATGGCACCGGCGTGGTGCAGTACGTCGCCTTCCAAAAGGATGTGTCAGATGCGGTCTTTGAAACCACGCGGAAATTGACACAGGAATCAGCCGTGGTAGTGACCGGCACGGTGCGCTCCGACGAGCGCGCGCCCGGCGTACCCGGAGGCTACGAGGTCGGCGTCGAGAACACTCAACTTCTGCAGGCAGTGGAAGAATACCCTATCACGCCCAAAGAACATGGCGTAGAATTCCTGCTCGACCGCCGTCATTTGTGGATTCGCTCCTCGCGCCAGTGGGCGATTCTACGGGTACGCGCTACCGTCATGCGCGCGGTTCGCGAGTGGCTTGACGAAAACGGATTTATGGAGATCAGCACGCCCATCATCACGCCGACCGCCGCCGAGGGAGCTTCCACCCTTTTCGAGATTGACTACTTTGGCCAACGGGCTTATCTGGCACAAACGGGACAGCTCTACAACGAAGCCAATATCGCCGCGTTCGGTAAGGTATATTGTTTCGGTTCCACTTTCCGCGCCGAAAAATAAAAAACTCGCCGCCACCTGACCGAATTCTGGATGGTTGAGCCAGAAATTGCCCATTGTACCCTGAGCCAACTGCTGGAAATCGAGGAGCAGTTTGTCAGCCACATCGTGCAGACCTGCCTGCGCGAGCGTGCCGCCGAACTATCCCTGCTGCAGCGCGACCGGAGTCATCTTGAGAATATAAAGCCGCCTTTCGCACGGATAACATATGACGAGGCCACGACTTCTGTGCACCTCATACCAGCGGCGCATTGGTTCAAGCATGATATACTCGCCCAACCATGCCCGATCTTGCCACCAAACGGGCGTGCGTGCAGGCACTCCTGAACACGCACTCTCCTGCTGACGCGATTGCTACTTATTACGCATTGCACCATGACCCGGAACGCACGTGCCTCTTCTTGCACCACGACACAGATGGTCGAGCGGACGGATTCCTGGTACGATCACAGACTGGCATGGATCTTTTCACTCCCATTGTTACCATGCGAGCACCCTCCGAACAGACCGCTGGCGCTCTTTTCCATCGCGCGTTGATCGCTGGCAGACCGTACTATCTGCTGCTGCCACCCGCACTTGAAGCGGCGGCTGGGCGCGAGCTGGATATGAGCGCTTCGGAGAGGCTGCGCGTATATTGCCTGGATCCAGCACACTTCCGGCCGACAATCAACGCGTTGGTGCAACCCAAAACTGGGCCAAACGGCATGCCCCGCTTCGAGATTTGCTCCAACCAGCGCGTGCTTTCCACCTCCGGAGTAATATGGCGCTCACCGCATTTTGCCGAAGTCTCTGTTTCTACTGCTCCGGAAGCGCGCGGCCGTGGATGGGGGCGCTCGGTGATTGCCGCTTTGGCGAACGAACTAATGCGCACCGGCGTGCAACCTCTCTATATCGCCGCAGAGAACAACCAAGGCTCCATAAGCGTTGCCGAGGCGGTGGGCTTTAGCGACACCGGCGCGCGCATTTTCTCCGGCAGCGCCACTCTGCCGTTCGCACACTGACTGTGCATGCGTTGGCGATAATCCTTATTCCTGGTTGATCAGATATGCCATTTCAGCTGCACGACAACATCCCGGTATGGGGCGACTTGCAGGAAAACGCGCTTGTGCAAATGCGTAATTGCCTGCAGCATGACCGCGCGGTGACAGCCGCGCTGATGGCAGATCATCACCTCGGCTACGCACAACCCATCGGTGGCGTGCTAGCCTATCAGAATGCAGTCTCTCCCTCTGGTGTAGGTTACGACATCGCCTGCGGAAACAAAGCTGTGCGTCTGGACCTACCGTCAGATGAGGCGCGCGCAAACATCAGCACGATAATGACCGACATCTGGGAGACAATCGCTTTCGGAGTGGGTTGCAGGAACAAAGAACCGGTTGACCACCCGCTATTCGAAGATCAGGCATGGAGGCTCAAGCCGCTGGCGGCGCTGAAGAGCCTGGCGGCGGAGCAACTTGGCAGTATCGGCAGCGGTAACCACTACGTCGACCTTTTCGTGGACGAGGCAGAGAGAGTGTGGATAGGTGTACACTTCGGATCACGCGGTTTCGGACACAGGGTGGCAACTCATTTTATAAAGGCCGGAGGCGGAAAACCGAACGATGTTTACCCAGTGGTGATACCGGTGAATAGCAATCTTGGCCAAGATTATCTGCGCGCAATAAAACTGGCGGGTGCATACGCTTACGCGGGAAGAGATTGGGTATGTCAGCGGGTGACTCGGATGCTGGGTGCAGAAATCATGGAAGAGGTGCACAATCACCATAACTTCGCTTGGATGGAGCGCCACAACGGCGCCGACATCTGGGTGGTGCGCAAAGGCGCCACCCCGGCTTATCCCGGACAGCGGAGTTTCATCGGCGGCAGCATGGGTGATGTCTCTGTGATTGTAGAGGGTGTTGACTCTCACGAAAGCAAGCGTGCGCTCTATAGCACCATCCACGGAGCCGGGCGCATAATGTCGCGCACAGAGGCTGCAGGCAGACGCAGAAAAGGGAAACGCCGCGGAGGAAAGATTTCACGCCGTATGATGCTCGATTGGATTTCTGAGCAGGGGGTTGAGCTGCGCGGCGCAGGCTCGGACGAATCTCCGCACTGCTATCGGCGGCTGCCGAAGGTGGTGGAGCACCACGCCCCCACCCTGCGCATTCTGCATACGCTGCAGCCCATAGGAGTAGCCATGGCCGGACCATCTGAATCCGGACGTTATCGCAAATGAATCGAATATCTACAGCGCCCAGCAGCGCCGCTTCTGAGCATTCCGCCCTGCCATTTGCAATGGAGTTAGCACGCGCGGCTGGAAAGCGGCTGCTGGGCTGGTTCGGCAACACCGAGGTGCATATGAAATCGGATGGCACCACCCTTACGCAAGCAGACACCGCTGTGGATGCTTTCATCTGCGCGGAGATCACAACAAATTTTCCGGATGACCTGATCATCAGCGAGGAGATGAACCACTCCCACTACCCTGATAATGAGTATGTCTGGGTAATTGACCCGCTGGATGGAAGCACCAACTTCAGTCAGGGCTTGCCGCTGTGGGGGGTGTCCATAGCGCTGTTGGAGCACGGTCAGCCAAGCATAGCGGTGCTGTACTTTCCAGTGTTCGATATGCTCTGCCACGCTATCGCAGGCGCAGGCGCGTTCGAAGACCGCCACTCGATTTCGGCACGCAGGCCCGGAGAAGTTGCCCGCCACTCAATTTTCACTTGCAGCGCAGGGGCAGAGCGGCATTATTGGCCTAGGCTGCGCGCAAAACGACGCACATTCGGTTCAACAATTTACGAGCTGTACCTGGTAGCACGCGGTCAAGCCCTCTTCAGCATCGTGCCAGAGCCGAAAGTATGGGACCTGGCTGCGGCCTGGCTCCTGATTGGAGAGGCAGGCGGGGTAATTGACACGCTAGACGGCTCCGTACCATTCCCGCTAAAGGGGGCGGAGAATTACTCGCGACCGCATTTCCCACTGCTAGCTGCAGCCAGTCCGGAGATGTGGAAGCGCGTGCGGGCAAGCATGCAGCCGGAATAGCTATCCATTGCTGGCGTGAATGGCCGCTAGGGATACGGGATCACCAGTTTGTGGCCCACCTGGATTGTGGCGCGGTCGACGATATGGTTGCGGTCAATGATCATCTGGATCGGCACCTCGTACTGAATTGAAATGCCAATCAGGGTTTCGCCGGGCCGTACCACATGGATGCGCTGCACCGGAGTGGCGGTGGCCGGAGGCCCGGGCGTGGGTCGTGGGGTCAGCGGGGGCAGCAGAGTGGGCATGGACACCGTCTCATCGAAATAACGCGCGATGACAAGTTGCGGATATTCGTCTGCGTAGCGCCGCAGCGTATCGAAAAATTCATCCCCGCTCACAAATTTGAAGGCACCATTACGGAAAAGTTCGCGGGTGAAACGCCGGAACGCCGCCGGCCCCATTCCGGTGCGCAACTCATGCAGGAAGCGCGCACCCACTCTGTAGGTGTTTTGCAGCAACCCCTCCGTACTCTCAAGGTCGTAAGCCGTCAGATTCAGCGCGCCATCTGGCTGCCAGTAGTCTATGCGGTCACGCCAGTACCAATCTTTCATATCCGGATAGTAATGCTCAAGGTACAGATATTCCGCGTACATAGAGAGAGACGCCCCCAGCCAAGGCTCAGCGATTGGATGGTAGCCAACCACTTGTCCCCACCACAGATGCGCCATCGTCAGTGGGAGCAGCGCCATGAGCAGCGTGTCGGGCTGACCGGTGTAATCCTCGAATCCTTTACCACTGTGAAGCAACAATCCCCCGGCGGCAACACTGGAAAGGTAGGCATCTTGCGCTATGACCAGGCTGTGATAAGGATAGTGCCCAAACTGGTCGTTGAAGAGTGCCAGGGTACGGCTGGCGGCCGTGAGCACAGCATCGGCTGCGAAGGCATGTTCACGCAGATAAAAAACGTAAAGGGTGACCCCAGCTTCTGTGCGGGTTTTGAGCTCGTAGTCCGGACTGGCGCTGAAGGCAATGCTGCGCGCATTTTGCATATGGAATTGCCATAGATTGCCCCGGCGCTCCACCGGGCCACCGCTTGCAACCACAATACCCTCCGGAGCACGCACCTGCAACTGAAAATCGGCTACATCGGACAGCAGCGATGGCCCGACATCGGTCGGTGCCCACCGCTCCCATCCGCGCCCCGGATGGTAAGGAACTAGATGCGGGTACCAGTTGATGAACTGTATAACCTCCTCCCCGTAGCCTACATCGCCCAGAGGCCGACGAGTGCCCAGCCCAATCTCAGCCGCCTCCAACCCGTAGGTTATGCCCACCAGCCGCGATTCATGTGGGTTCAGATCTTCTGACAACCGGAGCGCGAGAAAGCCATCAGGAGTGAAATGAAGCTGCGTGGCAGTGGTCTGGACCTGCTCTTGTAGACGCACCGTGCTAATAGTAAAACGCGTAGTCTGCAAATCGTTAGGCAGAAAGAAAACTAGCTCGGTCCACACATCTGGACCAGGATTGATTACCTCCACCAGTTGCGTAACCTGCACCCGATGGCCCGAATAATCCAGCACCACGTCAAAATGGTAATTGGCGACGGCGCCCAGTTCCGAGATAGCAGGAGAAGGCGTGACGTCCGAGCCAGCCGCGACCGGGTTCTCAATCATCCCCGGCGGCACAAAGGTAGGCAAAACAGGAGCTGTGGGTGATCCGCCGCTCGAACAGGCTGCTAGCATGGCTGCGGCCAGCTGCAAGCGTATGACGCCAGCAGTTGGCCGCAGCACAGATCCGGTCACTAGTCTAGCACGAACCAGAGCGCTGGCGTCCACTTTCTAGGCCAAGTCCACTTTGACCACGACAGCGTCCAAATCCCGGAAACGCCGCGCACGCATCGGCTGTCGGCTGCCATCCCACTGATTGAAATCAGCAACCACGCTGACGCGACGCGCGTTGGACGCCCAGTCGGCAAAACATACGCCGTCTACGCCCTGGTTCTGGGGTAAATGCACGCCTAGGATCTCGTACAGGCGAGTGTAGATACGCCGCGTGAAAAGAAGCAGGTCATCATCAGAGAGCAGTGGCGACAACCGAGTGGAACTGGTCATTTTCTGGAGCGCGCTTGCAACCTACGGACATTATACCGGTTTCCGCTCACCAACCATCCGATACCACGGTGGTATAATCGCCCATAAGATTCAGGTTATGGAAATCACATGGTTCGGGCACTCATGTTTTCGGTTGATGGAGCGAAGCGCCGCCGCCATTGTCACTGATCCGTTTGACAAAAGCATAGGCTTCACACCGCCGCACCTGAAAGCGGATGTGGTCACGGTGAGCCACGACGCGCCCGGGCACAGCAATCTCTCCACCGTGAAGGGTGCACGTACCGTCACGGGTCCGGGTGAATATGAAATCGCGGGGGCATTCATCACTGGGATGCGCACCACGATGAGAAATTCAGAAGACGGCGCTGGGACTCAACTAGAAAACATCGCCTACGTCATCGAGTACGAGACCGCCAGCATATGCCATCTGGGAGACATGAGTGCCATCCCCGCGCAGACGCAGGTAGAGGCACTGGGTACGGTAAATGTGCTGCTGGTACCGGTCGGCGGCGGGAAGGGTCTGAATGCGGTGCAGGCCGCGGAAATCATCAGCCTGATTCAACCATCTATTGTGGTACCGATGCACTACAAGACAGGTAAAACAAAACTGAAACTGGATCCACTCAGCAGATTCCTAAAGGAAATGGGACTCGGAAGAGTGTCGCCGGAACCAAGTCTGAAGGTAACCCAGTCCAGCCTTCCGGAGGAAACGCAGGTGGTGGTACTACAACGAAAGGGTGATTAGCACCACCAGCAGCGAATGCAATATCCCGCGAACATGGTTAAGCTTATCCTTAGCTGGGACATCAAGCCGGATCTCGAGAAGGAGTACTTCGAGTTCGTGGTGCGCGAGTTCGTGCCCGGTATCACCAAACTGGGCATCCAGCCGACGGATGCCTGGTACACACTCTACGGGGATTGCTCTCAGATTCTCACCGCCGGTATAGCCAAAGACCCAGGCGTAGTGCAGGATATCCTGAGCAGCACGGAGTGGGACGACCTCGAGAGCCGACTGCTCGATTTCGTGGATAATCTGGAGCGTAAGGTGGTACTGGCCCGGCAAGGTTTTCAACTTTAGAGTCGGAAGCGCGCTGTTATCTGCATGACAAAGCCAATCTATCTAGATCATGCCGCAACCACGTCTGTGGAGCCCGAGGTAGTCGCGGCCATGATTCCGTTCTTCGAAGATGAATATGGGAACCCAGCCTCTGTTCATAGATGGGGACAGCGCGCTGAACACGCGCTGAGTTCTGCGCGGGAACAAATTGGGGTTATCCTCAAGTGCAGCGCGGACGAAATCATCTTCACCGGATGCGGCACCGAGAGCGATAACCTTGCGCTCCGCGGTGCGGCGCTGGCAGCGCGCGCGTCCGGGCACGGAAACCATCTCATCGTCTCGGCGGTGGAACACCAGGCGGTGCTAACCACCGCCCGGCAATTGAAAGAGCAACACGACTTTGAGTTGACCGAACTTCCGGTGGACAAGCACGGCTTGACCTCATCCGAAGATCTCTCCGCTGCGCTGCGTACTGACACCGGGCTGGTTTCAATCATGTACGCCAACAACGAAATCGGAGTGATAGCGCCCATCTCGGAGCTGGCGGGCGTTGCGCACGCGCACGGGGCGCTCTTCCACACTGATGCGGTGCAGGCTGGCAGCCAGCTGACTCTGGATGTAGAAGATCTGGGCGTGGACATGCTCTCTCTTGGCGCACACAAGTTTTACGGCCCAAAAGGGGTGGGGCTGCTGTACGCGCGCCGAGGCACAGCGCTGCAGCCCACCCAGACCGGTGGCAGCCAGGAGACCGGCCGCCGTGCCGGCACGCACAACGTGCCCCTGATTGTGGGAATGGCCGCCGCTATGCAGCTTACCGCAGAACGACGGCAGCATGACTGCAGCAAAATGGAAGCGCAACGCGATCGGCTAATCGACACAGTGCTCCAATCGGTGCCGGATGCACATTTGACAGGTCACCGGTCCAAGCGGCTTCCCAACAACGCCAGCTTCGTGTTCGCTGGCATCAATGGCAACGAGCTGCTCATGCATCTCGATCTGGCAGGGGTGGCTGCAAGCTCTGGATCTGCCTGCAAAACCGGCAGCCCGGAACCATCCACGGTGCTGCGTGCGCTCGGGCTGTCCCCCCATTGGGCGCTGGGTTCATTACGCCTAAGTGTTGGTCGACACACGAAGAATGAGGACATCGAACACATGGTTTCATTGCTCCCCGATATCATCGAACGAATGAGAGCGGCAGGTGACTAACGAGCAGCGCGTGGCGGTGGCAATGAGTGGGGGAGTGGATAGCTCGGTCGCTGCCGCGCTGCTGCGCGATCAGGGCCATGCAGTTTTCGGGCTGATGCTGCGCCTGTGGAGCGAGAACGGCCAAAACGGGAATGGCCATAACCGCTGTTGCACTCCGGACGCGGTCGAGCGGGCGCGGAAGGTGGCGGCGCTGCTCGACATCCCATTTTATGTCATCGACGCGCGCGAGGTTTTCCACCAAGCAGTGGTCGAGTTCTTTCTCAGCGGATACACTTCCGGCGTTACGCCCAACCCATGCATTCAATGCAATCGCCACATTCGGTGGGGATTCCTGCTCGACAAAGCGTTGGGGATGGGTGCAACACACCTAGCAAGTGGTCATTACGCGCGCCTACATAAACAGGGCAACCAGTACCAGTTGCACCGGGGTTTGGACGCACATAAAGATCAGTCGTATGCGCTCAGCATGCTCGGCCAGCGAGAACTTGAGCGTACGCTCTTTCCGATCGGCGCTTACACCAAATCCGAAACGCGCATACTGGCCCGAAGCTTCGGACTGGAGGTGGCGCAGCATCCTGAAAGCCAAGATCTCTGCTTCCTTGCCAACAACGACTACCGACAATTTGTACGCAAGCATGCTCCAGAAGCGCTGCGCCCCGGCCCGATTGTCAACCGGCAGGGAGAGTGCATTGGAGAACACCGCGGCCTGCCCCTCTACACCATCGGGCAGCGCAAGGGTATAGGCATCTCAGCGTCCGAGCCGCTGTACGTGTTAGCCATTGAGCACGCTGCTAACACGCTGGTGGTGGGCTGCCGAATCGAGTTGGGAAGCCACCGCCTACGCGCCGAAAAGGTAAACTGGATAAGTGGTGAGACGCCAGGCAGCGCACTGCGCGCTGGGGTGCAAATTCGCTACCATGCCAAACCGGCCCCGGCCAGCATTACCCCAGTTAGCGCCGACACAGTAGAAATGGAGTTCGATCAGCCACTGCGCGACATCACGCCCGGACAGGCTGCAGTGTTCTACAGCGACGACGTGTGCCTAGGAGGGGGAGAGATTCAGCCATGACCACGTCCGCTTACCTGCTCGCCATTATATTGCCGACATTGTACGGTGCATTCTTCCATCTAGTCCGAGGCGGCGACGCGCGCAGGCTACTGCTCTATCTTGCCGCCAGCTGGGTAGGTTTCGTAATCGGGCACAACGTCAGCCCGATGGTCCAAGCGCATATTTACGCCATCGGTCCGCTCAACGCAGGCATGGCCACACTAGGGTCGACGCTGTCTCTTCTGCTGGCGCACTGGCTGGCTGTGCGCGCACCCGCCATAAGGCAATAAAAAAGACTTAGCGCGACCTCCTGATTAGCTACGGATAGCTTATAATCGCACTGATGACTGAGTCACCCCATGTATCCGCGCCCGACAACGGCGCAAACGGATCGTCAGCCTGGAAAATTCCGGTCGCATTGGCAGCAATCGCGTTGCTGCTGGTGGCAGGGTTGACGATGCTGGTCGTTTTCCTGCTGCGCAACCCGGGCTTGACGCGCATAATACGCGACATGGTGATCATCGCATTTGCACTCGAGATCTTGGTGATAGGTGTAGCGATGATTATTGTCACGGTGCAGCTTGCGCGATTGCTGCATTTGCTGCACCACGAAATCAAACCTATTCTGGATCAGGCAAGTGATACAATAGGTACGCTGCACGGCACTGCACGGATGGTGAGAGAAAATGTAGCTGCTCCGGTGATTAAACTGAGCGGCACACTGGCAGGAGGCTTGCGCTTTTTGAAAATGCTCTGGCCCGAGCGAGGCCAGGGTGGCCATTAATACTAAAAGACGGTCGAAAGGAGTGAAGTATGGCAGACAATAACAGTGATTTTGGTGCGTTCTTTTCAGGATTCGTCATCGGCGGGCTGGTGGGCGCTGCGATCGCGCTGATACTGGCCCCGCAGAGCGGGAAAGAAACACGCTCGCAGGTACGCGAAAAAGGGATCGAGATAAAAGAGCGGGGCGAGGCCAGCTGGCACGATGCGCAGGAGCGCGCCAAACATGCGGCAGAAGACGCCAAGATGCGGGCAACAGAAGTGGCTGCCGAGGTACGTAGCAAAGCTGAAGAAATAGTCCGAGACGTAGCCAAAACCGCGACCGAGAAAGCAGACCGCGCCACCGAGGGTGATGGCGCCGCCGCAGGCGCCTAATCCAGAGCAAGCACCGAGGCGATTGCTTTCGGCGTCATCGCAAGCACATCCCCAGCCAGCACACTGGCTTGCGCTCCCACCTCTCCGGTCGCCATCTCTCCAGCAAGACCGTGCAAAAAAGCCCCTGCCACGGCAGCCGGATACGGACGTAAACCCTGAGCCAGCAGCCCGGTAATCAACCCAGCGAGCACATCTCCGGTGCCCGCACGCGCCAATGCGGCAGTGGCAAAGGGCTGCAATGTAGCTTTCCCGTCCGGCGCAGCCACCACAGTGAAAGCGCCTTTGAGCACCACCACATGACCCCACTCAGCAGCAAAGCGGCGCGACACCGCGACACGGTCCGCTTGAATTTCAGCCTTCGAGAGCCCAGTGAGCTGCGCCATTTCGCCTGGATGTGGGGTGAGCACTGCCGAAGCCGGTAGCAGCCGCGGCCAATCCGGCAACGCGGCGAGCAATTTCAATCCATCCGCATCCACCACTGTGGGGGGCAGGCTTGCCCGCAAGGTAACCTCAGTAGAAACGCCCCGCCCCAGCCCGAAACCTATGCGGCCACTGCCGACCACCCCGTCTTCTAGTAGCAGCGCACTCAAAAAATCCGCGGTTGGTTTCTCGGTGCCCCAGCCGGGGCCAAGAAGCAGTGCATCCGCGCGCGCGAGAGCATCCTGCAGCACCGCAGCCCCTCCGGGGGCAATCACGCCCATGTCGCTTGGAAGGATGAGCCAGGTCGCTTCGGGCAGCAGCGTGGCCAGAATGGGTTGGATGACACCTGGAGCGCCAACTGTCACAAGCCCGGCGCCGGCCCGGTATGCACCCGCGGCAGCCAGATAAGCAGCGCCGGCATAATTGACAGAGCCAGCCGCCAACAGTGCGGTGCCAAACGTGCCTTTATGCGCGTCGCGCGGGCGTTCCGGCAGCATCGCGCCAACCTGCGAGGGGGAGGCTAGATCCAAATCAACGTCGGCCAGCGCCGGCAAATCTCGCGGCCAGCCGATATCGGCCAGCACCAGCTCGCCCAGCACATCGGCACCGGGGAAAACAAACTGCCCCACTTTAGCCGCTCCGAAGGTGACGCTGACATCCGCAGGGAGAATATTTTCATCCATCGCGCCACTGTCGCAATCAAATCCGGAGGGACAATCGACAGCCACACGCAGCACCCCTTCACACTCTCGCAGCACTGCACCGATAGCAGCAAGCAAATCGCCTGCGCGCCCCTTTATGGGTAGTCGCGCTCCGGTTCCAAAAAGCGCGTCCACAAAGACATTCGCCCCGCGCAAAGCGCCCGAAAATTTCTTTTGCCCCGCGTCGCTCTCGCAGTCCTCTACCTCAACACCGGCCCGCAATGCTTTCAGAAGACTCTCGTCCCCGCTCTCGCGCGGGCTAAGGGTTAAGAGCTGCACGACCGCGCCCGCATCGGCCAGCAAGCGCCCGGCTACCAGCCCGTCGCCGCCATTATTTCCCGGCCCAGCAAGTATGGCCACGCGCGCTCCAGAGAGTGCCTCCACGCGGGCGCGCACGGTCTCAAAGATGGCCGCACCCGCCAGTTCCATCATATGTGCATAGGATAATCCGTGGGCTTCGGCCCCGGCTTCCAACGCACGCATCTGCTCTACAGTGGCTATTTTGGGCATACGCCTTGCTCCCCGCGTGGCGGGCAGGCACTCTCAGTACCCCCGAGAGGACTTGAACCTCTAACCTGCGGATTAGAAGTCCGCTGCTCTATCCACTTGAGCTACGGGGGCATGATTTTGACTGAGATTGTACCACTACTACGATGGGGATAGCAGCGCGGTCATGGTCTGCCTAAGTGAAGAGGCAAGATAGTACGGTTGTAGCATTGCATAGCCCTCCAAAAAGGAGTGGAAATGATCACCATCACCGACAAAAACTATAGGACTATTGCGTTTCTGGAAATTGAAACGCACATCGAAACGCAGGTCGATGCCTTTCTGATTGACCGCAGGGCGCAGGGTAAGAGCGAAGGCACACTGGGCTTTTATAGACAGGAGCTGGCGCTCTTCGCGGAGTACTGTGATGCACAGGGCGTCACGACCACAACGCAGCTGACCTCGACCATAATTCGCAACTTCATCCTGTGGCTCCAACAGAGGGACACAACAAGGGTGGCGTACACGCCTTCTATCGCGCCCTGAGGACATTCCTGTACTGGTGGGAGGAGGAGTACAAACCGGAGCTGTCGTCATCCGTGATGGTAATGGCGGGAAAGGCCGGACTGTGTTTGTGGGTAGGAAGACGCGCAGAGCCCTGAGAAGATACCTGCGTCAACGCCCAGCATGCACTGACCGCGCCGTGTGGGTAACGGTCGGGGGTAGACAGGCTCACTTACACTGGATTACGGCAAATCGTTCGCAGACGTGCAAACCAAGCGGGTGTGACACCGCCTGTGTTACACAGCTTCAGACGTCTGTTTGCAGTTCAATGCCTTCTGAACGGCATGGACCTGCGCAGGCTACAGGAACTGATGGGACATAGTGACCTGCAGATGCTCATCCGCTACACCAAATTGGTGACGGATGACCTGCGGGCCACACACCTGCAGGCGCCGCCTGTGGACAATTCGGATTGGTAGGAATGTGGCAGCCCATGCTTGCTGACCCGCTGCGAGCGGGTGTATAGTTGGAGCGAACTTAGCAGAGGGCTGCGTCATTCTATGAGAACAATGTTCCTGCGGGGAGGCCTGGTGCTGGCTTTCGTGTTAGCGTCATGTGCGCCGGCTGGCACAGACACCGTGACCGATAGCGCAGATAAGTCGGCAACTGCCACACCGCGTCCCACCGACACCCCTGTGCCGGCGAACACGAAATCAGCCACTAATACCCCGCTGCCCACACAAACGGATGTACAACGGACAGCAGCAGCTCCGGCA
>Ga0310120_10001975_pt1 | contig 15214 bp, 14 predicted proteins | sample CB27_AW_983_MG_FD_203506 | JGI IMG/M metagenome (GOLD analysis project Ga0310120, IMG submission 203506) | Marine microbial communities from Western Arctic Ocean, Canada - CB27_AW_983 | ecosystem: Environmental > Aquatic > Marine > Oceanic | place: Canada: Western Arctic Ocean | collected...
GCGGGACAAGAGCGAGTTTCTCCCCGGCTTCCACCCTCGACGATCTCCGGAGCATCTCCGTCGGCGCCTGCTCTCAAGGCCAACGGATCGGGGGAACAATTTCCTTCGAGAGCTCCTTCCTTCTTTCGCTTGGAACGATCCGCAAATTCTAGCAGGGGGGTTGCCATGGATCCAGGCTGGCTGGAAGAACTGGCTATCCCGCCCTTTCCGAATCGATGCACGATGGGCTCACTTCGATTTTGTGAAGACTACTGCCAGGATATTCGTTTTGCGGCCGTGATTGTGAGCGACCTCATCGGCCATGACTTGCGGGCGTCGGACCTCTCTCTTCCTCCCAAGCTCGATCTTCTCCTGCCCCAACTCCGTAAGATCGTTTTCGTGATCGGATCCGAAAGCAGCGCCGCGTTTCCTGAAATCGTCGAGACCACCGCCGGGGAGACGAAAGGGATCCACGTCGTCCCCACCCTGCATCGCTACGTTGGTGGCATGTCGGATCACCATGCCTTCGCGGAGCAGCACCAGCCATGCCTGTTTCTGAGCTGCGCGCAGGGAAAATTCTACCACCACCCGCAAGATACCATGGAGTGGCTCAACTTCAAAAAACTCGCTCGGATCACGCGCTTCGTCGCCAACATGATGGAGCGCATCGATCAAGATCCGGCGAAGGGAGGGAACCCAAACCCATGCGATCCCTAGGACCTTGAGATCCGGATGCTCCACAAAGCGATCGGTCCCTTGCTTCCTCTCGGGCTCAATTACTTTGGGATCAAGATGCCCGATTCCCGTGAAGATCTCGACAACCCGATGACAGGAATCGTTGACGGCAGCCTGTCGTAAGGGCCAGTCTGTTCCGGGCTATCGGTCTGCCCATAAAGACACCACACTTTTGTCCGCCCACCCACGGGCGGATCCGGACCCGCAAATCCTCTCATTTCTGGCATTTCCTTTTGGCAACCAGTCCCTGAGTCACTTTCCTAGAATCTCGTCCCCGAGACCCGCCGTGAACACTCCCGCCTTCCTCATCCTCTGCACCACCAGCCTGGCCCTTGCGGAACCCCAGGCCTTTGATCGCCTCACCTTCCATGCGGCCCCGAAAGCGCTTTCTCCCGATGCCCAATCGGAAGACTGGCCTCGCTTCCTGGGTCCGCGCCACGATTTGCACTCGAGGGAAACGAAGCTTCTCAAATCCTGGGCGGACTCTGGCCCGAAGATGGTGTGGGAAGTCAAACGTGGATCCGGACACGCCCCGGCAGTGGTTTCCGGTGACTTTCTTGTGATGATTCACGCCAGCGATGGCCGGGAAGTGATCGAATGTCTTCAGCCTGAAACCGGAAAGCGGCACTGGAAGTTCCATTACCCGGTCCAACTCAGTTCGAGCTTCGGCATCTCTGACGCCCCTCGGTCCGGTCCGGTGATCGACGGAGACCTGGTGTTCACGGTGGGTGTGCGCGGCGACTTGCATTGCCTCAACCTGAAGACCGGCGACCTCGTCTGGAAGACCAACCTCGACAAAGAGTACGGACCCGCGCCCCTCTTCTTTGGGCGCGGAAGTTGCCCCCTCGTTGATGGCGACCAACTCATCGTCAACGTCGGCGGAAAAATCTGCGTGGCCAGCTTCCAGAAGCGCACCGGAGATCTGATCTGGAGCACCAAACACGACTGGCACGCCAGCTACGCCTCTCCGGTCCCGGCCACCATTCACGGCAAGAAGCGAATCCTGGTCTTCGCTGGAGGAAAACTTAGCCCCCCCGCCGGTGGACTGCTCAGTCTCGATCCCAAGACCGGAGCCTTGGACCAGGCCTTTCCCTGGCGCGCCCGCATGTTCGCGTCTGTCAATGCGGCCTCTCCAGTCGCGGTTGGAAACGCGGTCTTCGTCACGGAAAGTTACACCCAAGGTGGAGCACTGGTGGACTTCGCACCAGGCGGGTCGGTAAAACTTCGCTGGAAGGCAAGACAGTTTGGCAGCCAGTTCACCACTCCGATCGCCCACGAGGGTCACCTCTATGGCATCGACGGAACCGCAGGAACCGAAATGGTTTGCTACGACCTCAAGACCGGACGCGAACGGTGGCGGGATGGCATCGACATCAAGGGCGCGCGTCTTGGACGGGCAAGTTTGCTCCGCGTGGACGGCGCGTTTCTGTGCCTGGGCGATCAGGGCACCCTGCTCTGGTTCGACCTCACTCCGAAGGGAGCGAAGATTCTCGCTCAATCCCAACTCTTCCGCGCCCCGGAAACCTGGGGAGTGCCCACCGTGAGCCGCGGCTTGCTCTTCGTGAACCAGAACAACATGGGATCGCGGTTGATTTGCTATGACTTGCGCGGAAAGTAAGCGGTCGCCCTGACCAAGGAGCCCTCATGGAATCTGCTCAAGGCGCTGAGCGGAGACGCCCGCGCATGGACGCCGAGGATGAGCGCGGAGGTCACAATCCACCCTCTCCTCGCAAGGAATTTGAAGTAGGCGGAATTTCATGGTACCGTCTGCAATGCGATCACGATTTATCCCCTTCCTGCAAGCAACTCTGACCATCGCCCTGCTCGCCGCTACCGCACTTGAGGGACAGACCGAAACCGCCAATCTCAAGAAGGTCGAATTTGATGAAGCGGGCCTGGAGGATGTCATCGCGTTCTTCCGCAGCGGTCCCGGATCCTCGGGAAAGAATAAGAACATCCTGGTGGATCCTAAGCTCAGCAAGCGGGAGATCAAGGTGACCCTCACCCTCTACGATGTCTCAAGAGGGGTCGCCTTTGCCTACGCCGCCGAGATCGCCGGATTCGACTACCGGGAAGAAAAATATGCCCTCCGCATCTTTCCCCGCAATGGAAACAAGCCTTCCGTGAAGGGCTTCCTGACTCGCGGTGGCCCCATGACTGCCCGCCGGGCGTCCGAAATCAAGATGCCCAAGGTGGAGTTTGACGCCACCGAACTGGCTGAGGTCATCAGTGACCTTTCCTCCGCCAGCCGCCAGTTGGACCCCAAGAAGAAGGGCTTGAACATCATCCTCAGCCGTGGCGTCGACCCAAGCACGCCGGTGACCCTCAGATTGCAAAACGTCCCCGTCTCGACCGTGCTGAACTACGTTGCGGAGTTTGCACGCCTCGACTTGCGGGCCGACGGCTCGGCCATCGTCTTCACGCCCCGGAAAAAGGTTGGCCAAAAAGAGCCCACGAAATGATGGCCGTCCCTGGTCCAAAATCCGACCCCCTCGAGTCGATCAAGGATCGGACTCCTTTTTGCTCCGCTCAATAGAGACGCTCGATCACGAGAGGAGTCTCCCTCCGCCGTCTTGTCACGATACTGTGGTAGGTTTCCTCGTCCATGGTCACCTGCATCCCGGGAACTGCACTCGCTTCGCCGAGAACCGCATGGGCGGATCGCAATCCCCCAAGCCAAGCCCGCGTGTCCGAGAGATAGACGAGATCGCCTGAACTGCTGTCGAGCGCTTCCAGTAGTTCCTGCGACGGCCAAACCACCGGCAACCCTGTTTCGCCATGAAGCTCCTTCTCGCGTGAGTTTCCCGCAAGGCGGGGAAGAGCACGGCCCCGAACGGGCGGACCCTCCGAGCCCTCCGAGCCCTTATAGCGCCGCAAGGCATCACCGATCGTCCCCCACACCAGCCCGCGCTGACGCTCGAAGGGCTCCGGCTTGCTCAGAAGCGAGACCACCACTCCTATCGTCGCGCACACCCCAATCCCGTAACAAGCGCGCATGTACTTGAAGGCTTTGATTCCACCGAGCGGCCCCTCCCCCCCTTCTCCGGAGGGCACGCCATGAGCCAGCGGCGCAATCACTTCCGGGACGAAGATCGAAACCGCCATCGCGCCCAGACCGCCCACGAGGGTGCAGATTGCGGCCTTCGCCGTGAAGCGACGCCAGAACACCGCCAGCAGAAGAGTCACCACCAGGGGCGGAGTGACCGCCGCAGTGAAGGCGCCGTGGGCTTCATAGATCGACGCGAAGTTCATGAAGACCGGCACGAGGATGACGCCAAAGACCATCACGCTGATCGAGGTGATCCGAGCCACCTTCATCATCTCTCGCTCCGTCGCCTGGGGCCGGATATAGGGTTTGTAGAGATCGTTGACCGTCAGCGCGGCCACCGCGGTGATCAGGGTATCGACCGTCGACATCAAGGCTGCGGTAAGCGCCGCCAGCACGAGGCCAAAGACCCCCGGCTTGCTGAGAAACTCGGTAGCGACATAGAAGGCATCGGCCGCCTTCAAATCAGCCGGTAGATCCCCGTGATTGACCAGGGCGGCGGCCACCCAGCCTCCGCCGCCAACTACACAAGCAGCCACCACCATGAGGAGCACAATCATGGAGGCTGCCGCCTTGCGCGACTCCCCCAGGGACCTGGCCGCGAGAAAGCGCATGATGATGCCCTGGTTCAGGAAGTAGAACATCGCTGAATTGGCGATGGCATCCTGCCAGAAAATTCCGACGCTGGGGAAGCCCGGGTCCTCGTTGAAGTTCGGGTAGGCGAGCCGATGGCTGCGCGGCAGATTTTCCCAAAAGATGCCGAATCCACCGAGATAATCGATCCCGAGGAACAGGATGAGCCCACCCACCAGGAGGAGCATCGCGCCCTGAAAGAGGTCGGTCATGATCACGCTGGTCTGCCCCCCGGCTGTCACGTAGGTGGCGGAGATCATGCCCACCACCAGGGCGGCCAGGGGAATCGGCCAACCGATCAATGCATTGAGCACTTTACCCATTGTAAAAAGGTTCACCCCCACGTAGCCCACCAGGTAGATCAGGATGCAAATGGTGGCCCAGAAGCGGACCTTGGAATTGAATCGCCGGCCGAGATACTCCGGCGCGGAGGTGACCCGGGCGAAGTAGAGGATCGGCAACCATCCGAAGATGAGGAGGGGAAACCAGATCCAGTCATTCAGGTAGCTCTGGCTACTAGACAAGCCGTAGCCGAATCCTTTGTTGGAATACTTGACGAAGCTGTAGGACCCAACCGTGGTGGCGACCAGGCTGAAGGCGATGAGCCACCAACTAAATCGTTGTCCGCCAAAAAAGAAGTCCTTGGTGGTCTTTTGTTTCCGGCTAAACCAGGTGCCGATCACTAGGATGATCACAAAGTAGCCGATCATGATCCCGTAATCGAGTGCAGTGCCCCGCACCTTGCCGTCCTTCTGAAGAGCATCCTCGGCACCTCCGCGATAGGGCACGGGATCCGCTGAGGACATGGACCCGTACTGCAGATAGGCCTGGAGAGCTAAGAAAAATCCCATCACGGCCAGACAGCCCACCAGGCGGAGAAGAGGCCATCCCTGCAACCCGACGTAGCCATGCTTCCAGCCATAGATCAATCCGACCGCAAAGATGACCCCGCCAATGGTGTAGGTGTAAAGAAGTGGATCCACGGCCAAGTTAGTGGCGATGAAGCTATCCGGACCACGATCAGGAGGCAACGGATCACTTCAGGCCCGGATTCTGGCCCTCGCCGCACTGCTGCGGCAGACCACCCGCAATCCAAAATCGAAGCCCCCTGTTGCGAATTCTCAAGGGAGAATCCTGCGGTGGAGCACGCTCACTTCAGCTCCCTGGATGCCAGCCAGCCCCAGTATTCACGGTCCTTCATGCCCTTGAAGTGGTCGGTCCATGGAGCCAAGGCACGACTGGTGAGGACTTGGGACCCGCCCACCAAGCCTTCGGTCTCGCTTTCGGGTGTCGTCACCGAACTCACCGCCGGGAAGCTCCTCCGAAAGGCTGCCCGAGTCCGGCTCTGCATCCGCCCGTGCCCCGCCCCGGTCAATAAGTTGGCCACCAGGAGTCCACCCGGCGCCAGCAGCTTGCGGCATACCTCCACTCCGCGCCCAGGTGTCTTTTCAGGCCGGAAGACGTCCTCTTCCCCCGCCAGGTAGCAATCGTCGATGATCACATCATAGCGCTCCCTGCACCCCCCCGCCCACTGGTAGGCATCCGCGATGTGGGCCTCGATCCGCAGTTCATCCAGATGCATGTGTTCCCGGGCGAGCTCCACCATCTGCTCATCGATATCGACCGCGGTGAACCGGCACTCGGGAAGGAGATGCCGGAGGATGCGCATGGCCGTTCCCCCCGCCAGCCCAAACATCAGCACTGATTCCGGCGGACCGCCCGGGCGCAGGAGGGCGCCCGCGGCAAGATTGTCCCACGCCAATCCTGTTAGATAACAATCGCGCTGCCAAACCGCATGAGCGGCCCCCGCCACCCGCAACTCACAACTGCCCGTCTTCTTCCAGACTTCGACCCGTTGATACGGGGTCCGGACGGTGGAAAATCGCTGAAATGCCAAGGCCTGGAAGTCCTGACAGCCCAAAGGGAGCTCGCCAAGTGGCAAATCCCTTCCCTGCCGCTCGGGCCCTCCCCGATGGGGATCAACCGTCGTCGGTCTGCGTTTCCGACTCTCGATTGTCCGAAAGGTTGGAGACCGGAATTCCCGTGACCTGCGCCCAGCCCTCAGGGGACATGCCACTGCTCCCGAACCACTCGGTGGCAGCTTGTTGGTCCTGGCGGTAGTACTGCGTGGCCGCCCTGACCAAGGCTGCTTGGCGCAATCCAGACTCCGTAATCTCAGCCGCCCAAGCCACGGCCGTGGCTCCGTCCTGGTGAGCATAGGCAGCGGTAAATCCGTTGATCGCAAGGTTGCGATCCTGCGAGGGTGGCATCTCGGTGATTGATTGGACCGCGACCTCCGGTTGGTGCTGGCCCCAATGCGCGTAGGCCGCGCTCCAGGCACTGCCCCGCAGAGGGCCCTCGGGTAATTCAGCGGCCCACACCAGAGTGTCGCTCACGCCCACGTCCCCCACGATCTCCCGGGTCAGCGAGTCCATCGGTCGCCAGTTGTAATCTTCGAGATTGGTAACATCGTAAATATAGTTTGTCGCAACGGCCACGTCATTGTCGATCAGTCCTTCAAAAAGCCGGTTCCTGATCTTGTTCTGCACTTCCACTCCCAAGCCTGCAAAGAGGTCGATGGCAGCCTGCGGATCAGCACTCGCGAGGCCCGGAATCATGTTGTAGAGGAATCCGTTGAGGTATTGCTGCGGAATCTCGTTGATGTGGGCCAGCGCCGCCTCTGGCTCGTTCGCGCCCCAGGCATAATCGAAATTCTTCCACTGCTCCCCACTGGCACCGTTCTCCGCCATCGCCTTCCTGATCGTCATGGCTTGCTCGTTGGTGAAGGTCCCGGATTGCATCTCTTCCAGCAGCCGGTCGAAAGCCTGTCGCCGTTTCACCGGATTGAACGACTTGATTGCCTGCAGGACCAGGGAGCGGATTTGATCGTTGTTGAGTGGTGCTTCGTTCGAAGGAATCGCACTCGGAATCAAGTTGCCTCTCGTCTTCGTCCACGCGTTCGATCCCTCTGGAGACTCGGAGCGATTGCTCCTCTCGAGGCTCTTGCTGCTCTTTCGAGAGGGCGCGTTGCTCGCCAGTTCTCTGCTGGGAGCGACCCACCCATGCGGGGTTGATTTCCTGGTTTCGGCGGGAGTCCTCTCGCCGCGCCGCCCGACCATCTCCGCTTCGTCACCACTCTTCGAGATCCCTGCCCACTGGGAACCGGCCACGAAGGTGCTGATCGTGATCAGGAGCCAGGAGCCGTGAGTCCAGTGGGAACGATTCATCGTGTTGCACTATTGCCATCGGCCTGCGGGTGCCGCGGCGGATTCAGGATTCTCTGCTGGAGATTTTCCGGCAACCCGGAGGAACCCACCCACTCCGCCGCACCGCTGGCGTCCCGGTGTCTCCACGCCCGACCGACCCCGATCATGGTCTCAATTCGTTCCTCTGGAGAGGAAATCGCCTCCGCCCAGCCCATCGCGGCCCGGGGATTTTCCCAGGCGATCCTCCCGCTGTAACCCCTGATCGCAGCATCGCGCATCGGGGAAGCTGGCAGGGTCTGGATAAATTCACCCGCCTCGGTGGGATCCCTTCCCGCCCATTCCCGCAACGCCCCTCGCATCCCCGCGTTCTGGCCTTGGCCTTCGGGAAGCTCGTTCAGCCAGGCAATCGCGGCCTCCGGATCCTTGGAGGCCCAGCGGGCTCCAACCCCTCCGATCACCGCGGAGCTCTCGGGCTGACCACTGAAGTTGGCCGCCCAGGCCGCGGCAGCTTCCGGATCGGTAACCGCAAAATGGCCCGCGACGCGTCCCATGGCATGATTCCTCAGTTGACCTCCCGGCAAATTTTCCGCCCAGCCAGCGGCTTCGGCAGGAGAGTCCGTGCGCAGGACGGCTTCCAGCACGATATGCATCATGCCCTCCGTTCCCTTCTGGCCGGTGGCCGCCAATTCGTTGATGAACTGGGTCGCGGCATTCGGATCGGAGTCGGCCAAGCCCTGCACCAATCCCCTCATGAGCCCGTGTCGCAGGGCCTCAACCGGGATCTTCCTGTCGACGAGCACCGAGTCGAAACGCGCATCGTTCTCCATGTCGAGGCCCTTGAACCAAGCGAGGGCGCCCTCCGGATTCGCACTCGCCCAACCAGCGAGGGCTGGGGACATGTCGTCCTTCTTGGTATCGGCTCCGAACATGATGGCGTCCTCTCCCGCCACCGCACCCCAAGCGTAATGAAACTCGCGGAATTCGGCGCTGCGATCATGAAGGTGCGCAATCTGTGCGCGGACAAGTTCAGCATTCTCCGGAGTGAGAGCTTCGAGGAGACGCGAGAAGGCGAGTCGACGATCAATTGGGCTCGAGGACTCCCGAAACAATTCGCCAAACGAAGCGATGTCTTCCTCGGAAAGGGCCGAAGGGACGACGCGGCCGCCGCCTTGGGAATGCCCAGCGCCGGAAACTCTCGCTCCTCCTTCTCCTCCCGCCCGGGAGCCGCCATGCACCCCGCTCGAATCCGCGATCTGACCGCTCGGCCCTCTGGCCCTCCCCGCGGACATCCCATCTGCCTCCTCGGCATTGCGGCCAGACGGAAAGAGCTGCGAGCCCAGAACGAAAGACGTGATCGCGGCGAGGAGCCACGCGCCATGCACGAGTATGGTCTTCTTCAATTTTGCGGAGTTTCTCATTCAGGAGGGGCTAAAGTTGCTTGGAGTGGCTGCTCATCGCGACTCAAGCAGTTCTACGCTGATCACCTCCAGGCCAACGTTTTCCTTCACGGTCTGGATCCAAAGCCAGATGAGCTCATGGCCAACAGGCGACTCGGGAAAGCGACTTTTCATGCGGGGGACCTCGTCGAGAGCCAGTTCGATGTCAAACTTCCCCTGGGACTCCTCGCTGAATTCGATCTTGCGCGACGCCTCGAATTTACCGGAAAACCCGCCCCGGACGCGGTGGGTTCCGAATCCAATCTTCACCGCATGGCTTCTCGTAAGCCGGCCCACAATCCGAAAGTGCGCACCCTCGGTGAGAAGAATCGGGGGAAGGTGCCCTGCCGAAGGACCCACCACAACGCTGTGAAGCAAGATTGGATTCTCACGCTCGCCATGATCTCCCCGAAAAATGTGGGATTCAGCCCGCAAAACGCCCGGCTGGTTCCCGCTGCCGGACTCCCACTCTCCCTGCCGCTTGTCGCGGGGAAACTCGCTCTGCCAGACTTCCGCATAATCGCCGCGCGGAGTCGCTACAAAGTCTGTCTCCCGTTCGAGAGCCACGACTACAAAACGATTGGCCGGAACTTCCTGCACCCTGCCGTCGGCAAGACGCTTAACACGCACCAGCCCTTCGTTGACGGTGAGACGAGTCGAGGCCGAATCAGCGGTGACGTTGAATTGCGTGCCCAGAACTTCGGCCTCGGCCGTTGGGGTCACCAGGCGAAGCGGTTTGCCGATCGGCTGAGGAGAAACATCGAGCGAGAGGTCTCCCCGGCGAAGACGAATCAATTTTCCTTCCTCCCCCTCCGACAAGGTGAGCACGGCAGGTCCGGAGATCCAGGCACTTGAACCATCGAGAAATACAATCTCAGCCCACGAGTTCGTGGCGAGCGTTTCCAGCGTGCCTCCCTTGATCGCATCGCCAACATCCAGGTTGTAGTTTACCTGCCCGCCGTCGCCGGTCCACGCCACCGAGCCATTCAACTCGGCTATGCGTGCGATGGGCGAAGCCACCTGGGCTTTGACTTGCGCTTGCACCGGGACTTGCGAACCCGGCTCGGATCGTACGAGTAGAAAAACCGCCCCCACGAGCGCCGCTGCCATCGCCGCGAATCCCAAGACGGTCCCACTCGACCATCGCCGCCCGCTGGATACTCTGTTAGAGTCGATCACCAAGAGTGCCCCCGCGTCCTGCAGGTCCATGTGAAGGCCGAGGTAATGAAGATACCGTTCCTGTGCCTTGGCATTTCCCTCGAGCACAGCCTCCAACTCCACAAACTCCTCCGCCGTGATGGACTCCTCCACGAGGCGTGCCAGGAGAGCATCGAGCTTCCGGTTCTCTTCTCCAGAATCAGGCATCGCTCCAGCCCTCCCGTTTCATGGTCTGACCGATGCAGTTCATGAGTTGAGCCCGGATTTTTTCCAGCGCGTAGTAAAGCTTGTGCAGTTTCACGCCCGTGCGTTGGGCCTCTTCCTTGACCGCGCCGTGTCGTCCGTATCGCATGTGAACCCACTTACGCTCCTGCTCGTTGAGCTCGCCCAGGCAGCCTTCCAGGGCCTTGCGACGCGCCTCCATCACGGAAATCTCACTATCGTGACTTGCGTTGAGTTGCTCGAGCAGGGGACCCGAAAAGACCAGCTTCTCGCGGGCCTGACGCTGCCGCCACTTCAGCACTTCCAACCAGGCAAACCGGATGGCCCACGGCACAAAGGGTCGCGCCTGATCATAGTGTTCCCACTTCTCCCAAAGCTTCACCGAGACCTCTTGCAAGACTTCCGCGGCATCAACCACGCGGGGAATCATCATGAAGACATAGCGCTCCACTTCCGCCTGATGGCGGGTCCAGAGACGGACATATTCAGAGGTAGGATCCATCGATCGCGTGGGGCAGGAAACAACTCCTTGTACACTATCCGCTCAAGAACCGAATATTCAGAATAATTCTTCGCCCAAACCCACCTTTTGCGTGAGCCCGCCGAGCGGTCCTCCCCGCTTGACTGAGCTGCAGAGCCCATCGATTCAAGCGATTCCGGCCCGCAATGATGATTTCGTCAAGCGGTCCGAAGAGGCCCGCGCAAGTTCCTATTTCACCGGCAAGGCCCGGAATTCCAGCAGGACGGGGGCATGCGCTTTGGTCGACTCGAGCGCCAAGCGGAACGCGAACGTGGTCACGCGCTCATAGCGCACTTCGTTGAAGGTATCGAGTTTCAGCCCATACGCATCCTTGGTCTGCACCTCCTTCCACCCACCGCCTCCATCACGATATTGAACGCGCCACGATTTGGGAGGTCCCGCCAACTTAGGCCCCCGGTCTTCCAACGCCCTTCCTGAATCGCAGTGGAGAACGCGAGGGAGAAACTTTCACGGACCGAAATGGTGAAGTAAATTTGAGCGGGTCCCAAAAGTAGTCCACAATGTGGACAGTGTTTCCGCCTTGCCTACGTAATTGGCATTGTCCTTCTGGCACGGGAACTGCACGGTTCCGTGCGTGCGCCGCACTCGACTCATTGCCACCCTCGGTCCCGCGACCAACTCTCTCAAAGCGATCAGAGCCCTGATCGAAGCAGGCACTGACACTTTTCGCATCAACATGAGCCATGCTGCTCACGAATGGGCCCGCGGAGTTTCAGAACGAATCAGGGAAGCGGCCAAGGACGCTCCGCGTGAACGCCCGGTCGCGATTCTTTTCGACCTACAAGGTCCCTCCATCCGAACGGGAAAACTCACCACTCCTCTCGAGCTCGATCCCGGCGACCAGATCGAATTCCGGCACGAGGGAAGCACCCCCGCCCTCCCGGCCTCCACCACCGTCAATTACTCCAGCCTCGTCAATGACGTGAACATTGGCGACACCCTCCTCGTCGACAACGGCGCCATGATCATGAAGATCGCAGGCGTGACCAGTGATCGCATCACCTGCGAGGTGATGACTCATGGCACGATCGGATCCCGCCGACACATCAATCTCCCCGGGGTGCGCCTGAATCTTCCAGCACTCACCGACAAGGACCGCGCGGACATCGAAGTGGCCGTCGAGTGCCAGGCCGACTTTGTGGCCGGATCGTTTGTGCGGGATGCCGCGCACGTGAACGAACTGCGGGCAACGATCGCGGAGGCAGGCGGACACGCGCAGCTCATTGCCAAGCTCGAGGATCAGGAGGCCATCAAGAATCTCGACGACATCATTGCGGCCGCCGACATCATCATGGTGGCCCGTGGGGATCTCGGAATCGAGGTCCACATCGAAGAGCTCCCCATCATTCAACGCCGCATCGTCAAGCGCTGCCTCTGTCTGGGCCGTCGGGTCATTGTCGCCACCCATCTCCTCGAATCCATGATCGAGAGCCCAACCCCCACTCGCGCGGAGGTGACCGATTGCGCGAATGCGGTCTACGAAGAGGCCGATGCTCTCATGGTTTCCGGGGAAACTTCGGTGGGGAAACACCCGGTGCGCTGCATCGAAATCCTGGACCGGGTGGCCCGCCGCATCGAACGCTCAGGCGGCTTGGGCTACGCCGCTCATGCGGATCTCCGCTTGGAGAAACAGCACGCGGTGCGCGCTGCGGTTCAGTTGGTTGACAGTATTCAAGACGCCGTGATGGTCGTCTTCACCCAGTCTGGCGCCACCGCCAACCAGGCCGCCCTCCTGCGGCCCCGCTCGCCAATCTACGCCTTCGTCCCAGACGAAAAGGTTTGTCGCGCCCTCACCCTCTCACGAGGAGTGCGCCCCTTCGCCATCCCCTTCCACGAGAAACCTCGCGATACCATCGCGGATGCCGTCGCGACTCTCCGCAACCGCCGCGATATCCCTGCCGGCACTCCCTTGGTCGTATTTTCGGACACCCTCCTCATGGACCAAGCCGTCGACTCCATCCTCCTGGAGCACGCGTAATCCTCGCGAGCAGGAATGGCGCAAGGTTAAGATGGGCGAGCCCACAGAGCCGGACGAGGACGCAGCGAGACGGGAAAAGGGCCACGCTTCCCTTTCCCAGCGCTGCTCGCAGCCCCTGATTGGTTCTCCCGAATTGATTCCAACCCCGCCGCCAGTCGGATTTTCGGACAGACCCTAGGGAGCAACCTCGACTTTGACGCGGTAGAATCGCGAATCCATAAGCGGCCCCAGCGCGATGGTCTGCACTGCGCCCGTCCCCAATTGCGAGGTCACTTCGTCGAATTGGATCAGATCCGTGCTACAGGTCACCGTGTAGCGACGGCCAAGGAGAGTCGGGAATGAAATCAAATGATCGCTTCCTGAGAGGAGCAATTCGGGGTTAAAGCGAGAGTTTCCATCGAGCGCATCAGTGAGCAATAGATTGAGCTCCTCCGCATTGGAATACTCATCGCCATCCGCATTCTCATCACCATCCTCGATTCCGTTGTGATCTGAATCCGCATCGAAGGGATCAAGTCCCAGGGTCGCCTCATCGATATCGAGGAGGCCATCGTTGTCGTCATCCGGATCGGTGGCGTCGGGGTCACCATCGCCGTCGTTGTCGGGAAGGGCCACTCCGGGCTGGATGCTGTTGATGGCAGCCTTGATATCCGCTTCCTGCGTGGCGGAAAGCGCCCCGCTGAATTCCGGTTCCCCGTTGTAGCGGATTTCCCGCAGCGAGAGGCCAACGGCATTGTCGATCAGGTTGAGAATCACCACCCGGCGTCTCGCGTTGAAGGGGAGGCCCCCGGGGGGGGTGGGAACCGGGTCTCCCCGGAAGTAGGCATAGGAGACGCGGATGTCGTCGAGGCGGTTGGGCGCAAGATCGATTCCCGCCCTCTCAAAGCTGTTGTTGGCCCGCAACGATTCGAGGCTGATATCCCAAAAACTCTCGTGCTCATTGGAGACGAGCACAAACTCCACTTCTACCCCATGGTCATTTGTCCCATCGTTTGCTCCCCGTCCGGCGTTCTTGAAGTGGCTGATGATTTTGCTCCCGAACTCGGAAGCCAGAGTTTGTCAACCCGGTCACCACGGAGCGACAAAGACCAGGGCCAGAACGGTGCCCGGGTAATCGCTGAGACGCTTCCGAGTCAGCGTCGCGTAGTTGCTGCCATTGAACGCACTACCCTCGGAGAAGCCGACATCATCAGAGACGGAGCCCACGGGCGGGGCTGCGCCAAAGGCGGATGGCGCGATCCCGAAGGCCAGCAGCAAAATGATCCAAAGTTGTTTCATGGGGGTTAGAACGAGTAGCTGACGGCAATCCGCGTGACCCACCAGTCGCGATCACGGTAGAGATTGCCGAAGAAATCATTGGTGGATGTGAGGGGCTCGAAATCGGTGTTGTAAAATCCCCCGTAGAGGCGCACCGCAAAATCATCCTTGTCGTAGAGAACCGAGGCCCCCAGTTCATACGATTGCAACCCGGGCGCAGCGGTGCTGAAACCGTAAGATTCGATTTCGCCGGTATCTTCGTAGTAGCGACCATTCAGTGCGACATGCCAACCAGGAAGAAACTCATAGTCGACCATGGCCCCGACGAAGTAGGCTTCGAAGCTTGGTCGCTCCCGGGTGGCGCCCGCGTTCACCCGTAGTGTCCAATCCGGACCAAGGGCTGCTGCCAAATTCGTCTGCCCCTGGAAACGCGGCTCGCGGTCCGTGATTTCCTGAAACCGAATGGAGGTTTCCATCTTCAACCAGCCGCTGATCACTTGGAGCCAGGTCGCTCCGCCGGAAGTCGTTTCGAGCCGCTGACGGCCTGGGGTCAGTCCACCAATACCAAAACTCCATCCCTCCACAATCTCATCCTCGCCATAGCCGAGGTTGAAGTTGATTCGGGTCGTCCCTGGCACCAGGTCCCAGGCCGCGCCCGCACCGAGCGCCCAGCCCGCAGGATCGGCATCCCGATAGCCGGGGACAAACCCAAAGAGCTGCTCGTAGTATTCCGCAATCCACACCGAGCGGTAATCAGGAAATCCCTCGTAGACTCGCGCCAGGCCCGTCAACTCGATCGCAGGGGTCGCCTTCCAGGACCAGTCGATCTGAGCCTGGCGATTGGACTCACTCCGATCGGCAGGAAAGGTCACCGTGCGCGGCGAGTAGTCGATATCGATATCGATGTAGGCAAAGGTCGCCCCCAAGGTGATCTCGCCGCGCCGCTGCTCGTAGGCCACCGAGGTTCGCAGGACCGTAATGTCGCTCCCAAGGAGCGCCTCCCCTTCAACGTCCACCCGCTTG
>Ga0310120_10001979_pt1 | contig 15206 bp, 8 predicted proteins | sample CB27_AW_983_MG_FD_203506 | JGI IMG/M metagenome (GOLD analysis project Ga0310120, IMG submission 203506) | Marine microbial communities from Western Arctic Ocean, Canada - CB27_AW_983 | ecosystem: Environmental > Aquatic > Marine > Oceanic | place: Canada: Western Arctic Ocean | collected...
TCTAGCCCAGCTCTCGCACTCGCTCCCGGCAACCCAGGGACTGGCTCACCCGCCCCGATAACCGTCTTCAGCCCAGAACGGACCACGGCGGGGGTGCCTGTCCCCGATCTCGAAAGTCGTCTCTGCCACAGGGACAGGCACCCCCGCTCAGAACCGCCCCAGCTACGAGCCACCTTCCGCGGCGGGTGAGCCAGTCCCCAGACTCGTCTTGCACGATCCCGCTGATTCTCGGATCATCCGCGCGCCCACCCTCTCTCTCCTCTCACATCGGGCTCCGGAGACTCTCTCATGCGGTTGCCGTCCTGGCTGGCTCTCTGTCGTCGTGCGCGTCGAACCCGTCGCCGCTCGAGCACGATTCCCGCCGTGGAACTGCTCGAGGACCGCACGCTGCTGACGTTGCTGTGGGAATTCGACCCCGGCACCGGTCACCTCGAATTCACCACCGACGACCTGGCCACCACGATCATCGTGCAGGCCCCGGGCGGCACCGTCGAAGTCGTCGGCTGGGGCCCGTTGATCTCTTCGGAACTGACCGTCACGGCCGAGGACGTGGTCACGATGTCGGTCACAACCGGAACCGGCAACGACGCGATCAATCTCTCGGCAGTCAACGAGATCACCTTCCCGTCGATGTCCAGTGAACCCGACAGCATGGTCATCAGCACCGGCAGCGGAGTCGACACGATCGTGGGCAGCGGATTCGACGACACGATCTACGGCGGCAACGGCATCGATGCGATCTGGGGCGGCGAGGGAGATGACCTGATCTACGGAGATCGCATCGACGGCGGTTCCGGAGACGACCTGATCTACGGCGGCAACGGCGACGACCTGATCCACGGCGGCAACGGAGACGACGGGGTCCATGGTGAAACCGGTGACGATTCGTTGAACGGCGGATCCGGCAACGACTGGATCGAGGGCGGCAGCGGCCGCGACCTGGTCTACGGCGGACTCGACGACGACATCATCTACGGAGACGCCGGCAACGACACGTTGCTGGGTGGAGTCGCCTGGGACAGCCTGTGCGACCCGCTGCTAGCGGGCGACTGCCTTGTTGACGTCGAGGGAGTCGACACGATCGACGGGGGCAGCGGACACGACTCGATCGACGGCAACGGGGGCAATGACCTGCTGCTGGGCAATACCGGAGATGATGTCATCGCCGGCTCAGACGGAGACGATCAACTCGAGGGCGGAGCCGGGCAGGATACGCTCACCGGCCTCGCCGGCAACGACACGATCTACGGCGACTCGGGTGTCGACTCGATCAGCGGAGGCACCGGTGACGACTGGCTCTCGGGAGGCATCGGACTGGACATCCTCACCGAATCGGCCGACGTCGACTTCACCATGTCCGATTCTCTGCTCAGCGGCCTGGGCGAGGACCGGTTGGAAGCCTTCGAGTACGCTCGGCTGTCCGCAGGCCCCGGCGAGAACCTGATCGACACCACCGAGTTCTCGGGCAACACGACGCTCGTGGGTGGTGCCGGACACGATACGCTGCTGGCCGGCCCCGGCAGCGATGTGCTCAACGGCAACGCCGGCAACGACGTGCTCGCAGGCGGCGCCGGAGACGACACGCTGGGTGGCGGAGGCGGCAGCGACACGATGAACGGGTCGCTGGGTGACGATGTGCTCAGAGGCCACGGTGGCAGTGCAGATCTGCTGCAGGGTGGCCCGGGATTCGACAGACTCGACGGCGGTGTCGGACACGACCGTGTCTTCGAATGGGCCGACACCAACTTCACGCTCGACCCCCTTTCGCTCTCGGGACTCGGCACCGACCAACTGGTCAACATCGAGTCCGCCCAGCTGATCGGTGGCGTCTCGTCGAACACCATCGACACCGAGGCGGTCGACTGGCCGGTGACGGTCAACGGCGCAGCCGGCGACGACACGATCCGCACCGGAGGCGGCAACGACAAGATCCTCGGCGGACGGGGCAACGATCTGATCACCAGCGGCAACGGAGACGACAATCTCCGGGGACAGGCCGGACACGACAACCTCGCAGCCGGCAACGGCAACGATCGGCTCGATGGAGGCTCGGGCAACGACCTGCTTGCCGGGGGCGGCGGAGACGACCGCCTCAGAGGACACTTGGGCAACGACCTGATCGACGGAGGTCTCGGAATCGACCGGCTCGACGAACTCGTCGGCGGCAACGCCACGCTCGTCGATGGGCAGCTGGTGGGTGCCGGGCTCAACAGCCTGGTCGACATCGAGACCGCTCGGATCAAGTCCGGCCAGGGCGACGACCTGCTCGACGCCTCGGGCTTCTCGGGACCGGTCACGCTGATCGGAGGACTCGGCAACGACACTCTGACGGGCGGACCCGCCGCCGATAAACTGATGGGCCGACAGGGCCGGGACCTGATCGAGGGTGGTGGGGGATCCGATTGGATCTCGGGAGGAGGCGGCGACGACAGCCTGCTGGGCCTCGACGGTGACGACTCGCTTGTCGGAGGCACCGGCAACGACCTGCTCTTGGGCGGTGACGGCAATGACACGCTGCTGGGACGGCTCGGCGACGACTCGCTCGCCGGACACGGCGGCAACGATCGGCTCGATGGAGGCGGAGGAAATGACCAGCTCGTCGGACTCGAGGGCAACGACCTGCTGATCGGAGCCTCCGGAGATGACTCGATGATCGGCGGCGAAGGCGACGATCGGCTGCTGGGTGGTTCCGGCTCTGATGTGGCCCTCGGCGGCGACGGAGACGATACGCTGCGAGGCCAGGCCGGTGACGATACGCTCGGTGCAGGCGACGGACAGGATACGGTCATCGATCAAAACGCACTCGTCGACGAACAGTTCACGTTCCTGCCCGATTGGATCGACGCCTGAGACTCCCGAGACTCCGGCTCGGTGCTCAGCCCGTCCGCGCCTTGCTGATCTTCACGGCAATCTCGGCCAACACCCGCCGACCACGGCCCATCGCGTCGGTGCCGGCCGACGAGAGTGCCGCGTTGACCTGGGTTTCCAGGTTCAGCAGCAACTTGCGGAAGTACGCGAACTCGCCCTCGACCCCCTGCGGATTCTCGATCGACTGCCGCCCGACAATGAACCGATCGTGGATGTCCTGCAGCCACTCCCGCTTGCCCACGGACTGCGTGTCGCCGACATCGCACGCCTTCTGGCATCGCGACAATTGGAGTGAAGCATTCCGCATCCACCGACGGGCATCATCCCAGGCATCCTGGTCCTGGCGAGTTGAGAACTCCTTCTCCTCGAAATTGAGATCCCGGTTGAGCGTCTTGAGTTGTCCGAGCATGCTGTCGACCTGCTTGCGGAGCATGTCGAGCTTGACCGTTTCGGCCTGGATCCCGAACCAGTGCGCCTCGATCGCCGTGTACACCACCTCGTCGACCACCCCTCCACCTCCTGCGGAAGCCATCGCTGGGCCCGGCGGAACCGGGACCACCGGAACCGCCAAAGGCACGCCCATCGCCACCGCAGCCACATGGATCGCGATGTTCGTGTCAGCTGCACCCGGCGGCGGCACCAGGGGCTGGTCGAGCATCGCCGCGGGACCTCCAGCCGAGGGTCCCGGGCAAGGAGTTCCAAACACCACCCACATCGACACACCGCCGGGGTCGATTCCGGTCGCCACGGCCAAACCCCGCAATGTCGCCGTCAGCCCCTCGGCCAACCGACAGATCACTCCCTGAGTCACCCCCGGTGGCCGAAACCAGGCCCAGCCATGACAGGCACCGGTAGCATCCAGCGACAACGGTTCCCACTCGACCGAGGCCGGTCGCATCGCGAAGGGAACAGGCGGATTGGGTGAGGAGGGTTGATTCAAGGCATCAGCCAGGACGACAGTTGACGGCAGACAAACCGAACAGCTCTCGAAATCAGATCGTGACGAATCGGACTCGCAGCCATTTGGATGTAGGCAGACCCAAGAGGCTGGTTATCAGGCGATGATCCCATGAGTACGGCATCCACCAGGGCGACCGTCGAGTTGATCCCGGACCCCGAACTGGGAGGATTCACGGCATGCGTGCCTGACATTCCAGCCTACGGTGAGGGTGAAACCGAAGAGTCCGCGATCGAAGACATGAAGGAAGCGATCCGGGCCTACATCGACGCCTTTGGCCTCGATGCCACCCTCGACAGAATCCGCGTGGCTGCGCTGAAAGAGATCAACCTCGATTTCAACGAGTTGGCCGGTGGCTAGGCTGCCGCGTCCCGACGGGCGGGCGATGATTCGATTCCTTGAGCGGCAGGGTTTCGAAGTGGTCCGGATTCGAGGCAGCCACCGCGTGCTCCGTCGCGGGTCGTCATCGACAAGCGTGCCCGTGCATGGCCACCAGTCGCTGAAAATCGGAACGCTCCGGAAAACCCTCCGAGATGTCGAGTTGTCTCCCGGCGATTTCCTCGAGCGCTGGAACACGTGAACTCCGATGAGATCTCGTTCAAACCGAGTGGGCGATGAGGGACTCGAACCCCCGACATCCACGGTGTAAACGTGGCGCTCTAGCCATCTGAGCTAATCGCCCGGTCCGGGGGGCACTGTAGAGGATGCCGAGCTGACCGAGCAAGTGGCCGCTCGGCTATCCCCTGACTGGATGCGGTGGCTCTTTGTTATAATCGCGGCGTCCCGTCCCACGCCCTGCCCCACGCCCCGCTCCGGGCCGACCCGAATGCCCAATTCGCTGGCCGATTGCGCCGACTCGCTCGAGCAATTGCGAAACCACATCGAGGCGCTCGGCGAACAACTCGAGGGTCTCGGCCTGCCAAGCCCCGTCGGCGAGGAGTGGCACGAACTGCTCGTCCGCAAGCTGCTGCCTCAACTCGAAACCGACACACCGCTGATCGTCGCGGTCGTGGGAGGCACCAACACGGGCAAGAGCGTGGTGTTCAACCACGTCGCCGGCGAGCCGCTCAGTGCCACCAGCCCACTGGCCTCCGGAACCCGTCACCCTCTGTGCCTGGTCCCCGAGAGCTTCGACCCCAAGCGGCTGCAGGCGATGTTCGACGGGTTCACCATCATCCCCTGGTCACAGCCCGAACAGACGCTCGAAGATCTCCCCGAACACCGCCTGTTCTGGCGGACCTGTCCGTCTCTGCCCGGCAACCTGCTGGTTCTCGATTCGCCCGACATCGACAGCGATGCGGAGGTGAACTGGGAACGAGCCGAATGGCTCAGGCGATCCGCCGACGTCCTGATCGCCGTGCTGACTCAGCAGAAGTACAACGACGCGGCCGTCAAGCAGTTCTTCCGACGAGCCGCTGCCGAGGACCTGGCCACCATTGTCGTGTTCAACCAGTGCCAGTTCCCCGACGACGAGGAGTACTGGCCGGCCTGGCTCGAGACCTTCGTCAGCGAAACCGGGACCCGCCCCGAGTTCGTCTACCTGGCCCCCTGGGATCGATCCGCCGCCGAATCCGGACAGCTCGAGTTCCACGCACGACTGGTCTCCGACCCCGCAGAGCCTCGAGATCTGCAGCGGGACCTATCGAGCCTGAGGTTCGAGAAGATCAAGTTCCGCTCGCTGCGAGGGTCACTCGGCCAGCTGCTCGCCCAGGAATCCGGTGTCGGGGCCTGGCTGGAAACGGTCCGCGGCCGCAGCGGCGACTTCCATTCGGCGGCCCAGTTGCTTTCCGCCGAACACCTGGCGTCGATCGACGATTGGCCCAGCGTCCCGGCTCGACCACTGATCAACTCGGTCCGCAGCTGGTGGCGTGACCAGCGAAGCGGTTGGTCGGCGGGAGTGCATTCCTTTTATAACTCCATCGGAAACGGGCTGGCCTGGCCGTTTCGCAGGCTGGCCGGTGCCGCGACCGACACACCACAGGATCTTTTGGCCGAATACCGCGAGATCGAGTGGTCCTCGATGCTGGGCTCTCTCGAACAGGTCTACCGTCGGCTGGCCTGGTGCCGTGACGCCGGAGGCGATCAGCTGGGGCCCCGCCTGGGTCCTCTGCTCGAAGGGGCATCCCGCCAGGCGGTCCTCGAACAGCTCCGTACCGCACACGCCGAGTGTGAACTGAACGACGAACTGGCCCAGACGGTGGCCCTGGCACTCGAGGAGTTCCGCAGCGAGAGTCCTCGGTCGTTTCGGCTGCTGAAGCACATCGACAAGCTGGCCGCGGTCGCACGGCCGGTGACCAGCGTGGCACTGTTCGTCGTGGGGTTCGGGCCGCTGGGCGAGGTGGTTGCTCCGGCGGTCACCGGTGCTGCGATGCAATCGGCGTTGCACGTTGCCGGAGATGTCGCCGGCGGCACCGTCGCGGCCACGCTGGGCGAATCGGCGATCAGCCAATCGACGGCCACCGGGGCCGGCTACATCGAGTCGCGGTTCCGCAACCTGCAGGATCGCTTCGCGATACGCCGAGCCGGCTGGCTCGCCGGACAACTCGAACAACTCCTCCTGGGCGACCTCGCCCGGGAACTCGAATTTGCCGCCGCGACTCCCCGTTGCGAGGCATTTCAGGGTGCCGAGTCGACTGTAGGCTCGCTGGCTGCCATGCTCGAGGAACTCGCCCCGCTCCCGGCACCTCCTTCGACCTCAACCCCAACCGAAACACCATGAGCGACGGTGAACTCGCACGGCTGAAGGTCCTGGCCCGCATCGACGAGCTGGTCGAACGGCTCGACTCGTGGGCCGAGCACTCGGTACCGTGGCAGCCGGCCCGCGACGCCCAGGCCCTGATCCGCCGCCTGCTGGACCGGATCGACTCGCTGCGACTGAGACTCGAAGCGCCGCTGGTGGTCGCGGTCTTCGGCGGCAGCGGCACCGGCAAGAGCACCCTGATCAATGCGCTGGTCGGAGAGGATGTCACCCCCGGCGGCCGCGAACGGCCCACCACCCGCCGGCCCCAGGTCATCACCACCCCCGACCTCGACCTCGAACCTCTCGGACTGCCCTCCGACTCGATCGACGTCGTCCGAGTCGACTCGACCGTGCTCCATGATGTCGTGCTCGTCGATTGCCCCGACCCGGATACCGGCGAAGAAGAACACGACTCCGGACAACTCGATCGGCTCCACGAGATTCTCCCGCTCTGCGACGTGCTGCTCTACACCTCAACTCAACAGAAATACCGCTCGGCACGCGTTGCCGAAGTGCTCGACGTAGCGGCCACCGGTTGCCGGGTCTTCTTTGTCCAGACCCACGCCGACGTCACCACCGATATCAGGGACGATTGGGCGAAGCAGTTGGCCGAGGACTTTGAGAACCCCGAGCTGTTCCTGGTCGATTCCCTGGCGGCACTCCAGCAACAACGCCAGGGCCGGCGTCCCGGAGGCGACTTCGCAAGGCTCGAACACCTGCTCACGTCCCGCTTGGCCGCATCGGCGCGGTTGCAGATCCGCCGCGCCAACCTGATCGACCTGCTCGACCACGCGCTCCGCGAATCTCGCAACGACTACGATTCGGCCTGGCCGGACATCGTGACTCTCAAAGAGGCTCTGCAACAACAGCACGAGCGGCTGGTGGGATCGCTGGCAACGCGATTGAGCGAGGAACTTGAGGCCAGCCACTACCTGTGGGAACGGCGGTTGGTGGAACGCGTGACCAGCGACTGGGGCTTCAGCCCCTTCAGCAGCCTGCTGAGACTCTCGCAGGGACTCGGAGGACTGCTGGCCTCGGCGTCGCTGCTGCGGGCCCGCTCGTCGGCACAGGTCGCATTGCTGGGCGCCTGGCAGGGCGGACGCTGGTTGACCTCGCGAGCCAAACGGCAGGATGCCGACCAGCGATTCGATCAACTCGCCGTGCTGGGCATCGACGATTCGGTGTTGCGCGAGAGCCAGCTGGTGGTCGAGGGCTTTGCCGAGTCGGCCGGATTCGACCAGGCACTCACCTCGCCCCGCTCACTCGAGTCGCTCCGTGACGACGCCGCCCAACTGCAACGATCGTTCCTGGACGACGCGGGAGCTCAGATCGAAGAGGTCATCGAAGCCCAGGCCAGACGCAGCCGCGGCTGGGGCGTCAGGCTGGTTTACGAGACGGCACTGACGGTGCTGCTGGGGTTCCTGCTGTTTCGCATCGGCCGCAATTTCTTCTACGACACGCTGCTCAACGAAGGAGACTTCCTGCCGTTGGAGTTTTACCTGCCGGCAACCGCCCTGAGCGTGCTGTGGGCCGCGCTGCTGGTGATGCTCTTTACGAGACGTCTGAGAAGAGGACTCAGGAAGGCCATCGGCGGGCTGGCCGATCGGGTCGCACGGCACCGCGTGGCCGGTGGGCCCTTCCTGGAGCTCGAAGACGCCTGCCAGGAAGTGAGCCGGTCGCGTGATCAGCTGGCGGTGCTGTGTGAACGAGTCGGCGGGCTGAAGACCTCGCAGGTTTCGCAGGCCGCTGTGCCCGCGGAAAACGGCGACTGATGCCGAGCACTGTGGGCGGGAAGGTGGGGCTGCCGCGGCAGATAGAGGACGGGACAGGCACCTGCGGAGCCCGTCCCGGGTAGCAGGAACTAGTTCCCCGGCGAGAAGCGGCCGGAGGTCTTGCCGGTGGAGACCGGCTGCTTCTTCAGTCGCTTGCTGCGAGTGAACAGGCTCGAGACCGTCCCGCTTGAAGTTCGGTCGCCGACATTGCCTCCCACCAGGCCGCTGGTGGCTCCGGCCTTGAGGTTGTAGGGGCGGTCGACCAGGCCGGGCACGAACAGCCGACGACGAGGCACGTAGCCGATGTGGGCCAGGAAGTCACTGAGATTGATGCGGCGGACGGCCGTCTCACGGGCCTCGGCCACCATCTTCTTGTGATGACCGATGATCGCTCGGAACTGCTGCTTTTCGAGATCCGAGCCGGCCTGGCTCAGATCAGGGATCTGGCCGATGACCAGGTACTTCATCTGCAGAGTGATCGTCGGGTCGTCCTCGGTGTAGTCGTGGCTCTTGGAGGGGAACTCGGTGTAGAACACCCGTCGGCCGTCGTCGAGCACCTCGTGGATGATCTGTCCACCGATCCCGCTGATCATCTCGTGCAACTCGCCCCGGTTGCTGGCTCCGTCGTTGTCGAAATCCATCAGGCCCACGAAGGCAAATGCGGCCGGACGGCCGGGAGCCCATAGCGGAGTGTAGATCAGGTCGTCGGGCTGGATCGGGTCGTAGATGTCGCGCTTGATGACGCGGGCCTCAGAGAGATGGGCGCCGATGACCCGGGTCACCTCGATCGATCCCTTGATGTCCTCGAATCCAGGCGAAAACCGCTCGTCAGCCGCGTCACTCGCCTCGTCCTCGTCCGCCGTGTTGGCTGGTGCCGAGGGTCGACCGACGCCACGGTGCGTCTGCTTGTAGATGCTGAACTGAGTCCGGGTGGTCAGCTTGTCGTCGCGTCCGAGGTTGATCCAGACCAGGCCGCTGTCGTTGTCGACCCAGCGAACCAGGCCGTCGGGCCGGTCGTAGGTGATGCGTTCCCGCTTCCGGACCGCATCGGTCAGGAAGTCGTTGATGTCCTCGAGACGCCCGATCTGGCCTTCGGATGCCTTCTTGAGCTTGGTGTGAGCGTCCTTGGTCTGCTTGAGCGAGTTCTGCAGGTTGGTGTTCACGCCCCGCAGCGTCACGATCTGGTCGTCCCGCTTGCGGATTTGCGTCTCCTTGGTCCGGTTCGCGTCGTCCCGCTCACCCTCGGCCGCCTTGCGACGTGCGTCGTGACCGCTGGCGACGTCCTGGTAATGAGACTTCATCGACGCCAGGAACTCGACGGACAACTGGCGGTTCTTGTCGCTCAGGTTGCGATTCTCCAAGAGCAGGTTGTCTGTCTTCTGCTTCATCGCTCGCAGCGTCTCGACGTACGAATCACGCTGCAACTCCGGACCCCCCAGTGACTTGATGTCGTCGACCATGCTGCCCAGCACCGAGTCGCGGCTGGTGTCGGTCGCCGATCCGACCGTGGCGACGTTGGGATAGCCCACCTTCGACTTCAACTCGTTGACCTGGTCGAGGTACTGCCGCTGCAGGTTCTTCTCGTCACCAGCCTCCTTGGTCTTGACCACGAGATCCAGGCGGATCTTCTTGCCCTCGTCCCACAACACGTAGGTGAACACGCCGAAAATCAGCATCAACATCGCAGTGAAGATGAAACCGATTTCCTTGAACCCGATGGTGCCTTTGGAGGCCATGGCCGTTCCCCTGTCGCGTGACTGGGTCGCCCGGCTCGACGCCCGGCGACGGTGTTTTTCAGAGATTTCCAGAGATACCAGGAGAATCCCGGCACCCTGTCTCTGAATTCTAGGTGGGGGTAGACTGGAGTCAAGAAAACGGCACGACGTAACCACCCAGATGGTCACATCCTAACGGTTTTTCCGGTCCTGACCCAACTGGACCCAACTGGACCCATCGAGATGACGTCGCCACGATGAGCAACCCGGTCTACATTCTCGACGTATTTTCCCTGGTCTTCCAGGTCTTCCACGGCCTGCCGCCCATGACCGGACCGTCCGGTCAGCCGACCAATGCCGTCTACGGCTTCACACGGGACGTGATCAATCTGCTGCGAGACCATCGCCCCTCGCACCTCTACTGCGCCATGGACTCGCCCGGAAAGGGCGTCCGCAAGGACTGGTACCCCGAGTACAAGGCGAACCGCGACGCGATGCCCGAAGACCTGGTGCCGCAGATCGAGATGATCGAGGAGGTGATGGCCGGGTTCGGGCTGCCGGTGCTGAGGGTCGAGGGGTGGGAGGCCGACGACATCTTTGCGACCCTGGCCAGGCGGGCGGCCGAGGCGGGGCACCAGGTGAGGATCGTCACCAGCGACAAGGATGCTCGGCAACTCGTCGGGCCGCAGGTCCAACTGTTTCACATCCGCAAGAACGAGTTCCAGGGCGAGGCCTTCGTAATCGAGCAGTGGGGAGTCCGACCCGACCAGGTCATCGACTTCCAGTCACTCGTCGGCGACAGCGTCGACAACGTGCCCGGCATGCCGCTGGTCGGACCCAAGAAGGCCCGCGCGCTGCTTCAACAGTACGAGACGCTCGATGAAGTGCTGGCCCACGCCGATGAGGTCAATGGCAAGAAACTCAAGGAAAACCTCGTCACCTACGCCGACCAGTCACGGCTCAGCCGACGACTGGTCACGCTCTACGACGACCTCCCGCTGGAACTCGACTGGGACGCGCAGAAAATCGGCACTCCCGATCTCGCGCGACTCGCGACGCTGTTCACCGAACTCGGATTCCGGTCCTTTCCCGCCGAGGTCCAGGCCCTGGTCAACTCGCCCGACGGTGACGCACCGCCGCAGGCATCAGACGCACCGACCGCCGACCCTGCCACAGATCAACCCGCCTCGCAACAGGGACAACTCTTCGGGAAAACCGACCGCCGCTGGAGCGTGGTCGATACCCCGACCGAGTTCGCCAGCTTCCTCGAAGAACTCCAGCAACAGCCTCGCTTCTGCTTCGACCTGGAAACCACGGGCCTGGACGAATTGACCGCCGACATCGTCGGCTGGGCGTTCTGCTGGGAGGCCGGAGAGGGTTGGTACCTGCCGGTGCGAGGCCCCGAGGGTGCCACGCTGCTCGATCCCGATACGGTCCGCGATGCTCTCAAGAGCGTGATCGAGAACCCCGAGATCGAAAAGACCAACCAGAACATCAAGTACGACATGCTGGTGCTCAGGCGGGCAGGCCTGAAGCTCGACGGCATCGGGGTCGACCCGATGATCGGTCACTTCCTGCTCGACGCCGGTGCCCGCAGCCACTCGCTGGCAGCACTCTCGGAAAAATACCTCAACCACACCATGATCCCGATCAGTGACCTGATCGGAACCGGCAAGAACCAGAAGTCCATGGCCGAAATCGACACCGACGTGGTGGGCGAGTACGCCAGCGAAGACGCTGACGTGTCGTGGCAGGTGGCCGGACTGGTCACCGAAGAACTCAACCGCGACGGCCTCTGGGACCTCTACTGGGACCTCGAACGGCCGCTGATCCCGATCCTGGCCGAAATGGAATACACCGGCATCAGGCTCGATTCAGCAGAACTGAGACAGCAGGCCGAGTCGGTCGGCGAGCGACTCGTAGGGCTCGTTGGTGAGATCCACGAGTTGGCCGGTCGCGAATTCAACATCGACTCACCCAAGCAGCTCCGAGAAATCCTCTTCGACGAACTCGACCTGCCCGTACAGAAACGGACCAAGACCGGTCCGAGCACCGACCAGAGTGTTCTCGAAAAGCTCGCCCCGCTGCATCCTCTGCCCGAACGCATCATCGGCCATCGGCAGCTCAGCAAGCTCAAGAGCACCTATCTCGATGCGCTGCCGGCCCTGGTCAACGCCCGCACCGGTCGCCTGCACACCTCGTTCAACCAGGTCGCCGCCTCCACCGGACGACTCAGCTCGCTGCACCCCAACCTGCAGAACATCCCGATCCGCACCGCCGAGGGTCGACAGGTCAGGAGGGCATTTGTCCCCGGCGAAGATGGCATGCTGCTCGTCTGTGCCGACTACTCGCAGGTCGAACTCCGTGTGCTGGCTCACTTCAGCGGCGATACGGCGATGCAGGAGGCGTTTCGCGATGGCATCGACATCCACGCCTCGGTGGCCGCCGAGGTGTTTGGTGTCGATGCCGATGAGGTCGACAGCGACATGAGACGGATGGCCAAGGCGGTCAACTTCGGAGTCGTCTATGGCCAGAGCCCCTTCGGACTCGCCGCCGGACTGGGCATCTCCCAGGCCGAAGCCGCCGCCTTCATCGACAACTACTTCTCACGCTTCCACGGCGTCGCAGAATACCTCGATCGTGTCCTCGATCAATGCCGACGCAGCGGCTACGCCGAGACGATCCGGGGACGACGACGGCCGATTTATGGGATCAGACCCGAGCCCAACCGGCAGAGAAACATGCCCGAACGCACGGCGATCAACAGCGTGATCCAGGGCTCGGCCGCCGACCTGATCAAGCAGGCCATGATCGGTGTCGATCAGGCGTTGAAACGAGACGCCCACCCGGGAACGATGCTGCTGCAGATTCACGATGAACTGGTGTTCGAGGTGCCCGAGACGGAACTCGAGTCGCTGGTGGAACTGGTCCGACACGAGATGGAATCGGCACTCGACCTCGATGTGCCCCTGATCGTCGACTGCGCCGCAGGGCACAACTGGCTGGAAATCGAGGAGATCTCGAGGGGCTGATCGCGAGCCGGGTTTTTCATTGACACCCTGCACAGCAGCGATCACCATGAAGCCACACTCCCAAGGGAGTCTGTCAGACTCCTTCGAGAAATCCTCTTCTCAACCAAGACAACCGTGCGAAGGATCCGCACGTTCGACTCTCTCCTTCCTCTCAGAAACCACGGATCGGTTCCTTTCGGCCGCCCCCGGCCACATGACACCCTCACAACACACCTCCCCCCCCTCAAGACAACTCCGTGACACAGGATCTTTGCGCCCCGGTCGCCCCGGTCGTGGGACTGGTTGGCGGGATCGGGTCGGGCAAAAGTGGCCTGGCCCACTGGGTCTCGCAGCAGGCCCCGATCACGGTCCTCGACGGTGACCAGCTCGGACACCAGGCACTCGCAGAACCCGAACTCACCCGCAAGATCCTCGATCGCTTCCCCAGCTCCCAGGACCCCGACAACTCCAGCACCATCCACTCGCAACTCCAGGTCAACCGGGCCGCACTGGCGGAGATCGTTTTTGGAGACGACCTCGAGTCCGAAGCGAACCGACATGACCTCGAAGAGATCGTCCATCCTTTTATACGCAGAAGACTCAAGGAGCAGATCCAAGAGCACCGTGGCCAGGACGGCTGCGAGGGAATCCTCGTCGATGCCGCCGTGCTGCTGGAAGCCGGTTGGGACGACCTGTGCGACCACGTGGTGTTTGTCGACGTGGCAGAAGACATCAGGCTCGCACGAGTCGAAACCACCCGCAATTGGACCCGCTCCGACTACCTCGACCGACAGGCCAGCCAGTGGCCGCTGCAACGTAAACAGGACACCGCCGACACCTCGCTGGATAACAGCACATCGCTGGAAGACTCGGGTCCCCGACTGCTCTCACTGATCCACTCCCTGCACGGCCGAAATGGTCTCAACGGACCTGACACAAAGAGCTCCGCGTCCTGCCCCTGATCCCGTTCGACATCTCTCACCTCGAGACCCGTCATGAGCACCCCGTCCCCGACTCCTCCCGATGCCGTCGCCGACAGCCTTCCCGCCTCGGTCTTTCCGGCCGATGACCGCTACGAGGAGATCAAGCAGAGCGACATGCACATCGCTGACTTGCAGCGAATGACCATGAAGGAACTGCTCGACTTGGCCCGCGAGGAGGAGATCAGCGACTACTCGGGCCTGAAGAAACAGGACCTGATCTTCTGCATCCTCAAGGAACGCACCAAGCTCAACGGGCTGATGTTCGGCGAAGGGACCCTCGAAATCCTCCCCGACGGATTCGGATTCCTCCGCAGCCCCGACTACCACTACCTGCCCTGCCCCGACGACATCTACGTCTCACCCAGCCAGATCCGCCGCTTCGGACTCAAGAAAGGTGCCACCGTCGCCGGCCAGATCCGACCGCCCAAGGAAAATGAACGGTACTTCGCGCTGCTGCGAGTCGAGGCGATCAACAGCGAGGACCCCAACCTCGGTAGCGGCACCGTCAGCTTCGATGACCTCACGCCACTGCACCCCGAACAACGACTCAACCTGATCACCACCCCCGATGAACTCGCCACCCGGGTCGTCGACATGATCTGCCCAATCGGCATGGGACAGCGAGCCCTGATCGTCTCGCCACCACGGGCCGGAAAAACGATCCTGCTGCAAAAAATGGCCCGCAGCGTGATCGAGAACCACCCCGAGGCCTACGTGATCGTGCTGCTGATCGACGAACGGCCCGAGGAAGTCACCGATATGGAACGGCAGGTGCAGGGGACCCTCTGTGAGGTGATCAGCAGTACCTTCGATGAACCCTCGAGCCGACACGTCCAGGTCTCGGAAATGGTCATCGAAAAGGCCAAGCGGATGGTCGAACACGGACACGATGTGGTCATCTTCCTCGATTCGATCACCCGGCTCGCTCGGGCCTGGAACAACGAAGTCCCCCACTCGGGCAAAGTGCTCTCAGGAGGAATCGACTCCGGAGCACTGCAGCACCCCAAGCGGTTCTTCGGAGCAGCTCGGAACGTCGAAGACGGCGGAAGCCTGACCGTGATCGCCACCGCACTGGTCGATACCGGCAGCCGCATGGACGACGTGATCTTCGAAGAGTTCAAGGGGACCGGCAACACCGAGTTGCACCTCGATACCAAGC
>Ga0310120_10001980_pt1 | contig 15202 bp, 13 predicted proteins | sample CB27_AW_983_MG_FD_203506 | JGI IMG/M metagenome (GOLD analysis project Ga0310120, IMG submission 203506) | Marine microbial communities from Western Arctic Ocean, Canada - CB27_AW_983 | ecosystem: Environmental > Aquatic > Marine > Oceanic | place: Canada: Western Arctic Ocean | collected...
ACATAAAAAATAAAGAAGTTATTTTACCTTCTCTTTCATTTATTTCTACTGCACATGCTATAATCCTTAATGGAGGAATACCAGTCTTTGTAGATGTTGACCCGAAAACATTATGCATAGATCCAATCCAAATAAAAAAATCAATATCTAAAAAATCGATCATGATTCTACCAGTTCATTTTGCAGGTATGCCTGCAAATATGCAACAAATCAAAGAGATTGCAACTGAAAATAAACTTCATCTAATTGAGGATGCAGCACATGCAGTAGGTTCTACTTACAATCATAAAAAAATTGGTAGCCATGGAGATTTAGTCTGTTTTAGCTTTCATCCAGTAAAAAATTTAGCAATGCCAACTGGTGGTATAGTGACAATTAACGCAAAAAATTCTAAAAAAATTACCAAAGATCTAAAAGAAAAAAGATGGTGTGGAATTACTAATAGAAAAGACACAGATTATGATGTAAAACAAATTGGATGGAATTATTATATGAATGAATTTTCTGCTGCAATTGGTTTAGAACAATTAAAGAAATTAGATGAATTAAATAAACAAAGAAGAAAAACTACTAGAAGATATTTTAATGAAATTTCATTGGAAGATAAAATGCCATTTGATAATAATTGTTCATATCATTTTTATTGGATTAGGGTTAAGAATAGAAAAAAATTTAGAGAACAATTATTAAAAAAAGGAATTGAAACAGGAATCCATTACAAACCTATTCATACTTTTAGTTTTTATAAATCAAAAAATTATTTACCAATTACAGAGAATATTTCCAAAGAGATTGTCTCATTACCCACACATCCAAATTTAACTGAATCAAACATAGATCATATAATAAAAATAGTGAATAAATTTTTGAATTAATCAATATGAAAATAATTGCGATTAGACAGCCTGGATATATCCCGTATATTGGATTTTTTAAGAAAATTGAATCCGTTGACACCTTTGTTTTTTTAGATGATGTTCAATATTCTAGAACGGATTGGGATAATCGAAATAAGATTAGAACGCCTGAGGGTTCAATGTGGTTGACTGTTCCTATTTTGAATAAATCCGGAAAATTACTAAATCAAGTTGAAATTGATTATTCTAAAAATTGGGTAAGTAAACATAAAGCTGCAATAAAATTTAATTATGAACATTCTCCTTTTTTTGATACATATTGGGATGATATCAAGTATATTTTAAATGAATCACGTAAAAAATTACTTGATCTAAATATATCATTGATTAATTATTTTATTTCTGTCTTGCAAATTAAGACCAAACTAATTTTTTCGTCAGATTTACATATTGATTCTATGGGATCAAACAAACTCTTAGATATTTGTAAAACTCTTCATGCAGATACATATCTATCAGGTGAATTTGGTAAAAATTATCTTGATATAAATATTTTTGAGAATGAAAAAATTCAAATAATTTTTGAAAAATTTGAACATCCAAAATATATTCAAAAATATCCAAAATTCATACCAAATATGTCAATAATTGATTTATTATTTCATGAAGGTCCTAATTCAATTAATATTTTAAAAAATTCTAAAAACTACTAAATTTTATTCATCAACCATTCTAATTATTTCAAAGGCTTCTGCATAATTTTTACCACAAACCGTGCCCCATTTTTTAGCTGTGATTTCAATATTTTCAATTGATCTGGGATGAGGGAATTTTTTTAGTTCGTTGGAATAGGCTTTCATTGCACGTATTTTTGTTTTAATGTTTTTTGAAATATTAACAAAATAATTAGGATTAAACGATGAAGGAAAATTCCACTCGGTAGATGAAATTACACCAAATGCAAATAATTTTGGATTTTTTGAATATATGGGTCTACATGCGGTTAAACATGATTCATACACCAGCTTATGATCCATATTCAAATCTCCATAATGATTAGTGTACACAATATCAGGTTTAGATTTTTCAATCTCCTTTTCAATTATTTTAATTATTTTTAATCGTGGAATAGAATCTAGCTCATTATCAGGTAAATTATAAAAAGTAGAGTTATGGATCCCTAAAATTTTATTTGATTTTAATGAATCTAATTTTAATTTTTCAATTTCTTTATCCATTAATTTTTTATCTTTATTATTGATATCATATACTGCCCTACTAGAATATCCAGGATTTCGTCTTGATGTAATTCCTGCTGTAAGATATACAATAGAAACTTTATCCCGATTCATTGTATGTTTAGAGATTGTACCACCCATTCCTAAAACTTCATCATCAGGATGAGCAACGACTATCAGGACATTCATTATACTATTACTTTTGATAATTCTATTAATTCTTTCTTTAGATTGATCTATGTTTTTGTACTACGCTCATAGTATCCTTTTTTAATTATCATAGGATTTCCACTTATCAATGAGAAAGGAGGAATTTTAGCACTATCTACAATAGTTCCTGCAGCAATAATTGAATGATGTCCAATTTCTGCACCCCCTTTAATTAAAGAATGTGAGCCAACAAAGACATTATTTTCTAAAATTATATCTTTACGTTCAATTTCATGATCAACCCCTAAACATTTTTTGTGTGAATCTGCAGAATTTATCGATACAAAAGAAGCAATATCACAATCATCTCCAATTTCAATTCTTGAGTTTTTTGCATTTATTTCTGAAAAAAATCCTATACTTACATTTTTCCCAATTTTAGGTTTACCAGCAATTTTTACAAATGGATGAAATTTATTTTTTTCAAAATCTGTAAATTTTTCAAATAATTCTTTAAATTCTTTATCATCCATTATTCATAATCATCTATTTTGAGTAATTCATTTTTTATTAAATCTCTTGTTGCTTTTTTTCCAATAATTTTATCTAACATTTTTGGTGGTAAACCATTTCCAGGACGTTTAATGCCTATTTTAGAGTAATCCAAACTTTCATTTTTTTTAATATCTGTTAATACAACTAAACTTTTTCTAGCTATTTTTTTCATTTTTTCTTCAGCCTTTGTTGGTTTTATAATGCTATTTCCCATCATCAAAAATGATTTTTTTATACTATCAATCCAATTCCTTAATCCCTCTGGATCTTCAGAAAACCAATGATCTGGTCCAGGTAAATTATGATCTAACGTAAAATGCTTTTCAAAAACACATGCACCAAATGAAACAGCCAATGATGATGCTAAATTTCCTTGAGTATGATCTGAAAATCCCAACGGGATTTTTAACTCATTTTTCAATGTGTTAAATTTTAACAAATTTACATTCTCAGGTGGTGTAGGATATTCTGAGGTACATAATAATAAAATAATTGGATAATTTTCAAATTTATTTATAGCATTAATTGTTTCTTTAATTTCCATTAAATCTGACATACCACATGATAAAATTAATGGTAACCCTGTAGTTGAATATTCTCTTATTAATGGAATATTTGTAAAATCATCTGACCCTATCTTAATAGCTTTAATCCCCATCCCTATCAATAATTCTAAATCAGATTTTGTTGATGGTGATGATAAAAAAATAATTTTTTCTTGATCGCATTTTTGTTTAATCTTAAACCATTGTTCTTTAGAGAATTCATGTCTTTTGAACATTTCTAGCATTGATTCTGTAATTTGTTTTCCTTGACTTGTATATGTATAATTTAAATTTGGATCCGCAACAAGTTCTTCAGCTTTAAATGTTTGAAATTTAATTGCAGTTGAACCAGATGCCTTTGCAATATCAATCATTTTCAAAGCTTTATCAACATCTCCATTATGATTTATTCCTGCCTCAGCAATAATAAACGGCGGGTAATTATTTCCTATTTTATAATTATCTATTTTTATTGTTTTCAATATCTAATTCTCCGAATATACTTAGTTATGACTTTCATTTCTTTTTAATAGATTTGGATTTTTAATTATTAAATTTATGATATCATTTGTTAAAATTGGTTTTTTTATAATATTATTTGCAATATATTTGACAAGTTCTAAATCTTCGTTATAATCTATTGTCCATCTATAATTTGATTGATTTTTTTCTTGAATTACATTACCAATACTAAATTTATTTGGGTTTTTATAAAAATATGGAGTTACATGTTCTCTATCAAAATCATTACGAGTTTCATTCCATGCTTTCTCTAATGCGTTAAATGAAAATACTTCAGTTTCAGTTCCATATGGAAATGTTCTAGGATGTGTATTTGAAACATAATCAAACTTATTTTTAATAAATTTCGTTATTACTTTATCGACAATTTCTGGATCAATGAGTGGACAATCAGCAGTCACTCTAACAATAACAGAACTGGATATATTTTTAGCACATTGATAATATCTGTCTAAAACATTTTTTAATGAACCTCTATATGTTTGAATTTTTTTAGATAGTAGATGATTATAAGTTACATCATCTTCAATCGAATCAGGTATTGCTACAATAATTTTTTCAATTATCTTAGAAAATTTTAATTGTTCAACTACAAAATCTATAACCCTTTTATCCTTAGTAATTTTCTCCATTGTTTTCCCAGGTAATCGAGTAGACCCCATTCGTGCTTGAATAATACAAGTAATCATTTATTTCATATTTGTATTATTATTGAACATATTTTAGACTAATGTAGAACTTATCTTTTCTATATATGGAAAAATAGATTTTAGGAATGATCTAATTTTTTGATCATTTCATTTTTATAGTAAATCTAAACACAAAATTATATAAAAATGAGTGTTAAAGCCAAACCTAAGTTATTCCTTGCGGATCTTAGTTATATTAACAAAGGTAAAGAATGGACAATAATCCCTTTTCCTCTAAATGTATCTTATATGGCTGCTTATGTTCAAAAACGTTTTCCAGACATTTTTGATATTAGAATATTTAAAGACCCAGAAAAATTTTTGGATGCAATTACAAATGAAAAACCAAGCATAGTAGGATTTACTAATTATATTTGGAATAGAAATCTAACATTAAAGTTTGCAAAACATTTGAAAGAATTACACCCAAACTGTATTACAATTATGGGTGGACCTAACTACAATTTTGCTGAACTTGATTGGGTAGAACAGTTTATGCGGGATACACCACAAATTGATTTTCACATTGAGGGTGAAGGTGAACCAAAATTTGCTAATGTAGTAGAAGCTTGTTTAAAAAATGAATCCGTTCCATCCAAAGTGAAATTATCTAAGCCTGCTGGATGTTGTTTCATCGAACCGAGTACAGATAGATGTGTAATAGATACTGTGCCACGCATTGATAGTCTTGATGATATTCCATCACCTTATCAAACTGGACTTTTAGATGAATTTCTTGCAGATCCTAATTACTGTCCAATTATTGAAACAAATAGAGGTTGTCCTTATCTGTGTACATTTTGTGATTGGGGTGCTATGGGTAAATCAAAATCATCTCTTTTCTCAATGGAACGTGTTGTAGCAGATTTAGAATACATAGTTGAAAATAATGTCAGTAAGACACCCTATCTTTACATTGGTGATGCAAATTTTGGTCTGTTCCCACGAGATATAGAAATTGCAAAATTATTGCGAAAATATAAAGATACAAAAGGTTTTCCAGAAAATGTTTATCTATATTTTGCAAAAAATAGTTCTGAATCTGTTCTCAAAATTGCTGAGTTGATCAAAGATATGACTAATTTTTCACTTTCCCGCCAAACCCAAAATCCAGAAGTTCTGAAAATTATTAAACGTGATAATATTTCGTTGGACACTTTCAATAAACTTGCAGCCTTGGGTAAATCTTTAGGTGTTTCAACATTTGTCGAGCTTATCTATACACTGCCAGGTGAATCAAAAGAAAGTTTTTACAATGGAGTACGCGAAATATTGAAGCAAAATGTTGATGGGTTACACTTTTTCCCATCTATGTTATTTGATGGTGCTGAAATGGCTACAAATGCCTCACGTAAAAAATATGGATTAAAAGGAGAATGGAGATTCATTGATGGGTGTGCCGGAAGTTATGGTCCAATAAACTCAATGGAATTTGAGGAAATTATTACAGAAACAGATGTGATGACAAGAGATGAACATATGGAATTAAGATTATTCCACTTTATAGAGAATTGGTTAATTGATTCCAAAATTTATAAAGATATAGAGATTTTATTGGGAGATGTTGAATTCGTTGATTTAATCTTTGATTTAATTGCACATTATGAAAATGCACCTATGCCTTTTAGAAAACTTGTTGAAGATTTCCTCCATGAAGCAAAAACAGAGTTCACAGTAGAAAAACCTAACAACATAACTAAAGAACAAGTTCAAGATGCAATAGGCAATTCGGTAAAACTTAATCCTTTATTCCAAGCAAAACTCCTCCACGAACCAGGTGTTAGAGATGCGTTTCATAAATTCCTCAAGGAGCGAATAATGAAAATATGCGGTACTGATGAAAAATATGTTGATGCAGTTTTAGAACATATTAATCATAAAATATATCCATTCAATGGTTCAAAAACTAATGAATTAACAACGATATTTGATGTTTTAGCATTTAAGAATAGACCATTGGATAAAAAAATCAGGATATCAGATTACTTCTTAGATAAACCAAAAACTTTCAGTTATCATAAGAAAAACACATATCAAAATTTTATCAAAAGTATGGAAAATATGTCTCTTCCAAAAAAGGTATACGAAATATGCCTCCATTTTTCTCAAGAAAACTACACACTCACTTTAACTTATGGAGACATCAAAGAAATGGGTAATGAAATTATTGTTCCAACGTATGAAAATACAAATAAAAAATCTGAAACTAGAAGAAAAATAAGACTTGAAGATGGATGGGTGACTTAAAATTATTCCAATTACACTAAATATAGATCAATAACGTTAAAATTTTAAATTATCTACTTTCAAACTTTTCTTCAGATAAAAATTTTAAAATTTCTTTAGATGAATTTGTGGTATTGGATAAATATTTAGAAAGAAAATTATTCCCAGATTTCACAATATCATTCACATATTTCTTATCAGATAATAATTTTTTTAAAATAGATTCAAGATTTTCTAAATTTGCTTCAATACAGCCATTCAAATTTAAAACATCTGGTTTACCATAATAAGAATTTGTTCGGATTAAAATAACTGGTTTTTTAAGAATAAGAACCTGTATAATTGCAGTAGTAATATTAGTCGTTATAACAATAGAAGATGGTGGAATCAATGGAAGTATATCACCACCCATAACAACTTTGATATTTTTACCAACTTCCTTTGCTATCTTTTTTTCATCAGAATATTTTGAAGGATGAGGTTTGATTACAAGTTTTTCATTTAAATTAGTAACAATTTGACAGATTTTTTTTATTTTATTTTTATATTCTAGTATGTTTTTCACACAAAGTTCCTCTGGAACATAATCAAAAGCTTTAGCATCACATGCCAATAAAATATAGTCATTTGTAAATTTAAATTTAGTTGAAAAAATTTTAGAAAAATATGGGCTTCCCAATGATTTAATTTTTTTAGCATCAACACCATTCTTGATAAACCATTCTTTCATCATATTTCCCCACACAATTATAAAATCAGATCTAGAAGGAAACCATCGAAAAAAATTCATGTATGGAATCATCTCATTTGTATCAAACTCAAAACCATGTTGAGAAAAAATTACAGAAATTTTATTTTGTTTAGCCAAATTATATAAAATTTGTTCTTCTAATCTATCTTCAGACCAAAGCATGATTGTAGAAAAATTATATTTTTCTACAAGTTTTTTTGTAATTTCAATTTGTTTTATAGATTGAGAAAATTTTTCAGTACAAAATTTTGAAAAAAGAAATTTAAATGAATTCCAAAAACTATGATTTTCAATCTGAAAAAATGTTTGAAAAAAATCATCAAAATTAGTCAAAGGATTCAATGTGTTATGAAAATTTTCAATAGATTCAGAAATTTTTTTTTCTAATGTATCATCAAGCAATGTTTCATAATTTTCTACAATAGAACCCGATTTTTTCACAATTGAATATGTTTTATAATTCCAATAAGCAGGAAGATTTGTATCGAATTTGATCATATTTAATGGAAAATTTGGTATTTGTGAATAAAAATCAGAAAATTTTTGAGCAGTGATATTATAAAGTAAAATTGTTTTATTATTTTTTTTAATATCTGCTTTGTTTATTCGCTTAGTTAAACGCTCGGAAATTATTTCAATTGCGTCTTGTTTATTTGTGCTCAAGTTAAATAATAAATCAAAACCAGGCAATTTACTAAATGGATTTTTACGACCAATTCTCAATGGAATCTGAACTAACTCATTAAAATTATCTTGATGAGATACAGGAATTTCAATAACTGAATCTGTAAATGACTTGATTATTGAAAATAAATTTGTGGACACATAAAATGAGAAGTTTTTGAAAGTTTTTGAGATGGATTTAATTTCTAAATATTTTTTAAGAAATTTAATCAAAAGATAATAAGTTTCAACATAAAATAACTCACCAAGATTCATACCAGAATATTGCAAAAATTTTGATATTTGTAATTCCTGATACCAATTTGATAATTTCATTGAACTAATTTCAATATTTCTCAAATCATTTTGGGTTATGTAATCATCAGAAATTTTATGTGGAATATTATTTTGGGATAAAATTTGATGAGATTCGTAATCAAAAGAAAATAACGTAAAATTCTGTAATGAAAAGTTCTTTAGGTCATCAATTTTCATAGATGAATCAAAAAAAATAATTTGTTTATTAGGATTATTCAAAGTAGATAAAATAAACTCCATATCATGATTAAAATATGTTATTTATCATTGTTTTAAAACTATGATTCATTAAAATTTCTATAAATATCACGTTCAATTAATAGGAAAAAAAAAATACTGTACTAGAAGTTAAGAATAATAATGAATAGAATTTACATTAAGAGAGTTTTTAAAAATGCAATTTGATTTTGGATTCCGTATAGATACTGGAAATAAAATTGGTTCTGGTCATTTTTTCCGTTGTCTTTCTATTGCTAAAGAGTTAATTAAAAAAGAGTTTAAAGTAATTTTTTTAGTTAATAATAAGCAAGAAATTGAATCACATTTAGATACCGTAAATATTCCTTTTTATGTATTAAAAGATCATGATGAAATCAACAAAGTTAATGAATGTAGAAATTATGTAAAAAATATATCCAAACTTATAATTGATTTACAATTTGATAATTCAATTTATAGTAAATTAATAAAAGATGATTGTAAAACAATTGTTATTGATGATTTAGGAAATAAAAAAATTTATTCAGATTTATTATTTAACGGTTCTATTGTAAATGAATTTCAAAATTATTCCATTAATAGAAATGTTACAAAATATTTTTCTGGTTCAAAATATATTATTTTAAGATCAGAATTTGAAATTACACGTGAACATGTTTTTTTAAATGAAAAAATTCAAAAAATTCTATTGATTTTTGGTGGTAGTGATGATGAAGATATAACTAGAAAGATTTTACCCTATTTTTTTGATAAAAAATATGATGTTACGGTTATAGTTGGTCCTTCATATTTACATTTAGATGAATTAAAAAAAATTATTCCAAATGAACAAAATTTTAAAATTATCCATAATGAAAAAAATATTTCACATAGATTTTCTGAACAAGATCTAGTAATTTCTTCTTCCGGTATTACTGCTTATGAATTAGCATGTCTTGGTATTCCATCAATTTTAATCCCTGTTGATGAATATCAAATTAAAACATCATCAGAAATGGAAAAAATGGGATTTGGAATAAATTATGGACGTTGGGATAACAATTTTTCTAAGCTTGACAAACTTATTTCTTTTATTTCTGATTATTCTGTCAGAGAGAAAATGTATTTGTCTGGGAGAAAACTTGTTGATGGAAAAGGATTAACTAGAGTTTTAGAAAAAATATATGAATTATAAATTAATATTAAAAGATAATTTCAAAAAGGAACACCATCAATTCATTAATGGTTTGGTGTTATTCGATAAATCATGTTATCAGATAATGATACTATGTACAAATTACCATCAGGTCCAAATTTTATATCTGTGATACAACCAAAGCCATTTCCAAATTCTATTTCATCTAATGGTTCAATAATATTTTCTTCTGATTCATTTTTGCTCGAATTTGCGACTAAATCTTGCAAATGAGGAGAATCAAAAACAAAATTATCACGATCATCATTTAACTTGAATTTATAAATTTGGCCAGTACAACTTCCAACAAGTAACTCGTTTCTATATTTTTCAAATGATTCAGAATTAGTAAATATCAAACCTGTAGGAGATATAGGTACTTCCCAACTAAATTTTGGATCCTCGTATACGTATTTATCAAAATTCAGAGTTTCCGCAATCTGTTCCTCTGATGCAGGACCCATTGTTATTGCCCAACCACTATTGAAATTTTCTGTAACTAAATTCACTTCGTCAAAATCTTCTGGACCATTTTCGGTGTCCCATAGATTTCCAGTAATAGGATCTATAGCTAACCCGAAACTATTTCTAATTCCTATTGCGTAATAATGGTCCAAAGGATTCTCTGAATCTTTCGGTTTGATAACATCTTTATCTAATCCAACTCGGATAATAACTCCAGTATCGTCAAATTCTCCTTCATTATGATTTTGAGTAAGTGTTGGTCTATCTTTTAATCCATCACCTACTTGCATAGCTCCTTGATCACCAATAACAGCATAGACTTGACCATCAAGGCCAGTTGTCATTACACCACCGTTATGTCCATAGGCATTTACACCTACTGAGTTTATCAATTGTTTATTGATTAAATTTTCTCCATTCCAATAAAAGCTGTAAATATTATTCCCAATTCTTTCACCGCCATCTTCTTCAGCCTCAGTCAGGTAAAAATAAACATCGTTACCATTTACTGTAACCCCTAACAAACCAGATTCCCAATACGAATTAACATTGAAATCGAGAAGAGGCTTATCATTAATTTGACCATCTTGTATCAACAATACTTTTCCACTGTTTTTCTCAAGAACTATTATATTATCTCCTAAAAATGCCATGGTTGTAGGTTGACTTAATCCGGAAGTATATTCTTCTATTCTAAAATCAGTATCAACTATACTATATTTTGTTGGTACACCAAGATCTTGTTCTGTAGATTTTGCTATGCCCTGTACATCATCACGTATGTCTCTCACCACATCAATAAAACTTGGAGGAAAAATATACCAGTAATAATAAAGAACAAAAGCAAATATCAAAAGAAAACAAATGATTAATGATGAAATAATAATTTTTTTCATAATATTAGAATAAAAATATCAAGTTATAAAAAACCACCACAATGAAATAATAGCATTATCAGGCATGATTTTTCTTAATCAGTTTAGTTTTTCTTTTGATATTGAATAAAACCTTTACTTATCATTAATCTTATTTTCGTAATTAGTAAGTAATTATTAGAAACCTTAATCGGTGATATAATTCATCGAATTTCTATGAAGGCTGTTATTCTAGCTGGTGGGTATGGAACTAGAATAAGTGAAGAAACCCATCTAAAACCTAAACCTATGGTTGAGATTGGTGGAAAACCAATTTTATGGCATATTATGAAAATTTATTCAGCTCATAATATTAACGAGTTTATTATTTGCTGTGGATACAAAGGTGATATAATCAAAGAATATTTTAGTAGATCTGATTTTCCAACATGGAATATTGAATTAGTTGATACAGGAATTGATACAATGACTGGTGGTAGAGTAAAAAGAATTCAAAATCGTATAGATGATACTTTTTGTGTAACTTATGGTGATGGAGTTAGTAATATTGACATTAATAATTTGATATCATTTCATAAAGAAAAAAAATCTGTAGCTACATTAACAGCTATTCATCCACCAGAAAGATTTGGAGTACTAAAATTAGATGGAGAATATGTTATGGAGTTTCATGAAAAACATAGTGGTGAATCTTCTTGGATAAATGGGGGATTTTTTGTTTTCGAACCAGAAATTTTTGACTATATACATAATGGTGATTCAACTATACTAGAGAGGATGCCATTTGAAACTTTAGCGAAAGAAAAAAAATTAACTGCGTTTAAACACGATGGATTTTGGTATCCAATGGATACTTTGAGAGATAAAAAACATTTAGAAAATCTATGGACTTCTGATAAAGCTCCCTGGAAAAAATGGTAATGAATTCAAACTTCTGGAAAAACAAAAAAGTTCTGCTAACAGGGCATACAGGATTTAAAGGAAGTTGGTTATCAATTTGGTTAAAAAAACTAGGTGTAGAATTAGTTGGATTTTCAAAAGATATACCAACAAAACCAAGTCTTTTTGAAATAGCCAAGGTTTCAGAAGGAATGACTTCCATTACAGGTAATATCGAAGATTTTACTGCAATTCAAAAAGTACTAAAAGAAAATAAACCTGAGATTGTAATACATATGGCAGCACAGTCACTCGTAAGAAAATCATATGAAGAACCGATTAATACATTTGCTACAAATGTTATGGGTACTGTAAATTTACTTCAAGCAGTAAAAACAACAGGAAGCACACTAGTCTTAATCAATATCACCAGTGACAAATGCTATGAGAATAAGGGTACAGAAAAAGCCTTTTCTGAAAATTCACCTATGGGAGGATATGATCCATATAGTAGTAGTAAAGGATGTGCAGAATTAGTTACATCATCATTTCGAAATTCATTTTTTAATCTAAAAGAATTTGAGCGACATGGATGCTCTTTATCCTCAGTAAGATCAGGAAATGTAATTGGCGGAGGAGATTGGGCAAAAGATAGATTGATTCCAGATATCATGAATAGTATTTCTAAAAGAATACCAACACAAATAAGAAATACAAGATCAATAAGACCTTGGCAATTTGTGCTAGAACCACTTTTTGGATATTTAATTTTAGCACAAAGAATGTGGGAAGAAGGAAAAGAGTTTTCTGAACCGTGGAATTTTGGACCTGATGAGACTGATTGTAAATCCGTGAAATGGATATTAGAAAAAATTTCTAAAGAATTGGATGATGGATTTTCATGGAAAGAAGATACTAGAGATAATCCTCATGAAGCAGAGATGTTAAAATTAGATTGTAATAAAGCAAAAAAAAGACTTGGATGGAAAACCAAATTAGATGTTAACGAAACTATAGAATGGACTGTTAATTGGTATAAAGAATATTTCAAGAATTCAGACATGAAAGAATATACAGAAAATCAAATAGACAAATTCATGTCACTATGAATGAAATAATAAATTATCAATGCAGATTCTGCAATTCAGGATTAGAACATATTTTTTTAGATTTAGGAAAAATTCCATCATCCAATTCTTTTCTTAAAAAAGAAGATCTAGGAAAAGAAAAAACGTATCCTCTTTGTGTGTATATTTGTAAGAAATGTTTATTGGTACAGATTCCAGAAATTAGAACCCCGGATGAATTATTTTCTAATTATGCATATTTTTCATCATTTTCAGATACTTGGTTAAACCATGCTAAAGAATATGTAAAGATGATGATTAAGCGTTTTCATCTTAACAAAACATCACATATTGTAGAAATAGCAAGTAATGATGGATACTTACTAAAGAATTTTGTAGAACTTGACATTCCGGTATTAGGAATTGAACCTGCATCAAATGTAGCAAGAGATGCCATAAAAAAAGGCATTCCTACATTGGAAAAATTTTTCAATATAGATACTGCAGAAAAATTGAAAAAGAAAAACCAAGAAGCTGATGTTTTAATAGGAAATAATGTTTTGGCGCATGTACCTGATATGAATAATTTTGTTGAAGGAATGAAAATTTTATTAAAACCAAATGGTATAATTACGATGGAATTCCCTCATATCTTACAATTACTCACCCAAAACCAATTTGATACTATATATCATGAGCACTTTTCTTACTTTTCATTTTTTATTATTCAAAAAATATTTTTTTCTCATAGATTAACAATTTTTGATGTGGAGGAAATTTCAACACATGGAGGTTCATTAAGGATTTTTGTAAAACATTCTGAAAATAAAACACATAAAATTAACGACAGTGTTGAAAAATTACTTAAAAAAGAAAAGGAGTTCAAGTTGTATGATTATTCAACTTATTTGGATTTTTCAAAAAAAGCAGAAAATATTAAAAAGAAATTCAACAGTTTCCTTGAAAAAGCACACGTAGAGAGAAGATCTGTGATATGTTATGGTGCACCTGCAAAAGGAAATACACTATTGAATTATTGTGGTATTAATTCAGAACATATAGAATATACTGTTGATCTTAGTCCTCATAAACAGGGTTTATTTCTACCAGGCACTCATTTACCAATTAAATCACCATCAATAATTAAAGAAACAAAACCAGATTACATAATAATATTACCGTGGAACATAAAAGATGAGATAATGGGACAGCTTAGTTACATAAGAGAGTGGAAAGGTAAATTTGTAATTCCAATACCAGAGGTGAAAATTATTTCATGAAATTTCTAGAAACAGAATTGAATGGCGTATTTATTATCAAATTTGAAAAGCTTGAAGATGAACGAGGTTTTTTTACTAGAGTATGGGATAAAAAACTCTTTCAGGAAAACGGATTAAATTCAGATCTATTACAAATTAGTTTTTCATTTAGTAAGAAAAGAGGAACATTACGTGGCATGCATCTTCAGAAAAAACCTTTTGAAGAATCAAAACTTGTAAGATGTACAAATGGAAAAATTTTTGATGTAATTATTGATTTACGCCAAAAATCATCTACATACAAAAAATGGATTAGTATGGAGTTAAGCTCAGATAATCTTCAAGGATTATACATTCCTGAGGGATTTGCTCATGGCTTCCAGACTTTGGAAGACAATTGTGAAGTATGTTATCATATGTCTAACTGGTTTTCTCCGGAACATGCAAGAGGAATTAGATGGGATGATGGGAAATTCAATATCACATGGCCTATCAATAATCCTATAATATCTAAAAAAGATCTTTCCTATGAAAAAGAGGAATACATAGTATAATTTAAAAAAAAACCTTTGTGTTTAAAAATGATATGATTCTGATAATTGGTGGTAGTGGATTTCTTGGATATTTTTTACATCACGCATTAACTAAATATGGAAAAGAAACTCATTCAACTTTTAATACAAATATTATAAAAGAAAAAAATTTTCATTTGTTAAACCTAGAAAATAAAGATGATGTTATTAAAATAAT
>Ga0310120_10001986_pt1 | contig 15182 bp, 14 predicted proteins | sample CB27_AW_983_MG_FD_203506 | JGI IMG/M metagenome (GOLD analysis project Ga0310120, IMG submission 203506) | Marine microbial communities from Western Arctic Ocean, Canada - CB27_AW_983 | ecosystem: Environmental > Aquatic > Marine > Oceanic | place: Canada: Western Arctic Ocean | collected...
CGTCCACGGCCACCGCGGCACGCTTCACCTCCGCGGGTCCCTCCACTTGAAGGCCGTTGTGGGCGGGCGAGTAATCGGGGAACCCCTGAATCGAGAGATACTCGTCCAGATATTGGACCAGGGAGTCTGTCTTCACCTTGTCTGCGGGATCAAATGTGGAAAAGTGTCCACGAAACGGTCACGAGAAGGGGTGTCCGTCAGGTCATACCCAGTGTAACTCATTGTCAAATCATGGGGTTAAGACAATTGTCCACGCTCTGTGGATAAGTGGGGTAGCGGTCGGCTCACCCAGCTCCCAGCTCCCCCGATTCCTGAAGCACCGCCTCCACGTCGTCCTGTTCCAACTCCTCAGGCTCCGGCTCAGCCTTTCCTCCGCTACTGGGAATCTCTGCCTGGGGGACCTTGAAGGCCCCGGTCGACTCGCCGACTGCTACCTGACCTTGAACCTTGGCGCCCTCCTCGACTTGCATCCGGGGGGCCTCAATTTCGCCCGAAACCTCACTGGTCGCCAGCAGTTCGAGGCGAGATACAGCATGAATTCCCCCCGAAACCCGACCGGCGACCACGGCATCCTGCGTAAAGATGCTCCCGTCCACGAGGCCATCCTTGCCGATCACTACGGACTTTCCGGCCCGAACATTACCACGGATCGTGCCCTCGACACGTAGCGAGCCGTCGGTCTCTGAGTCGCCCTCCAGGGTCATACCCGCGCCGATGATCGAAATCACGGCCTCAGTGGAGTGTTGGGGGTCGGGGGAGGCTTGGCCATGTCGTCCGAATCCTTTGTGATTTATGGTTGCTGTACCAACTTGAGAGGATCGATCGTCACTCCTTCGAGTAGAATCTCGAAGTGCAAGTGAGGCCCGGTTGATACGCCGGTTGACCCACTGAGCACGATCACCTCGTTTTTCCGTACTTCCTCCCCGAGATCGACCGAGGTGTCAGACGCGTGGGCGTACAAAGTCTCGTACCCATTGTCATGATCGATCCGCACATACTTTCCATACGTGGGGTCCTCGCCGACTTCTGAGACTCGGCCCGCACCCGCGGCCCGAATATATGAGCCAGTGGGAATTGCGATGTCCAGGCCCGGGTGGGCTTCACCCTCGTCGATGCGGCGCGTGACGGACCCACTTTCATCGGCGAGCGGCCAGCTGTCGAGCCCCTCGTCACCACCAGGGGAACGACGGAAGGAGCCCGGAGGTGGGAGCCAAAGCTCAGACGGCGCCCGCGTGCCATCTGGGGCAAAAAGAGCAAGAATATCGGAGTACTGACGTTCGACGGCACCGAGCTGGCGAAGTGGCCCGGGAATCCGTTCTTGATCCGCACGCATCAGAGCGACCTCCGCCTCAAGCTCCACCGTGTGCGCGACACGCGAAGCCATGTACCCCCAGGTGACGATCAGGAACGTCACGGCCGCGCTGAGGCTGAGGGCGAGACCACGGAGCATGCGCAAGCGCCGGTACGAGACCTCGTACGTCCGGCTCTGGCTGGTTTCAGGCACGAAGATGATCCGCATGATGGGGCCCTTCATGACACGACCTCCGATGCCTCTCGGCCCGTGATCAGGTGGAAGACTCGCTCAAAGTCTTCATGATTCCGGAACGGTACTTCGATTACGCCGGAGCCACCTCTGCGAAGCCGGACGGTCGCCTTGGTCGCGAGCACCGCCCGTAGATCTTCCTCGAGGGCGCGCACCACGGGATCGCGGCGCTTGGACGTGCGCCGCTTCGGCTTCTTCTTCTCCGATTCGATCCCGGCATGGCCCTCCATTTCGCGGACGGACCAACCCTGCTTGATGGCCGCCCCGGCTAGCGCCACCATCCTTTTCTCATCGTCGAGTGCGAGCAGCGCCCTCGCGTGTCCGCTCGTGAGGGATCCGGCCTCCACATACGCCCGCACCGACGCCGGCAACTGAAGAAGGCGGACCATATTCGCCACCGTCGAGCGGTTCTTGCCCACGGAGCGCCCGATCTGGGCGTGACTCAGGCCGTTCTTGTCCATGAGGGTCTGGTACCCCCCCGCTTCTTCCATGGGGTTCAGCGCCTCGCGCTGAAGGTTTTCCACGAGGGCGAGGACCAACAGTGTGTCATCGTCGACTTCCCGGGTGACCGCCGGGACCTGCTTCCAGCCAAGCTTCTGGACGGCCCGCAAGCGGCGCTCGCCCGCGACCAACTCGTACTTGCCCGGAGCCCTCGGGGCCGGCCGTAGCAAGAGCGGCTGAAGGAGACCATTCTCCTGGATCGATTGGGCCAGCTCCGCCAATTCTTCGGCCGAGAACGTCTTGCGGGGCTGTTGTGGATTCGGCCCGATCGACTTCACATCGACGAGCTGTGCGTCGCGACTCGTAGCCTCGTCCAGATACTCACCCAGCAAAGCACCGAGCCCCTTGCCGAGGCGAGCCTTCTTCGCTGGCCGACTCACTCGCCTATATCCTCAGCAAGACGGAACAGAGCATCCTCCACGTGACGGAACTGAGTACCGTCATCAGTCCGCCGTGTCATCACGCCGGCGCCGGTCTGTGACCCGCCATGAGCTCCTCCGCGAGCGACAGATAACTTTGGGCTCCATTGGACAAAACGTCGTACCGGAGGATCGGCTGTCCGAACGATGGGGCTTCGGCCAACCGAACATTTCGCGGAATGGAGGTCTTGTACACGCGGTTGCCAAAATACTCCCTCGCCTCGGCGGCCACTTGCCGCGCGAGATTGAGTCGCCCGTCGAACATCGTGAGCAGCACGCCCTCGATCTCCAGTTGCGGATTGAGCGCCCGTTGGACCAGCCGCACGGTGTTGAGCAACTGACTGAGACCCTCGAGGGCATAGAACTCACATTGGATCGGAATCAACAAAGAGTCGGAAGCCGTGAGGGCGTTCAGCGTCAGAAGCGCCAGTGAAGGCGGACAGTCCAGGAGGATGAAATCGTAATCGGACCGAATCGACTCCAGCGCTCGTCGAAGAATCGTCTCCCGGCTCATGGCACCGACGAGTTCGATCTCTGCACCGACTAGATCCCGTGTACTCGGCATGAGATCGAGAAGGCGGAATTGAACTGACGTACGCACAGCCGCTTTGGCATCCCCGCCACTCATGAGAACGTCGTATATCGTGACGCGCTCGTCGTCGGCGGGCGAGAGCCCCAGTCCGCTCGAGGCGTTCCCTTGAGGGTCCAAATCGACGACCAAAGTCCGGGCTTCGGCCACAGCGAGTGCGGCGCCTAGATTGATGGCGGTCGTGGTTTTACCCACTCCGCCCTTTTGGTTGGCGATAGCGATGACGCGGGACATGCGTACGAAGCCGGTGGAATGAACGCTCAGGGTGAGTCTAGAATAAACGGTCGTCCACACAGGAGCAAAACGCAAGGACATGTGCGGCCGCCTCTTGCCCACGCGGGATCACTCCCTGAAACTCAAGCGTGGCGGAGCAATCCCGGCCTCACCGGCGTTCGTATGATTCCCGCCTTAAATGGACCGATATGAGCTCTAAGCGTCCTTAATTAATGCGGAAAACCGGTCACGATTGCTCGTGCTCGCCAACGCAGTGGTTATTGGCGCCGCAACCATTGGCGCGATGGCGTGCGGAAGTGACCTGAGCGGTCCGGACCTGAACCCGGATTTCATGGCGGGAGACTGGTCGGCCGACTCGTTGGTGATGACGAGCGCGGCGAATCCGGCCGTGACCGCCGATCTGGGGGCGTTGGGGGCCACCTTCACGCTTCTGGTGGAGCCCTCCGGTCGTTACACGGCGATCCTGGAGGGGTTCGGTCAGTCCAGCAGTGAAATCGGAAGGCTCACCGTCGACGACGCGGACGTGGTCCTCATGCCGGAGTCGCCCGCCGGGCCCGAGTCGCGAGCCCCGTGGGAGCGAGTGGGTGATTCCGTCATCCTGGAGGGTGACAGCGACTTCAACCTCGACGGCACGACCGAACCGGCCACGCTCAGGCAGGTGTTGGTTCCCAGGTAGCCTCGCCGAAGGTCCGGACTGAGGCCGGGTGTTTCACGTGAAACACCTCTCTGGAAGCTCGTCTGGGGGTGTCCATTTGCACGAGCCTGGGAAAGCTCATTTGTGTGGCCCTAGGGACGCGAAGGGCTGAGCCACCATGTTTCACGTGAAACATGGTGGCTCAGCCCTTCGCCCCCACCTCCATCGGTCCATTGCGACGCCGACGCCGGACCTCGAGGATCAGGCTCTGCAGATCCGCTGGAGACACCCCCGGTATCCGGCCTGCCTGCGCGAGCGAGGAGGGACGGACGCGCGCCAGTTTTTCCCGCGCCTCGAAGGACAGGCTCAGCAGCTCTTCGTAAGGAAGCTGATGAGGGAGTTCGAAGTCCGCTTGCCTTCTCAAGCTCCGTGCTCGCTCAGCCTCACGTCGGACGTATCCCTCGTATTTGAGCTCGATCTCGACCGCGGCCAGCGCGTCCGCGTCCGTGTCTTGATCGAAGGTGGCCCCTCCGGCGTTCGCGAGCCCGACCGCCGGTACTTCCGGGCGCCTCAGGAGTTTGGACGCCCGTACGGACTGCCGCATCGGGCTACTCCCGCACTCTTTCAGCAACGGGTTGACGCTCACTGGGTCGAGTACGGTTTCGACGAACCACTTTCGCACTCGCGACTCTCGCTCTTCGAGCGTGGCCAGCACTTCGCTCTGCATGTCAGTCAGTAGACCGATCTCCCTCGCGCGAGGTCCGAGGCGTCGGCTGGCGTTGTCCTGTCGGAGCAGAAGCCTGAACTCGGCTCGGGACGTGAACAGGCGGTACGGTTCGTCCGTCCCCTTCGTGATCAAGTCGTCGATCAGGACACCGATATAGGCTTCGTCCCGCTCGAGTACGAACGCCGCGTGCCCAAGAGCCCCCAGCGCCGCGTTCGCACCCGCCATCAGGCCCTGGCCCGCAGCCTCCTCGTATCCGGTCGTCCCGTTGATCTGCCCCGCGAAGTAGAGGCCTGGAAATTCCCTCAACTCCAGAGTGTGCCTCAGTTGGTGGGGTGGGAAATAGTCGTATTCGATCGCGTACCCGACCCTCGTCACCTCCACACGCTCGAGGCCGGGAATGGTCTGGAGAAACTCCACTTGAACGTCCGCAGGTAGCGACGTCGACAGGCCGTTCACGTAGAGCTCGGTCGTCTCCAACCCCTCCGGTTCCAGGAAGACCTGATGACGGGGCGCGTCCGGAAACCGGACGATCTTGTCCTCAATCGAAGGACAGTACCGTGGCCCCCGCCCGGAGATCTCGCCTCCGAAGAGAGCGCTCTGGTCCAGGCTACGCTTGACAACCTCACGAAGCTCCGTCCCGGTCCATGTAATCCAGCAGGGCCGCTGCTCGGGGATGCTCTCCCTTATATAAGAGGAAAACCGGAAGTCCTGCGGATCGCCGTCCTGCCGCTCCGTGCGGGTGAAATCCACGCTCCGTCCGTCGATGCGGGGAGGCGTACCGGTCTTGAACCGGGCGATCTCAAGACCACGCGCCTCCAACTCCTCCGCCAACTCGACCGAGGGCGCTTCTCCGGCCCGGCCCGCCCCCACACTGGCATCGCCCCCAATGTGGATCCTGCCTCGCAGGAACGTCCCGGCCGTCACCACGACCGCCTGCGCCCGAAACTCGAGGCCTCCACCGGTCCGCACTCCGGTCGCCTGACCCCGCTCCATGAGCAGACCCGTCACCATGTCCCCATGGAGGCAAAGGCCGGGCACCTCGTCGAGCGCCTTTCGTACGCCGAGGGGATAGAGCCGCCGGTCACATTGGGCTCGGGGACTCCACACGGCCGGCCCTTTCGAGCGGTTCAGCATCCGGAACTGAATCCGCGCCGCATCGGTCGCACGGCCCATAATTCCGCCGAGCGCGTCCACTTCCCTCGCGACCACGCCTTTGGCTACTCCCCCGATCGCGGGGTTACAGCTCATCTGCCCGACCCGGGCGAGGTCGGGCGTGATCAACAGCGTTCTTGCTCCCACCCGTGCGGCGGCGGCGGCGGCCTCGCAGCCGGCATGGCCACCCCCGACGACGATCACATCGTAGGAAAGCTTCATTGATCGTTCACCCGCTTGCTCAAATGATCTCAAAATGGGTCGGGAGGCTCGCGGCCGACCGAAAGCCGTCGACTCCCTCGACTCGCGCCATCTGCGGACCGAGCTCCAGCTCTGCGGCAAAGGCTTCGAGCGTCTCGATGTCCCCGACCACGTGAACCTCGACCGTGCCATCCGGACGGTTTCCGACGGTACCCCGTAGGCCGAGCTTCGACGCTCTAGCGCACGTCCACCACCGGAAGCCGACCCCCTGCACCCGTCCGCGAAAGCCGCGCTGCTGCCATTCCGACTCGGAATCGCTCATATATGGTCCAACCCCGTCCCGTGCCAACGTCCTCGCCGACGCCCTTCTACTTGCCAATACAAAACTCGCGGAAGACCCGATCTAGAATCTCGTCGGTCGAAACCAGTCCGAGCAACTCCTCCAAAGCCGTCTCCGCCGGCCGAAGCTCCGCCGACGCCACCGCAACCGGCGTACCCCCCTCCAGCGCCGTCATGAACGCCACCACATGATCGCGAACTCTCCTGACCGCCTCCGACTGCCGGGCTCGAGTGAGCGCGGGCACAGATACACCCGTCCGAGCGAGCCCCCCGTAGACCATTTCGGGAAGAAGCGCATGAAGGCGTCCTAGCCCGGTCCCGTCGACCACAGACAGCGCCACACTCTCGCTCACATTCGCGCCATTCAGATCATGGACGGCATTGGGATCATCGGACTCGCCATTCCCCGATGCCAGACTCTGGGACGCGCCATCTCCGGACGTCAGATCGGCCTTGGTCCTGAGCAAAACCGTCGGGACATCCCCCAACTGCGCCAGGAACTTCCGCTCAGCCGACCCCACCTCCGCATAGGATTCCACGCAGAAAAGTACGAGATCCGCGCGGTCGAGATATCGACGCGCCACCTCGATCCCTAGCACCTCCACGCGATCATCAGAATCGTGGATCCCGGCCGTGTCGACCAAGCGGAACGGAAAGCCCCCAACTGAGATCACGGCCTCGAGGGCGTCCCGGGTCGTGCCGGGTACCTCAGTGACGATAGCCCGCTCCTCTCCCAGTAAAGCGTTGTACAGACTGGACTTACCGCTGTTCGGTGGACCAGCGAGCACCGTCAGGGCCCCCTCCCTCAGGAGCTCCCCCTCCGGCGCAGTCTCCAGGAGCTCCTCCAGAGCCGCCCGGAGTGCCGCCGCCGCATTCACGATCTCGTCCACCGGCATGGGCGCTTCGTCCTCTTCCGGGAAATCGATGTGGTGGGCCAGGTACGCCTCGAGGGTGACGAGTTGCTCGCGGAGCTCCGCGATCCGTCGACTCAGACCTCGCTCGACTTGGAACAGAGCCGCGTCGTGTTGCGCCTTACTCCGTCCTTCGATCAAATCGAGCACGGCCTCAGCTTGCACCAGGTCCATTTTTCCATGCAGAACCGCCCGGCGGGTGAACTCACCCGGCTCAGCCAAGCGAGCCCCTCCCGCAATGCACGCATCCAGGATCAACCGGGGCACCAGCCAACCGCCATGGCAGGAGATCTCGACCATGTCCTCACCGGTGTAGCTGTCCGGCCGCGGGAACGTGGTCACGAGCGCCCGGTCCAGGAGATCCCCGCCTTCGCCTGCGGTGATCGAACGTACACTGGCCGTCCGCGAGGCCGGCTGGTCCTGGTCGGACGTGAGGGACCCGAGGATCTGGAAGGCCTCGGGTCCGGAAATACGCACCAACGCGATCGCGCCCGGCCCGGCAGCGGTAGCCAACGCCGCGATGGAGTCCACCGCCAGCTCAGAAGGCCGGCTGGAGGCCTCGTCAGTCACCGCTCGTTGCGGGCTGCACCGGCGTCTGCTCCCGGAGCTGTTGACGCTCCTTGGCGATCAAATATTGCTGCGGGATCGTCGCCAGATTGGACGTGGCGTAGTAGAGGTTCAGGCCGGACGCAAAGTTGAAGAAGATGAAGGTCATCATGATGGGCATGATCCACATCATCATTTTCATCTGGGGGTTGGGTTCTGGCAGGGATCGGACCGTGATCCACTGCATGAAGAACATCGATACGCCGAGCAGAATCGGAAGAACGTACAACGGGTCGGCCGCGGAAAGGTTCGGCAGCCACAGAAAGCTCTCCCCGCGTAGCTGAATCGTGTTTCTGAAGACGAAGAACAACGTGATCAGCACGGGGAACGGAAGGAGCATGGGCAAGCACCCCGCCAAGGGATTGAAGCCGTGTTCCTTGTACAACTTCATCATCTCCTTCTGCAGCTTCTCCGGCTGGTCCTTGTACTTCTTCTGGATCTCCTTAAGCAGCGGCTGCACGGCCATGTTCCGCATTTGTGCCCGCATCGCCTTTTGATTCAGTGGATACGTCAGGACCCGCATCATGACGCCGAAGATGATGAGCACCCAGCCGTACCCGACGCTCAGATTGGCGTGCAAGAAGTTCAAGATCGTCAGAACGACCGCGACCACGGGTCGGACGACCGGCCGCATCCAGCGATAGCCGTACGGATTCGCCTCCTCCAGATCGTTATCGAACGCGACCAGAAGATCCCGGTCCTGCGGCCCCATGAAGATCCGGGTTTCCAACACTCCGGTGGTGCCCACAGCTTGAGTGACGGCGATCGCCGCCTGGTCTTCACCCGGGGCGGGGCCCGCGATCAGCCCTCCCAGATACTGTTCACTGCCTTCACGGCCGGGGACCACTGCGAAGATGAAATACTTGCTCTTGAGTGCCGCCCAAAGGAGGGGTCCCTCCTGCGTACGTTCGGAGTCGACGCGACTGAGCCTCTCAGAGTCGATCCCCTCACGAAGGTGGTTCGTCACGTACCCCATGATCCGCGACTCTTCGGCGCGGTTGCGCTCGTTATACTGGAGCCCTGAGCCCATCGACGTGACCAACAACGCACCGTCCGCACCCAAAACTTCGGTTCGCACATCCATGAGGTACGACGAGGGATCGAACGTGTAGGCAGTCTCGAGCGTGAGAGCGCCCGAGGGGTGCCGATACCTGAAGGTCAGGGTCTGAGGCCCATCGGCTTCGCTGAGTCGCAGTCCATCCGCCGGTTCGACCTCGAACGTCTCCGCTCCGAGGTCGAGCGCACCCTCGTCGACCCGGAGTTGCATCGCCAACACACCGCCAGTTTCCGGGACGATCAGCTCGACGACCTCCTCTTGATCGACGTCCTCCCCTTCCACTTGATCGAACGATTGGAATTGAAGCAACTGCGCCGAAATCAGCCGGGCCCCGGCCGTGCTCCACGCGAGCCGGTACAGGGGGCCCTCGACCACGACCGTGTCCACGCGAGCCGCGGCGGCAGGGGCGGGTCTGTCGAAGGGACTCGGCCCAGCCGCGGGGGCATCAGGCTGGTCAGCTGCTGCCCCGGGGCCGGCGGTCGGCCCCCCCAGCGGTATGCTCGGCGCGACCGCGCGCCCAGCACCATCGAGTTGTCCGGTTACCTCGCCCCCCGGTGTGATCCCCTCATCGGGGGGGACCGGGGGAAACAAGAGGTTCGTCCCGACAAGAACGACAATCATGAGCATGATCGCCAGCAGGAACCGCGCTTCTTGCCGCATCTATTTTATGTCCTCGCCTGAATGCACGTCGGAGGAGTACCCCTTCTGTAAGCACACGTCCTCCACAATCGTCTCGCTGGCGCTGACCTCTGGGACGGGGTCATAGCCCTGCCCCCCGAACGGATGACAGCGCAGGATCCGCCTGAACGCGAGCCACCCACCAGAGAGAGCCCCGTACCGGTCGATGGCGCCGACCGCGAACTCAGAGCACGTGGGTGTGAAGAGGCAGGAGGGCACGGTAAGTGGAGAAATGGCCCGTTGGTAGAAACGTATAGCTCGGATCATCCCACGCTTGAACACAGATCCTCCGTTATCGACTGAAGCTCATCGCTCAGCCTACGATACCCGACCCCGTAAGCTTCACGTCGAGCCCTCACCAGCACGTCCAAGGCCAACCCTTGCTCGCTCAGTCGGGGTAGCACGCGAGTCCGACCAATCTCGCGCAGGCGCCGTTTGACACAGTTCCGTTCCACGATGGAATGCTGGTGTTTAGGGACGATCATGCCCCAACGGTTGCGGGCCTCGGATGAAGACAAAAAGAAGACGTCCAAGCTGGGCGTCTTCTTCCTAGATCCGTCCCTGAGAAGGGATCGAATGTCTCGTGCCTTGTGAATCCGACCGGAGCGAGGCAAGGGAAATCCCTTGCCTCCCGGGCTCGTCCCCGCAGCCGAGTGGGCTGCCATCATTCGATTACTTCGAGCCGATCTTCACTACGAGCCGGGCGCGTCCCCGGGCCCGCCTCCTCGCAAGCGTCTTTCTCCCGCCGCAAGTCTTCATCCGCTCCCGGAAACCGTGCTTGTTCAAGCGCTTCCGATTTCGTGGCCTATATGTGGGCTTCATAACGTTTTTGTGCCTAGGGGGCTGTTGAAGAAGTACCGTGGGTCGTGCCACCGCCACATGTCTAGGCCGCGCAGCAGTTGTAGAGCACGTTAAGATATCCGAGTGGGCGAGCACGGGTCAAGGTGGGCGACACTGGCGAGGACCCCGTGTACCCAGAGGGAAAATTGACTTTTCCACATCCGGAATCTAGCGTCTTGGGCCGTCGTCATTCCGCATTCGCCAGCAAGCGTCAACGTTCACCTTAGGAGCGCATGGAGTTCACGGCCGACGAGCTCTGGACCCGGGTTCTCGAGGCGACCCGAGACAGGCTCCAGGGACAAACATATCGCACGTGGCTCGCCGGCACCGTCGCAGTGGGGGTCACCGACTCAGAGATTCTCGTCGAGGTGCCGAGTCAATTCCACGTCGAGTGGATCAGCGATAGGTACGGACCGCTCCTGACGGATGTGATTCAGCAGATCCTCGGTCGCCCGCTGACCCTCTCTTTCCGTTGCGCCGACCCGGCGGCGGCGCCGCCGATCCCGAGCATCGAAGTCACGCCACAGACACCCGGATCCCGCACGCCTGCCCCCGCGACAACCCGGGACCGGCCTCCCCCGTCATTGAACGAGCGTTACGCCTTCGAGCGATTCGTCGTGGGGAACAACAACCAACTCGCTACGGCCGCGTGCCATGCCGTCGCCGACCAACCGGCGCTCACCTACAACCCGCTTTTCCTCTATGGTGGCGTCGGTCTCGGAAAGACCCATCTCATGCACGCGATCGGGAACGCTGTCCTTCTGGCCGACCCCAACATGCGCATCGCCTACGTCCCCAGCGAGCAGTTCACCAACGACCTCGTCACTGCGATTCAGCAAGGAACCATGGCCGAGTTCCGAAGGCGTTACCGCCAGATGGACCTTCTGCTCGTCGACGACATTCAGTTCCTCAAGGGCAAGGAGCGCACCCAGGAGGAGTTCTTCCATACCTTCAACACGCTCTACGATGCCCGAAAGCAGATCGTGCTCACCAGCGATCGGCCACCCAAGGAGATTCCCGGCCTCGAGGAACGGCTCATTTCGAGGTTCGAGTGGGGATTGGTCGCCGACATCAAATCACCCGACTACGAAACCCGGGTTGCGATCTTGCGGAAGAAGGCCGACGACGACGGACTCATGGTCTCGCACGATGTCATGGACTTCATCGCACAGTTCTGCACCTCTTCGGTGCGCGAACTCGAGGGCGCGATCATCAAATTACTGGCTTATTCGTCCATCACCAATCAGGAAATCTCCGTGGATCTGGCGCGCAAGGCGCTGCATGGAAGCTTCGGGAGCGCCTCAGGAAACGCTGGCTTCGTGTTGGGCGCCGAACACATCCGTAGAGCGGTCGCGACACGCTGGCAAGTTCGCGAAGGGGCGCTTAGCTCGAAGCGGAGGACCAAGGACTTGACGGTCCCTCGCCAGGTCGCCATGTACCTGATCAGAGATCTGTTGGACTATTCTCTCGTGCATATCGGTCAACTCTTCGGAGGCCGCGACCATTCGACGGTGATCCACTCGATTCGCAAAGTGGAGAATGCGATGAGCGTGGACGCTGAGTTCCGCCAAACGGTGGAAGGGGTACGCGCTGAGATCGGGAGAGGGCCCTGAGGGGCGCGAGGAAGGTGACTCGCTTGAAGCGTACAAGCTGTGTGGAAGGGTGCGTGGAGAACCCGTTGCTTTCTTACATCTTTTCCACATCCTCAGATCGATATGCTGGTATTCCCCGGTATCCACAAATGGAAGAGGGATCGGAAAGTCTTGCTACCATTGGCGAAAGTTGGGTTTTAAACATTCTAACACTCTCTACTACTACTAAAGTTTTTTCTTTAAGCTAGTGTTTTTATATCTAGGCACTGTTCACAACCGGGCGCACACGGACGCCGTGGAGGCTTGATGAATTGTTTGATCACTCGGCAGAACCTGCATAAGGGACTTACCGCTGTTTCCGCAAGCATCCCGACCAAGACGACGCTTCCCGTTCTCTCGAATATTCTTTTCGAGGCCGGGCAAGACGGGATATGGATGAGTGGCACGGACCTGGACGTCGCAGTTCGCGTGTGGGTACCAGCTGAGGTGAAGGAGCAAGGGAGTATTACCGCTCCAGGAAAGAAGCTCCGAGAAATCGTGAGGGAATTAGCGGAGCAACCCGTGGAGTTGAGTACTCGGGGCGATCAAATCGAGTTGAGGTGCGGAAAGAGCCATTTCAAACTCAACGGCCTTCCAAGTGACTCGTTCCCCACACTGCCTGAGGTAGACTTCGAGCAGGGATGGAGCGTAAAAGGTGGAGACCTCCACGGGTTGATCAAGAACACCGCCTTTGCCGTTTCCTCAGAAGAAAGCCGGCCGATCCTCAATGGTGTGCTCTGGGAGTTGAGGGATGGGCACATGAGAATGGTCGCGACGAATGGTCACCGGCTTGCAAGGAACGGGGTTCCTGCGGGCTCGACCAGCGCTCCCAGTGAGGACTTCATCGTTCCCCCGATAGCGCTTCAGCAAGTTCAGAGGCTCTTCGACGGCAAGGAGACCCTCGAAGTCGCCAAAAGCGGCAATCATCTCGGATTTCGGGCCGATGGGACTGAGGTCTATACCAGACTGATCGAAGGGGCGTATCCCAACTACGAACAAGTGATTCCGAAGGACAACGATAAGTTCGCGATCGTCGCCAAAGATGCGTTGGTATCCGCAGTTCGCCGTATGGCGGTGGTCGCGAGTGACCAGACGCACCGGATCCGTATGGCTTTCGAGTCCGATCGGGTCCACCTGAACGTCCTCACGCCGGATCTCGGCGAGGGCGAGGACGAGTTGGAATTGACGTACGAGGGTGAGGGAATCGAGATCGGATTCAATGCGGCGTATCTACTTGAGGTGCTGAAGTACATGTCCACCGAAGAGGTAAAGATCACCCTCAAGGCCCCAGAACGGGCCGCAACCATCGAGCCGGTCCCGGCCGAGGGTGAAGAGGCGGAGGACTACCTTTGCCTGGTGATGCCGCTGCGATTGCTCGACTGAGGACCCGAACGGGACCCCCCAGTCTGCCGCTTCAGGCGCTATGGACTCGTCCCGCATGCCCCCGCTCGCCCTGCCGTGGCACTGCGTCGTTGCGCCTTCCGGCCATCGGTCGGTTGGCACGGGGCGATACTCGCCTTACCTTCTCCCTCCGCCCAATTTGGAAAATCCCCCCCCTGGACTTGGTGACGAACAATGAGCTCATCTCCCGCCTGGATTCGCGTAGTCTTGGTAACTTCGATGGTGGCCCTCGCGACGTCTTCATGCGCGATGGACGATGCCGCGATGGACGATGCCGCGATGGACGATGCCGCGACGGCGTCTTCCATGGCCAGAGTGCCATCCGACGCGTCGGGACCCGGAGTGCCGGAAGGCGTAGCACAGTTCACGGTCGACCCGTTCTGGCCCCAGCCCCTTCCCAACAACTGGATCATCGGGCAGGTCGCTGGCACCTCCGTCGACAGCAACGACAACGTGTGGATCATCCACAGACCGTTCACGGTGCAGGGTACGAACGCTGGCTCGACGCCGCCGATGTCCCAACGCGACCAGGCGTGGGGAAGCGATCCGGTCCAATCGCTCTGCTGCACGACGGCGCCGTCTGTGTTGGCCTTCAACCCTGCGGGCGAAGTTATCCAAGCGTGGGGCGGTGGCGGTGGCGACGACCCCAACGGGGAATACGAGTGGTTCAATAGTGAGCACGGAATCCACGTGGACTACCAGGGATTCGTGTGGGTCGCCGGGAACGGCGGTGACGACCATCACATGATGAAGTTCACACAGGACGGTGACCACATACTCACCATCGGTGGCGTAGGTGTGAGCCAGGGTAGCAACGACACGGAATCGGTGAACCGGGTCGCCACCATGGAGGTGGATCCCTTGACCGACGAGCTCTACGTGGCGGATGGTTACGGTAATCGCCGGCTGGCGATCTTCGACGCGAATACCGGGGAGTACATACGGCACTGGGGAGCCTACGGTGAGGTTCCGGTGGACGAGGACCCGGGCCCGTGGGATCCGAACGCTCCGCCAAGCCGTACATGGCGTCAGCCTGTCCACGGACTGGCCATCTCCACCGACCGGAGGGTCTACGTGAGCGACCGTCCCAGCAACCGCTTCCAGGTCTTCGATACGGACGGGACCTACATCATGGAGAGCGTTCTCGCTCCGCAGACGTACGGCCCCGGATCCACGTGGGGCGCCGAGTTCGACCCACTCGACACTGAGCAACGCTTCCTCTACGTGCCCGACGGCACCAACAACAAGGTGTGGGCCCTGGATAGAGCGACCCTCGAGCCGGTCTACTCTTGGGGTACGGGCGGAAAACAACCGGGCAATTTCGATTGGCTCCACTACATGGACTTCGATTCCCAGGGGAATCTCTACACGGGTGAAGTGCAGACTGGGCACCGGATCCAGAAGTTCGTGCGCCTGAACGGCAACTAGGAGCCCTAGAGGTCGCTACGGCTCAGACGGCGGATTTTCGGCGGCGGGATCTTCGACTGGAGGATGTCAGCCTCCAGGCAACGAAATCCCCCCGTCGGCGTCTGCCCAAAGTTTGAGGTACGTCGCGCGGGCTTCGGCTGCCTCCTCGGCCCGACCCGCGGCATCGAGCACCTGGGCCGCCAGGTACCGGGTAGGAGCGAGGTAATACACGGCACCGGGGGTCGCGATGAAGGTGTCTTTGAGCCATCGAAGCGCTTCGTCGTTCTCTCCGGCCTGCTGGAGGGCCGAAGC
>Ga0310120_10001987_pt1 | contig 15179 bp, 10 predicted proteins | sample CB27_AW_983_MG_FD_203506 | JGI IMG/M metagenome (GOLD analysis project Ga0310120, IMG submission 203506) | Marine microbial communities from Western Arctic Ocean, Canada - CB27_AW_983 | ecosystem: Environmental > Aquatic > Marine > Oceanic | place: Canada: Western Arctic Ocean | collected...
CCGGCGCGTTTTTCTTCACGTTGGGTATCGTGTCGGTGGTGTATCAGACTGGCTTGATGGCCAAACTCACGGGATGAATGTCCAGCAAAGCCTTCAACTCCGGCTAATTCGCAACAGGGTCCAAGGCTTTTGTCCGGCGTCTCGATAGACATTGAACCACCCGCGCGGCGAGTGGATTTTCAGTCATTGGATTGTTTGCCTTACGGCTGTGCCGGTGTTCCGTTGGCATAAAAGGCCGCAATCACCGCGCGGTCGCGAACCGGATGGGCGGCAATTACGTCTTCGTTTATGTCAACTCCCAGGCCTGGTGCCGTGGGCACATCATAATAGCCGGCGTTCATTTTCATCGGTTCGGTTTGCACCTCGTCGAACAGCGGGTTCGGGTGAACGTGTTCGAGGATGAGAAAATTGGGGACAGTGGCGCAAACGTGGACGTTCGCCGCCGTGGCCACCGGCCCCTTGGGGTTGTGCGGCGCCACCTGGATGCTATACATCTCCGCCAACGCCGCAATCCGGCGCAGCTCGGAAATGCCTCCACAGTGGCAGATGTCCGGCTGAATCACGTCCACCAGCTGCCGCTGGATCATGTCTTTAAATTGCCAGCGGTTGAACAACCGTTCGCCGGCTGCCAGATCGGTTCTTAACCCGGCCTGACGGACCAGCGAAAGGCAATCGAGGTTTTCGGGAGGCACCGGTTCCTCGAAGAACAACAGTCCGTACTGCTCGACAGCCTCGATCTGGCGAATGGCCAGTGCCGGCCGGGAGCGGCCGTGGTTGTCGACCATGATGTCTACATCCTCGCCAAGCGCCTCGCGCAAGCCGGCAATGTGATCTCGGAACCAGGGGACAACTTTTCTCTCGTCGATGTTCTTATCTGCATACCAGGAGTGTGTCTTAATTCCCGTGAAACCGTGCTCGACGTGTGCGCGAGCCCGCTCGATGTCACCAGCTCCGCAGTAGGTCCTGATTTGATTCCGTACGGCGCCTCCCAACAACTGGTATACCGGAACACCAAGCGATTTTCCCTTGATGTCCCAAAGGGCCTGGTCGATGGCACTAAGCGCCGAATTGATGATCACCCCCCCGCGGTAGCGGTGAAAGAGGAACATCTTCTGCCAGAGGCGTTCGATATCAGCCGGGTCCTCGCCGATGACCAGTGGCGACAGCATCCGTACCGCCTCGGCAATGGTCGGTGTTTGCACGACCAGCGAGCCTTCTCCCCAGCCGTGGATCCCTTCGTCCGTCTCGACCTTGACAAACAGCCAGTTGCGCCCGGCCCCTGATGACCACAGGGTTGAAGAGAACTCGGCACCTCCAGCGTCGCCACCCCACATGATCAGCGGTTTTACCTGTGTGATTTTCATGAGATTCAGTGTTTAGGTTTCAGTGTTCATCGTACAGAGAGTAACCGACAGGAAGCACCTATCAACCATCGACCGCGAACCAGCAGCTCGATCCTGTCTCCTGACCTCTGTACCCTCTACACATGCTTGGCAATCCCATCAAACAGCTCCACCAGTCTCTGCTTGTCCGATTCGGGAAGGGTTGGCTTCTCCAATGCCGCCAAGTTCTGCTCAAGATGCGTCACGTTGGCAGTGCCCATCAGCACCGTGCCGATTGCAGGATGGTCTGCCGCGAAACGGTATCCGGCGGCGATGACCGAAGTCACGTCGTCCTGCACCAGCCAGTCAAGCGGATTCCTGTCCGGCAGGCTGCCAGCGGGGATCAAGCCTTGCTGTCTCCAATCGGCGATAAGCTTTTCCAAAAGATTCCGGTTTGTCAACCTGGTGCCGACCGAGGCCATGTTCATCACGCCCGTGTCGTTTTCGAGGGCCAGAGGCAAAACCTCTTTGGCGGCATATTGATTCAGGATGCCGTACTTGACCATGACCACATCCCAGAGGTTTGGATCGCTCCGTAGCGCCAGCGCCGCGGCTTCATGACGCGGATCGGCGATGTATCGTACGGTCATGCCGATGAAGCGGATCTTGCCCTGCTCTTGAAGCTGTTTTATCACCGGAGCGAACCGCTGGACAACCGTCGAATATTGTTCCGTACGCAGCCCGTGAAAGTGCATGATATCGATGGTGTCGGTGCGGAGGCGCTGGAGGCTTTGTTCCACGCCGCGGAGCAGTGCTTGCGGATCCCGCTCCACTTCGCCGTCCGGGCCACCCACGCCACGCGGCGACCAGCTGGTGGCGTGGCCCCACTTGGTGGAGAGAATGTAAGAATCCCTCGGCACACCGCTCAATGCCTTGCCCAGGATCTCCTCGCTTTGACCGTAAAGGCTTGAAGTGTCGAACAGGTTGATGCCCAAAGCGAGGGCTTTGCGAACCAGTTCGGTTTGCTGCTGCATCGTCAAACCGGCCGACTGGCCCAGGCTACTGGGCCCGCCCGTTCCAAAGCCGACGAGAGGGACGAGCAACCTGGTTTTGCCGAGAGTCCGGTATTGCATGAGTACCCTTAGACGGCAGCCGATTGCGACACCGGTTGGATTTTCGCCTGCGCGCCTGCTTCACGGAGAATCGTTTTATCATCCTCGGACAGCTCGGCAATCGGAGCACGTGGATAACCGCCGGCCAATCCGCGCATGTTCACCAGTTCCCGCACGCACGCAGCCGGTGTGGCACTGCAGCGGGCCAGCGCGTTGCGGATAATACTGATCCGCAACTGGATGGCCCGGCCCTGCTGGACGTCGCCGCGGGTAGCGCAGGCATACATCTTGATACATTCCCGGCCCAGCAGCAGGGGCGAAATGCCGTAGCACGCTTGAGCCCCCATCAACAGCGCCGGAAATGCCCACATTTCCTGGCCATTGGTGACGTGGAAGTCGGAGCGGTCTTGTGTCAACCGAATCAGCTCTATAACTTCGAAGAAGGATTTGCTGGACTGCTTGATTGTTACCACGTTGTCGAGATCACTGAGCTCTGCGAGGAATTTCGGCTGCATGTTGACCCCCGTGCGTTGCGGGTTGTTGTAGATCTTTACCGGCAGCTTGACACTTTTCGCCACGGCGCAAAAGTGTTCCCGTAAATCCCGCTCGGAGGGGAGCAGGTAATAGGGCGCGATCAACATGACCCCATCGACGCCAGCCCTCTCGGCCGCCTGGCTGAGCTGAATTGTTTCTTCGGTCTGGGCGTGCGCTGTACCTGCGAAAACCGTCGTACGACCTTGCACTTCGTCGACCGCCAGTTCGTACAGTCGGATCCGCTCCGCGGAACTGAGCAACGGGAACTCGCCGAACGAGCCGGTCATTGTGATCCCGTCGATCCCCTCGCCGATCAGATACGAGATGTTCTGCCGCATCGCGGCCTCGTCGATCGACCCATCTCGATTGAAGGGCGTAAAGATCGGAACGAAATAGCCTTTCATGTTGCTCCTTCTCCCTGCTCCCTGTTTGGTTCGGAGACCGTGTAGACCCACCATTATTATTTTATGGGCAAATGAATGACCATGCATCAAAGAGTCATCGTTAGCGTCTCGAGGTCTCGGTCCTACTGGGCAAGCGGTCCTGCTGGGCAAGCGGTCCTTCTGGCGCTGTCGACCGTAGCCTGGGACAGCAGTGAAGGAAATGACCTTGCCTACTTTCGTGGCCCGAACTTCCGTGATTATCACTCAGCGGCCGGACTCGGTCTACGGGGCAGGTCAGTCGTAGCCGAAGCTGTTACCAGACTGGCCTGCCATGAGCGGAAAGATGTTCCATCCCTCCTGGCCGTCTGCGCCCCAGATGGCCGGGTGTTGTTGATCTTGAGCATCGGTGGCAAACCTAGCAATGGTTAAGTCGTTATAATCGCTGCTGGTTGCCGAGGAATGGTCATAGCCGTCCAGCGGCAGCAAAGTCACCATCGTTGCGGGTGCCTGCTTCGGTGCCCTCGGGGAGGGGTATGCCAGATTCTGGTATGCCAACAGCATGGAAAATATTCAGATTGTATTGAGTCGGGTTGCCGAACTACTGGATACGGTGCCTACGGCATAGCGTAGACTGGCAAGTCGATCGAGACATTCGGCAAGGAGAAAATCGAGATGGCTGAACTTTCGAAATCGAAGATGTTCCTGGGGGGAGAGTGGGTCGCACCGCTGACTGGCGAGTATTTCGAGTCCCACAATCCGTATACGGGAAAGCCGTGGATGCTCGTTGCCAGAGGTGGGAACGAGGATGCCGATCGAGCTGTCGAGGTCGCGAAAAAGGCTTTTCATAACCCCGAGTGGAGCGATCTGACCCCGACCGCCCGCGGGCACCTGCTTCGCAAACTGGGAGACCTGATTGCAGAGAATGCCGAAGATCTTGCCAGGATCGAGGTGCAGGATAACGGTAAGTTATTTGCCGAGATGCGTTTGCAGTTGCGCTACGCGCCTCAGTGGTATTACTACTTCGGAGGCCTGGCCGACAAGATCGAGGGATCGGTGATTCCGATCGACAAGCCGGAAACTTTTACCTTCACCCGCCATGAACCCCTCGGCGTTTGCGTAGCGATCATTCCTTGGAACTCGCCCTTGCTGCTGGCAACTTTCAAACTAGTACCGGCCCTGGCGGCCGGAAACACCGTCATCATCAAACCCTCGGAGTTCACCTCGGCATCGGCTCTCGAATTCGTAAAACTGGTAGAGAAGGCAGGATTTCCGAAAGGTGTGGTGAATGTTGTCACAGGCTTCGGCAAGGAAGTCGGTGAGGCGCTGATTACACATCCGGATGTGGCCAAGGTTTCATTTACCGGCGGGTCGGCAAGCGGTCGCCATGTCTACAGCCGCGCAGCGGAATCGTTGAAAAAAGTCAGCCTGGAACTCGGGGGCAAATCCCCAAATATCGTTTTCGACGACGCGAACCTCGACAATGCCGTGAAGGGAGCCATATCGGGAATCTTTGCCGCGACGGGGCAGACGTGTATCGCCGGTTCCAGGCTGCTGGTCCAGGAATCGATCCACGATGCGTTCGTGGAAAAACTGGTGGCCTTTGCGAAGACCGCAAGAATGGGGAACCCGATGTCCGAAGATACGCAGATAGGACCTATCACCACCCGGCCCCAGTATGAGAAAGTTCTCAGCTATCTGCAGATCGCCCGGGAAGAGGGCGTGAAATGTGTGCTGGGTGGCGACAAAGCAACGCGTCCTGAGTGTGGAGATGGGTGGTTCGTGGAACCAACGATTTACATCAACGTCGAGAACAGAATGAGGATTGCACAGGAGGAGATTTTCGGCCCAGTCCTCTCTGTGATCCCCTTTAAGGATGAAGAAGAGGCCGTGGAAATCGGGAATGACGTGGTGTTCGGGCTGGCCGCCGGAATCTGGACCCAGAACATCCGGCGGGCCATCGAAGTGTCGAAGAGATTGCAGGCCGGCACGGTCTGGGTCAACATGTACCGCGCAGTGAGTTACCTGGCGCCGTTCGGTGGATACAAACAATCAGGGCTGGGTCGCGAGTCTGGACAGGAGGCGATTCGGGAGTACATGCAAACCAAAACCGTGTGGATATCGACCTCCGAGGAAGTGCCGAACCCGTTCGTGATGCGCTAGACCGGGAACACAAGGTACCCTTACCAACAGACGGCAATCACCCCAGGATGGTTTGCGATCGGCACATTTTTTGGCCGGTCACGAATGATGTGTCAGGGTTGGTTGCTAATACTGTAACAATGTGTGGTTGCCCGCCTTGCCGTCAAAGTCGACCGAGATAGTGGCCATGTTCATATCTGCGTCGTAGCCAAGTATCTCGCTTCCGCCTGAAGCGGCCTGCGGTTCACCCATATCGCTGCACCAGACGTAAATGTTACCCGTGCTGAGCGGAACACCCTCCGATTTGATATGGAGCCTGTCCCGGGTCCCGCCGACGGCGAGGATCGTATTTTTCGCCACACTGTTCACATGCCATACAACCTGGTCGTGCCATACTGCTGCCGGCCCATCAGGCTTGTTTATGATTCTGAACATCGCCGGACCCGCGTCGAGCTGAATGTTCAGCTTGATATCTTTACCCTTGCCAACGTGCGCAGAGGCCAGTGTTTTTTCATGGATGTCAAAGATGAGCACGTCGCCTTTGAGTCCCAAGGCTTCAGCTTTCAGGCTCAGGTTGACTGTCCTGCCCTGGAGCTCCTGTTTCTCTTTGGTAACGACCAGCAGAACATCGCCCGGTTTGCGGTAGATCAACGGGAACAGGTCTTTGGTGTTGCCTGAGGCGTATTTGCCGTAATCGCCGTCGAACGGGTGATGCAGCACCGAACTCTCTACGTCGAAAATTTTAAGCGGCGTCATATATTTGACCCACAATTTTCGTTCCACCTGGGAGAAGCGATCGGGCACAAGGAAAATGTAGGCAATGCTTCCGCGCGACAGGACTTTGTCGTAAAACTCTGGTGAACTCACATCCATCTCACCGGTATAGAACTGGCACTGTATCCCGAACAGCATCGAGGTCCAGACGGTGTTGAGCATGGTTTTGCTCGGCATTTTAAAGTCGAATTCGCCCGGCAACGTGTAGTCCATAAGGCTGTAGGCGGTGTTAAAGGCCCAGCCGGAGTGGCCAGCGAAGGCCTTGGCATCGGTGCCCTCTTTTTTCATTTTGCGGCGGAAGCTTTCAAGGAAGGCAATGTTGCCCTCGATCGGCACGGTCACCGACGTACAGCCATGGAGCGGATTTCCACAAGGCAGCGGTGTATGGATGTCAAGATAGGCTGCGTCCTGGTCGTACTGGTCGACGACATCAAAAACCATGCGTTCCAGCAGCACTTCCTCGCGGAACTTGTCATCATTCATACACATCCACACGCCTGCTTTTTCGGGCCAGCCCGCTTCGAGTCGCTGGCCTTCAGGACGCAGGATGTCAATAAACATGCCATGGGTCACTTCCTCGTGTTTCATCCAACCCCAATCGACAAAATGTTGACCACTGTTGGGCGTAGTGACACCACCAAGCCATGCTTTCATTCCATATCGATGAAGCAGGTTGGTAATGTTTTGGAGGCGGAATTGGTCGACTTTGGGTGCGTTGAGACCCCAGCCAGGCGGATAGCTCAGGTAGGCATAATCGGCGCCCAACCTGGCCAGTTCCCGGATCGCACTTTCGGGCGGAATGGTTGCACCCCCGAACATCGGCATGAAGCCGATCATACTGCTACTCATAAACTCGATTCTGGGGCGGTGTCGATGGATCGGCAGTAGGTTGAAGGCATAGGTAAAAGTGGTGCCCGGTTCGATCGAAACCTCATGGCCGTTCGGTTGGTGGATTGCCACATAATCGACGGCCCTGTGGCCATCACGAGTGCGAATCGCGAAGTATTTCAAAGCCTTGGGATCATTAAAGAAGCTCTTATGGATCTGGCTACCGGTCATTCGGTTGGCCATCACCTGTATCCCGATGGCGCCGTTGGTCCACGTGGCAGAAGTTATGTGGTCTGAGTAAACAACCTCGTCGTGGTGAGTACTGATTTCTTCGAATGTGGGCTGTCCGGATTTCGGGTACCGCGGAGGACCGGCGTGATTGTAATACGCCAGGTGGTTGACCTCCATTTCAGATGTATCGCCAAGGCCGTTACGGAATGAAAGCAGGCGTACTTTGGCATGAGGGGCTTCCGTGAACGCTTTGGCATAAACCAGCACAATGCCGACTTGTTTGTGGATTCGGTAGAGACAATCGAATCCAACCGGCGAGGATTTTCGATCGGCGCTTTGTGGAATCACGCGTGTATGAATTTCGTAGTAACTGCCGTCTTTGGAATGGTTCCATTTCAGGCCACTGTTACGGGCATGTCGCTGGAGATACTCGGTCCCGCGGTTGTCGATCAAGCGTATTTCCGGGAGTGAAATCGGTTGAAGGCTTCTCCCTCTGAGCCACCCGCTGGAAATACTTCCTGTCTGGGAGTCAAAAACCATTCGGGAAAATTCGCTTTCCAGGATGATGGAGCCCTGATCTTCGCGGAGCTCGATTTCAGGATAGGTCGTACGCGGATTTCTTGAGGGATAATACGGGTAACGCAGTTTAAGGATGTCCTTCCGGTTCGGGAGTCGGGCGCTATAGTCTGGCTTGAGGTCGGCGATTTTGAAGACTCTCACGTTATCGACGTAGAAGGTGGTTTTCGGAGTGGTGGTCGAAGTGAGATACAAGTTAACCTCCTTGTCACGACTCCCCGTAACTACGGTAAACTCCGAAGTTGCCGGTCCGCCTTCAGGCATGGACACGTGATCCATGTGGACTTCGGTGGTGGTGGCTAACATGAGTTTGGCCTTGCCTTCGGTGAGTGCTGTATCGAAGGTGACTTTGTAAGCAGAATTTGGGTCGGCAGGAACTTTAAACAAGACGCCGGTATAAGGCCGCGTCGTGTTGACCTTGACGGCAGTGGCGCCATCAGTGACGTATTGCGAGGAAGTCTCCTGTTCAAGAGCAGGTGATTCGTGATCCACATGAAGCACCCAGCCTACCGGCAGCGGACCGAGCCAATTCTCGGCGCTTCCATGTTCGGCGACATTTGGCCCACTCGTACTTTCCAGGGGGTCCTCGTCCCCGTCCCATAATGTTGTTTCAACAAACATCTCCTGTCCCAGGGGAGCACCGGCACCCACAATGAGGATCGCGTCGCATACCGCGACGTGATGCGATGACGTAACCTTCGAAATCTCAATGGTGATTCCTTGTTGCTGTTTGTCCTCGAGGTCAAACGTTCCAACCTTCTCTCAATACCAACCAGGTTTCAACGGTTCTTCTTCCAGGGCTTTGCCTATTTGACCCCTCTCCATCCCGCGCCGGTATTCGGTGGCACTCTCTTTGGGTGTCAACAGAAAGAACTTTGAGAACACCCGCACTCGAAAAGAGCGGTCCTTCTCGTCACGGTAGGTGCGGACATAAATATCGTAGGAACCGGGGGAATCGAGTTCTAATGGCTTGCCAATGAACGAATCAGTACCGTTTCCCCAGGGGGTAAACGCCCCGGCATAGATTGCCTCCCCTCCTGATGCGGTGGTCTTGAGTCCATGCAGTCCCCCTGCTCCGGCAACTGACCAGGGAGCTATAGCGGAAAACGAGCCAACATTGGAAACCCCTTCGAACGATTCGGCTTCGACGAGAAGTTCCAAAGATTGAGCAGGCGGCACCAATCCACAGCTAATAATGATCGTGGCTAACGTCACTACAAAATATTTACGCATCTGTTTCTCTTTCTTTGCTTGGCCGACTTGTCAATTTAAATGCTTAACCAGTCTGTCCGACAGTATAGCATGTGAGCTTGTAGATTCGGGCAGCCTTATTCAGGTCGGTAGAGAGAGGCTGCCATGGTCTTATGCAGAACGGCTACGGCCAGCCGGGAAAACATTTGTTGAGCCAGGAGTTCCCGGCCCCCCTGTTCTTGCAGCTCTTCAGATATCCAGATCGAAGTCTGGACCCATGGGCTGATCAACACCGAAGCTGATGTGGCCCGTAGAGCACTCCCCGTTTTCATCCTGCAGTGTCCCGTCGGCCAACCGATCGTCGCGATCCTCATTAAATCGCAAACTGCCCAGAGCCTCGTCGTGGGCAATGAGTGCCAGCTGGTGTTGTTCGCTGCGGAGTTTCTGGTCGGGAGGTTCAAGGCCTGTCGGAGGTGGGTTCACACCAGGCTTCGGTAATGTCGGCTGTCGTTCATCAAGCCAACCGAGCAGCAACCCCTGTGCCTCATTTGCCACCTCCAGTTCACTGCCGTCGGCCACATCGTTGTCGTCGACGTCCGGGAGGGTCGTTTCGATTAACACTGAACCTTGAGCGACACCCTCCCGTGGTGTTGTCAAAAGGGTGAGCGACTCGCTCTCGGTTAGCAGGGCGGGTTCTTCGATGAGTTGGGCAGAGGCTTGCGCCGCCGTCAGACCAAAATTGGTTCTCCAGACACCGTAATCGCCAATGTCGACAACACCATTGCGATTCCCATCGGCACGCAGGTCCGAGGTCGAACTCAAGGTATCGCGGTACACCGTGTAATCGGCAGCGTCGACGGCCCCATTTCGGTTGTAGTCGCCAAGCAGACCGGTCTGGGACACCCGCACATTGTCGATCCATCCGGTATCATTGGCCGTGTTAAATTGCCACTGGAACCGCAACGCAAAGTCGGCGTTGTCATCCACTCCCGCAACGCCGATCAGATCGATCGACTGGCCCGACCAGACACTGGGCAAGTCCCCATCCTCCGAAAGAACCTGAGCCACTGTCCACGGCCCGTTGGTCCCCGAGGTGCTGTAATAGACGACGAGTTTGTCCTCGAGGCTGTCCTCCAGAAGGTTGCCGTTTCCTCCTGCACCCGAACTATCAGGCGGACTGTGAAGCGCGACCTTCACGTCGTATTCGATCTGGATATCCGTCGCACCCTGTGTCGAAATGCTGCGCGTGATGATGCTGCCTTCCCGCGTGTTGGAGTCCTGATTGTTGGACGACCCTCTGCCGGTCGAGCGTATCGTTCCCGCCGGGTTTCCACCCGATGCCTCCCACGCCACGGTGCCCGGGCTGTACGGACCAGATTTCCAGGTTTCCAGCGCCCAGCCTTCGGGGTCGCTTTCGAATCCAAACAGGGTGATCTGCGACGATGGTTGACGGAACATCGGGGCCGTACTCACAATAATCTCATTGCCATCCTCTTGCCGGTCGGTGGCCTGGTACAGGAACCACGTATCAGCTTCCTTGTCCAGGAAGACGGTAGCATGCGCATAGGGGAACGTGTCATACGATTGGACGGGCGCACTGAGCTGGCCCGGGCTTGAGACGTCGGCCGTGCGTACCTCGATGTACGCCTTGTCCGATTTACGCACATTGAACAGGGCAATCTTGTCGTCACTGAGAAATACGGGGTCACCGCCCCCGATCACGAAATCGCCGCTCGTGATCACGCCGCTTGTGGTCGTCAGGTTGTCGAGATCCGGCCCAGTCCCGATTGCCAGCTTCCACGATCCCTGGCTCCCCTTGGCAATATAATAAACATGCCAGTTGCCATTACCGTAAAACGTTCCTACCCCAAAGAGTTCGTCCCCGTAGCCCCACACGTTGTTGTCATTCCAGGATAAGACGTATCGGTGATCGGTGAAATTCAAGCCATCACTCGACGTGGCCAGGGCGACATGGCTCTGCACCGATTCGGTGGTGGAGTTTGCCGCCCAGATCGCCCCGTAAACCAGGACGACATCCCCATTGGCCGCCAAGGTGGTCCCGGCAGAGAAGATGCCTTCCTCTTGATTGTTGTGAGGAAGGTGAGTGATGACAGGGTTTCCCGGGTGTTTGGTGAAGTTTATGCCGTCGGTGCTGGTTGCCACTCCGAGGCTTCGGTGACTTGGTCCTCCGTCCGTGGAACGGTTGCCGTCAGCGCCAACATAGTACAGATAATAGACTCCGTCTTTCTTGATCACACTCGAGGGACTGATCTGCCCGTGGAACCGGACATCCCAACTGCCTGGGGCGCCGGCCGTCAAAGCGGTCCCCTGCAACGTCCAGTCCGATTGCTTGGGAATCTGGATTTCCCCCGAAACATTGATGGGCGGAATTGTCTGGCTGGTTGTTACCTGGAGGCGGTCCAGATAGAACGTGTTACCGACCCCACCGAAGATGCGGAAGTCAGCGTCCTGGTTCTGGCGATTGCCGAAGTAGGCATCGTTCACCTGGAACGTGTGCTGTTTCCAGGTATTGGTTCCGGTGAGGGTGATGCTGCCCCCGTGCTTATAAAAGGCAGGCAGCGTGTCGCCGGTGTCCGAGTCGTACTGCAGCGCCAGCGTTCCGGTCCCGCTATCGAAGTAGTCAACGGTAATCGACAACTCCGGCTGGTTGCCCTGGAACACAAACGAGTCGGCCACCGCGAAATAGAAGTAAAAGTCCTCGTTGGGATCGATGTTCCGGCGGGCTATCTGGCCGCCGACGTTAATGTCAGTCGTATCGCCGTCGCCAACCTGCAGATGCGTCATGTTGTCGGCGACGTCGGGGGCGGCCAGGTCGATCTCACCGAAGTCGGTTGAGGAACCGGATGCCGTGCCTCCCTCGACAGGAAGCTCCGTCGGTGCATCTCCCGCCAACATCAAGCGGCCCTCGAGTGGCTCGAGACGTAACGCTCGTCCCGGTCGGACGGGTCGGGCACTGCGGTGCACCTTGCGCCGAGCTACAGAATTCCGGCCGCTAAATGAGAGCTTGAAGGACATCGGCTCGAACCTTTCGTTCGGGCTTGCTGCGGCCGGCCGGATGAGTCATTTGGGAAAAGTCTGTTTACTTTTCGTTCCACAATAGGAATTATAATCTGCCTGGCCGGGCGTCACAATAAACGCAATTTTCCCCACAAACGGCGGGTGTTTTTGTCCCATAGCGTTTGGAGAATTGTCCCGTCAAGTGGCGCTCGACAGCCCCCAGCCGCGTCCCTTAAAGAGGCCTGATTTACACCCGGAATATTTCCAGGATTGGGGCTCCTCGGCGTTTCGGGGCGGCGCATCGCGCCGACTCTATCACCCAACGGCTGGGCTGGGTTGCAGCGCTGGGTCAACCGATGCAGGCGATACTCGGTAACAACCGGTGCCATGGGCGGCAATTTGGCCACTTTAATGACGTAGGGGCTCACGATCGCCACTCAGCAACAGAGCGGTACCAGACTGGAGCCCAGAGCGGTCAAGCTGCGGTTTGACCGGGCCCCGTGGTGGAATCGACCGGTATCGACTTGACCTGCCGTAAGTTCTTTCTTAGATTCGTCCCGCAGAACCTGATGGCTACTGTGGGAGCTGATGGCTACTGTGGGAGACAGACCATGGACAATGAACTCAACGCGTTGACGATTACATTCACCGAGTTTTATTACTGGGTGACGGTCGTGCTGATGTTCCTGATCCACGTTGGCTTTTGCCTGTACGAAGTTGGTGTCTCGCGCGAGAAGAACAAGCTCAACACGTTGATGAAAAACTCGATGTTGATTCCCACAATCACGATCGGGTTTTTTTTCGTCGGTTGGTGGCTTTATTTTGCTTTTCAGAACGGACCGGGGATCACAGGCCCCCTGAAGAGTGCGCCATGGTCTGAGCCATGGAACGAATTGATGGGGCCGCACATGGGTGGCGAACCGGCAGGCGACCGCCTCACCTCCGATGATACGGCACTTTGGTCGCGGCTCAACGGAGTCTTCTGGGCTGCTTTTTTGCTGTTTTCCTGGACGGCCGGTTCGATTCTCTCCGGCGCCGTCATTGAACGCATCCGCTCGGGCGCGTTTTGGGTACTGGCGATGCTGGTGGGCTGTGTTACCTGGGTCATCGGGGCTGCATGGGGCTGGTCTGATTCCGGATGGATGGTGAAACTACTGGGATACCATGACGCGTATGCGTCAGGCGTTATCCATGCGCTGGCCGGTGGCTCGGCCCTGGCGATTTTGATCCAGTTGGGACCTCGGATTGGCCGGTTTCGCGCCGATGGCACGCCGCGCGTGTTTCCTGCCCACAACACTTGGCTGATCGTGATTGGAATGTTTTTGATTTACACCGGGTTCTGGGGTTTTTATGCCGCGTGTAATGTTCCCATATTGGATGTGGATCCCGATGACGGTCGCAGTTTCTTTTCGGCAACAACGATTTACCTCACGCCTACGACATTAAGCGCCATTACCTTCAACTTCCTCATGGCCCTGACCGGCGGCCTGTTGGTCGGCTACATGGTGTCCAAGGGCGATCCGTTCTGGACCTTTCAAGGCGGGCTGGGTGGTATTATCACCGCATCGGCAGGCAACGATTTGTATCATCCCGTTCAGGCGCTGTTGCTCGCTGTTGTTGGCGTCTGGTGTGCCTACAAGTTGCATTACTGGGTCGAACGAAAGTTCAAGATCGACGACGCCGTGGGAGCCGTTGCCATTCATGGGTATTGCGGGGCAATTGGGGTGGTTGCGGCAGGTTTTCTGTTGTGGGGCTATCCCAGTTCACCCAATGACGGCTATGCCCCAATCACGCCGTGGGGACAATTGATCGGCGCCGTGATCATGTTCTTCGTACTGGGATTCATACCGTGCCTCATTCTGACGTGGATTCTCAAGAAGCTCGGTGTGTTGCGCATTCCACCGGAAGTAGAAGTGGCAGGGCTGGACCATGACATTCTTGCCAGCGCAACTGCCGACAGAAATGAACTGGCCGACGCGGAACGTGAGTTTATGCAAAGTCGTCTGGCAACGTAGAACCTCATGAATTCCGAACTACGGGAGTGACCGATGAACTCAACCGGCCCCATTGAAAACTGGAACGTTAACCCGACCGAAGTCGGGCCGCTTTATCCTTTCGTAGGCTCGGAAATGCTGATGATTGTGGTCTGCGCGGCATTTTTCCTGGCCTTTATGGTCTGGAAGTTTTCCACAGAAAATGCCAAGTATGCAGAGCAGGTCCGGAACTTGCGCGCCTCGGGTGACTTGGCCAAAGCCCCAGCCCCCGAAAGAAAACATTCTCTCCAATAGAAGCCGAGCAAGCGACGCGTCACTTAGCAATAATCGCTACCACGCGGCACGGTGCCCCTGATCCCCCGGCGATCTTCATTGGCAATGCCATGATTTTGAACCCGGTTGCGGGCAGCTTGTCGAGCGCGGCAAGGTTCTCCAACGCAGGCACGTTTTCGCGGAACAGGTTGACGTGGCTGCCAAAATTGCGAGACGGCCCGTGGTCAATGCTGGCCGTGTCGATACCAACGGCCTTGATCCGCCGGCGGGTCGCCAACCAGGTGGCCGCGGCCGGGTCGAGTCCCGGGAAGTGTAACTGGCTCACGGCGGCGGGGCCCGTCGCCGCCGTGCCGAGATAGTCTTCGCGATTGGGCCACCGCCGAGCGTAGCCTGTATTGAGGAAAACGATTTTTCCTTCCAGCGACGTGTTGTGGGCCTGCTCCCAATCGCGGAAATCCTCGACGGTTACCTGGTAATCGTGATCTGCCGCGCATTGGGTAGAGATATCCACGCACACGCATTCCCCCATGAGCTGTGACAATGGAATCTGGTCGACCGTTAACCCATTTTCGAAAAAGTGAATCGGAGCGTCGATATGCGTGCCGCCGTGCTCCGGTGCGGCGAAACGATTTGCGGCATAATAGTAGCCACGATCCGTGAACCCGGCTGACCCCTTCTGCAAGGAAAACCCGGTCTCTGTGGGCCAGTAGATTGTTCGTTGGTCGAAAGAGTGCGTCAGGTCTATCGTTTTTTCGACGGCAGTCGACGGCTTTGCAAGGCACAGTGCAACAAGCGTCGTGAGCA
>Ga0310120_10001999_pt1 | contig 15148 bp, 5 predicted proteins | sample CB27_AW_983_MG_FD_203506 | JGI IMG/M metagenome (GOLD analysis project Ga0310120, IMG submission 203506) | Marine microbial communities from Western Arctic Ocean, Canada - CB27_AW_983 | ecosystem: Environmental > Aquatic > Marine > Oceanic | place: Canada: Western Arctic Ocean | collected...
AATTCCGGTTATCCGGTGACTCATCTGTTGTTTCCGGAAGTGGTTGGCGGAGTGGAAATTTCCCCGAACCTCATGCCTCTGCCGACATCATTGCCCGATACTGAAACAGTCACTGGAATCCAGTTGACCCTACTAGGAGGCAACCCGGGTGAGACCCTGTGTATTCCGTTCGGCTTGCTGACCCAGGGTGCCGCTGGATTGTTCGAGGTCTGCAACACCACTTTGTGTGTCACTATTCCTTATTGCGGTTGCCTGGAGATCAGCCAGGAATTCTTCTCGATGGATCTCGAGGGGAATACAATTTACGAGTTCACCGTGACTAACTTTAGTAGCGAACTTCCTGAAGTTGCTGAACATCTGTTCATGCATGTCACCGGTCAATCAGCGATCTCCATCACAGATGAGCTGCAAGATCTCGACGGGCTCGCCGACACTCAATCCATTTCACTCTCGACGACCATTCTCGGTAACCTCGCAGGAGTCGATGAGGTCTGCTTTCAGATCACCATTCACGATGACAGTCTCAACGAGTGCTGCGGCATCGTTCACTGTGTCGATTTCTTGCCTTTGCAGCCACCGCCCGAATTCCGGCGCGGCGATGCAAATTCCGACGGTTCCTTCGACATCGCCGATGTCGTCAGCATCCTCGATTACCTGTTCCAGGGCCAATCAATGGGGTGCCTGGTGGCTCTCGATAGTAACGATGATGAGGCTCTCGATATCGCCGATTCCATCTACAGCCTCGATGCTCTCTTTGGTGGCGGTCCATCGCCGTGGCCTCCGTATCAGGAGTGTGGAATCGATGAGACATCTGGATCGCTTGGCTGTAACAGTTTTCCGGCGTGTGGAGAAAACGATAGCGACCCACAAGGGGACTAGATCGAAAGACTGATAATGATTGGACACTCCGTCATGAAAAATAAACTAACGACGATGCTCGGTCTGCTGCTGTTGTTGCTTGCCAGCGAGACGGGGCAAGGGCAGACGATTATTACCGATGACTACGTTTTCTGGCTCTCTCCCAGTGTCCAATCGGCGAGCGCAGGGGACACGGTCACCGTCGATGTCTACCTGCAGGTGCGTTCCACCGCTACTGCGATAGACCCGGCCATCTTCAACGATGGGTTCAGTTACGGAGTTTGCCACGATCAGGCGCTGTTGAGTCTCGATTGGGTTGTAGAGGGGAACTGGATCGATTTCCTCGACCCGTGCCAGGAACCTGAAAGCAACATCAAGAACATCTACGCCGATGGATTTACCCAGGAAACACAGTTTGCTTCTGTTGGCAGCGACTGGCTGCCGCAGGATCAGTTGCTCAATCAAACTGCGTCTGCTGATGATCTATTTGGTGACCATGTAGCCGTCTCAGAAGACACGATATTAGTTGGTGCACCCGGAGGAGTGACTCAATTTTCTGGAGGACACGACCAGCATGTAACTGTCTACGAGCAGGTTAACCTGGGGGGCTGTCAGACGCAGCCGCCCGAGAGACTTCCCGAAGTCAATCCACCAATGCAGAGTGTTTTTGGTGGTTATGATTGTGTTCCACCTATGGGCTACGGGCCACAGATCTTGCACTGTGTCACTACCACGAGATCAATCGCGATCTCTGGAAACCGGGCAGTCGTCGGATTCCCCTATGGTCCTAGCGGGCCTAGCCATGTCACACCATATGAACGGATTGCTGGCACTTGGCAGCGGGAAGACGCTGACCCTAACACGCCCCAGGTTATAGACAGATTGATACAGCCCAATCCTCCCAGTCCAGTTACCTCTTGGTTTGGGGAGTTCGGGAAATCGCTGGATATCTCAGGAGATACTATGGTGGTATCGGCTTATGATCCTACTCCAAGGAACTGGCCTGGTGCGCTCCATCAGGGCGTTATTTATGTCTACGAGCGACTTGGAGGAATTTGGCAACCACCTGTAGAAATTCTTGACCCCGAATTCCCACATTCTCAATCGGTGAATTGCCAAAGTTTGGACCCGTGTGATTTCATAGGGCCATTCGGCTGGTCAGTTGCCATTTCCGGCAACACTATTGTTGCCGGCAATCCAATGAGAGACGGCAATGTTGATCTTGCTCAGACGGGTAACGCTTGGGTTTTCGAAAAGATTGGCAGTAACTGGCAGCCGGTCACCATGCTGGGGGACCCCGCCGACCCATGGTATGCAGATCAATATGGATATTCCGTGGATATTTCAGGGGACACGATTGTTGTCGGTGCCCCAAAGGCAACAGGGGGAGAGAATCCTGCACTGCCAATTGGTGGCAGCATCTATATCTTTGAACGTGACATTTCTGGAACATGGCAGTTCCAAGCAGAGTTGTTTCACCCCGAGGACATCCCCTATAACTGTTTTGGTGCTTCGGTGGCGATCTCGGACAGCACGATTGTTGTTGGTACACCAAATCCGCCTTGGCAGTTTGATCCGCCCGGCACAGTTCGCACCGGCAGCGCGGTTGTCTTCGAGCGAGATAGCCAGGGCGGCTGGTCGCAACCCCCGGTTGTATTGTCCGATCCAAACGGTGAGCCAGGTGACGATTTCGGCGCAGCGGTGGCGGTCGATGGCTGCAAGATCGTCGTCGGAGCCCCGCACGACGACACCCCCTTCGGAATCAACAGCGGTAGCACCTGGGTCTTCGAGTGCAACAAATCCGGTTGCGAACTGCCGGTGTGCACTCACCTGGTTGCGCAAGCGACTTACACCTGTCTGACAGACGTCGTTTTTGACGATTCCGTCGTTTCCTTCTGCGAAACACTGGGATCCCCCCCCGTTCAGGTGACGGTGACGGAAAATGGTGTTTGCTACGATCCTCAGACCGATTTCTTCGACCGGCCTTTCGCTCTGGATTGCTCCCTCACATCCCCGGGCGAGATGGCTCTTACCTGGAATAGCGAAGGTATCTTCGAGTTTGTCGAGGTTGTTTGCGATGGTTCCGTGGTGGCGGCCCTGGATGGTGATGAAAAGTTTTACCAGCATAGTTTTACCCCGGGCGCGCACGTCTGTTGCAGCATAGTGGGCTATCTCTGTGACTCCACCATCGAGAGCGAGCCCTGCTGTGTCCCGTGTATCGAGACCAGCGAGGATGAGATCACCTGTGATGGGGCCAGTGGTGGCTATTCATTCACTTTCGATCTCACCAACCTCTCTGGAGTGACGGCGCACAAGGCGGTGTTTCTCAGCGAAGTGCCGACGACCTCTGGCAGCGCCACGGTGACGACAAATATCTGGGTCTTTGACCCCGCTCTCGACCACGAGACCACCTCACAGGTGACGATCGGGATTGAAGATGGAGTGGCAGGAGACACGGTAACGATTCCATTTGCCCTGATGCACAAGAACGCCGATGGCAGCGTCGAGGAGTGCTGTAGCGACGAAATTTCCGTCGTGTTTCCAGCTTGTGGTGGGGTTGAGTTCGTCCGCGGGGATATCAACCGCGACGGCGGCTGCGATATCGCCGATGCGATCAAATTGCTGGAATTCCTGTTCGTCGATGGAGCCTGCTCCTGCATGGACGCTTGCGACTGTAACGATGATGGCGCAGTCGATATCGCCGACGCCATCTGCAAGCTGAGTTTTCTCTTCAGCGGAGGTCCTCCTCCGCCTGCGCCCTACCCCGGCTGCGGACTGGACCCGACCCCGGATAACCTCGATTGTCTGTCGTTTCCGCCGTGTGAATGAGCGGTCAGCGATGGGGGCAGGGTTAATACTCTGGAGCTTCTGATCCAGTGCTCTGCTCGTCACTGCTGCGGTGGCTTGAACCTCGCTGCGTTGATGACCTGCCAGTCGAATGATCTCTCAGTTGGCTGGCCTTGTCTTGGCACAGATCGGCTTCCCCACCAGGCCACACTGTAGCCATGGATGTCGTGCTCCATGCAAATAGAAACTTCTCAGATGCTGTCGGGATATTCCCGCTGGAGCAGTTCGCGCAGGTGTTCGATGGCGCGATGAAATCGCTGGCGGGCTGTGTCCACGGAGATACCAAGCTGGATGGCGATCGCAGCATGCTCGAGACCGATTCTGTGCTTCATGTCGATGATCTCGACCTCTTCTTCGGTCATCTCGGTCAGGCATTTCTCCAGTGCAGCCAGTTGCTCGCCTCTGTGCATATCCATCGACGGCGAGTCGACATCGGCGGGGACTCGATCCATCGGATCGCCCGCAGATGAGGTGTCGCCACTTCTGTTGCCCGGCGAGGCCTTGCGGCTGATATCTCTTTTCTTGGCGTGCGCCGCAGCAATCGCCTTCGAGATGACACCCTGGGTGATTTTGCGAACGAGTCCGCGAAATGCGGGTGTGTTGATCACTTCCAGCTCGCCGCGATCTCGCTTCTTGGCGAGGGTGATCACCACCTCCTGGAGGATGTCATCGATACCGATGGGGCCTCGCACATGAGCCGGAAGCCTGCGATCGATATAACGAAGCAAATGGCGCCCTTCGACCGCCAGAAAATGGCTCAGCGCATCGTCATCGCCCTCACCGAAGAGGTAGAGCAGCCCCGTGGTCAGCACCGAATGAAAACGATCCTCCGATGGACCGGTTCCTGAGCTGGAATCGGCTTCCTGTGCAGATTCTTCCTGGGGAGTATCTGCCTTGTCGTGGGGAATCTCGCCCATGCTGATCCACCTCAAATCGCCGTATCCTGCGCCATGCCAACCGATGATGCCCACCGACTGCGGATGATCCTCCGCTTCCCTGCCCCTGGCAAGCCTCTCATCGTGCCTGTTCACCATTCCTGGGCCAATTCAGCAGTCCGACTACCCCGCCGATCCGGATCCATCGGTAGGCAGGGGATCCGTATTGACCCGCAGGCGTGGAGAGCAGGTTCCGATGAGATATTCACAACCACACGAGTCTTCCTGGACAGAGGACGATACCGTCGATACCGACAATGAATCAGACCACCTGGATCCCCGTTCCCTGGCGCGGAGGCTATTTGATCAGTACCCATCTCTTCAAGGAACTCGAGAACCTGGTACTGACTCCCCCACCAGCAATGAAACACCGCATTCGATCGCCGGTTACCAGGTCAAAAAGCACATCGGTCGTGGTGCCTTTGGCAATGTTTATCTGTGTCAGGAACAACACCCCCCCCATCGCTACCTGGCGATCAAGGTGATTCGTGCCGGAATGGATACTTCCGATGTGCTGGCCCGATTCGAGGCCGAAAAAAATGCTCTCTCGATGATGAACCATCCGGCCATTGCTCGCATCCTTGATGCTGGAGTGACAGAGGATGGGAACCCCTACTTTGCCATGGAACATGTAGAGGGAGTTCCGTTGACGAAGTTCTGCTCCAGAAATCGGCTTACACTCGAAGAGCGCCTGCGCCTCTTCATCGAGATCTGCCAGGGAGTTCAACATGCCCACAACAAGGCGGTCGTCCACCGCGACCTGAAGCCATCCAACATCATGGTGACAGAAGTCGACGGCAAGACACAGGCCAAGATCATTGACTTCGGCCTGGTCAAGAGTCTCCAACAACCTCTTCGCGACCAATCGATCCACACACAGTACGGCGTTGCGCTGGGAACCTTCGAGTACATGAGTCCAGAACAGGTGAAATCGGGAGGGATCCACATCGATACCCGTTCCGATATCTACGCCCTGGGCGCCATCCTTTACGAACTACTCACTGGAGAACTCGCTTTCACTGGACTGCGTGAGTGTGGCTATGAAGAAATCGTTCAGAGAATCATGCGCGAAGACGCAGTGCGCCCCAGTCAGCGCATCCGATCTGGCGATGCAGATCGCTCCAGACAACACGCCGCCACCATGCAGTCAGAACTCAACAGCCTGAGTCGTTGCCTTGCAACAGACCTCGACTGGATCACGATGAAAGCGATGGAAAAAGATCCTGAACGCCGCTATCAGGCGTGTCAGGAGATGGCCAACGACATCGAGCGTTACCTCAATGGCGAACTGGTCGAAGCGAGACCACCGAGCACTACATACCGATTGAAAAAAACCGTACGTCGTTATCGTAAAACACTGACTGTCACATCACTGCTGATCCTGTCACTGCTGATGGGGATGTCCTGGGCACTGATTGAACGAAACAGCGCACAGACGGCAGCAAAGGAAAGAACCGCGGTCGTGGACTACCTCGAAGTTCTTTACTCTGACATCGATCAGGATGCGATGGCTGCCAGTTTACGAAATGATTTCCTCGCTCAGGCTAGGAGTGCGGGAGAACGGAACGGACTCTCAGGAGAATCACTGGATGACCATCTTTTGGCTGCAGAACAGTCCATTTCCAGAATCAACTGGACATGTATTGGTAAGGGCGCTTTGAAGGCGGGATTGTTCAAGTCACTGACAAGGGAGATTGAATTTCAGGCTGATTACTTACCGCTGACTCGTGCCTCATTGCTGCAAATCCACGCGAATAGCCTCCGAGAAAACGACTTTCTCGATGATGCAATCAACCCTCAAGAAAAAGCTCTCGATATTCGCATTGAAGAGCTCGGGCAGAGCCATCGAGACACCCTGTTTTCATTTCATTGCAAGGGTCTGTTACAAGTTGCTCTCTCATACGAGAAGAGAGGCAAACAAAAAACTGAGATGTTGGAAACGGCCAGGCGTACGCTCCAAACAGTCCACAACTCGCAGAGTGTTGCACTGGGAGTCGACGATCCTGACACACTGAATTCGCTTCATGCCCTTGGCCAAGTTCTCTTTTGCATGATAGAAACGAAGCAGGCTACCGTCGTGCTGAACGAAGTCATCAAACTGCGCAAGAACACTCTGGGAGAGGGCGATCCAAAAACCCAGGACTCGATGTTCCTGCTTGGAACTCGGCTCTCGAGCACGGGCTATCTGACAGAAGCATATGACTTGCTCCAGAGAGTCTTGCAACATCGACAAGATGTTCTTCCAGCGGATCATTCGGATCTTCATATAGCAAAACTCCAGATGGGTAAGTTGCTCATGATCATGGAAGACCCACAACAAGCTCAACCTCTTGTTGAGGAAGCGGTTGCCGGACTACGAATTTCATTCACAAGCGAACATCCAAGAACTCTTGATGCCGTTACTACCCTGGCGAGTCTTCTTCACGATCTGGGCAGAACAGATGAGGCCGTGAGCTTGTACGAGGAATCGCTCGAGGGATTCCGGAGGCTGATGGGCGACGACCACCCTGCTACCCTTCGAGCAATCAATCTTCTGGGCACAATACTGATGGATGAGAAGAAATACGAGCGCGCCTTACCTCTACTTGAAAAGTGCCTCGCAGGGCGTCGCAGAGCGTTTCCCCGTTATCACATCCAGATCGGCATTTCATGTCATAATCTGGGCAAGTGCTTCCGGTACATCGGAAACCTGGAACAAGCAGAAGTTGTCGGAGCAGAGGCGGTCGAGATCATCTTGATGTATAATTCAAGATGCCGTCCTATCGTCATGGATAATTACTCCCGCACACTGGTTCTCATGAATAGGTTCGAAGAAGCAGAGGATCTCATCCTAAAAGCCTGGTCAATCATCCAACCCTGTAAAAACTTTCCGGTGAAGAGCAAAAGAACAGTGCTTGAGGGACTCGTCTTCCTTTACAAGGCCTGGAACAAGGCAGAACCAAGTTCTGACCACGATATGGCAGCGATACGCTGGCAGGTGCAGTTGGACTCCATCCAATCCTCTCCGCTGACAGCGGCGTTTCAGCACTAGACGCTACTGGCTTCCACTTCGATCCTCCTGTCACTGGATTCTAACCGTCAGGCTCCAGTTGCCCGCTTTCCCAGGTAGAGCAGGTCTGTGCGTGCCATCCAATCCACTTTTCCTGTCACGCCGTGGCACGGTTCCGTATTTCCCCTTGTTCGATTGAATTAACGGGAGTTGCCCGACCTTTTTTGCTCCCGAAGCAACATCGTCCACCGCGATTGGAGTCGCATCATGTACGTAACCACACACACCCCGAAAAAGGCGTTGGACCACTACAGCCGGGCTCCCTGGCTGTTCTTGTGTCTCCTCTTTTTCACATCGCCGCTTCTGGGCCAGTCTTGCCCTCAACCCTCCACCGGAAATACTGGATTTGACCAGTCGCAACAGTTTTTTGGAGTCGCCGCAGGTCAGAAATTCGGAGGATCTCTTGCCATGTCTGGCCGCCTCAAGGTTGTTGGATCACCACAGGCGGGGTCCAACGCGCAAGGTGAGGCTGAGGTGTTCCGCCGCATCGGCAATGTATGGGTCTCTGAAGGTCTGCTCCCCTCTGATCCGTCATCGCCACTTCAGGTAGGAGAGCGCTTCGGCTCCAGCGTTGATGTCGATGATAACGATACGGGCGACGACTTGATCGTGGTCAGCACGCGCCCAGTCAGTGATACCACTGGCCTGATCATCAAGGCGTATGTCTACCGTAACAGTGGATCGAACTGGCAACTGGAAACAACCCTCACCCATTCAACTCTTCCACTCACTGGAACTCCGCCAGGAAGCTCCGTTGCGGTGGACGATGAAACCATCGTCGTCGGGGTTCCCGACTTCTGGGGTGGCGGTGCAGCGTTCATCCATCGCTACAATGGAGGGTCCTGGAATCCAGACCAGGGCGGAGACGTTCTTGCGGCGGACCTGATCATCCAGAACCCGACCGGTCCCATCCCTCAACATCTGGGTACGTGGGTGGACATCGATGGCGATCAGATCGTCGTGGGAGATCCATTCGCAACCGTAGACGGGCTCGTGAATGCCGGAGTGGCATACCTTTTTCACAGGAAAAACGGAGTCTCCTGGCTCGGCTGTAATGGCTCAATTGGGGGGGTACTGACGGGCGGATCGACTGGTGGTCCCACCGCCGGGGAGAGTTTCGGTGGATGCGTCGCCATCGCAGGGGATGTACTGGTGATTGGCGCCCATGATTACAGCAACGGCGGCACCGGAAGCGCCTATGTTTACCGCAGGTTGGGCACCAATCCGCAAACATGGTGCAACTGGACTCTTGAGCAGCAACTCTTTGGCAGCACTGGCCAGGCCAGCGATGCCTTCGGCAGAGCGGTCGCCATCGAAGCGGACTTTCCAGATTTTCAGTATCCGCCCTCCGGGTACGGTCGCATCCTTTCCGGTGCTGCCCGCGCTGACATCGTTGGATCCAATTCCGGCACGGCCTATGTCTATGATTACGAAGTGATCGCTGGTTCACCACAATGGACGGAGGTTGCCGAATTGCAGCCCGATGATCCGTTGTCAGACGACAGATTCGGAATCAATGTCGCCATCGCAGGCTGCACCATCGGTATTGCTGCACACCTGGATGATGCTCCGGGCTTCAATGTAGGCAGCACTACCCTTTTCCTCGCACCGGATTGCGAAGATTGTGCCGAGGTGAACATCGAAATCGTGTCAGCAGGTCCAACTGATGGTTGTACTTCCAGTGTGACACTCAACATGACCAACCTGAGCAGTTGCGAGATCGTCGCAGCCGAGGTTTCCATCACTTACCCCTTCGGTCCGCCACCTCCGCTCCCGTTCCCATACTCGGGCCCAACGGTGTCCCCGAGCACCATCAGCTTCAGTTCTCCTGTCTCCACGGGTGATCCCTTCCTGATCGATGTTCTCATCGCTGACGCTCTCGCAGGAAGCTGCGTTTGTCTGGAGATCACCTTGCTGGCCAGCGATGGCGCCGGAGGCGACGAGGAGTGCTGCAGCAAGACGGTCTGTGTACGCACCGCCGCTCAAGCGGGCTGCGGCGATTGTAACGACGATGGCGTTCCCGATGCCGTCGCGATCCTTCTTGGTATGAGTAATGATTGTAATAACGATGGCATCCCCGATGATTGCCAAGGAATACCCTGGCCTTGCGACGTAGAAAAGATGCGCTTTGGTGATCCCAACGGCGATGGATCCACTAACATCGCTGATGCGGTTGCGATGCTTGGATATCTTTTCTCTGGTGCGGCGCTCAATTGTGTAGCCGCCATGGATGTCAACGGCGACAACCTGGCCGATATTAGCGACCCCATCTACGAGTTGGCTTTCCTCTTTGGATCTGGACCTCCTCCGGTCGGAGGCGGTGAATGTACGCATGATTCGACGCCACCCGATCCTCCTTTCGAATGCGAGAGTTCCGGCTGTCCGTAGTGGGTCAACACATCTCGACCGACCAGCACCGGCCGCTCCCCGCAGGGGGCGGCCGGTGTTCTTTTCTGGGATTCGATCCAGAGTCGAAGTGCAGCCCCGGCTGCGTGAACACGATTTTTCCTGTCACGCCGGCGAGTGCTTGCGTATTTACCGTTGGACCGAAGACATACCGGGGGCTGCCTGGCCCTTTTCGCTCCCGATAAACTCGTCCCGCCACGATTGGAGTCACATCATGTACAAATTTACAAGTCACTCACGAAGGGCGGTGGCCCACTACAAGGAGAATACAAATAGGCATTCTTCCCGGTTGCATGCATCCATCTCGCGCTTGTCTAGAACTTCTTCTTCCACAATGCGGGACGGCTCTGAGTGCTTTTGCCGGAAACGTCTTGACCTTCATACCATGCGGCGCAGGTTGGTCCTCCACCAGAGAGATACCCGCCCGCCGCCCTTGTCGTCTTCTTCGCTGTTCTGGTTGATTATATGTTCGACGGTTTCGTTCGGACGTAGTTCGATGAAATTCACCCCCCGCATTCCCATCAACTTCTACAGGCCAGCATTTTGCCTCTGGATGGTTCTCGCTGCGCTCTCACCCTCGTTGTTGATGGCTCAGTCGGGATTGGCGATCGACCAGCAACTGATTCCGGTAATCACACCTACCGATCCGGGATCGCCATGCTCTGGGAGTCCCATTTACCCCTTCTTTTTCGGCGCTTCCTTGGCAGTGTCAGGACCTGACCTCGTCGTAGGCAGCCCGTTCCTATTTACCAATTCCGGAATTCCTGGGTTTGCTAGCGTCTTCGCATACACATTTGACTCGCTGGACCAAGAGTGGCAACCGACCCAAGTCCTCTGCACGGACACCCTTACCGATGCCTTCGGCTGGTCCGTATCGGTCTCGGAAGATTTACTCGTAGCGGGTGCCCCGAACACTGGGGGGACGCTCTCATTTCCTTCGAATGGGGGAATCCATACCTATCGTAAGAACTTGAGCGGTGACTGGGATCTCGTCGAATCTCTCTTTGGGACTGTTCCAGTGGATGACTACTTCGGGGAATCCGTGTCGGTGGCTTCAGGAGATGGGATTGGTGATCATGTGCTGGCCGTGGGAACAAGAGATCGGCCCTCTGCGGGAGGGGGGGGAGCACAACCTCCCGCTGCTGCCAGTCAAGTGTGGTTTTATCGGCATCCAGTTACCCCCAGCTGGACTCAATGGGATTTGATTAACGCGGTATCCGCTCCTCCAGGCAGCAGTGTCTTTACCTTTGGTGAATCGGTCTCGGTTTCCAAGTACTCGGCAGGGTCCGACTGCAGCGGCCCGACGGAAATTGCGATCGTGGGGAATCCCGTTAGCAATCGGGCGGAGGTCTATCTGCGGTTCGCAAATTCGGTTTCCGGCCCCGGTAGTCTCTTTGTCCACCACCAGACCATCAGCGGTCCAGTGGGAACGACGGGGTTTGGAAATGCGGTTGTCGTCAAGGAAGACACCGCGGTAATTGGAAGCCAGAATGGGGGAGGAGCGGTATACCGGATGGATGGGTATCCCTACTTCCTGTTCCAGATGGAAGACCAACTGATTCCAGCAGGAGGGTCCGGCTCGCCGGTAACATCGGTATCTCTGGATGGAGATATCGCTGCCCTGGGAGTGCCCGGGAGTGTCTTCCTGTTTTACAGAAACTCCCCGACTGGGTACTGGGCTTTTCAACTGGAAGCCGATGTCATGGGGGACAGCATCGGCCACTCCGTGGCCATCCAGAGTGGCACGCTGTTCACCGGTGCAGCAGACCCCATCAACCAAAGCGTCTGGGATGGCACTGCGTATATCTTCAGCCCCACGTCCGATTGCAACGTTAATGGTATTCCTGACGAGATAGATATCGGCAATGGCCTGAGCCTAGACAACGATTCCGATGGAATCCCTGACGAGTGCGGTGATTGCAACGCGAACGGTTTCCCTGACTATGCAGATCTGGCGAGCGGATTCAGCCAGGATTGCAACAATAACAATTTTCCCGATGAGTGCGACCTTTGGGCTGATTGCAACTCTAACGGCATCAATGATCTATGCGACATCTCCAGCGGTTTATCGACCGATTGCAATGGCAACAATAGCCCTGACGAATGTGAAAGTTTGGACGATTGCAATAACAACGGCACTCCTGATCTCTGCGATATCGCCCCCGGTGGCACCTCTTCCGACATCGACAACAATAACGTTCCCGATGATTGTCAAGGGTGTCATTTTCCCACCGCCACCAGTTGGGAAGAAACCCAGCAACTGCTAGGAACAACGGCATCGGAGAGATTTGGGGCCACCCTCGCCATGTCAGAAAACCTGATGGTAGTAGGGTCCCCATGGGACAGCACTCAATTTTCGGAAGCAGGTAGCACAGAAGTCTACCGCCTCGTGAATGGTTCGTGGCAGCTCGAGCAAGCGCTCCAATCCCCGACTCCTCAAGCTGATGAACGGTTCGGTAATAGCGTTGATGTTTTCGACGACGGCTCGGGAGGGGGCCTGGTCGTGATCAGCACACGCCCGGTTCTGTACGGGGCAAGTTTGGTCATCAACGTCTACGTTTACCGATTTGACTCCAGCCAAAGCTCTCCCTGGGTGCTGGAAAAGGTGCTGACCCCCGCAACAGGTGCGGTCTCTGCGTCTCCCGGGAGTTCAGTGGCGGTGGATAGAGATTACATCGCCGTTGGAGTTCCCTTCGGCGGTCCACCGTTATCTGGCGATCTTGGCAGGGTGTATGTCTACCGCTTCGACGATCTGATCTCGGGACAGTGGACAGCCTCTGCAAATGGGCCCCTCTACTCCGGGGTGATCGATGATAGGTTTGGGACTTGGGTTGACATCCAAATTTCAGAAACTCCAGGAGGGGAAACGGATTTCGTCGTCGTTGGCGCCCCTGCTGCACCCTGTGGCAATTCAGGAACCGATTCAGGGTTGGCGTATATTTTCAAGCGGTTCTCCGCCGGCGGACCGGGACTACCTACAGATAATTTGTGGAGCATGGAGAGTGTGGTCTGGCCAATCGATGGACAAGCCGATTCGTACAAGTTCGGGGCATCCGTTGCCATCTCCGATGATGTGATCGTGGTCGGTGCTATTCAATATCCCGACGGCCCTGGAAGTGCGCACATCTTCAGGAGAGACGATTCACTCAATAACTGGTTGCCAGAACAGAAGCTCGTGGCATCGGATGGACAACCTGGAGACATCTTTGGAAGGTCTGTGGCAATATCGGGCAACACGGTCGTGGTCGGTGCTTACGGCGACACCGGGTCAACTCCGTCCCCCCTTCCAGAAACTGGCAGCGCTTATGTCTACAGATACGAACCGAGCAATCCATCTGACGAATTGTGGATATATGAGAAGAAACTACTACCCACAAGCATACAAGGGGGCGATCGGTTCGGTGTCATTGTTGCGATCTCTGGATGCAAAATTGCTGTCGGCGCTTCTAAAGATGACGATGTAGCACTGGATTCGGGAAGTGCCTTCCTCTTCGACGTTCCGCAATGTTCAGATTGTGCAAAGTTGAATACGGTCAATTTAATTCCCGAATCAAGTGCTACATCTCCTTGTGGTGCGAGCACATCGATCACCATGACCAACACGAGCGGTTGTGCGATCGTCTCGGCACAGGTTTCCATCGTCTACCCATTCGGTCCGCCACCTCCAATCCCCGGGGGGGGATACATGGGTCCAACGGTGTCCCCGAGTAATATCAATTTCCCCAATTTAATTCTCCCAGGTGGTCCCATCCCGATGGATGTTCTCATCTCCGGCGCTGTCGGCGGGGACTGTGTTTGCCTTGAGATCGTTTTCTGGGCCGATGACGGTTATGAGTACGTGGAGTGCTGCACCAAGACGGTCTGTGTCCGCACACCGGCTCAAGCAGGATGTGGCGATTGCAACGACGACGGCGTTCCCGATGCCATCGCGATCCTTCTTGGTATGAGTAATGATTGTAATAACGACGGCATCCCCGATGATTGCCAAGGAATACCATGGCCTTGCGACGTAAAACAGATGCGCATTGGTGATCCCAACGGCGATGGAGTCACTAACATCGCAGATGCGATTGCGATGCTTGAATATCTGTTCTCGGGAGAGGCACTCAATTGTGTAGCCGCAATGGATGTCAACGGCGACAACCTGGTCGATATTAGCGATCCGATCTACGAGTTGTCCTACCTCTTCGGATCTGGAGCTCCTCCGGTCGGAGGCGGTGAATGTACGCCTGATCCCGATCCTGCCGATCCTCCTCTCGATTGCGAGAGTTCTGGCTGTCCGTGATGAACTGAACCAGAACACCTCCCGTCCGCCTACAGCGGTCGCCCCTTTCCGGGGGCGGCCGCTGTATTTTTTGGAAAGTTCAGCTTCTTGCTGCGGCTCCCACCTTGGCGATTCTTTGCCAGGCGGCCTCGACGTGAGTCTTTCTGGTTTGTGTTCCGCCGATGCAGACTCGCAGGATGCGTTTTCCCTGGACGGTGGTGACGGTGACCGACATCTGACCCTGTTCATTGAGTTGCTGCGCCACCCGGTCGGTGGCTTCGTCGCCATCGATGTGTGCCATGCAGATCAGGTTGACGGTGCGCTTGTGGGTGAGTTGCCAGCGGGGATCGGACTCGACCTGCTGCTCGAACCACTCGGCCCACTGAAGGTGCTCGGCGATCAACCTCCGCAGGCCATCGACCCCGTAGTTGCGGATGACAAACCACAGTTTCAAGGCGCGAAAGCGCCGGCCGAGCGGGATGTGCCAGTCGCGGTAGTCGATCACCTGGCCCGATTCGCTCGCCTCGTTGCGCAGGTATTCGGGCAGGACACTGAGGGCCTTGATCAGCGCCTTGCGATCGCGCACCCAGAAGGCATCGCAATCGAAGCCGACGAACATCCACTTGTGCGGATTGAAGCAGTAGGAATCGGCATCTTCGAGCCCTTGCTGCATCCAGCGCATCTCGGGCACCAGCGCGGCGGTACCGGAGTGGGCCGCATCGACATGGAGCCAGACGCTGTGCTTCTGGCACACCCGGGCGATGGCGGCGACCGGATCGACCGCGGTGG
>Ga0310120_10002000_pt1 | contig 15141 bp, 13 predicted proteins | sample CB27_AW_983_MG_FD_203506 | JGI IMG/M metagenome (GOLD analysis project Ga0310120, IMG submission 203506) | Marine microbial communities from Western Arctic Ocean, Canada - CB27_AW_983 | ecosystem: Environmental > Aquatic > Marine > Oceanic | place: Canada: Western Arctic Ocean | collected...
AATCGACAACGGATCAAACGATGAAGACGGCAATTCCGAATACGCCCCGCGCAAAGTGAAGTGATGAATCTGGGTGGCCTTCGGATCAGCGGGATCAGCCTTTTCTTTCACAGCCGCCGTGGCGGTGGCGGGAATCAGGAAGCTCAAGATCAGGCCACAAACAATGGCCGCACCAAGTCGGTAATTATTTTTCATTTTCATAGGATTCAGCATTTTAGGTTGGTTCATCTGATGGGTTCATCCGGCGACACTTTATAATAATTGCTGGGAAATTGCTTTTCCAGCCCTGATTTCCTGGAGCTTCACGGGCCGGGGTGGGTGGGGTGCAGGTTGGGACTGTTGGCCGCGACGCAGTGGCAGGGAGGGGGCGCGGTTGGCGCAGATTTCGTGAAGGGCGAGCAGAGTTTCTATCCCGCGCCGGGCTTCTGCCTGATTGGCAAGGCGGCGATGAAGAACGCGGTCGCGGATTTCAACGGGACCAAGCGCAGCCAGCCGTTTGACGTGGGGGCCTATCGCTTCAACGCGAAGGGGCATCCGGGATGGAAGATCGCGCCCGGGTTTAAGAAGTAAACCGGGCAATGTCGCCATGATTCGGAGCGGTCCAGATGGGACTCGTTCATCCTTGCGGAACCGCCGGTACGCCCGATGATTCCCGGCGCTATGAACGGCTTTACCAATCGACGTCATCTCTTGCAGGCGGGAGCAGCAGCGGGGGCTCTTGGCTTTCTCTCCAAGGTGCCCCTGGTGGGTGCGGAGGAAGCCAAGTTGGATCCGGAGTTTGTGCAGTTTCGACCGGAGATCGAGCCCCTCGTGCGTTTGTTGGAGGAGACCTCGCGGGACAAGGTCCTCGAGGAAGTGGCGGCCCGGATTGCGAGTGGGACCACCTACCGGGAAGTGCTCGCCGCCCTCCTCCTGGCCGGGGTGCGCAACATTCAGCCGCGCCCGGTGGGCTTCAAGTTTCATGCCGTGCTGGTGGTGAACTCCGCCCACCTCGCGGCGCAGAACTCGCCCGACTCCGATCGATGGCTGCCAATCTTCTGGGCGCTCGACCAGTTCAAGTCATCGCAGGCGCGCGATGTGAAGGAAGGGAACTGGACCATGGCTTCGGTTGACGAGAAGGCGGTGCCGGCAGCGGACAAGGCGCGGGCGACTTTTGAGGCCGCGATGGATCGCTGGGACGTGGCCAAGGCCGATGCAGCGGTTGCGGGATTGGCGCGGACGGGCGGGGCGCAGCAGTTGTTTGATGTCTTTGCCCGCTACGGGGCGAGGGACTTTCGCGACATCGGCCACAAGGCGATCTATGTCTCCAACAGCTGGCGCACTCTGCAGAACATCGGCTGGCGGCATGCCGAGCCGGTTCTGCGTTCGCTAGCCTACGCCCTGCTCGAACACGGCGGGAAAAACCCCGCTGACAACGACTACGAGGCGGATCGGCCCGGGCGCAAGAACGAGGAATTTCTGAAGACGATTCGAGGCGGCTGGCAAAGTGGGGAGGTGAAGAAGGAGGCAACCACAGAAATGCTCGCCGTGCTTCGGGAAGGGAGCTGGGAGGATGCCAGTGTCAAGGTGGTGGAGTTGTTGAATAAGAAGGTCTCACCGCAATCGATTTGGGACGCGATCTTCCAACACTCCACGGAGATGCTCATGCGGAAACCAGGGATCGTCGCGCTTCACGCCTGCACCACCACGAACGCGATGCACTATGCCCACCGGCACACCTTCAACGACGAGACGCGGCGCTTCCTCCTCCTGCAGAACGCTTCCTTCCTCACCATGTTCCGGCAGCGGGGAGGCGTGAAGGAGGGGGTGTCGATTGATCAGTTTGATCCAGCAGGGGGCGCGCCCGGACTTGAGGAGGTCTTTGCGGAGGTCAGTGGCAACAAGATGAAAGCCGCCCAGAAGGCTCTCGCCCACCTGCGCGCCGCGAAGAATCCCAAGCCCTTCATCGATGAGGCCCAGCGCCTGATTTACCTGAAGGGCACCGGCTCCCACGACTACAAGTTCAGCTCCGCGGTTCTTGAGGACTACTACAGTATCTCGCCGGTGATGCGGGATCGCTTCCTTGCGGCCAGCACCTCGTGGCTCCAGGGATCGAAGAAAGCTGACAGCGGGTTGGTGGCCCGCACGCGGGCGGCATTGACCTGAACAAGCTTGCCTCTCCAGTTGCAATCCTACTTCTGCACCGGCTTGCCGTAGGCGTCGACTTCGACTTTTGCAGCAGCGGAAAGAGGTGGCAACATGCAGCGCTGGATGGCAGCCTGGAGTTTCTCTCTCGCCGCCTGCGCTTCCTTGCTGAGCGACGAAAGGTTCAGGGGGACCTCTTGAAAGCCGCTGCCCGCGATGTCGAAGAAGCGCCCGTCGGAAAAGAGCTTGTAGTGGTGGTCGAGCGCGAAGATGTGGCGCGAGAACTTGCCCTTGTCCCAGCCGGGACGTGGATCGTACCAGAAAAACGCCCACTCGCGGGGAGTGCCGGCCTTTCCGAAGAGGGGCGGCGCGAAGCTGACGCCGTCGGTGTGCCAGTCCTCCGGGAGCTTCTTCCCGGCGAGCGCGGCTAGGGTCGGGAGAAAGTCGGAGGCGTCGATGAGGTCTGAATTTGTCCCCGGGGTGATCTGGCCCGGCCAGTTGGCGATGAGGGGGACGCGAATGCCATTCTGCGTGACCTGGTTCTTTCCGCCCCGAATTGTTTTGCGACTAAACCGGGAGGTGATGCGACGATCGGTGCCGTTGTCAGAGTAAAAGAGGATCAAGGTATCCTTCCTCAGGCCGAGCGCATCGATCTTTGCAACGAGGTTTCCGACCGTGGTATCCATGTATTCGACCATGTCCTTGAAGTATTTCGTGTCCACCTCGAGCCGCCGTGAAGGATCCTGCCATTCTTTCGAATTGGGGGCTGGGACCATCGGCCAGTGGGGCAGGGCCATCGGGTAGTAGATGAACATGGGATCCTTGCGATTCCGTTTCATGAAATCTGCAATGAAGTCGACGGTGACATCCTCTCCATACGTCCCATCGGCGGTGTGGAGCTTGCCGTTGCGCAGGTAGGTAGGATTCGCATATCGGGAGCCCTTGTCTTCCGTCTTCTCGGCATGGAAGAGGGAGTAGTCGTGGAAGCCGGCATCTTTTGGGTGAGTGCCTGCGCCGCGGCGCTGGGCGGCTCCCGGAAAGTCGGGAGGATCGTAGGAGGTCAGTTGCCACTTTCCGGCTAGGCAGGTCTTGAAGCCAAAGCCGGTCATGAGATGGCCAAACGTTCTTTCGCCCTTGGGGAGGAGTCCGAAGGCCAGCCAATTGCGGTGGTTGTATCGTCCCGTCATGATCTGCAACCGGGTCGGCGTGCAGAGCGGTTGCGAGTAGGCGTGCGTGAAGCGGAGACCGTCGGCGGCGAGTTTGTCGAGATGGGGTGTGCGATAGTCCTCTCCCCCGTAGCAGCCGAGCCCCTCGATGCCCACGTCGTCCGCCATGATCAGGACGATGTGGCGCGGAAGGGAGGCGCTGAGGGTGGGCAGAGTGAGGAGGATGAGGGCGGCCAGGGTGCGCAGAACCATGAGGGCAGTGAGGCGGAGGGAGGGAGTGTTGGCGAGCAGTTTGCTCACACCGAATTCAATCCAGTGTAACAATGCGCCTGCGGGCGCAGAGAAGCACCTTCGCGCCGGGACTGTCAGGCCGTCTCCTTCAACTCTTCGATCTCGTTGAGCAGAACCTTGCCGCCATTGATGTAGACCTCCATGAGGAGCCAGTGGTCGTTCTTGTCCTTCGACAAACAGAAGGTGCCGAGAACCCAACCTTCCTTGGCATATCTCACATTCACGATGAAGCGGTCGCGAAACTTGACGAAGGACTCCACTTGGTAGCCTTCAATGGTGCCCACATTTTCAATGAGGCCTTTCAGTTCATTGCCAGGAAATTGCTTTTCCAGCCCTGATTTCCTGGAGCTTCACGGGCCGGGGTAGGTGGGGGTGCAGACTTTGTGGGCGCGTTGGCGAAGGAAGCACTGGCGAAGGGCGATGCGGCCAATGGCAAAAAAGGATGGCGGGCGGCGATGTGAAGGGCGGGGTTACCGCCGGGGAGAGTGACGAATATGCGCTGCGTTCGGTGGAGGGGAAGGAGATTCACATCAGTGACGTGCACGCCACCATTCTCAACCTTCTCGGATTGGAAGATACCAAGTTGACCTACCGCCATGCCGGGCGGTTACGCAAGCTCACCGATACCGGGGGGAAGGTGCTTGGGGAGATCATCGGGCAGGCATCCTTCAATCCTTCAGAGGTTACTTTCTCACGATCGTGATGGGGGTGCCCTTGTCGATCCACTCGTAGAAGAAGCGGGCCGGGTTGCCACCGGTGAGGTAGGGGAGGCGGATGCAGCCGTGAGAGGCGGGGTATTTCGGCACATGCTTGAATCCGTGGATGAAGATGTGTCCGGTGACCTGCACGCTGTAGGGCATGTAGGCGTTGTTGTAGCGGCTGGAGTAATGCCTGCGACCCTTGTAGGGACCGGCCTTGAAGTTGCCGCTGGGGGTAGAGCTGCCTCTCCCTGAACTGATGTTGGTGTCGAGGACAAGGCGTTTCCCTTCCCAGGCCCGCAGGCGCTGGTTCTTGAGATCCACTTCCGCGCGCTTATCGGCCCGGACCACCCGGAAGTAGCGACTGGAGGAGGCCACCTTGAATGCGGAGTCGTCCTCCTGCCGGGTCACGGTGGCGCCGGCCTTGGTGAGGGTCTCCAGGCTGATGAGCATGGTGCCGTCGGTGAAGGTGCGCATCGTAGTGGTGGAGAGGGTCTTGCCGTTCAGGATGACAGTGCCTTTCTCTTCGTCGGTGCGCGGGGACCATCCCAGTTGCTGGGACGCTTCAATGAGAGGCAGGAAGGTATGCTTGGGATCAAGGGCAAAGGTGATGGCCTCAAGGGTGGGCGCGCCGGGGGATGGGAACGGGGCAGCGAGCAGAAGGAGCAGAGCGAGGAAAGGGGAGGTATTCATCGACGAGGCACGGAGAGAGATGCGATGTGCAGGTTTGCTGAGGGGTCTGGCTCGCACAAGTGGATTTCCCCGGTCTTGGGGTAACGCCAACGGAAGCAATGGCATGGCGAAGTCACCCGCCGGTTTGATCGCTTCATGAAGGTGAACAATTGGGCTGGAGTGGGAGGATCCGGGGCCATGGCAAGGGGAGCCTGCTGAAATACCTGAGGTCGTATGCACGCCTCATGAGCATGAGGGGCTCAGTGCTCGATTCCGAAGAAGTGCCCGATGCCGGTCAGGATCATTTTGATCGCGATGGCGGTCAGAACCATGCCCATCAGGCGCTCGATGGCGATGAGGCCGCGCCGCTTGATGAGGCGCGCGAGGGAGGAGGAGAAGAGCAGGACCACGGCCGTCATGCATGGCCCAGGCGAGGAAGACGGCCGTGAGCCAGTCGAACCAGCGGGTGGGATCACTGCTCATCAGGAAGAGGACGGAAGCGAGGGCCGATGGTCCGGCCAGGAGCGGAATGGCGAGCGGAACGAGGATCGGTTCGTCCGCGTTGTCATCAACATCCAAGGGGTAGGCACCGCGCGGGGGTGGGAAGACCATGCGGAGAGCGATAAGAAAGAGGATGACGCCACCAGCGGTGGTCAGGATCGACTCCGAGATTCCGATTGCTTCAAGAATGTAGCGTCCCAGGAAGAGGAAGAGAACGAGGGCAGCGAGCGCGAAGAGAAGTTCCCGCACCATGACCCTGCGACGCCGCTCGGGTGCGATGGGATTGAGAACGGAGAGGAAGAGAGGCACGTTCCCGAAGGGGTCCATGACCAGGAAGAGGAGCAGGGCGGCGGAAAAGATCGTCATGGCCTGCATCGGGATGAGGTCAATGCGGGTTTGCGGGATGGTTGCGGTGGGTGCAACGGGTGCGGAGTGGTAGATCCCCATCGCGGGCACGCAAGCATGAAGTCACTCGCAAATGTGATCGGTTCCGGGAGACGGCTGGAGACAGGAGCTCAGGACCGGCACTACCTGACGGGGATTTTCAATGTCACAGCGTTGTATTGCGGTCCCGAAACCGTGATGGTGATGGTACTGTCCTTCACCACGTTGAGAGGAAAGGTCACATTGCCCGATTCGTCGGAGACCTGTACCGCGTAGAGACCGAAGCTGTCCTGCAGGGCAACCATCGAGTGAGGTGCGTCCGATTCGATGATCAGGCTGAGGTTGCCGGCGGGTAATTCCCCGGGTCCTGCCACCTTCGGGGTTCTGGGAGCGGTCCCGCGAAGACTGAGGGTGGGATCGCCCAGAAGGTTCAGTTCGCAGGCGCAGAGGTGGAGGAATGCCGACTCCCTTGCCCCTTCCGCCAGGCCGGCCTTGACCAGCATCATGGCGGCCCCGGCGCTGACCTTCCGGCCCAATCCCTGCTCCCAGAACTGTGTCATGGTGCGGGACGTTGCGTCTGGTTTTCCTTCCCGCACCGGAGCGACCACCGCAACCGCTCCGGCTTTCGGTCGGCGGATCATGGCCTCTGCAATGCATGGGTCTTTTCCGCGGTCGAACTCCCCGGTAAAGCAGGAGACCGTCGTGATGACCGGATAGGCATTCTCATTCCTGAGTTGAGCGATTTGATCAGCGGTGACAATCTCATCGTCTTCCAGAATCCAGCCGTGGTGCAGACCGGGGCCGTGCATGTGCAGTTTGCCGCTCTTCCTCCCGTTGAGGAGATTCACCCAGTTGGCCGGGGTGAGCGGTTTTCCATCCTCCGTGCCGGAGAAGAAATGATGGGCGGAACCTCCCTTCAGGATCTTGGAAAGATGGTTGTTCCAGCTCATCTTCAACTTCGGGAATGCCGAGGGAAGGGAGCAGGTATAAGTCATGGAGGTGGCGAAGCTCGACTCGGGATACTTTGACTCGTAGGCGATGACCTTCTCGGTGTAGGCCTTGACATCCGCTGCGGTGCGTACCGGAATTCGCCCCAGTCCGACATTCCCGTCGGGATAATCAATGGACTCGCGATCGTCTTCCCACTCTCCGTAGATGCCGTCGTTATCGGCATCCCAGTCCTTTTTGCCGAGATAGTAGATATCGGCGGGGATGTCATCGTAGTCGCCGAACTTCGTGTGGTGGACGGTATCGCGATCGGGCACTACCCCCCTGCCATCCTTCTCGCTGTCACCCCCGAGGATGATCCAGCGTGTTCCAAGGTGATCAGTATGGTTGCGCACGCAGCGCCGGATCTTCTCCTGCAGGTCGGGCGCCTCGTAGCGGTCGGCAATCTGCCTGGTGGTCAGGATGCGCACCGGTTTCCCGAGCTGTTTCTTCCAGGCCGCGAAGGGTTTCCAGGCTTCCGCCAGTTCCGGCGAGGTGATGAGGAGGACGGTGGCGGGGGAGGGGGCGGAGAGTCCCGCCATGAACTCGTGTTCGGGGTGAGCCAGGCTGATGCCGGTAGCCGTGAGGGTGGCACTGGCAAACAGGAGGGCGGGCTTCATGGTGGCAGAATCTCAACTGGAGAGCGTGCTGGCGAGCGATTCCTGCGCTGATTCTTGCCTCGGGGGAGACGGAGCGCCATGCTGCCGGAGTGCTGAGTGTGGAGGAACAGATCGAGTTGGAAATCCGGTCTCGGGGGGAACTGGAGCGACTGAGGAAAGAGGCCACCAACGAGGAGATCGACCCGCAGGCGGTGGCGGTGGACGTCGCTATCGGACGGCTCTCAAGACTGGACTCCATGCAGATGGAGGAGGTGCGCAAGGCTGCCACCCGCCGCCGCAACCAGCGCATTCACGAATTGCAGGAGGCCCTGCGCAAGATGGACGAAGGAAATTACGGGCTTTGCGAAGGTTGCGGTGAATGGATCGCCTATGTGCGTCTGGAGCAGCGGCCCGAGGCCACCCTTTGTGGGGACTGTGCCCGTTGAGGGTGGCAGGGTCGGTCCGGTTGCTTCGGAGGCATGAGCTGAGGAACTTACCGGCTGTTTCTGATCCGCTGATCTTCCCGCTTGAGCCAGGGCTCAATCACGAACGGGCCAAATGGGAGGAGGGCGGCTCCGAAGATCATGGCGCAAGTTCTGTTTGCCCACCCGGCCGGTTTACGGGCGAGGTAGAGCAGGAGACAGAGGAGGATGAAGAGTCCACCGTGAATAGTGCCTGGGAGGTGGATGGCCTCCTCCTGGCCCTTGATACGCTTGAGGACGATCGAGCAATAGAGAAGAACGAGGTAGGATGTGCCTTCCAGCAACCCGGCTAAGCGTAGTCTGCCAATCGGTGTTTTAAGCATTGCTTTCCGGAGCGACTACTTGACCACGGACAGATTTGCTTTTTCCCAGGCCAGGATGCCGCCATCGAGGTGGTAGACCTTCTTGAATCCGAGTTTTTTCCAGAGTGCAAGCGAGTGTGAGCTGCGTCCACCGCTGCGGCAGTGAATGAGATATGCCCGGGTACGGTCCAGTTTGCGGATCTTGGCAGAGAAGTCGTCTTCAAGGAAATCGATCTGTCTGGCACCTTCCAGATGCCCCTCCTTGAACTCGGCGGAAGTCCGGATGTCAATGATGAGGGGACGCTTCTTCTCATCCTTGTCGATGAGAAGTTGTGCGGCTTCCCTGGCGTTGAGATGGACGATCGCCCCGGTCTTCGTCTTGCCGGGTTCCGCCTTTACCGGCAGGGTTACAAGAAGAGGAGAGAGAAGGAGAGCGATGATTTTCATACGCGAACGTTATGGGGGCTCGACCGGCCGGGAAAGGCAAACCTCCTTTTCCCCTGAATATCCTGCAGATTTACCCTAGCTTGGGGTCCGCCAGACGAGTCGGAGGGCATCCAGGCGAAGTCGTGATTGGCCGAGAAGTCGGGTGAGTTCGTCGCGATGATGGACGAGGGATTCGATTTCGGAGGGAGAGATGTGAGTGTTGATCTGGGCCAGGTCGCGGAGGCGCTCAATTTCGCCGGTCAGTGATTTTTCAGCGGTGCTCACCGCCCTGTCGACTTGTGACCGGGCCTGTCCGGTTGCGATCTCCTCCGCCCTGGTCAGCATGGAGGGCAGGATTTCCTTCCGGAAGACTTTCTGGGAGACGAGCTTGCGGGGGCTGCCTGGTTCGAGGTTGGCGGCGGGCAATCCCTCGTCTTCGCTCAGATCATTGCCCTTGTGATCAACCACCGTGCGGTAGGGAGTGGGCGGGAGAAAACGATCGGCGTGCAACCGGGCGGGCGCGAGGCACTCCAGGACGTAGTGACACTCGAGGAGCATCGTCTTCCCCCGTGCGGTCTTCCAGTGGGCAAAGCTGCAGTTGCCCTGCTCCCGGCGGAGGAGGACGTCGATGGCATCCCGGAAGAGGGGATGGTCCGGGGTCATGAAGGCGATGTCTTCCCGGGTGAGGGCGCAGTCACGATCGAAGGTGGCCGAGAGTCCCTCTTCGGGAAACTCCGAGAAGGTCTCACTGAGACGCTCTCCTCTCTGGAAGACATAACTTCGCAGGGAGAGATCCTCGATGTTCAGTCCCAGGTGGTCGAAGAGGCGGATGACGAATTTCTCGAAAACGGGATCGTGATCGGTATTTAAAATGTGTTCGATGAGGGTTCCCGTTTTCTCTGCGGAAGGGGCACCCAGTTCCAGGAGGCGATCGTGGCCGCAGGCAAGTTCACGCGCCACATCCTCCCGCATGGTTCTGGTGTGTGCGAGAAACTCCGTGAAGTCGGCCGTCTCCCCGGTTTCCTGCAGGGCCTTGAGCTCCGGCCCCAGGGCGGCGGAGAGGGTGGCCGCTCCCTTCAGGGAGTGCTCGAAGGCATCGAGTCCCTCGGCATACCACCGCGCCCGCAATTCCGTCCCGCTTCCCCTGATCACCGGGACATGGATGTTGATCGTTTCTGTTTGCCCGATGCGATCAAGCCTTCCGATGCGTTGCTCAAGTAGTTCCGGATTGTCCGGGAGATCGAAGAGAACGAGGTGGTGGGCGAACTGGAAATTGCGTCCCTCGGATCCGATTTCGGAACAAATCAGGATGCGGGCGCCCTCGGGTTCCGCGAACCAGGCTGCATTGCGGTCACGCTGAAGAAGGGTGAGTTCCTCATGAAAGAGTGCGGCCTCGATCTGAATGCGCGTGAGGAGAAGGGTGCGAATCGACTCGGCCATCTCCATGGAATGGCAAATAAGGACGACCTTGTGCCCGGGAAAGTCGCGAAGGAACTGCGCCAGCCAGTCCATGCGCGCCTCGAGGCCATCGCTGTCCCCGTCCGGGTCGGCTTCAAGGGTGACAAGGTGCAGTCTGCGCTCCGGAAAGCCGGCAAGGCGGTCCCGGGTGTTGCGGAACATGACCCGTCCGGTGCCGAAGGAATCGATGAGATCTCCGATCAGTTCCGATCGCACCGATTCATCGTTGCTGGCCAGGGACCGGGCCAAGGCTTCCGTGCGTTGTGAGCGCTCCGAGACAAGAGCGAGATCCTCTTCGGTCGGTAGTTCCCCCTTCGTCAGTCGCCCCACCAGGTCCGCGAGTGGTTCGTATCCTTCCGCTTCCGCCTGGAAGGTGGCGAGGTCGTTGTAGCGGTCGGGATCGAGAAGTCGCAACCGGGCGAAGTGTCCCTCCGGACCGAGTTGTTCCGGCGTCGCGGTGAGGAGAAGGATGCATTCCGTGACCGCCGCAAGCGATTCGACCAGGGAATAGGCCGGGCTGGGTTCCTCGGGATGCCATTCGAGGTGGTGGGCCTCGTCCACGATAAGGAGATCGAAACCGGCGGCCCGCGCCTGTTCGGCCCGTAGCGGGTGTCCGGTGAGGAATTCGGTGGCGCAGAGGATGAGCTGGCTGTCCAGGAATGGATTTCCGGCATCTTCGTTGGCGTCAAGGGAGGCACAACGCTCCTCGTCGAAGAGGGCGAAGAGGAAGTTGAAGCGGCGCAGCAGTTCCACGAACCATTGATGGACGAGTGGTTCTGGAACAAGAATGAGAACCCGGTCAGCGCGTCCGGTGAGATGCAGGCGGTGCAGGATGAGACAGGCTTCAATGGTCTTGCCCAGACCAACTTCATCTGCGAGGAGGAGTCGGGGAGCGAGACGCTGGACGGCTTCCGAGGCAATGGCGATCTGGTGCGGAATAAGATCTATGCGTGCGCCCGTGAATCCCCGGCCGGGTGAGCTGCGAATCCGGCCATTGTGCTGCAGGGCCTGGACCCGAAGGTCGAAGGAGAGGAGGTCGTCGCACTGGCCGGCCAGGAGGCGTTCCTCCGGCTTGATGAAACTCAGGGAGTCGAAGAGATGTTCCTCGGGAATCTCGTGTTCCCCGGAGTGGTAGATGTAGAGTCCGTCCCGTTCCTCGATCCGTTCGACGGTGAACTCGGTGGCCGATTGGTTCTTGATCCGGTCACCCTCCTTGAAGTGAACGCGGATCAGGGGAGCGGAGGAGAAGACGTAGTGCCGCATTTCCTCTGCGGCTGGAAAGCAGATCTCGACCCGGTCGCCCTCCGTGGCGATGACAAGACCGAGGCCGAGTTCCGGCTGGGATGCACTGGTCCATCGCTGACCGGGGAGAGGGTGCTGCACGGGCGGGAGAGTGGGGGGCGATGAGTCCGGAAGCAAGGGCAAGCAGTTGGGGTCTGATCATCTGGACCAGACGACTTCAACCCGGAAGAAGTTGACCGGATCGAGGGGCTCCCCGGTGACTGCGCGGGTTTCGAACCGGCCTGATCCGGAGAAGGAGAGGAGCGGTGTCCAGGCAATCAGGTCGTGGCTGCGGAAGACGGTGTAGGTGCGATCGGTCAGGGTGGGGAAGGTGACGAGGGCGCGGTGGGAAACGCCGGGATCGGAGGTGACCATGATCTGAAAACGGGAGTTGGGATCGAGGGGGTCGGTTTGCGTGAGCGAGAATTCGGCCAGATTGCTCTGATGATCCCCGTCCGCGTCTTCTTCCCCATCCGGGGTCCCGTCTCCATCGCTGTCCGCCAGCCGGGGGTTGGTGCCCAGCTCTTCTTCGAGGGGGTCGGGCAGGCCATCCAGATCGGCGTCGTCCAGTGCGATGACCATGATGTTGTCGATGGCGATTCCCGGCAGGGGATGGGGGGCCAGCAACTGGCCGGGATTCAACGACCCGCGGGAGTGCGGAGTGGAGAAACGGGACCAGGCGGAGAGCTCATCAAGTCCCAGGCTGCCCCTGCCGGATGGCGGGACGGGATTGGCCTGGGACACGCCGATATTTTCCGAGGTCGTTCTGCTGGCCGGACCGTCGGTTGCAGTGAGCGTGCCTTCGTAGGAGAGAAACTCCTGCACCTCACCCCCGGCCACGATGGCCACGCCATCGGGGCCGTTCTGAATCCTGGGAATGAGCTTCGAATACAGCCGATAGCCGGACGAAAGGGTCTGGTCGAGGGAGAAGGATGCGAGAGAGTGCTGCCCATAGACACTACCCCCATTGCCGTTGTAGAGGAAGATTTCCACCTCCGAGATAAGCCCTTCGTAACCCGGGGCCACCAGGATCTCGAGGAACTCGTCGGTGTCCTGGCCGTTGTTGTCGTAGTGGATCTCATTGAGGCGGACTGACTGCTCCATGAAACCCGGAGGGAGTCCCGGGTTCGCGGTGAACTTGAGCTGGAAGGTCTCGCCCGGGGCGATGGAGAGGGCGGGAAGGTCCATCATGAGCGAGGTGGAGTGGCCGTCTGGAACAGGGCCGTTGCTGCCGGGAGAGTGATCCGCAGTGAAAGTGAGAGTGGGCAGGGGGGTGAGCACGCCGTCAATGGAGGCTTCCACCGTGATGGTATCGGCTCTTCCCCCCTCAAATGCCCGCCATTGTTCCGCATCGCAGGCAACCTTCAGGGCCGTAATCGTGCGGCCGGTGGCGTTCCGAAAACTGGCCGTGGCAGTGACCGGATCGATGTTGATGAGAAATCCCAGTGACCCGTCGTTACCGTAGGAGTAAAGGCCTGTTATTCCCGAGCTTCCGTCATCGGTGCCACGCCAGAGGCCACGGGAGGTCCTCCAGCGGAGGGGGTCGGAGAGTCCGTCGAATCCATTGAAATCCTCGGTGGCGGCTTCTCCCAGTTGGCTGATCTCGTAGAGGGAAATGGAGCTGTCGTTCACCTTGAGGCGGGTTGTGGCGGAGGCGAAACCCACTGAGCTTGCAGTAAAGATGACCTCCTGTGGTCCGTCGATCCGTCCATCGGTCCGTGGCACGACATCGATGTTCCGCGAAGTCTCTCCGGGTTGGAAGGTGACCGTCATCTCCGCTGGAATTGCTTCCTCCGGGGCGGACGAACTGAGCAGGACCTCAATCGATTCTCCCGGGCCGGGGGCGGAGGGAAGTTCGATCGTGAGGACCGCCGCTCCCGGAGGGTCGGATTCCGCCACTTCGGTGGGTGAGACCTGCAGGACCAGGGCGTCCCGGGAGGTCAGTTCAAAGTCAGCAAAGATGGCCAGGTGGTCTGAAGCATTGCCACTTGTTCGTTCGGGCAGTGGCGAACCCGACTTGGGAAGCCCGTCCCGGTTGCTGACATCGAGTGCGCTGTTGTAGATCTCGCTGGCATGGAGCCGGTCAGTCAGGGCCGAGGTGACGAGGATGAAATCGAGGCGGCTGCTTCCCTGGGTGCTGGAAGATCCGTTGAGTTGCCGGGCTTCGAGGGCCGACATGGACCAGGACTGAAAGTAGGCTGCGGGGTCGATGTGGTAGTCGACCGGGAAGGTGATGTCATCACCAAGGTCGAAGGTGGTGGGCAGGCCACCGGGAATCGCATCGTAAACCAGATCGTTTCCGATCAGGTTGAAGTCGCCGAGAACGATGACATTGTCCTGTGCCGTCAATCCCCGGCTCGCCAGGTGGTCCCCGGCCCGCTTCAACTCGACCGCCCTCCGGAAGGGGTCGTCCGGATCGAGACAGCACTTCAGGTGCAGGGTCAGAATGGTGGGATCAGCGATCGTAGCCGGAATGTCGACCACGATGGCCGGGATCTGGCGTGCCATGTCCCTGGCGGCCGGTGGGGGGGCGATGTTGGTGGCAGAGGTGATGGGGTAGCGACTGAGGAATCCTGCACGCATGCCGGAGTCGAGAACCCTCTGTGTGGTGGCGATGTGCACGTGTGGATAACCAAGCGTGGAGGACAGGCTCTCAAACGGGGTGGGCGCGCCCTCAAGGTCGGGTCGATTGAGTTCCTGCAGGGCGACCACATCGGCATCGATCCGTTCCAGGATATCGACCACGGCTTCGAATCCCGCGCTCCCGGGCGTCCCCAGACCGAGCTCTACATTCAAGGTGGCCACTCGAAGCGGAGTGGCCGGGGAGGTGGACCCCGAGAGGGCAAGGAGCAGCAGTCCCAACAGGATGACACTCGGCCGGAAGCAGCTCGGAATCTGGAAAGTCATGGGGGTTCCTTCTCTATAACGGAGGAGGCAGGCAATGTCGAACAGGCTTGCGTGCCTAACCTGCGAGAATCTGGGCCAGGACGTAGGGCAGGATTCCACCCGCCCGGTAGTAGTCGATCTCCACTGGCGTATCCAGGCGGACCACCACGGGAACCTCCATGGTGGATCCATCCGCGCTGGTGGCGGTAAGGGTGACCTCGCTCCGGGGGGCGATATCGTTGCTCAACCCGGTGATCGAGAAGGTGGCATCATGAAGGTTCGCGAGCGTGTCATAGTGAGCCTCGTTGACGAAGTTGAGGGGCAGGACCCCCATGCCGATGAGATTGGAACGGTGGATGCGCTCAAAGGACTTGGTGACCACCGCCTGCACGCCAAGGAGACGGGTGCCCTTGGCGGCCCAGTCGCGGGAGGATCCCATGCCGTAGTCGTTGCCGCCAATCACCACGAGGGAGGTGCCGTCCGCCTGGTAGGCCTGGGAGGCGTCGTGGATATGGGTGGCGGTTCCCCCGTTGGTTGTTTTCGGCAGGGCAAGGTCCGGAACCTCGCCCGCTCCATGGTAGACGGTGTAGCCACCTTCCGTGCCGGGGACCATGAGGTTCTTGATCCGCACGTTACCGAAGGTGCCGCGGGTCATCACCTGGTCGTTTCCACGCCGGGAACCGAAGGAATTGAACTGGGCTTTCTCCACCCCGTGTTCGAGGAGGTAGCTTCCGGCCGGGGAGTCCTCCTTGATCGCCCCGGCGGGCGAAATGTGATCCGTGGTGACCGAGTCACCAAAAATGCCCAGGGGACGGGCATCGACGATATCGAGGATATCGCCCGGGATCCCGGTGAAGCCGTCGAAGAAGGGAGGGTGCTGGATA
>Ga0310120_10002005_pt1 | contig 15108 bp, 12 predicted proteins | sample CB27_AW_983_MG_FD_203506 | JGI IMG/M metagenome (GOLD analysis project Ga0310120, IMG submission 203506) | Marine microbial communities from Western Arctic Ocean, Canada - CB27_AW_983 | ecosystem: Environmental > Aquatic > Marine > Oceanic | place: Canada: Western Arctic Ocean | collected...
AGGGCACACATCTGCAGGCTGGTCACACCTAAATAACGGCCAAAAACCTGGCATAATAGATTGATGCGGAACCGTAGCTCACGTGGGCTCCGGTTTTTCGCGTTTGAGAGCCCTGCGAACTGCCCGATTCGGGCCGTTCCCAGGGCTCTTTCTGTGCGCCGTCCGCCACGCCCGGCGCGGGAATGACCAGGACTTTGGTTCAACAAGAAAAGGGGAATCCCAATGCCCACTCTACTGCTGACGCTGCTCTCGGTGACCGTCGTGGTGGTCATCGTCGCCCTGATACGCGAGGTCCGCCTTCGAAGAGCCCTCCAACGGATCCTATCCCGTCTCCTCAACGCCTAGAGAAACCGCCATGAGAAACACTCGCCGGATTCCGGAACTGCTGCCGGTTCTGACGCTCGTGGTCCTGATCTGCGGGTGCGGCACGCGTCGATTTCGACGACGATGGAGTTCTACGTCGGCCGGAACGCCGAGGCTGCTGCGGAGGTCTTGTGGGAGGCTTTAGGTAACACTTCAGGTAACACCGAGCCGATTCCGCTCGAACACGGATCGCTCGAAAAGAGCGGAAGTCATTCCCATTGAACAACTTCCGTCAGAGCCGCCGGGGAGACTCGAACTCCCGACCTAGGCATTACGAATGCCTCGCTCTACCAACTGAGCTACAGCGGCTGAAGCGGGGCTAGCCTAGCGTTGGTCCGGATCTGAGGCAAGGGGGGCCGCAACCGGCCAAAACCCCCTTGACCCGTCTCCGCCGATCAATAGAATCCCGCCCTCTCACTCTCACTTCTCCTCGCAATCCCCTACCCGGTCTTCAACACGCTCGTGTCGTCGGTCACGTGCCTCGTACCGTTCGGCCCGGCCCCGCTTCTCTCCTCTCTCCTCGAACCACTCCGTGAAACCCACTCTGCTGGCCACCGTGCTGTTCGGACTGCTGTCGGTGTCGACTGTCGACGTCGTCGCGGCCGGTGTGCGTGCCGATCGACCGATCGACGTCGAACTCGATCGCCTCGGGAGCCTCAAGGGTGCGATTGCTCATTTCCAGGGCCCGTCTCCGGACTCGCGGTGGGTGCTGGTCTATCGCGGCCGCCGATTGGTGGCGAAGGCGCGGTTGAGCGACGACGGCGGATTCCACTTCGAACGGCTCAATGGAGGTCTCTACTGGTTCACTGCACCGGGGGTCGGCCAGGCCGTTCGCGCGTGGGCTGCAGGCACAGCCCCGCCACAATCGCCAGGTCGATTGGTGCTGACTTCAGCCTCAAGCCAACCGCAGCCGCTGCCCACCCCGACCATCGTTCGTGGCCAAGCCTCCGCCCCTCCCCCCGCCAGCGTCACGCCGGTGCCAACGCCCGCCTATCCCTTTCAGCCGTATCAGGTTCCCGGCGGCCGGATGATGATGCCCGGGACCTACACCTCACCCGGTTCCGTCTTCTTCAATCCGCTGCTGACCGCTGCGGTCGTCACCGGAATTGTCGGTGTGATCGTGGTGGCCACCGATGACGACGATGACTCGCCGTCGGCAGCCTCCAGCGGTGCCCAGGCTGACCAGGGGAATGGGGCCCCAGCCAGCCCCTGACTCGCTTCACTCCCCCCCGTCCAAGAAAAACACACCAGTCGTTCTCGACGACAAGGACTTCGACAATGAACCTTCGTTCTGAACTCTCCCAGGGCCTCGTCGTGCTGCTGGCGGCAGCCGGCATGCTGGGATCCCAGATCCTGTTGCCCGCAGCCCAGATCGTCTCATCGACCCGTGCCGTCGACGTGGCACTCTCGGCCGACGGTAGTTTGTCGGGAAGCGTTGTTGACACCCGTGGCCATTCCCGCGGCAAGACGGTGATTGAAGTCCGTCGTGGCCGTCGGCTGGTCGCTCGAACACTCAGCGACGACAAGGGTCTCTACACCGTCAAGAATCTCCCAGGCGGGCTGTACCAGGTCCGGGTCGATGGCACCGAGACACTGATCCGTGCCTGGGCTGCCGGGACGGCTCCTCGGAGTGCCGCTGGCCGGCTGCAGGTCATCGCCAACCCGCCGATCATTCGGGCTCAGGCCGGGGAAGCTCCGCCGACCGACGACGATTCATCTTCCGGAGGCCTCTTCGGTGGCTCACGCATCTCTTCCGGTCTGAAGACCGCGTTGATCGTGGGTGCAGTCGTCGGTGCCATCTTCATCATCGATGAACTCAATGACGACGACGATTCACCTCCGGCCAGTCCCTAGAAAGTCTGCAGTCCCGACCCATGCAGCGGTACGAATCCAAATCTCGACGGAACCAGGCAGTCTGGCATGACCATGCAACTTGATCGACTCAATCGACCCAATCGACCTGATCAACCTGATCGACCTGATCGACCTGATCGACCAAGTGCGAGAATCCTGTCGTGGCTGGCGGTCGCCATGCTGCTTGTGCCGGGTCCGGCCTGGAGCCTGGCCGAGGGTGCGGTTGGTGGCAGATCGTCTTTGTCTGTTCGCAGTCCACAGGAAACGGAAGTCCCGGCCGGATCGGTCGAGCGGGCTGCGGTACGTGACGTTCGGCTGGGCCCGGGTGGGACGTTGTCAGGTCGGGTGCTGGACGAGCATGGTCATCTGATGGCCCATGCCAAGGTGGTGCTCTCAAGAGCCCGACAAGTCATTGCTCGTGGGGTGACGGATGATCGAGGTGAGTACCGCATCCGGGGCCTGTCCGGTGGCGTCTACCACGTGCGCGTGTCCACTCACGAGACAATCGTCCGGTTGTGGAGTTCCGAGTCCGCTCCACCGCAGGCTCAGGAACAGCTGGTCCTGGACGCGGGATTGCATGAGAGCATCGAGGCGAGGGGCCAGGGCGGCGAGGGTCGCGATCCAGCCCACCGATTCGGACTCGATGGTGAAGGCGGCCTGGATTCTCTGGAAATGACCATGCTGACCACTTCGATCATCTCCCTGACCCTTTCGGCCGTCATGTTGGCCAAGCTCGATGAGCTGCAGGATTCGGTCGACCGCCTGCCTGCAAGCGACTAGCCGCCGATTGAAGAATGCGAAGGCTGGGGTCTGATCCGCCTGCGGCGGACCACCGGTTTGGCCTGTTTCCCCTGGAGCGCCCCGCCACGGGTCCGCCTACGGCGGATCTGACCCCAGGACTTCCGCCAGGGCGTTCTGCAGGATGCTCAATCCCGAGATCCACTCGACTCCGGTGTCGATGGCCCACAGCGGTGTCTGTCCCAGTTGAGTGTGCGGGATCTTGACCAGGTCCTTGCGTGTTGTCAGCAGCAGGTCCGCATCGTGTCGGTCCGCCCACCCGGCCAACTCGGTCAGTTCGCCGTCGTCGTAACGGTGATGATCGGGAAAGGCACGGTGGGCGACCGAATCCAGCCCGGCCCGGAAGGCCTCGGGATTGCCGATCCCGCAAAAGGCGGCCACCCGCGACTCGTCCAGCAATTGCAAGGGTGCGGTGCTGCCGATGCTGTTGACCAGGCCCGTGCTCGGGAAGGCGACCTCGGCGATGAGCTCTGTGCCGATCCAGGTCGAGAGTTGGCGTTTGAGTTCTGCGGCGCGGTCGGGGTCGACCTGGTCGATGCGTGTCAGCACCAGCAGCGAGGCCCGCTTCAGGGATGCGGGAGGTTCTCGGAGCAAGCCGCGGGGCAGCAGGTGGCCGAATCCCAACGGGCAGGTGGCATCGACCAGGACGATGTCGAGGTCTCGGCCCAGGCGTCGGTGCTGAAATCCGTCATCCAGCAGCAGTACGTCGCAGCCGTATTCGGTGATGGCCTGCCCGGCGGCGGCGACTCGATCGGGGTCCTGAACATGAGGTGCAGCCGGGCAGAGTGCCTCGAGCAGTCTCTTTTCGTCGTTGCCCTCTTCATCAGCCTCGCCCCGGTAGCCTCGGCTGAGCAGCCCGACCGAGTGGCCGGCTTCGGCGAGGTGGTTGGCCAGCCAGGCGACCAGCGGCGTCTTGCCGGTTCCTCCGGTGGTCAGGTTGCCGATGCTGATGACCGGTACGGCGACCCGGTACGATCTGAGTGCCCCGCTGCGGTAGCCGAAATTCCTGGCTGCGACGGCGGCGTGGTAGGCCCACTTCAGCAGCCACAGCACAGCTCTGTGCCCCGCGGCGGCCGGGCCGCGGCGATCGCCGGAAACCAGTGCACGGAAGGCCGTTTCGTCCACGCCGGGGAAATACCAGAATCGGGCGAACACGGCCAGCGGGAATGGGAGGGATGGGGAGGAGATGCGGGCCGATGCCCGGGAGATGTCCGGGAGAGGCATTCGAGGAACCCGACGGCTGGCAAAGGGCAGTCGTGGCCGCCACAATGCGGGCTCGACGACGAGGGAACCGATGCTCATTCGATTTCTCACCAACTACGTCCAGCGGCACACTCACCCGCTCAACCGCCTGTTGCATCTCCTGGGACTGACGCTGACGTTTGTGGTCACGGCGGTCCTGGTGATTCGCGGAGCGGAGTGGTGGTGGTCGGTGTCGAGCTTCACGGTTGGCTACGTGCTGCAGTTCCTGGGTCATGCGATCGAGGGCAACGATGCGGGCGAGGTGGTTCTGGTCAAGAAGTGGTTGGGCCGTCCGTATCGCGAATTTGCTCCGGGCCGAGAACCGGCCTCAGACGCAGCCGAAGGCGGGGCCTGAGCGACTGGCTCCGCCCCGCAAAAGGCGGGGCTCTGGAGCTAGTCCCCGCGGCTCGGTTTGCCGTTAAGGTTTGACGGTTATTCCGTCGATACCGTTTGTAGCGGTTACAGCGTTGCCCCTCTGTGTGTCTCGTGTCATGCCTGCTTCCTGTCTCAGAGTCTCGTCGTCACACCCGCCGCGGTCCGCGGTGGCCGGTGCCTGGCTGCGTCTGGCCATCGGTCTGTCGCTGCTGGCGGGCGGATGTGCGGGGCCGGGGCGAGATGTGACGTGGTTGAGTGACGCGACACTGGAGCATTACCGCGACCGGCAACTCCACATTGTAAATCCCAGCGACTCTGCTCAGGCGACTCCTCGCACGAGCTGGAAGCGGCCACCTCGGACGATCACCGCTCCGACCGAGGACGTGATCCGCGACCTGGCGCTCTCGGAAGCACTCAAGCTGGCCCTGGAAAACAACTCGGTGATCCGTACCCGCGGCGGGTTTCTCTCGCCGGGAAACGCCATCCTCTCGTCACCTGATCGAGTCGCCTCGATCTGGGACCCGTCGATCCAGGAGACCGGCGTGCTGTTTGGTGGTCGCGGCGTGACGGCGGCACTGGCGGCGTTCGATCCCGAGTTCACCACGACGATGGTCTGGCGTCGCAGCGAGACGCCTCAGAACAACGCCTTCATGGCGGGTATCGGTGGTGGCCAGGCTCTGGTCGGGGAAATGGCCGACTTTCAGTCGATGCTCAGAAAGCAGATGGGCTACGGAGCCAGTCTCTCGGTCGGCCACGACTGGTCGTACTTCGGCAGCAACACTCCCAGCTCGTTCAACCTGTACAACTCGACCTACACCGGCAACGTCAATCTCAGGTACCGCCAGCCTCTGCTGGCCGGATCGGGCACCGAGTTCACTCGAATCGCCGGACCGGTCACTCAGCAATTCCGAGGTCTCAGCGGAGTCAGCCAGGGCGTGGTGATCGCCCGGATCAACAACGACCTGACGTTGACCCAGTTCGAGCAGTCGGCGATCAACCTGGTCAAGGACGTCGAGGATCTCTACTGGGACCTCTACCTGTCCTACCGCAAGTGGGATTCTGCGGTGACGGCTCGCAACAGTGCCCAGAAGTCGTGGCGAGACACCAAGGTGATTCTCGACGGCGGCGGCAAGCAGGGCTTCACCAACTCCGACGAACCGCTGGCACGGGATCGCTATTACCAGACCCGCGCCCAGGCCGAGGCCGCTCTTTCGGACCTCTATCGCACCGAGACCGCTCTGCGGCGACTCCTCGGCCTGCCGACCAGCGATGGCACTGTGCTCAGGCCATCCGACGAACCGGTGACGGCTCGCTTCAAACCCGACTGGGAAGTGAACCTGGTCGAGGCCCTGACTCATCGTGTCGAGCTGAGGCGTCAGCGGTGGAGGCTGCGGAGCATGGAACTGCAATTGCAGGCGGCCCGCAGCCTGATCCGGCCGCGGCTGGACCTGGTGGGCGGATACCAGATCAACGCGATGGGTGACAACCTGTTTTCCAACGACCGCACTTCGCAGTTCTCCAGCGGTTACCGGGGACTCTCGCACGCGGATCACACCGGCTGGAGTCTCGGCTTCGAATTCACTCTGCCCATCGGCATGCGTTCGGCCACCGCCCAGGTCAGGAATCTCGAATTGCGGATGATCAAGGCTCGAGCGGTTCTCGACGCCCAGGAATTCGAGGTCAGCCACGAACTCTCTGACGCCTTCCAGCAACTGGCTGCCAACGAAGCCGCGTCCCGCTCGAATCTCAACCGACGAGCCGCTGCCCAGGAACGGGTACGGCAGTTCGAGATCGAGGTGTTCAACGCGGGGACCAAGACGCTGGATGACCTGCTGCGGGCCCAGGTCAGCCGCGCCGATGCCGAGGTGGCCTACTACACCAGCCTGGTGGCCTACAACCAGGCACTGGCGAACCTGCACTACCGCACCGGCAACCTGCTCGCGGTCAACAACGTGCAGTTGGCCGAGAGCGAGTGGACTCCCGATGCCTATCGCGACGCGCTGCGGCGTGCCTGGCAACGCAGCCACGGCTTGGAAGTCGATGACCTGCTGAAGGCGAAGCCCCTGCCGTTCGCCGAGCCGGCCCCTGAGGGTCAGCTGGATCCCAACAGCGAACCGCCCGCTGATCCCCCACCGCCCGATTCGGCAGGCACTGAAGTCGAGGAGCCCTCGATCGAGCAGGTGACCGAGCAGGCCCCCCGCCGCAGTGTCGTGCCGGCCGCCTACCACAAGCTGGTGGATCGCCTGCGGCAGGGAACTCAGACGCTCAGGGACCGGGCCTTCAGCAAGCCGAAGCCGTCGGAGGCCGAGGAGCCTGTTGAGGCGGATTCCGAGGAACCGCTCACCGATGAGGCTCCGTCGAAGATCTCGGGTGTTTCCGCGACGTACCATGACCTGGTCGATCGCATCCGCAAGGCAAAGCAGCGATTCCGGGATCGATCCAGTCCGACGGCGGGTCATCCTGAAGCGGCGAGGGTGCGACCGGCTCCGATCGTCGAGAAGCCGTCGAATCTCGGGACCGCGGAATCGAGAAGAAGGCGGCTCGTCGAGTCGATCTGGAGATCAAAGTGGCCCAGGGTGACCCGACCCGAGACGGGTTCCGCACCGGTGAGGCCTCGGATCAGGGGCGATTCCCCCACGGATGATCCGCTTGCGCCCGGTGTGGCAGACGATACGTTCCAGTTGCCCAAGTAGAGTGTGGTCTGGGCGCCTTGAGGCATGCGCGCGGTGATTCCGAGCGCAGCGAGGAATCTTCCGCGGTGTCTGATTCGGACGGTTGAGATCCTTCGCATCGCCGAGGATGGCCGGGCAACGAGCTCAGATCGAACGCAGGGACAGGCATCCGCCGCAGGCGGACCCCGCCAGAGGCGGGGCTCTGGAGCCAGTCCCGGTTTGGGGTGCCGCTGGGGGCTTTCGGGTTGCGATGAGCTATGATCATGGTGACCTGAAGTCGACACCGTTGCGGGTTTAGAAGGAGTGGTCGTGCTGAAGAATCGGCAGATGTGGGCGGTGGTGTGCCTGGGCGTGCTGATGCTGGCCATCGGTGGATGTGGTGGTGGCGAGCCGTCGGGTGATGACTCTCAGACGCAGATATCAGCCGCAAGCGGCGACGACCCCTCGGCGGTCCCGGCGGCGACTGCCAAGCCAACCCGTCGACGCGGCCCGGTGCGGTTGGGTGGTTCTTCCCCGGGCGACAGCACGGCTTTGCCCGAGGCCACCGCAGCCGAAGGTGGTCTGGACGCGGTGATGGATCGTATGAAGCCGTTGCAGATCCTGCTGGGTCAGTGGCGTGGCATCACCCGCAAGGAACAGGCTCTGGTGCCTCAGCAGTGGGTCTGGGATCTCAAGACAAACCCGTCCCAGCCTGCGCTGGTGTTGACCTCTGCTGAGAGTCCCTACTTTCGCGACGGGCGGCTGACGTGGTTGGCCAGCGAAGGGGTCTACGAGTTCAGCGGGACCAACAGCCAGGGGCAGCGGCAGGTGCTGCGTGGCACCTTCTCACAGTCACCCCGCCAGGTCCCCGGCGATGCCGATGACCAGCCGCAGATGACCTTCAAGCTGGAACTGACCGAAACGGTTGCGAGTGGGCAGGCAACCAGTTGGAGGCTGGTGTTCAACCAGCAGGAGAACAACCGGTTGCTGGTCGAGTTGTCCAGGCGTCGTGGTGCAGGGAAATTCCGGTTGCAGGACACGATCGGCAGTCAGCGGGAGGGGACGTCGTTTGCGCTCAGTGACAGCGACTACGGCGAGAAGACCTGTGTGATTTCCCAGGGCCTGGGGACGACGCCGGTCAGCTTCAAGGGCAAGACGTACTGGGTCTGTTGCAGCGGTTGCAAGGCGGCGTTCGAGGAGGAGCCTGAGAAGTGGATTGCTCGATACGAGGCGATCAAGGCGAAGGCGTCGTCACGCTAGAGGGCCTGCGACCGATTGCCGTCTTCGCCCGTTGACCCGTCTCCGAGATCGGCACTATACTCCCGCCGCATTCTGGCTCGTGGCGAGGGAGCGCGACGGGATTTCGCGCGAATGAGATGAGTTCCGAAGCGGTACGCAAGACGATCCCGGTCTCGGAAGTGGATCGGATTCGCGCGGGTCGTGAGATCCTGCGGTCCGCGGCAATCGCGTTGGACGAGACGTCAGAGCGGTTGGAGGCGGGTTTCAGCGATGCGGTGGCGTTGCTGGCGGGGTGCACCGGCCAGGTGATTGTCTGTGGAGTCGGCAAGGCGGGCCGGATCGGCCGCAAGCTGGCCGCCACGCTGTCATCGACGGGCACGCGAGCCGGTTTTCTGCATCCGGTCGAGGCTCTGCACGGGGACATCGGTTGCATTGCCGAAAATGACGTGGCGTTGCTGTTGTCCAACAGCGGAGAATCGGCCGAGGTGACGGCGGTGCTGCCGTTGCTCTCGGAGCGAAGCATCCCGATCGTGGCGATCACGTCGATTCGGGGTAGTACTCTGGGCCGGGCTGCCGACGTGGTGGTGGCGATCGGGACGCACCGCGAGGCAGGTGGCGAGGGATTGGCTCCGACGACCAGCACGACGGTGATGATGGCCGTCGGTGATGCCCTGGCCCTGGTGGCCAGCCGCGACCGCCAGTTCACTCGAAACGAATTCGCCCGCTGCCATCCCGCCGGAAGTCTCGGCCGCCGACTCGCCTCGGTCGTCGACGTGATGAGGACGGCGGCACAATTGAGGGTGACGGGGGAGCGGGCGACTGTTCGCGAGGTGCTGTCGTCGGAGGCACGGCCGGGTCGACGCACCGGAGCGGTGCTGGTGGTCGATGAAAACGGTGTGCTGGTCGGCATCTTCACCGACAGCGACCTGGCCCGGCTGCTCGAACAGCGCCAGGACCAGCAGCTAGATCAGCCGATTTCCGAGGTGATGACCGTCGATCCGCTACGAGTGGGCCACGACGATACGCTCGAGCGGGCCGTCGAATTACTGACCCGGCACAAGATCAGCGAATTGCCCGTGGTCGGTCCCGCGGGCGAGCCGATCGGGCTGGTCGACATCACCGACGTGATCGGGTTGGCTCCCCAGGATGGGGCTGCGGGTTGAGTGGCGAGGTTCGAATGATCGGGACGTGCGGTGGCTGCGGTGGCTGCGGTGTTGGTCGGGAGGTGAAGCGGCGTTGAGCAGGACTCGTCGGTTAGCTTGGACTCTGGTAAGCGGGTTGTTGTTGAGCAGCCTGGTGGGAGCCTACGTCGGGTTGATTTCGCCATGGCTGGAGGTGCCACGTCGGGCCAGGCCGTCCTCGAGTGCGGCGGCCGATCTTCCCTCGGGGCCACCTCCTGAGAACGCGATCATTGCAGGTCGGTACCTGCCCGAGTGGGCATTGTCGGCCCGCTGGCAGGGCAGGTGGGGGCAGACGTATTTCTTTGCGGGGCGTCAGGAGGCGATCGAGGAGGACGCGATGGTGCGGTTTGCTCCCTTTGCACTCGTTCATCTCCCGGCTCCCGACGCAGGTGCTCAGCCCAAGACGTCTCAACGCGAGCCCGTGGTGATCCTGGCCGATTCGGCGGTCGTCCACTTTCCCGACTCGGTCGATCTGGATGACCCCGATCCCCGCCTGGCGGTCGGCTGTCGGTTCGATGGTGCGGTCGAGGTGCGTGGTGCGGACGGGTTGACGATCCGCGGCGGGAACTTCCTGTTCGATCGCGAAGCGATGCTGGTCGCCAGCAACGACCCGGTCCAGCTGGCGTGGTCGGGGCACAGCGGTCGAGCCGATGGTGTCGAGTTGCAACTGGGTGATCCTGGGGGCGACTCTGCGGCGAGTGCGCCGTCGGGTTTGCCATCGGGTCCGGTGCGAGCGGTCCGTCTGCTGAGTCACGTCGAACTCAAGATGGCTCCGCCGCATCGCAGTGAGGGTGTCGCCCTGACGGCCCCGTCGCGGCCGTGGCGAATCGAGTGCGAGGGGCCGATGGTGGTTGATCCGGTGAGCCTGGTGGCGACGTTTTCGGATTCGGTCGAGGTGCATCGTCCGGCGGAGGCAAACAGCTGGGACAGCTTGAAGTGCCAGCAGCTTGAGTTGCGGTTCCGTCGTCGAGTCGGGGGGCCGCGGGGACGGACGGGACCGGCGGGGGGCCAGGCATTGGAATTTGTCAGGCTCGAGGCAGCCGGTGCTCCGGTCCAGGTCGGATCCTCGGCCCACGACCTCGAAGCACGAGCCGATTGGCTGGCCTACCGGGCGGATCGCGGCACGATCGAGTTACAGGGTAACGTGACGGCACGGTGGCAACGTGGCCGCCTGGTCTCTCAGCACGTGCTGTTGTCTCGAGGCTCCGACGGTCGGATCGAGCGAGCCGTGTGCCGGGGCGCGGGGACGATGAGCTGGCAGCAGCCGGGCACACCACCGGTGCCGGTCCGGGCAGACTGGTCAAAGAGAATGACGCTTTCGCCGGAGCCGGGTACCGATCAGGACCTAGTGGTGCTCGAAGGCAAGCCGCTGATTCGCTACCGGGCCCAGTCGGTACTCGGGGCCGAGTCGATCCGGATCTGGTTGGCTCGTGAAGGCGGCTCGTCGGGTCCTGGAACACCAGGCCGCTCGGCCCGGATCACCCGACTGATCGCTCGTGAGGAGGTCGGAGTGCTCACACCCACGGCCTTCGTCAAGACCTCATTGCTGGACGTGACATTCGAGTCGATCAAGTCGAGGAAGGAGCTACGAGCTGGAGTCCGGCGGCCTGGCGCCACGTCGCTGTTGCCGAAGCGGCCTCACCGCTTGCCGCCCGGCGAAGTGGCCAACCGTGTGCAGATTCGGGCCGAGTCGATTCGCGGTCGGTTGGGTGTGCCGCGGGATGGGGGCGAGTGGGTGGTGCGGGAGGTGGTGACGGAGGGTCGTGTGCGGATGAGTCGCCCGCCACGAGGAATGGATGAGGCGGTCGAGGTAACCGGTGAGCGGTTGCGGCTTGTGGAAACGGCTGATGACGGGCACGGGGTGTCGATCGTCGGACGCCCTGCGCGGCTGCGGTTGGGGCGACGGGAGATGAGTGGGTCGACGATCAAGCTGGACAGCACCAGTGGTCGAGGGTCCATCGACGGCAGCGGCACTCTGAAGATGCCCGCCGATCGATTGCTCTCGGGCGACCCCGCCCCGCCAGGGACTCACCTGCAGGTTCGCTGGGACGAGAAACTCGTGCTCGACGGCAGGACATTCTCGTTCCTGGGCGACGTGAAGTCCGAGCTGGCCGACAGCCGGGTCGACTGCGAGCAGCTCGACGTGACGCTCGACCGAGCCCCGGACCTCTCGATCGATGGCCGGGGCAGGTACGACGTTGAGTTGCAGACGCTGAGGTTTCGACACTCGGTCCGGCTGACCCGGTACGTGTTTGAGCAGGTGTCTGAGTCGACGGTGCAGCCGTCCAGGGTGGGCGCTCCCCGGCGGCGTCTTGCGGAGGTGCTCAAGGCACGGATGGCCAACCTGCTGGTCGACATGACCACCCGCGACACCTCAGCCGACGGTCCGGGCTGGATCCAGTCGTGGCAACGAGGCCGACGGCGGCACGGGCCCCTGGCTCCCACCGCACTCGCTCGGGCCAACCTGCCGCTGGAACTCGACGAGGCCGACTGGCAGTACCTGCGGATCGACTTCGCCAAGTCGTCGCGGGCGAATATCGACCTGGGCTTTGCCACGTTCGACGACCAGGTCCAGGTTATCACCGGACATGTCTCTCGGCCCGGTGACATCGTCGACCCCGATCGACTGGGTCGAGACGCCGGCTGGATGCAGTGCGATTCTCTGCAGGTGACCCGGGAGGCGGTGGTGGGCCGGGCGACTGATGCTCGAGAGGGTCACCCGGCTGCGGAATCGAACGTGGTTCCGGTGGAGGGATCAGTGGCCGCTGGGCCACGACGCTCGTTGACAATGCTGGCTCGAGGCGATGCGACGGGTGCCGGGCGGATGTCGGGGCAGTCGTGGTATGGCCGAGCCGAGACGATCAGTTTCAACGAGGCATCGGGTTGGGTGGTGTTGAGTTCACTGGGGTCTCAGACAGCGACGCTCTGGCGGCGGAAGGCCGAGAGTGGTCCGTATTCGCGAGTCGATGCTCAACGGCTGCTGATGAGTCTCACGACCGGAGAAGTCGTGCTGGATCGTGCGTCCGCGACGCAGCTGGTGCCCGAGGGCCGCTGAGGGACCTCGGTCGCCGTGTTCTTCAACGGGCTGTTAAGGGACTGGCTCACCCGCCCGTGGCGGGGGTGCCTGTCCCGTTCTCTCACTCGCTGTTGGCAACCGGGACAGGCACCCCGCCACGGGCGGGCGAGCCAGTCCCTGGACCTCGTGGCTGTTCTTCAATCCGCCGCAGGCGGGCTAGGCCGGAAAGATGCTCCGGTGGACCTGTTCGAGTTGCCGCGTGACGAAATCGACGACGGGGTCCGCGACGATGTCGAAGTAGTCCCAGCAGTGGCCCAGCCCGTGGGACTCGAATTCGGTTGTGACGGGGATCCCCGAGGAGTGCAGTTTGCCGGCCAGCCGTTCGACCCCCTCGTACCAGTCTCGGTCGTCGCTGTCGCAGGCGAGCAATTGGTGAACGGGCCAGGCGAGCGGGTTGATGTGCAGGGGGACGGTCTGCTGGCGAGCGTCTTCGGGGCTGGCATACCAGTCATCCAGTGGCAGGCCCAGGCCGTGCAGCTTGTGGAAGTCGATCGCCGGAGCGACCGCGGCCACGACGGGGTAGTCGCGGGAGTGGCGGTAGGCCAGGCCGAGAGCGGCCTGGCCTCCCAGACTGACACCCGCGACGGCCAAGCCGCGTGGCACCGTCTCCCACTCGCACTGCAACCAACTCACCACGTCCCGGTGCAGCCACTCCAATGGGGTACGATCGCCGATGGGGTCCGAAGCGTCCAGCCACCAGCCGGCCCCGGCAACCGGACAGGCGGCCCGCAGTCCAGAGTGTTCCAGTGAAGCGGTCCAGGCGGTGCTGTTGGCGAGTGTCTTGCCCGAGTGGCCCGGGAGAAACAGCAGGCCGAACTCGGGTCGAGGTGTCGACGGCTCGAAGAGCTCGACCGCACCGCCGGGGACCTCGCGGAGACTCCAGGACATCGAGGCGGGTGGTCCCTGGCCGAAAAGAACGTGTGGTCGAAACGGATCAGCAAGCGGATCCGCACGGGATCGGGGCTGGGGCGGGGTTCGAGCAGGAATTGATTGTAGCGAGTTGGCAGGCCGGGGTGGCGACGTCTAGGATGGGCCCGATTCAGGGGAGCGGACCACAGTGAAGGTACTGATCGAGGCCGAGGAGATCCGCGAGGCGGTTTTGGGGCTGGGCGAGACGCTGGCCAGGGATTACTCCGGGAAGAAACTGACGGTCGTCGGAGTGCTGACCGGCAGCGTGATGCTGCTGGCCGACCTGGTCCGAGCGATGAATCTCCCGTTGAGGATTTCACTGATCCGAGCTTCGAGCTACCGCGGGACCGCGACGCGGCCCGGCGAGTTGGAAATCGACGAGCAGTTGCTCGACGACGTGGCCGGTCGTGACGTTGTGCTGATCGACGACATCTTCGACTCCGGCCACACGCTCGACTCGCTGCTGAAAATACTCAGCGATCACAAGCCCGCCAGCCTCCGCTCGGCCGTGCTGCTGTGGAAGACCGGTCGGCAGGAGGTCGAATTGGAGCCCGATTACCATTGCTTTCGGATCCCCGACGTCTTCGTCGTCGGCTATGGACTCGACTACAACGGCGAATACCGCTACCTGCCGCACATCGCCGGCCTCGATGACTCGGACCTGCAGCCAGAGCCCGATCCGGGTTCGAAGTGAGACTCGGTCGCAGCATGAGACTCGTTGTCAATTTCGGGAAACTGAGGCCCAAGCCCCGCGGCGCGCTTTACCGGCGCGGTACGCGCGTTCTAGAATCCCGCCGTGAGTTTCCGAGAGTTTCCGAATGTTTCCGATACAGCTGAGGTAGGGAGGCACTGAGATGCAAGGCAACACCGAGGTCATCGACGCGCTCAACGGTGGACTGACCATCGAACTGACCGCGATCAACCAGTACTTCGTCCAGTCCAAGATGTGCCAGAACTGGGGCCTGATGAGGCTCGGGGCCAAGCACTTCGAGGAGTCGATCGGCGAGATGAAGCACGCCGAGATGCTGATCGATCGGATCATCTTCCTCGAAGGGACTCCGGAGATCTCACGCTACGACGTGATTCGCGTCGGCAATGACGTCAAGGAACAGTTCGAGAACGATCTGGAACTGGAGACCAGGGGAGTCAATGCCTACAACGAGGCGATCACGCTGTGCATCGGGGCCAGCGATGGAGGCAGTCGTGAGCTGATGGAGCGGATCCTGGTCGACTCCGAAGAACACGTCGACTGGCTCGAGGCTCAGCTGGACCTGATCGGGACGCTCGGGATCGAGAACTACCTCGTCACACAGGTGGGTGAAGAGGAAGAGGCCGGCTAGGCGGCCTGGAGCGGACTGGGGGGCGGGCTACTCGTCGAGCAGACGCCGGATCACCGGGTGGCAGCAGGTGCAGCCGGTCC
>Ga0310120_10002006_pt1 | contig 15107 bp, 10 predicted proteins | sample CB27_AW_983_MG_FD_203506 | JGI IMG/M metagenome (GOLD analysis project Ga0310120, IMG submission 203506) | Marine microbial communities from Western Arctic Ocean, Canada - CB27_AW_983 | ecosystem: Environmental > Aquatic > Marine > Oceanic | place: Canada: Western Arctic Ocean | collected...
CAGTTCGTCGTGGTGGTCGGCGACCGCCTGTTGGATTTCGGCGGAGACTCGCTTGCGCTTTTCGTCGGGCAGCAGGGTCGAGACGACCCAGGCCATCGAGTTGGGGTTCGAGTACCAGGCCAGTTGGTCGTCGGCCGAGAGAGTGGGTGCACGGGCATACAGGATGGCCGTGTGAGCCTGGTTGTCGGAGGTCCGTTGAATCTCGCCGATCTGCACCAGTCCTCCGTCGGGGGTGACCTGGAAGATGGGGTCTCCGCCGCGGATGTCGAGTTTTTCGGCGACGTGAAGCGGCACGCTGGTGCGGCCGCTGGTGGCGTACTGCAACAATTGCGGTGCGACCTTGCGGCCCAGGTCGCTGTCGACGTGAACGGCGATCATCCAGCAGGCACAACCCAGCCCGCCGCCCCAGGCCAACAGGCCCACCAGGATTCTCAACCGCCGGCGCATGCCACTCCCTCCGGGACCGTCGTCTGCGATGTCGCAACGGATCTCGTCAGGGTGTTCGCCCTCAGGCGGCGATTCTTGCGGTTCGAGTGCCGGGTCGGCCTTTTTTCCTGGATGTTCTAGAGGAAGCGATCGACGGCAAAGCGATCGATCCGGCGGCCGGTGCTTCCCTCGAGCACCAGGTCGGCGAGGATATCGCCGACGAGGATCGAGAACTTGAAACCGTGGCCGGAGAAGCCACCTGCCAGCACGACTCGATCGTCAGAGGGGTGGGCTCCGATCAGAAAGTCGTGGTCGGGGGTGTTGGTGTACAGGCAGACCTCGCCCCGCCCGCCAGGTTCCACCAGGCCCGGCTGCCAGCGCTGGACCCACTCGTACAATGACCCGACCGCTGCGTCATCGACGTTTCGATCGACCGCATCGGGGTCGACTCGAGGCCCGGCGTGGTCGGCGGCGACCTTGATCGTCTGGCCATCGAGTGTGGGAAAGCCGTAGTTGCTGGTGTCGTATTCGCAGAAGCAGGGGTAGCGACTCGGCACCACCAGGGTGGGATCATTGGCTCCCAGGTAGATTTTCTCTTCCCGGGTGACCTCCAGCTGCCAGTTGAGATCTTCGGCCAGCCGGTCGAGCCAGGCCCCCGCGGTAATCACAACTCGAGGTGCCTCGAGGGTCTGTTCGCTGGTGGTCACCCGCACAGCGTCCCCGGTGCTCTCGATCGATTCGACACGGCACCCGTGCCATCGTCGTCCGCCGTGTGCTTCGGCACGGGTCCTCAGCGTCTCGAGCACTCGGTCGGCGCGCAGGAACCCGTTTTCCTGGGCGAAGAAGGCGTGCTGGTCGGTGTTCAGTTGAAACGTGGGGAAGCGGTCTGCGACGCCTTCGGGGTCGAGTCGATCGTGCGGCAGGCGGGCGTCCTTGAGCATCTGCAGCGTGCGGGTGAAGCGACTGTTTTCGAGGCTGGCGAAGATCAGCAGGCCGCACAGTTCGAGCAATTCGATGTCGGCCTCGGCTTCGAGTTGCCGCCACATCCCGAGTGCTTCGCGGGCCAGCTCGACATACAGCGGGTCGTCGTAGGTGGTGCGAAAGACACGCGAGTGCCCATGCGAGCTGCCTCGCACATGACCCGGTTCGAACTGCTCGACTCCGACCACGTCGGCTCCACGTCGGGCGAGGTGGTAGAGGGCCGAGGACCCCATGGCTCCGAGGCCGACGACGACGCAGTCGCAGGTGAGGGGTGAACTGGCGATGGTCGAGCTCTTGGAGGTTGGCTGGCGCGGTCGGCGGTTGGTGGACAATCGGATTGTCGTGAAGGGACCGGCACGATGACCGACCGCGAGTCGGATTGCAATCGGTCGATCCGTCGGGCGGGAGTGGCTTGGCAGCGGTGGTCGGGTCGATCATGCTGCCGTGTCGGTCCTGCCAAACTGGAGCATTCGCCGGTGGCCCTTTCCAACAACCGCACGCACCGCATGATCACTTTCTGCGCGCTCTACTTTGCGCAGGGGATCCCCTGGGGCTTCATGCTGCTGACGCTGCCGTCGTACCTGCTGGACAAGCACGGCGATCACTACGGCGACGACGAGATCGGCCGACTGAAGGCGATCATTCTGATCCCCTGGTCGTTCAAGCTGATCTGGGCCCCGATCATGGACAGCTTCACGATCCGCAGCATGGGTCGACGGCGGTCGTGGATCATCGGGGCCGAGTTGATGATGGCCGTGACCCTGCTGGGGATGATCGGGCTGAGTGATCTCTCGGAACAGCTCACCGCGTTGCTGTTCATGTACTTCCTGCACAACTGTTTTGCGTCGCTGCAGGATGTGTGCACCGACGCGATGGCGGTGGATCTGCTGCCGCCCGATGAGCAGGGCCAGATGAACGGGATGATGTGGGGCAGCAAGCTGGTGGGCAAGGCCGGCGGGGCCTGGGCACTCTCGTACGTGATCAACTGGGGTGGGATCGAGGCGTGTGTCTGGGTGCAGGTGGGGTTGCTGGCGGTGATCGTGCTCGTCCCGCTGCTGTTCTTGGAGCGACCCGGTGAGCGGCGACTGCCCTGGTCGGCGGGATCCGCACAGGGCGAAAACACCAGCAACGCCCGCAATCCGCTGACGACGATCGCCTTGACGATCAAGGCGATCAGCCTGCCGACCCTGGCTGTCTACATCGTCTTCACCCTGGTCAAGTTGCTGGGCACCGGAATCAACGAAGTCGTCGTCAACACTTTGTACATCAAGCAATTGGGATGGAGCGACCTGGACTTCACCACCGCCAGCGGGCTCTACACGCTCCCACTCCTCGTCCTCGGAACCCTTGCGGGCGGCATGCTCGCCGACCGGTTCGGACGCCGGCTGATCCTGATCGTTGGCTACGGAGGCTTCGCGGTCGCGGCCATCGTCTTCTCGCTGTGCCCTCAGCTCTGGGACCAGTACTGGTTCTCGCTCACCTACCTGCTGGCGTTTGAGACCCTGGCAGCGATCGGGTCGGTCGGATTCCTGTCGATGGCGATGCGGATCAGCTGGTCGACGGCGGCTGCCACCGTCTTCACCGTCTACATGACTCTCAGCAACGTCTCACACGTGGTCGGCAACGGGATAGCCGGACCGGTACGACGGATCACGACCGAGTACGCCGAGTCGAGTGGCCTGACGGGGACCGAAGCGGAACTGATGTCGTACCAGCTGACGATCGGACTGGCCGGACTGATCACTCTGCCGCCCTTGCTGCTGTTGCTGAGGGTCAGTACGGATGAGGTCGATGAAGCCAGGGCGAGACAGGAGGCCGAGGCTCCGATCGATCCGCCAGGCGATGATTTCGACGATGCACTGAGACCGTCGGAATGAACGGCGGAATGAACGAGATGGATCGGCACGACGCTCCGGTGCTCGTCGACAGTGTGCGTTTGAGAACGTTGACCGAGGTGGTACTCGAGGCCGTGGGTTTCCGGTCCTCGGACGCGGCAGCGGTGGCCGAGGTCCTGGTCGAAGCGGATTTGCGAGGTGTCGATTCGCATGGAGTGACCCGGCTGCATGGGTACCTGGAGATGATCGACGCCGGTCATGTGAATCCGCGGCCGGCGGTAACCGTCGAACGGGAGTCGGGTTCAACCGTCCTGCTGGACGGCGATAGTGGCATCGGCATCATTGCCGCCAAGCAGGCGATGGATCGCGCGATCAGTCTCTCGGCCGAATCGGGCATCGCCTGCGTTTCGCTGCGTAACGTCTCGCACACCGGCCTGGTGGGCTGGTACACGATGCGGGCTGCCCGGCAGGGTCTGATCGGGATCGCGATGAACAACGGTCCCTGTATGACGCCGGCGTTCGGTGGTCTGGATCCGGTGGCGGCGACCAACCCGATCAGCATTGCCGCCCCCTCGGGTGGACCGCACCCGATCGTACTGGACATGGCCACCACAACGGTCGCGGCAGGCAAGATCCGCTTGGCCCAGAAACTGGGCCAGCCGATCCCGGCTGACTGGGGTCTGGATCGAGACGGCCAGCCGTGTACCGACCCCGCGGAAGTGATCGACAACGGGTTCTACCAGTGGGCCGGCGGCTACAAGGGCTTCGGCCTGGCGACGATGATCGAGATCCTCACGGGAGTGCTCTCCGGCGGGCTGTTCGGCCAGGATGTGCCGACGCTGGTCGACTACGGAAAGGACCCGTTGATCAGCAACGGGTTCTACGCGGCGATCGATGTCGAGCGGTTCCTGCCGCTGGAGGATTTCTGCGCGCGGGTCGACCGCCTGGTCGAGCAGGTACGAGCGACCGAGCCGATCGATGCCTCGCAGCCGGTGATGGTGGCCGGTGATAAGGAACTGGCCTGTCGTGAGATCCGGCTCAAGCAGGGCATCCCGCTCAGCCACCAGGTGGCCGACGAGTTGGACGGGTTGCTCGACCGTTTCCAACTCAGCCAGGTGGCTCGGCTGCGGTCTGGCTCGTGATCGGCCCGTAGTGCTCGATGCGGCGGTTCTTCGCGAAGTTGAAGATCCCCTGCTTGTAGGGCAGGGTCGCGTCGAGGTCGCAGGTGCAGACGACCAGTTCGTCTTCGAGCGTGGTGGCCTGTGCGACGATTTCCCCCGAGGGTGCGATGATCATCGTCTGACCCAGCTGCATCACGCCTTCCTCCTCACCCGCCTTCGCCACTCCCACCACCCAGGCCCCGTTCTGGTAGGCCCCGGCCTGCATCGAGAGCCGGTTGTGGAAGGGGACCAGCGCGTTCATCTCGGGGTAGTCCGGGTTGTGACACGGCGTGTTGTAGCCCAGCAGGATCAACTCGGCCCCACCCAGCCCCAGCACGCGGTAGGTCTCGGGCCAGCGGCGGTCGTTGCAGATGCACAGGCCGACGGTGCCGCCGAAGGCCTGCCAGGTAGTGAAGCCCATGTCGCCGACGTCGAAGTAGCGTTTCTCGAGGTTCTGGAACGGGTGATCGGGTCGGGGTTCGCTGTAACCGGGCAGGTGGATCTTGCGGAAGCGGCCGATTTCGACTCCGTCGGGGCCGACCAGGATCGAGCTGTTGAAGTGTCGAGTCTGCCCGTCGACCTCGGCCAACTCGGCAAAACCCAGGTGGAATCCGACTCCGAGTCGTTTGGCTTCATCGAAGAGGGGTTGAGTGTCGGGTCCGGGCATTTCGGATTCGAACCACCCGTCCAACTCGGCAGGATCCTCGATCAACCAGTGCGGGAAGAAGGCGGTCAGGGCGCATTCGGTGAAGACCACCAGTTCGCAGCCTCGACGCTGCCCGTCGCGGAGCATCACGATCAGTCGCTCGAGTGCATCGGCACGGCTCTGGCTGCGGGGAATGGGTCCCGACTGGGCGGCGGCGATGGTCAGTTGTCGTGTCATGGGGTCAGTGTGTCGGTTCGGGGTTCGGATTTCGAGCTGCAGGCGAGGGTGGTGGCGAGGTAGACGGAGGTGGAGACGATCAGCCCGACGTAGACCTCGTGGACATCGGTCCATCCGGCCCGCTTGGCGAGCCACCAGGCGACGACGACCAGTCCACCGGAGGTCATTGTGGCGATGGCCGCAGTGGCGTTGGGTCGGTCCCAGTAGAGTCCCAGGACCATGGTGGAGAGGAAGCAGGCGGCGTAGAGCGACCCGGAGAAGGCGGTGATTTCGACGATATCGGCGAAGGGGTTGAGTGCCACGAGCATGGCGGCCAGCGAGACGGCCACGACCCAGGCCCTCGTGCGTCTGACGGCCCGCGGGTCGTCGTCCCCCAGCAATTGCAGGTCTCGCGTGATGGCACTGGCGGTAACCAGCAGCACCGAATCGAGCGACGACATGGCGGCGGCCAGCAGGACCAGCAGGAATATGCTGCTGGCGGTCGAACCCAGGATCTCGGCCTCTCCCAGCAGGTAGGGGGTCAGCTGGTCGGTATCGGCGGTGATCGTGGCGGCCACATCGGGAGGCACGATCGTACGGGCCAGGGCTCCGATCGGGAGCAGGCAGATGTAGGTCAGCGTGATCAGGATCGGGGCAATGATCCGCGCGGTCCTCAGTGCCCGCTCGTCCTTCAGCCCGTAGATCCTCGAGATCTGCCGCGGGTCCACCAGCAGTTTCAGGCCACCGGCCAGGCCGATGCCCAGGATGACCAACAGCGGCGTGGGACCGTCCCAGGAGACCAGCCGCGGGTCGATCTGTTCGAGCTGCTGGATCATCGGCCCCAGTCCACCACCGGCGTTGAGCACGGCGTAGAAGATCAGCACCGCGCCGACGGTCATCAGCAGTCCCTGGACGCTATCAGTCAGCACGACCGAACGAAATCCGCCCAGCAGCGTGTAGGTGGTGACCACCACGAAGACGGCCATGGCGGAGGTCGAGTAGCTCAGCGGGAGGAACTTCGAGAGCGCGATGGCCGAGCCCTTGTAGATGGCGACCAGGTACAGCCCCGAGGCGAGCAGGATCACGACGGCGGTGATCCGGCGGACGGCGACCGAGCGGTACCGGCTGCCCAGGAAGTCGGCCACCGTCAGCGACTGGTACTCGCGAGAGCGGCGGTAGAAGCGGGGTGCGACGACGAGCCAGCTGATCCAGCACAGCGGGCCGTAGATCCCGACCTTCAGCCACCAGGCCAGGCCCGCTTCCCAGCTCTCACCCGCCTGCCCGATGAAGCTGTTGGTGCTGACGAAGGTGGCGTAGAACGAGAAGGCGATGACGACGCCACCGAGGCTGCGTCCGGCGACGAGGTAGTCGGCCAGCGAGCGGGTCCGCCGCGAGCCCTCGCGGCCGTGGTACACCAACAGCAGCAGGTAGGCACCAATCAGCAGAAGTCGAAACCACGGCATCCCCCCAACGGACCCGGGCTGACGGGCCGTGTCAACCGAGCCTGGAGCCGGGGTGCGGTCCGGATCGCATCCGTAGGCGGCCGGCGAGACCCCGGTGAAGCAAGAAGACACAGCCGGCCCCGCCACCGGCCCACGCAGCCGGGGCGGGTACCGACCGTATCAGGAGGGTCTCGATCTGCGACCCGTCAGCAGAGGGCGGGTCGTCGGCACAGTCGGTTACTCTTGCGTGGAGAGTTGTACGAGTGGGTTCGCCGGACCCCTGGGTGATCGCTGCCGCAAACCCCTCAGCATGGAAGGATCGAGCGGACCATCGCGCCAGGAGTCGGCGAAACCCGCATCACCCGGGCCGATGATGCAAGAACCCGGAGGTTCTCTACCCCTTAAGTGCCCAGCGGCGGCGAAAACCCGACAGAGAAAAGCAAGAAAAGTGTGATTTCGTGAGATCTTTGCGTGAGCAGGTCCGTTATGAGGTGCAGGAGGGGAACTGCATGGAGCACCGAAGCCACCACGACGGGTCTGTGACCCAGTTGATCGGCGAGATGCGCGACGGGGACGTCGATGCCGTCTCGACACTCTGGGGCCGCTATTTCCCTCAACTGGCCAACCTGGCCCGCAAGACGCTGGGCGAGAATCCTCGGCGGGTGGCCGACGAGGAGGACGCGGCGATCTCGGCGTTTGCCACGTTCTGGAAACGGGCCAACCGGGGCGAATTCTCCGACCTGGCCGGTCGCGACAGTCTCTGGAAGCTGATGGCGGTGATCACGATCCGCAAGGCGATCAAGCAAACACGTCGCGAAACCGCCGCCAAGCGTGGCGGACCTCGTGGGGTTGTTACCGAAACCGACATCGCAGCCAGCCCCGGCCAACCCTTCCTCGATACGATCCGCCAGGTGGCTGGAGACGTGTCGTTTGAGGAGATGGATTCGCTGGGTTATGAGCTGATGGAATCGCTGCCCGATGCGGACCTGCGATCGATCGCGTTGCTGAAGCTGATGGGTTACACCAACCAGGAAGTGGCCGCGGACCTGGGCTGTTCGATCCGCCGCATCGAACGCAAGCTGGGGCTGATCCGCACGATCTGGAACGATTCATCCGCCTGAGGTGAGTGCTGCAGTTTCCTCCGTTTTTCGGAACCGAACCACGCCATGACCGACAGGGGACAACCCTCCAACGCCGCCGGGGACGTCACACGCGCGATGCGGCTGGACCAGGTCTGCGACTCGTTCGAGGAGCACCGTAAAGCGGGTGGCAGCGATGGCGTGGGCAGGTTCCTCGAGGACGTTGCGGTCGAGGATCGCGAGTCGCTGTTCGCATTGCTGCTGAAAGTCGAGTGCGAACTTGCCGCCCGCACGGGCCGGTTCCTTCCGATCGAAGAGCTGCGAGGCGAGTTCTCGGAGTGGTCGGGGGTCCTGGACCGGGTGGTCGAGGATCACGACCGCTTTGCTGCGGTTGAGGACCCCGCGAGCCTGACGCCGGTGCTGGCTCCGGGTCGAGTTTTCCAAGACCTCCGCGACAGCAAACTGGTGCCCTCGGAGGAGGTTGATGGTTGGGAGCGTGAATGGTTTTCCCGACGAGAGACCGCTGACTCAATGGCACTGACCCTTTGGCTGGTGTCACGAGGCGGATTGAGCGAGTACCAGGCCGAGGAGCTGGTGCGCGGCCGGGGTGCGAAGTTGGTGCTGGGCAACTACGAGGTGTTGCGTCCGCTGGGCAGTGGTGGGATGGGGCAGGTGTTCCTGGCCCGGCACCAGGTGATGCGGAGAACGGTTGCGGTCAAGATCCTGCACGCCCGTACGTTGTCGTCCGATTCGGGAGCCCGAAGGTTTCGTCAGGAGGTGATCACGATCGCCCGGCTGGTGCATCCCAGGATCGTCACGGCTCACGATGCCGATACGATCGATGGCGTGAGGTTCCTGGTGATGGAATACGTCGCGGGCACCGACCTGTCGACGAAGGTTCGTCGTGACGGACCACTGGAACTGGACCAGGCGATCGACTGCGTGCTGCAGGTTGCCGATGCTCTCGAGTACGCTCACTCGCACGCGGTCGTCCACCGCGACATCAAGCCGGCGAACCTGGTGTGGGGTGAGGATGGCCAGGTCAAGCTGCTCGACCTGGGCCTGGCCAATACGATGGGTGAGTCGCAGCTGGAAGACGGTGGGGATGGCACACTCGGGGAACCGGCGGGCGACTCGCGGCTGACCATGGTCAACGTCATGCTGGGGACGCCTCATTTCGTGGCCCCCGAACAGGCAGCCAATGCCCGACAGGCAGATCACCGCGTCGATGTCTACTCGCTGGGAGCCACCTTCTGCTACCTGCTGAGCGGTCGCACGATGTTCTCGGTCGATTCGGCCGCCGCGCAGGTGCGACTGCACCAGGGTCCGGACAGGCCGTCGCTGTCGGAACTCTGCGAGGGTGTCCCGAGTTCGGTGGTGGAGATCTTCGATCGGATGACCGCAGTTGATCCCGCAGATCGGTATCCGTCGATGGCCAAGCTCGCCAGGGCACTCGAGTCGTGCCGTCGCGGCCTGACAGCAAAGGAGCGTGGTCTGCATATCGTGAAACCGGCTCGCGACGTGGACCGAGCCACTTACGACTCGACCCAGTTCACCCGCTCGTTCGAAACCCACAGCGGACGCCAACTCGACGATTCGCTGACCGATTCGGAACCGGAGCCAAGTACCGAGCCGCCGCCGGATCGCCGCAGGCTGGTCCGGGTCGCGGTCGCGGTGGCGGTGATGGCCCTGCTGGGAGCCGGGCTGGTGGTCGCACAGTTCCTGGGCGGGATCGAGTTGTTCGAATTGTTCGATTAGCTCGGTCCATTCAGGTCGCTCGGCCCGATGGACACGGCATGGTTGGCTGGCACCCGAGTTGCGTGCCACAATGGCCGCCGACACTGGGGGGTACAATCGCATTCACTCGAGATGGACTGATGACGAAGCTGCGCCGCTGCGTTCCCCTCGCAGGCCTCGCCGCTGCCTGCCTTGCGGTCCTCCTGCCGGCCCCTGATCGGGCCGCTGCTGCGGAGGCGGAGTATCGCCTGAGGGACCCGGCACTCGAGGTCGTGGCGATCGACAGTTCGCCTCGCGAGTCCTTCCTGTCGATGCGGGCCGATGCCAGCGGTCGGCTGTTTGTCGGTGGCCGCGAGGCGGTGTTCGTCTACGAACCGGATGCCGACTCGGGAGCCGGCGGATTGGGGAAGCGGCGTGAGATCTTCCGTTTCCCGGCCGATTCGTGGGTCTATGACATCGAGATCCGCGGCAACGATCTGTACGCGATGACCAACCGGGCCTTGTACCTGTTGCCCGGAGCCGTCACGAAGCGGACCGGGGTCCAGGCGAAGCGACTGATCTGGGGCCACCCCGACTATCACCCTCACCAGTGCTTCCACGGCCTGGCCTGGGGTCCCGACGGATACCTCTACCTGTCGCTGGGCGACATGCTGGTTTTCTACGGCGACTTCCGCCGTCCCGATCACTGGGGCCACTGGACATTCTTCTGCCAGCCCGAGGGGACCAAGGTTCCCTACACCGGTGTGGGCGGGGTCCTCAGATGCCTGCCCGACGGCAGCGATCTGCAGGTGGTGGCCCGCGGCACCCGCAACAGTTGCGGGCTGGTCTTCGACAGCCGCTGGAACCTGTTCACTCACGACAACGACCACGAGGGCCTGCCGCTGGATTACGTGCCCGGCCGGCTGCTGCACGTGACTCCCGGATCCGATTTCGGCTGGCCGCGTGGGTGGATGCCTCGCAAGACACCCGACCGGGCCGATCTGCTCAAGACGATGGTCGCCGACATGGGTCGTGGGGTCCCGGTCGGGCAGACGTACTACGACGAGCCGGGGTTGCCCGCGATGTACCGGGGCAACCTGCTGCTGGCCCGCTGGGGCCGTCGGGCGGTGACGCGTTACGAGGTGCGGCGCCAGGGAGCGACGTTCCAGGCAACCGAGCACGTGGTGCTCGAGGGACTCGACACGGCCCGACCGGTCGGGGTCGCGGTGGGCCGGGGTGGCAACATCTTTGTCACGCTGGCCTACATGGCTCATAACGAGGGGTCACCCGTCTACCGCAGCGACCTGCTGATGATCCGCTCCAGGGACCGCGGCCGGGGCGACACGTTTCGGGGTCTTGACCTGATGCGAGCCACACCGGGTCGGCTCTTCGCGGAACTCGACAGTGGAGCTTCGTGGCCGGCACGTCGGGCCTACGTCGAGCTGTTGCGTCGAGGCCGCAAGGCGGTCCGGGGCGTCGTGCGTCGACTGATGGCCTCGAAGGCGGATCGCCCCGAGTATCCTCACCTGGTCTGGCTGACGGCTCATTCGGCCAAGCACGGTTGGGTCGATGCCGCTGGGGCGGTCAAGTACCTGGTGAAGCTGGTCGGCGACCGGCGGTCTCGGGCACGTCCGGTCGCCGTACGTGCCCTGGCCGAGTACTTTGCCGACGAGCCGGGGTTGGCCGAGACCTGGGACGGGTTGCTCGAGGATCGCGATCCGCGGGTGCAGCACTTTGCCGTCATCGCCCAGGCCCGCCGACGGTTTCCCAGTCTCGAGCGGATCGTGGCCGGGCCCGCACGGTCCTCAGACACCTACATCCGCCAGGCCGCATTTCAGTTGCTGGCAGACAAGGCCTCGTTGAAGCAACTGGTTGTGTGGGCCGGATCCGACGACGCGAAGCTGCGTCTGGCAGCGGTGCTGGCCATCGGAACCCGGCTGACGATCCCTCCGGCGGTGGGCAGGTTGCGGCCCGGAGCACCGCTGGGCGGCTGGCCCAGCGACAAGGTCTACAAGGTCACCTATGTCGGCGAGACGGTCGACCTGAGGACATTGGGGCGGGTGGGGGTCTTCTCGACGGCCGATCACTGGGCCGCCGGAACGCGGACCTCCGAAGAGGAGGCGATGTTTGCATTGCTGGTCGCGAGGCTGAAGGATCGGTCCGAGGCGGTCCGACTGCAGGCGGCTCATTTCCTGTCGCTGACCCGGGACTCTCGCTCGGAGCCTCTGGTCGAGGTGGTCCGAGTGCAGAGCCAGCAGCAGCGATTGAAGCGGGCTCCGATTCGCGGGATCTCGCAGCTGTGGGTTGCCGGTCCGTTTGACGATCGCGAGGCGGGATTCGAGACGGTGCATCTCCCCGAGACTCGCGCGGTGGATCTCTCGGCGGCCTACAAGACGGCCGGTGGGACGATCAAGTGGTCGAAGCTGAAGTCGAGCCGTATGTTCGATTTTCACAAGCGGTACGGCGACACCGACGGAGCCTCGTGCTACGCCTACCTGCGGCTGATCAGCCCGCGTCGGCAGCAGGTGCTGATCACACCCGGCTCGGACGATGGCCTGAAGGTCTGGGTCAACGGCAAGCTGGTGCACGAACACGACACCGTCCGGGGCGGCCTGCCGCTGCAGGACGTGGTCTTCGCCGAGCTGCAGCCGGGTAGTAACGAGGTGCTGTTTCGGGTGCGGAATGTCCTCGGCGAGCATTGCCTGTACCTGCACTACCGCTCGCTGGGGGGATCGGTGCAGTCGACGTTGCCCGAGCCGTTGGATGCCGGGGGACTGGCGGCGCGGCTGAAGGAGGCGGTCCGGGGTGGCAAGCAGAAGGTCGGAGCGAAGTTCCTGGCTGTCGACTGGGCGGCCGAAGTGGCCCGGGGAGACAAGGCTCGAGGCGCGAAGCTGTTTGCCGCATCGGGGATCGGATGTGCCAAGTGTCATGCGGCCCGCGGCCTGGCCGCGGTGCCGGGGGCGCCCAGCCTGGTGGGGGCCGGTCGGAGATTCACGGTGCCGTACCTGGTCGAGAGTGTCCTGCTGCCTGGTCGCAAGATCTCGCCGGTCTTTCGCTCGTCGGTCATCGTCACCAAGAGCGGCAAGACCGTGACCGGACTGGTCGTCGGTGAAACCGGACAGGCTCTGACCGTGCTGACCTCCGAAGCGAAGCGGATCGAGATTCCTCGTGAGGAGATCGAGGCGAGGAAGACACAAGACGTCTCGTCGATGCCGCCGGGGCTGGTCAAGACTCCCGCAGAACTCCGCGACCTGATCGCCTACCTGCTGTCGCAGTGACGCGACGGATCAGCTCAGCTCGATCGGCCGCCTGGCATCACCGAATCGGTTGATGTCGACGCCCAGCCGCTGTAGCAGGGCCAGGTGCAGACGCGACATCGACACGGCACTGCGGGGTTTCAGCAACATTCCGCCCCGGATCGTCCCACCGCCTCCGCCGGCCAGCAGCAACGGGAGGTTGGATTCGGCATGGGCATGTCCGTCGGCGAGGCTCGAGCCGTAGACGATCATCGAGTTATCAAGCAGCGTGTGTTCGCCCTCGGAGATCGACTTCAGCCGGCCCAGGAACCAGGCGACCTGTTGGAGGTGCCAACCGGTGACGAGGTTGTACATCTGTTTCTTCTGGGCCGCCGACTTCCACGAAGTGATGCCATCGTCGTGCTCGGTCTTGCCGTCGTAGTCTTTCCAGTGCGAGAGTGCGTGCCAGGTCCCCTGGACTCCGTCGACGAAGCTGCAGTAGCGGTTGCTCTGGCCGTGGTCGAGCATGAAGGTCGCGACGCGGGTCGCGTCGGCCCAGAAGGCCAGCACGATCATCTCGAGCATCACCCTGAGGTATTCGCGGTGCGAGGTGGGGATCGCCGGTCCGGGTCGCCGGGGCGGGTGCGGCAGGCCCGTGGCGCGGTTGGCCTGCCGGTCGGCGAACTCGAGCCGCCGTTCGATGCTGCGGATCGACTCGAGGTATTCGTCGAGCTTGCGGCTGTCGGCGAAGCTGCCGCGTCGCTTCAGGGCCCTGGCGTCGTCAGCGACGAGGTCGAGAATCGAGCGTTCAGGATCGGCGGCGGTCCCCCGGCGAAACATCCGATCAAAGATTACTCGCGGCTCGATGTCCCTGGGAGCGGGGGTATTGTGCGAGGACCAGGAGAGCGTGTTGCGGACCAGGCTGTTGCTGAAGAAGCCCTCGCCGCGAAGTGATAGTTCCAGCGACGGCAACAGCGTCTTGTGTCCGATGCTGCGGGCTGCGAGCTGGTCGGCCGAGGTGCCTCCGGCATCGATCCGGCGTTCGCTGTAGTCTCCGGCGGTCAGCCAGGTCGCGGTGCCGGCCCCGTGGCCGTTGCCCTCGGGTGTCCACATGTTGCGGATGACCGTCAGCTGGTCCTGGTAGGGTTGCAGGGGTGCCATCAAGCGATTGAGACGCGTGACCTGGCCGTTGCGATCGACCGCTTGCGGGTCCCAGGCCCCGTCGGCCACGCCATTGGGAAAATAGAGGTAGGCCAGTCGACGGGGTGAGGCCGATTCGGCATCGGTGGGTGCGGCTGCTTCGGTCGAGGGACTCATCACGTCCAGCAGCGGCAGCGCCACCGCCGCGCCGGTTCCCTGCAACATGCTGCGGCGTGAGATGGCATAACGGTGGGTCATGGCCTGGCCTCTGAAGTCGATCAGAGGATTGTATCGGTCGTTTCCATCAGCGAACAACGGCCGATCGGGTCATGCCGGAACATGCCGGAACATGCCGGAACATGCCAGAACATGCCAGAACATGCCAGAACATGCCGTATGTTGTTGAACCGGGCACTCCCGTCGACCGGGGTCAGTTGGTGTCGTAGGATGGTGCGAGTATCTGGTTGATGAGGTCTCGAGTTTGTCGCCGTTGGCAACACAATCGTTTCGGCTGTTGGCCTGGTCTCTGCTGCTGGTCGGGGTGGTTCCTCATACCGGAGCGGCCGAGACCCCGTTTCCCGATCAGATCGACCGGATCCTCGATGCGGCTCACCAGGCCAAGGGCCTGCAGCCGGCGGAGGAGGCCGATGACGAGGAGTTCGTGAGACGGGTGTACCTGGATCTGGCCGGCGTGGTGCCGACGCCCGGTCAGGCTCGCGAGTTTTTCGAGGATGCGGCCGAGGGAAAGCGCGAGAGGCTGATCGATCGGCTGCTGGCGGCTCCGACATTTTCGCTGCAGATGGCCCGGGTGTTCGACGCGATGCTGGTCGAACGACGGGTGGCCACGATCCCGTCCTACGACTTCAAGCCGGCCCAGTGGCAGGACTGGCTGGCCACGGCGTTTCGCAAGAACATGTCGTGGGATCGCCTGGCGGCGGCGATGCTGCAAAGTGACGGAACGAGCGACATGGGGGCTGCTGCCGCGAGATTCTATCTGGTTCGCGACGTCGAACCTCACCTGGTTGCACGCGACATCGGCCGGCTGTTCCTGGGAAAGGACCTGCAATGTGCCCAGTGTCACGATGATCCCAGGATCAAGACCTATCTCCAGGCCGACTACTACGGCCTGTACGCGTTCGTCAGCCGGCTGAAGCATTTCCGGGACGACAAGCAGAAGCTGAACTTCGTCACCGAAACGGCCGCCGGCGACGTGTCGTTCACCTCCGCCTT
>Ga0310120_10002009_pt1 | contig 15072 bp, 7 predicted proteins | sample CB27_AW_983_MG_FD_203506 | JGI IMG/M metagenome (GOLD analysis project Ga0310120, IMG submission 203506) | Marine microbial communities from Western Arctic Ocean, Canada - CB27_AW_983 | ecosystem: Environmental > Aquatic > Marine > Oceanic | place: Canada: Western Arctic Ocean | collected...
GGCCTACGGTTCGGATGCGACCTCGCCATTGGCCTATTTGGCCGCGGTGACGAAACGAATTCGACTCGGTACCTCGATCATGCAGCTCGCCGGCCGGACACCGGCGATGGCCGCCATGCAAGCGGCAACCATCGATGCACTCGCCGGTGGCGATCGATTCATCGCCGGACTGGGCGTGAGTGGCCCGCAGATCGTCGAGGGTTGGTATGGCCAACCCTGGGGCAAACCCTATTGGCGAATTCGCGATTACGTTTCGATCATGCGCAAAGTCTTCGAACGCGAAGAGGGCCTGACCCACGATGGCAAAGAGATCTCGCTTCCCTATACCGGCGAAGGCGCGATGGGAATCGGCAAGCCACTCAAGTCGATCCTGCACATGAATCCGAAGATTCCGATCTGGCTCGGCACGGGGAGCGAATCGAACGTCAAACTCACGGCCGAGATCGCGGATGGCTGGTTTCCGCTCGCCTTCGTGCCCGGCATGATGGATCTGTACAAGCCCTGGATCGAAGAGGGTTTTCGCAGAGCCGGAGGCGGCAAGTCCCTGGACGACTTCGAAATCCAACCCGGCGTGAGCGTCATCGTGACGGACGCGGTCGAGAAAGCGATCGATCGGATCAAACCGGGCGTCGCCCTCTACGTCGGCGGCATGGGACATCAGGACAAGAATTTTCACAACGACATGATGGTGCGGAGGGGCTATCCCGAAGCGGCGGCGAAGATCCAGGAACTCTATCTCGCCGGCCGCAAGCGAGAGGCCATCGCGGCCGTTCCCAACGACTTCTGCGACGAAGGCGCACTCATCGGCCCGCCCGAGCGTATTCGCCAGCGCTACAAGGAGTGGGAGAACTCCGGCGCGACCGGGCTAACGCTCTCGTGTCGACATGTGGAAGGCCTCGAGTTGGTGGCGGAACTCGCCGGCAGTCAGGATCGAAGCTGAAGGAAATTCGTTTCGCTAGAGTCGACGGCGCGCTCTAGCTGACTTGGGTTGACTGGTTCACGTCGAGCGACTCCGCTTGGCCCATCGGTGGACAGGTTCCGGACCATGCCTAGCCCCAGCCGACAAGAACCTCAAAGCAGATCGCTATAACTGAATTCCTCGCCTTGCTCATAAGCCAGCGCGTTGCCCGCCACGATATTCGCCGCCCCTTTCAGGCATTCCATCAAAGAGGGATGGGGCAGGATCGAATCGATCAAATAGGTGTAGGGCAGTTGGCGATCGATCATGATCGAGGCGGTAGACACGAGAGCATCCGCCTCTCGTCCCACCACGCGGACGCCCAGGATTCGGTCGTCGCCTTCGGGCGCGACGATCAGCTTGACGAAACCGAGCGGAGGCTGCATGGCATGGGCCCGATGGTTGCGTCCGTAGGGATATTTTCCGACACGGATCGCACCATGACGTTCGCGAGCCGTGTCCTCGTTGAGTCCTGCACCGGCAATCATCGGGATCGTGAAGATGATATAGGGAACGTGGTCCATGTTCTGTGAGGACGGACGGCCGAGAATCTTGTACGCGGCGCGACGACCCTCGGCTTGCGCGACGTGCACGAGGGCGAGATCGACCGGCGTATTGCGATGACCCACATCTCCCACAGCGAAGATGTGTGAAACGTTCGTGACCATGTCGAGATCGGTCGGGATATAACCGCGTTCGTCGATCTCGACTCCGGCCGCTTCCAAACCCAGGTTCTCGGAGCAGGGGGTGCGGCCGACCGACAGCAGGATGGCGTCCGTCTTCACTTCCTGACCATTCGAAAGGTGGGTTCGGATGCCGTCCGGCTCGCGAACCATCTTGTCGAAGCGCGCTTCGTGGATCACTTCGATGCCCACTCGCTTGAAGGCACGCGTAAGAAATTCACTCAGATCCTCGTCCTCGCTTGGAAGGATTCGGCTCTGCGAGTCGATCAAGGTGACCTCGGTATCCAGTTCGCGAAAAATGCTCGCGAACTCGCAACCGATCACGCCGGCACCCAGAATCAGCAAGGAGGGCAACTCCTCGAGGCCACTAATGTCGTCACTGGTGAGCACGGTTCGACCGTCGGGGACCAACCCGGGGAGCAGACGGGGCTTCGAACCGGTCGCGATCACGATGTGGTCCGCCCGATAGCGCTCCTCTTCGGCCTCGAGAGTGTGGTCATCGACGAATTTCGCTCGCGCGGCAACCATCTCGACGCCTAATACATCGAGCCGATGGGCGAGCGTGGCGGTCAATCCTTCCGCGCACGCCTCGATTCCGCGGGCGATTGCCTTGTACGGTAGGCGCTCGACGCGGCCGAACACGTCGGATCTAAGCGACGAGTACGCCAACTGTCGGCTGATCTCGAATCCCGACTTCGACTTGAAGGCTCCGTCGATCCCGTAGCCCATCAGAGGCCCATCGTTCAGGACGGCGACACGCTGGCCCTGCATCGCGAGGGTCTGGGCCGCGGTGAGTCCGCCGGGACCACCCCCCACAATCAAGGTGTCGTAATTGCGAATCGTCTTACCCCCTGCGCGGCTGCGCAGAATCGCGAAACGATAGCTCCGCGACCGGGTGGGAGTCGAGGTCGAAAGGAAGAGCTGTCGGAGACGACGCTGCGTTCGTCATGGAGATGGACCTGGCTCGAGTTGCGAGCCACACCGTTCGCCACGACTTCGGTCGTCACAACACTCTTGAACCTGCGAGTATCGAGCGAGCGACATCGATGATCTTGGTATTCCGCCGCATCGCAAACGCTCGCAACGCACTGTACGCAGCCTCCTCGTCGAGACACTGCTCTTTCATCAGCCGACCCTTCGCACGCTCGATCACCTTGCGATCAGCCAACGTGCTGCGAGCCGAGGCAAGATCGTCACGCAAGGCGCGCTCGCTCGCGAATCGCGCCCGGGCAACTTCGAGCGCATCGCGCAACCGTTCCCTCTGGCTACCCCGCACGATGTAGCTCGAAATTCCAGCCTCGACTGCGGCATGGATCGTCCCGATATCCGTCTCCTCGACGAAAACCGCAACCGGCAGGTTGTTTCGCTGGCCCATCTGGCCGACTTGCTGAATCAGCGCAGCGTCCCGTTCCACGAGGTCCAGAACCAGGATGTCGCAATCGTGTCGATCCAGACTCTTCTCGAATTCACGCGCATCGAGCGCGCGCGCCACGACGTGGCACTCGACCGCCTCGAGTCGCTCGGCGAGCGAATCGGGACGGTCCGTCGCTTGTTCCAGCAGCAAGATCCTCATTGTGTTCAACCATTTCGTCTCGGGCCGAGAACAGATTACGCAATTTCCATGCCGGGCCGAGATTTTCGGTCAGACTCGACAGGAGCCTGCACGTGCCCAGTACATGGGCCGTCCGCCTCTCCGACCGCCGCTCTTATCGACATCGGCTGCTGATTCTCGTGGCGCTGGCGCGGCGCGGAGTCATTGGAGCCACCACCAGAGAGTCGCGATTTCGATCGCAAATAGAATTCCGGCCGCCGCCTTCCAGAACCGAACTGGATCGCGCTCGATCAGTGGACGATGCCCATTGGCCAGAAAGCGGGCATTGGGATGTCGCAGGTCGTAGATGAATTCCGAAAGGGTTTCGTAGCGACGCGTCACCGAAACGGAGACCGCCTTGCGAAGCGCGCCGTCGACCCAGATCGGAATCATCGGATTATGGTGATAGCTCGGCACGTACTCGAGGTTTCTGAAATCGAGGGGCCCTCGGCAAGCCTCGATGGCTTCGCCGTAGGGAAGATGTCCGGTAAGCAACTCATAAGCGACGGTACCCAGCGAGAAGAGTTCCGAGCGCGTTCCCGCTGTCTCTCCCCAGCGCGACTCGGGGGCCGAGTACGATGCGGTTCCCAGCGCGGCGTCACGGGTAATCGAAGCGGCGATTTCTTGAATTCCGGCCACCCAGCATGAACCAAAGTCGATGATCTGAACTCGCCCGTCCCCGTCGACGATGACGTTGTCCGGTTTCAAGTCCTGATGAATCATTTCACGTCGTTCGAACGCCCGCAGCCCCGTTGCAATCTGCCCAACGAGGTTCACGACATCTCGGATGTCGGCATCCGGATGCTCTTCTCTCCAACGTGAGAGTGTGATCCCATCAATGTATTCGGTCAGGTAATAGAGGAACGAGGGCCGCCGCGGGTTATCGATCACGCGAACAACGGCGTGACTCTGGACCCGCCGACCGATCCATGGCTCCATGACGAATCGTTCGATATAGGCCGGATCGTCCTCGAAGTTCACGGACGGCGTTTTCATGACATATTTGTGCCCGCTCTCTTCGTCGACCACGACGTAGATCTGGCTTCGTGGACTGGCATGAATTTCTCGTTCGATTCGGAATCCATCGAGCCGCATTCCGGGCTCGAGCAGCGGTGGAAAGGGCAGCTCGGTCAACTGGCGGACGACTTCATCGCGATTCGCAGATTCGACCGCATCGATGCGAATCAGCTGGCAAGTCAGGTTGTCATCACTTCCAGCCTGTTTGGCGTCCGCAATGATCCGCAGACAGACCTTTTCGAACGGATCGTCCGACGCGAGTCCTTCGTGCAGCGCATCACGAATCCTTTCGAGTGAGAGCCAATCATGGACTCCGTCGGTCGACAAAAAGAAGGAATCACCGACGCGCACTTCGACTTCCTGATAGTCGACCTCCAGGTCTGGATCCATTCCCATCGCGCGTGTGAGGAATCGATCGCGATCGTTGATCTGGGTTGCGTGGTCGCGGGTCAGCTGCTCCAGTTCGCCATTTCGAAGGCGGTGGATCCGCGAGTCGCCGACGTGGAAGAGATACGCGGTTCTCGACTTGATCACCAAAGCCGAAAACGTGCTCAAATAGCCTCGGTGAGCGTCATGCGTTCCGTGAGACTTCGCGTAGAGCCAGCGATTCATCGCCGTCAGAACGACCTTCGCCGCGTGCTTCACCGTCCACGAATCGGGCGTCGCATAGTAGTCGGAAAGAAAGCTCTGCACGCAGACCTCGGCCGCTTCCCGGCCTGCCGCGGCACTGCTCACGCCGTCCGCGATGACCGCCGCGACGCCCTTCATCGTTCGCGAGGAACCCCGAGCGAGACGTAGGCCCATACAGTCCTCGTTCGCGGCTCGCAAGCCGGCATCCGAAGCTTGAGCCGCCGTGAGATCGAGTCGTCCATCCAGATGCATCGGCCCGGACTCCACATCAGAAGAACGTGAATTCGCCCGGGTCGGTTCTTTCGTTTCGACCTGCACGACGCGAATCGGCACGACGGATCGTCCGGCACTCGCCTTCGAGTCAAGCGATTTCGATGAGTTCGACGGAACCATCTTCGCGTACCTCCGATAGATGACCACGGGGCTCGTCCAGGTAGAAGAGCGTCCCGAATACAAGTGCGGCACTCGAACCAATGACGAGGAAGAACGTGGTGTAATCGACGAACGTCAATAAGGTCAGAAAGAGCACGGCGCCAACATTTCCGTAGGCACCCGTCATTCCCGCGATCTGACCGGTCATGCGACGTTGCACCAACGGTACGACCGCGAAGACCGCACCCGATCCAGCTTGAACGAAGCAAGAGCAGGTCATGATGGCGAAGACCACCATCGGGATCGGCCAGCTCTGATCGATCTGTCCCAGACAGAAATACCCAGCACACACGCCGAGGAAGAGGAATTGGAGCGTTGTCCTCCGGCCGAAGCGATCCGACAGCCAGCCTCCGCTGGGTCGCGAAACGAGATTCATGAATGCGAACGCAGAACCGAACATGCCGGCCATCACCGGATCGAGTCCCTCGAATACGTCGAGAAAAAAGAGTGGAAGCATCGAGACGACCGCAAGTTCAGAGCCGAAGGTCACGGCGTAAGCGACGCTCAATATCGATACCTGTTTGAATTTGTACCGGTAGATTGCAGGAACGCCTTCCCGCAGCATTTCTAGATTCACTCGACGGATTTGAACGACCTGGAAAACGAATAGTCCACCAAGCCCGAGGCAGATTGCGATCTCGACTGGCAGCGACAGCAACGCGATCCCTTCGGACGACAGCTTCCACGCCAGGGCACCCAGTGAGAGAAAGAGCGGAACGTTCATTCCGATGTAGAAGTAGTAGTCGCGTCGGGAAGTCACTTCGAGCCCACCGCTCCTCCTCGGCTTGAAATAGGTCGATCCCTTGGGCGTGTTCCGAACGTTTCGATAGAAAATCGGTGCGTAGACCAGCGCGATCACGCCGGTGAGCCCGATCGCATAGCGCCAACCGTCAGGCCCACCGAGAAATGCCGCAATCGTCGGAAGGGACAATGCCGCGGCCGCCGATCCGAAATTTCCCCACCCGCCGTAGATGCCTTCCGCAAGACCGATATCGCGCGAGGGGAACCATTCGCTGACGAGCCGAATTCCGATGACGAATCCCGCACCCACGAAGCCCAGCGCGAAACGGGCGAAGGCAAGCTGCGGAAATGTCTGGGCGGACGCGACGGCGAAACACAAGATCGAGCTCGCCACCAGGAGGCTGGTATAGATCGCGCGGGGGCCGAACCGATCGATCAGGATGCCGATGAGGATCCGAGCGGGAATCGTGAGCGCGACATTCAGGATCAACAATGCCTTCAGCTGTTGATCCGAAAGTCCAAGCGACTCTCGGATGTACGCGAGAAGAGGCGCATGGTTGAACCAGATCACGAACGTGAGAAAGAATGCGAACCACGCGAAATGCAGTGTGCGGATCTTTCCATCACGAGGATTCAGCAGGTTGAAATTACTTGTCGACATCGGCCGCGGTGCTGTCATCGACGGTGAGGGATCCGGGGGCGTGCGTGGCCGACAGAGCTTCGATCCGAACGGCACAGGACTTGTAGGAGGGCTGACGTGAATAGGGATCGAAGGCTGGATAGGTGAGGCGATTGGTCGCCGCGTCGTGCATCGCGACGAACACCTCCCCCTCCCGAATCGTCTCCCGAAGAAGGACTGCCGCCTCGAGCGATCCTCGACGCGATCGAATCCGAACGACGTCTTCGGATCGCACGCCGATTTTCTCGCCGTCCTTGGGATGAATTTCGACCGTGCATTCGTTTCGGTAGAGCTTTCGCAATACCGGCGACTTCGCGGTTCGTGTCTGGGTGTGCCATTGACTCGACGAGCCCCGGCCCGTCAGCAAGACGAAAGGAAACTCGTCGTCGGTTGCCTCCGGAAGAGCGGCCGGCGCCTCGAAGAAGAATTTCGCGCGACCGCTGTCACGAAAGAAGCGCCCGTCCTCGAATAGCCGTCGCTCGGAGACCACGTTGGACTCGTCCGACGCAAACGGCCACTGAATACCGTCCTCGTCTTCGAGCATTCGGTAGCCGCGGATTCCCGTGATGTCGCACGGCTGATCGCGAGAGAGCGCCTGCATGACCTCGAACACATCCTCTGGCGTCTTCCAGCGTTCGAAGATTTCGCCACAGCCCCACGCGGCCGCAACGAGTCGAAAGATGTGAAAGTCCGCGAGGGCGAGGCCAGGCGCCTGGCGAACCTTCTTGACGAGACCGATTCGACGCTCGGAGTTGATGAACGTGCCGTCCTTCTCGCCCCAACCCGCCGCGGGCAACACGATGTCGGCGAGCTGTGCCGTCTCCGTCGTGGCATAGAGATCCTGGACCACGAGCACGTCGAGCATCCGGAGTGTTTCACGCGCCTCGCTTTGATGGATCCAAGAATGGGCTCCATTGGTGCCGATCACCCAGAGCGCCCTGATCTGCCCTGCACGAATTGCAGCCAGAATCTCGTCGTAAGCGAGGCTGTTCTGGCGCGGAATCATCGCTTCGTCGATCGCAAGGATCTCGGCGACCTTCGAGCGATCCTCGGCATTCTCGAAATCATGTCCGCCGAGCAAATTCGTCGTATTGCTGAAGAGCCGAGAACCCATCGCGTTGCATTGGCCGGTGATCGAGTTCGCGCCGGTTCCCGGCCTCCCTATATTTCCGGTCATCATCGCCAGATTGATGATCGCTTGCGCGGTACGAACGGCTTCATGGCCCTGGTTCACACCCATCGTCCACCAGAAAGAAACGCGTTCTCCCCTGACGATCGTCTTCGCCAGCCGCTGGATGTGCGACGGGTCGATGCCAACATCGGAGGAGACGGTGTCGGGCGTGTAGGGCTCGAAGAATCGTCGAAACGCGTCGAAGTCCTCGGTGTGGTCTCGAATGTACTTCCGATCCACTCCGCCGCGTCGATGAATCTCGTTCGCGATCGCGTACAGAAAGAGCAGATCGGATTTCGACCGAATCGCGTAGTGCTGGGTGGCCGCCATGGCGGTCTCGGTCTTACGAGGATCGATCACGATGACTTCGACCGGGTGCGGGTTTCGGGTGATCCGCTCCCAGAGGATCGGGTGGGTGATGCACAGGTTCGAACCAATCAGAACGATGACATCCGACTCCTCGAAGTCCGCATAACAATAGGGGGGGGCGTCAAAACCGAAGGACTCCTTGTAGGCGATTGCGGAGGTCGCCATGCATTGGCGCGTATTGCCATCACCGTGGATCATGCCCATTCCGAATTTTGCGAGAACGCCCAGATAGACCATCTCCTCACTCGGAATCTGACCAGTGCTTAGGAAGGCCATCGCCTCGGGTCCTTGTCGATCGGCCACCACACGGAAGCGAGTCGTCATTTCCGAGATCGCACGTTCCCATCCCACGGGCTCGAGGTCGCCAGCACGATTCCGGATCAAAGGCGCGATCGCTCGATCTTCCGCATCGAGAGGCGCCAGCGCTTCCCAACCTTTGGGACAGGCCATGCCACGATTGACCGGATAGCCCGGATCGGGAGAGAGATTGATTGCCCGACCCTCTTTCATGTGAGCGCTGAGAGCGCATCCAGTCGAGCAATAGCCACATACGATTCGAGTCGTTGCGTCGGGTTCGAGCCGGCTCGGTACCTGGCCGAGGCCGAACCGAGCCGGCGAACGCAAGAGGTCACGTGTCAGCGGCCCCTCTTGTTGTCTGAGCAGATCGTTCGCAATCCGCGCAGCCCTCTCGAAGGAGAGGCGTTTCTCCGATCTCATCAATTTCCTCTCAATGGCTCGGCATGCCGGGACTGGCCTCGGCGGTGAAATAGAGATGCCGTTCGACGATTTCGCCGATCGTGCACAACAACAAAGATCCGCCCATCATCAAGAGAAGGAGGCCTGGGAAGCCCGGCCAGCCGAAGGCGAGCAAAGAGATCGACAGGGCGGCGCCCACCGCGCCGCAGGCGGCGAAGACCAGCCGAACACGCGCGCGCGGGCGCAGCGGCCCGCGCAAGAGTTGTCTTCCCCGCTCGAGGGCCCGCGATCGGTTCGCGTCCACGTCGGTGTCTTCGACATGCGCTTCTTCCAGTCTCCACTTGACGCCGAGAGCCACGAGACCCAGGACGAGCAAGGGAATCGCCGGGCCGACGCCCGCTCGTCCAGTGAGAACCGCGCTCGCAACGATCGCCAACGCCGCGCCGAGTGCGCCGAGTGCCAGCAAGGTTCCGAGGAAGAGTGGAACCGTTCTCGAGGATGCCCAAGCGTGCCGACGCGTATCGATGTAGATCATCATCGAACATCCGATTCCGACTACACCGACGAACAGGGCTGCCCATTGAACCCAAATCAGCCAATCGCTCGTAGTCGACGACCGGAAGCTCGGCTCGAACGTGGCCGCGAGCGCGGCCATGATGAGGGTTGGGACATAGAGTCCGACCGCGATGATTTCACGACTCATCCACGAAGTTCGCCAGCCGAGAAAGGCACGAAAGGCGTAGATCGGGCGACCGAGATGGAGCGTTGCCGCAATCAGACCAAGGATCCCGGTCGAGGCTGCCAGCGCGAGACCAAGGTCCATCGCCGACTCGTCCATCATCCCGAGTTGCGTTGCGACACGACCGAATCCCAAGGTCCCGACCGAGAGCTGAAGCAGCACCAGCATGACGGCCAGCGGATCATGCGATTGACCCATTACCAGGCGATCCAGGCCGACAGGCTCGAGCCCGGTCGCCCGCCGCTTCGAGAGGTATCGCGTCGTCGGCCGCGTATAAGAAGAGTCGGGCAGCGCGCCCTTCAGGCCCGCGACGAGATCGATAGCTCCCCCACCTTTCGCGGTGTCCACGATCTGTATCGAAATTGCACCGTTCGGACAGCCTTGAACGCAGGCCGGCGATTCTCCGACAGCGAGCCGGTCCGCACACATGTCGCATTTTCGGACGATGCCCAGCTTCGCGTTGTATTTCGGCACGTCGTAGGGACATTTCATGACGCAGTACTGACAGCCAATGCACTGATCGTCGAGATGACGAACGATTCCTGTGACGGGATCCTTCTCGTAGGCCAGCACAGGACAACCTTTGAGACACGCCGGATCCTCGCAGTGATGACACGCCGTTGTCACTGTCTGTTGAAAACCCTCTTCTCCATCGACCCCGACGACGAGCCCGACGTCTCGCCAGGTCTCTTCCTCGGCAAGACCGTTCATCGAGTGACAAGCGGTGACACAGGCCTTGCATCCGGTACACGAATCGAGGTCGACCTGAAATGCGAGTTGCTGCCCCGGCTGCAATCCCGCCACTTCGATTCCGATCGGATCGACGTAGGCACCGGACTCCGACGACAGCTCTCCATTCTGATGACGCCGGGCGAAGGTCTCGACCGCCGGCAGAGACTGCTGCTCGGAAAGCAGAAGGTCGATCAAACTCGACCATCCCGTCGAATCAAGATCCGATGCCGCGCTCATGCATGACCTGCACAAGCGCCCGGCGCCTCGAAGTCTCGCTTCGGAGGAAGTTTCACCCAGACATCGTTGCCATGAATCTCGACTGGAAAGGTCTGTACCTGATAGTTCGGATCGCTCAGCCCCTTTCCCGAAACGAGCGAAAAGGTCTTCTTGTGCAACGGGCACGCGACTTTGGGTTCGCCGCCATGATCTCCAAGGAGTCCGCGGGCGAGAACACTGTCCTTGCGATGCGGACAGATGGCTTCGGTCGCGAACCATTCTCCCCGGCGCGTGAAATTGAAGATTGCGATCTGGCCCTGTCCGTACTGGATCGTTGACCCGCCATCGCTTGGGAAGTCGTCGACGCAAGCCAGCTTTCGCCACTCCCAGCTTTCCTCGACGGCCCGTGGCACAGGCGAGAGGCCTCGCTCGTCGAAGGCGCGTCCCCGATCGGTGGCATCCCAATCCACCGGCCGCTTCTGATTTCGCTGTCGTACGAACTCGAGACGTTCATCGGGAGCATCGCTACCAGCGAAGTGTCGGAATTTCGCGCGAAGCTCGGGAGTCTCGACAACGGCCTTCCATTCGCATTGATAGGTGTCGACCAGCAGCTGCATGTCGGCCTCGAGCTGATCACAGATGCCAAGCGAATCGTCGAGAATCACGCTCTTCAGGACCTCGATCCCGCCCTCGAATTCTTCGAGCCAGCGAGCGGTACGCTGCAAGGGCTCCGCCGTCTGGATGTAGAACATCAAGAAGCAATCCAGCACTCGAATCACGGCTTCGTCCGACAGATCCGTGGCGAAGAGATCGCCGTGGCGAGGTTTGCTCCCGCCATTACCGCACAGATAGACGTTCCAGCCTTTTTCGGTCGCGATGAGTCCGAAATCCTTGTTCTGCGCTTCAGCGCATTCTCGGATACAGCCCGAGACCGCGGATTTCAGTTTGTGCGGCGCGCGAATCCCCCGGTATCGCTCTTCGATTCGAATGGCGAAGGTGGTCGAATCCTGTACCCCGAATCGGCACCAGGTCGAACCGATGCAGCTCTTCACGGTTCTCATCGCCTTGCCGTAGGCGTGTCCGCTCTCGAAGCCGGCGGCGACGAGCTCCTCCCAGATCTCCGGTAGCTGGTCGACACGCGCGCCGAGCAGATCGATCCGCTGTCCGCCCGTGATCTTGCAGTACAGGTCGTATTTCTTGGCGACTTCGCCCAGGACGATCAGTTTCTCCGGCGTGATCTCGCCACCGGGAACGCGCGGGATGACCGAGTAGCTTCCACCTCGCTGGATATTGGCAAGGAACTTGTCGTTCGTATCTTGAATCTCCGCATGCCGAACGATCAGATCATTCCACGTCGACGCCAGGATCGACGCGATCGCTGGACGACACACTTCGCAACCATCGCCTTCACCGTGGCTCTCGAGGAGCGCATCGAAGCTCTCGACTCGTCCCAACTTGACGATCCAATAGAGTTCCTTGCGCGTGTAGCGAAAATGTTCACAGAGATGACGAACGATCTCATGGCCCTGCTTGATGAGCTCGGTTTCGAGAATTTGCAGAACGGCCGGCTGACACCCACCGCAGCCCGTGGCCGCTCTCGTTGCGAGCTTCGTTTCGGCAAGTGTCGTCAGTCCCTGCTCACCGATCGCGCCGACGAGGTCTGCTTTCGTGACTGCGTTGCAAGAACAGATCTGCGCTTCATCCGGAAGATCCGAGGCTCTCACAGCGGCTGCGCCGCCGGCACCGAACAAGAGCTCATGGGGGTGTTCGGGAAGCGCGCCCTTCGTCTTCGCGAGAGATTGAAGGGGCATGAACGCGTCTGCGTCTCCGACGAGGATGCCACCCAGCAACCGCTTCGCCTCGGAATCGAACACGAGCTTCTGATAGACACCGTCGACATGGTCTTCGTAGACGAGCGAACGGGTCTCGTCGGGTCTTTCGAGATCCGCGAAGTAGTCGCCAAAGCTCGCGACATCGATCCCGAGAAGCTTGAGTTTCGCCGAAAGATCGGCGCCTACGAAGGTCGGGTTCTCGCCCATCAATCGACGCGCGAGCACATCGGCCATTTCGTACCCGGGCGCGACGAGGCCGTAGTGAACGCCGGCATGGACCGCACACTCGCCGATCGCAAAGATCTTGGGATCACTCGTCTCCAGCCCGTCGCCAGTGACGATGCCACCGCGTTCGGCGACGACCAGATCGGCCCCTCGCCCCAGCTCGTCGCGAGGTCGGATCCCCGCCGAGATGATCACCATGTCGACTTCGAGGTCGGGTTGGTCCGTCAGCCGAAGCGCACTCACATCGTGTTCGCCCACGATCGCTTCGCTCGCAACACCCAGATGCACATGAACGCCGAGCGCTTCGACCTGATCTCGCATCAGTCGGGACGCAGCCGCGTCGAGTTGGCGCGGCATCAAGCGATCCGCGAACTCCACGATGTGCGCTTCGAGTCCGAGATCGAGAAGCGCCTTCGCGGCTTCGAGCCCGAGCAATCCACCGCCAATGACCGCCGCGCGCTTCGACTTTCGCGACCAGACCTCGATCGCGGCGAGATCGTCGATGGTGCGATAGAGAAAGACCCCGTTCAGATCGACGCCGGGAATCGGAAGGACGAAAGGTGTCGAGCCGCTTGCGAGGACGAGAACGTCGTACCCGATCCGTTCGCCGGCGGAGGTGACAACCTCGGATTGCCCGCGATCGATCGCGGATACCGATTGGCCGAGACGAAGCTCGAGTCCGCGCTCGGCGTACCACCCGCGCGAGGTCAGTGAGAGTTCCCGAGCACCGCGACCTCCAAAGAACTCACTCAGGTGTACGCGATCGTAGGCGGCGCGCGTTTCCTCTCCTAGAATGCTGATCTGGTATTGATCGGCCGCCCCGAACTCGATGAGACGCTCGCAGAACCGATGTCCAACCATCCCGTTTCCGACCACCACGAGCCGTTTCCGTGGGGTCGGTGCCGATTTCGCCTTGGTTCGCACCATGATCCGGGTCCAATCTCCTCAAAGACAAAAAAATGGCGCCTGTGAAAAAGCATTCGCTTCTTCAAGGCGCCATTGCCCGCGACCGTGGACCCCGACGGCTCGACATCAATTGATGTCCAGCGCTTCGCCGTGTAAATCCTCGGTCGATCAGCGATTGGTTACTTCAAGAGACGTGCCATCGGCGAGCGACGCAAGAAGGCAGTTTCGGCGTCGTTGACCCCTCACATTGCCGCATTTGTGAGCACACAACGCTCAAGATGCGTGCCATCATGAATGCTCCGAGCCACGCGGCGTTCAGCGTGGCGAAGTCGGGCGGTTCGGCTAGCGGACCGACTCCACAAGGATTCCATGTCCATTCAGACACTGCTCATCGCTCTGCTCGCGCTGTCCTTTGGCTGCGCCAGCCTCCCCGAAACACCCCCGCTCGATTTACGGCCCTGGACCGAGGCCGCGGCGAACCATGATGTGCGAATCCTGCGCGACGAGTTCGGGGTTCCCCATATCTATGGCAAGACGGATCCGGACGTCTCCTTCGGTCTCGCCTACGCACATTCGCAAGACGATTTCGAAACGATCCAGAAGGTCATTCTTTCGACTCGCGGACGACTCGCGGCGGTGGACGGGCCCGGCGCCGCCCCCTTCGACTATCTCGTCCATGTGCTCGGCTTCCTGGAAGATGTCGAGGCACGTTATGCGAGCGAAGTTCCCGCGGACGTTCGTGCCTTGTCCGAAGCCTACGCGGAAGGCCTGAATCTCTATGCGGCCGAACATCCGCAGGAAGTCTTACCCGGCTGGTACCCGGCACGAGGCCAGGATCTGGTCGCAGGCTTCGTCTTTCGAACGCCCTTCTTCTATGGCTTTCAACAAGTTCTCGCAGAACTTCTCGCGGACGATCGGCAGCGATCGATTTCATCCGCGCCCGATCCGCAAGCTTTCCGGCCGTTTCCAGCTGCTCCGATCCAGATGGGATCCAACGCCGTGGCCATCGCTCCATCACGCTCGGCGGACGGTGCGACCCGGCTGCTGATCAATTCCCACCAACCCTATACGGGCCCGGTCGCCTGGTACGAAGTCCGGCTCAAGAGCGAGGCGGGTTGGGATATGATCGGAGGCGTCTTTCCGGGCTCGCCGCTGATCCTGCACGGAACCGGACGCGACCTCGGCTGGGCGAACACCGTCAATCAGCCCGATCTAACCGATGTCTATTTGCTCGACATCCATCCCGACGACCCTGACCTCTATCGCTATGACGGCGATTGGCTTCGGCTCGAACGCTCGGAAGTCACCATTCCGGTCCGTATCCTGGGCCCCATCCGAATCGGCGTCACGCGAGAGATCCTGCGTTCGGTACACGGCCCGGTGCTACGCACCTCGCATGGCACCTACGCCGTTCGCTATGTGGGAATGAACGAGATTCGACAACTCGAACAGTAT
>Ga0310120_10002013_pt1 | contig 15054 bp, 9 predicted proteins | sample CB27_AW_983_MG_FD_203506 | JGI IMG/M metagenome (GOLD analysis project Ga0310120, IMG submission 203506) | Marine microbial communities from Western Arctic Ocean, Canada - CB27_AW_983 | ecosystem: Environmental > Aquatic > Marine > Oceanic | place: Canada: Western Arctic Ocean | collected...
CTGGTCGGTGGCCGCGTGATGAAGCCCAAGTTCCTGGGTGGTATCGAGCCGGATACTGCAGGCAAGGACCGTCGGGTCATCCTGGCCAAGTGGCTGGCCTCGGACCAGAACCCCTACTTCGCCCGCAACCTGGCCAACATCGTCTGGGCCCACTTCCTGGGCAAGGGGATTATCAACGAGGTTGACGACGTACGGGTCAGCAACCCGCCGGTCAACGAGCCGTTGCTCGATTCGCTGGCCAAGAAGTTCAGTGTCTACAAGTACGACTTCAAGAAGCTGGTCCGCGACATCTGTGTCTCGCGCACCTATCAGTTGGCGACTCAGACGAACACCACCAACGAGAAGGACGGCACCAACTTCTCTCATGGGGCCCTGCGACGAATGCGGGCCGAGGTGCTCTTCGATTCGATCTCCCAGGTCACCGACACCAAGAACAAGTTCGGTGGCCTGCCGCTGGGAGCCCGCGCGGTGCAGATCGCCAACGGCAACACCAGCAACTACTTCCTGACCACCTTCGGCCGGGCCAAGCGTGAGAGCGTGTGTGCCTGCGAGGTCAAGATGGAGCCGAACCTCTCGCAGGCCCTGCACCTGCTCAATGGCGACACGGTCAACAACAAGATCAAGGCCGGCAACGTGCTCGGTAAACTCACCGACCGTGGCCTCTCGCACGACCAGGTCGTCAACGAATTGTACGTGCGCTGCCTGTCGCGGCTGCCGACCGACAAGGAGAAGCAGACGATCAAGACGATTCTCGACGCCGAGAAGAAGGACAAGAACAGCGTGCTGGAGGACGTCTTCTGGTCGCTGCTCAACTCACGAGAATTCCTCTTCAACCACTAGGTCTGTTCCAAGCGGTTTGATCCGCACATCCTTCCCGGTTTTCCCTGCCGGCCCTCGGTGTCGGTGCTGGAATGCCGCTCGAGGTGGTCTAGACTGGGATCCAGCCTGCCCCTCCCCTACCCAACTTCCTCCCGCGCTCTGTTGGAGCTCACGTGATGACTCGATTGCTCAGCGGCGTCCTGGTCCTGTTGATGGCGACGACCGGCCTGGCCGCGGACAAGAAGAAGCCGACGCCTGGTGCGAAGGCCAAGAAGGTCACCTACGAGGAGCACGTCCGCCCGATTCTCAAGGCACGCTGCTTCAGCTGCCACGGGCCGAACAAGAAGGAAGGCGACCTGGACCTGACCACCTACGGCACTCTGCGTGTCGGAGGCGGCAGCGGCGAGGTGGTCGAACCGGGTTCGGCTGACGACAGCTATCTCTGGAGCCTGGTCAGCCACGAAGCCGAACCGTTCATGCCGCCCAAGTCGCCGAAGCTCCCGGCCAAGGAACTTGCGACGATCAAGGCCTGGCTTGAAGGCGGCGTGCTCGAGAACTCCGGCAGCAAGTTCGTCCGCAAGAAGCCCAAGTTCAATCTCACCCTCGAAGCTCCCTCGACCGGCCGACCCAAGGTTCCCGCCTACCCCGAGCGGTTGGGCCTGAGCCCCGAGCTGGTCACCAGGACCACGACCGCGATCACGGCGCTGACGACCAGCCCGTGGGCTCCGCTGTGTGCCGTAGCCGGCCAGAAGCAGATCCTGCTTTATGACACCAAGTCGCTGAAACTCGTCGGGGTGCTGCCCTACCCCGAGGGCATTGCCCACACGCTCGTCTTCAGCCGCAACGGCAGCCTGCTGTTGGCCGGTGGTGGCCGAGGAGCTGCCAGTGGCAAAGCGGTGGTCTGGGACATCAAGAGCGGCAAGCGAGTGATGGAAGTTGGAGAAGAACTGGACACCGTGCTGGGTGCCGACATCAGCTCCGACCACACAATGATTGCCCTGGGCAGCTCGGGCAAGGCGGTTCGAGTCTACTCGACCACGACCGGCGAGCTGATGTGGGAAGTGCCCAAAAAGCACACCAACTGGATCTACTGCACCGCCTTCAGTCCCGACGGCGTGCTGGTGGCCAGTGGCGACCGCAACGGCGGCCTGTATGTCTGGGAAGCCGAGACCGGCCGGATGTACTCGGAACTGCGTGGCCACGGCGGCGCGGTCACCGGGCTCAGCTGGAGATCCGATTCAAACATCCTGGCCTCCTGCGGCAACGACGGCACCATCCGGCTCTGGGAAATGGAAAACGGCCGCCAGGTCAAGAGCTGGGGGGCTCACGGCGGCGGCACGTTCATGGTCGAGTTCTGCCACGACGGCAACCTGGTCTCCACGGGCCGCGACAAGGTGGCCAAGCTGTTCAAGCAGGATGGTGGACAGGTTCGTGCCTTCGCCGCCCTGCCGGACCTGGGCCTGGAAGTGACCTACTGTGACGAGACCAAGCGGGTGATTGTGGGAGACTACTCGGGCGTAATCCGTGTGTACAACGCCGCCGACGGGAAGCAGGTCGGAGAACTCTCGGTCAACCCGGTCACGCTCGACCAGCGTCTCGCCGACGCCACCAAGCAGGTCGCGACGACCCAGGCCGAGAATGCCAAGCAGCTGGCCACGCTCAAGGCGGCCCAGGATGCGGCCAACAAGGTCAAGGCCGACCTCGACACGACCAAGAAGCTGATCGTGACGTTGCAGGCCAAGGACAAGACTCTCGCGGCCAACATCATCACCTACACCGGCCAGATCAAGACGTACACGGCCGAGCAGGCTGCAGCGGCCAAGACCGCCGCCGCACTCGCGCCGGTCGTGCCGCTCTTGAAGGAAACCGCAGACAAGGCCAAGGCCACCTCGGCCAAGGCCGCCGGCGACAAGGAACTGGCCGCGATCGCAGCCACTCTGAAGACCGCCTTCGACAAGCGGAACGCCACGCTGGTGGCGGCCCGCAAGACCAACGTCGAGAAGACCAAGGCCCTGGCCAAGAGCAAGACCGACCTGGCCAAGGCTCAAGCGGACCAGAAGGCGACCAAGGCCGGACTGGTCGTGGCCCTGAAACGTGTCGCCGACCTGACCAAGGCCATGAAGCCGGCCGGAGAAAAGCTGGCCGCCGCACAGAAGACAGCCACCGCAGCGACTGCCAGCTTCAACGTGGCCACCACGTCGGTGGTCTTATGGAAGGATGAAATCGAGTTCTCCAAGGTGCTGGATGTCTACGACACCAAGCTGGCCGGCTTCAACACGGTCGCCGACGCCCTGGCCCAGGCCGTGGGAGAATTGGGGCTGCTGCAGAAGGACCTCGACCAGAAAACCACCAACGCGGCCGGAGCCGACAAGCTGTACAAGGCGGCCGTCGCCGACGTCACCAAGTCGACCAAGGGCGTGGCAGATGCCCAGAAGGCCCACGCCGCTGCCAACAACACGGTGACCGTGCTGACCAAGGCGATCCCGCTGCTCAAGGAGGCCTTCGACAAGGTCACCGCCGCGGCCAAGGCCAGTGGTGACAAGGAACTGGCCACGATCGCCGGAAGCCTCAAGGGGGTCCACGACAAGAAGATCAAGGCGCTGGACGACGGCAAGAAGCTGGTCGTGACCCGCAAGACCGCAGTCGACAAGGCCCAGGCCGTGCTCGTGGCCATGCAGAAGTCCGCAGCGGCCAAGCAGGCTCTGTTGACGGCAGCCAACAAGCGGGTGGCCGATCAGGTGGTGGCGATGAAGCCGCCGCAGGCCAAGGTGGGCGAGGCCAAAAAGGCCAACGACGCCGCCAAGGCTCAGGTGGATGCGGTCCAGAAGCAGGTTGATGCCTTCAAGGCCAAGACCGCCAAGCCGGCTGTCAAGCCGGCTGTCAAGACGGCCAAGGCGGGCTAGGCGGAACGTCCGAGATGCCCACCCGGATACTCAGCATCTCCGGACTCCGCGGCATCGTGGGCGATGGGCTCGAACCCGAGTACCTCTCGAGGTTCGCTCGTGCACTGGCCCGCGTGGCCGATGGCGGTACAGTCGTCATCTCGCGTGATGGACGTGCCAGCGGACTGATGGTCCGCGAGGCGGTCCTGGCGGGCCTGGCGGCCGAGGGCTGTCGGGTGCTCGATGCCGGGATCGCCTCGACACCAACCTGTGGGTTGCTGGTGCGAAAACTCGCCGCCGCCGCCGGGCTGCAGATCACCGCCAGCCACAACCCGGCCCAATGGAACGGGCTGAAAGCCTTTGATGCTGCCGGCCGCGTCTTCAACGCCGAACTCGGAGCGGAACTGATCGCCGAGATCGACCGCCTGGAGAACGAACCGGCCGAGGTGACGGGTGGGGCGGCCGTGCCGATCGAGGATCCGGGGGCGGATCACCGCGAGGCGGTGCTGGGAATTGTCGACGTCGAGTCGATTCGGAGTCGACGGCTGAAGGTCGTGCTCGACTGCAACCATGGGTCCGGAGCGGTGCTGGGTCCGGAATTGCTCGAGTCTCTGGGCTGCGACGTGACGGTGCTGGGCGGGACAGCCGATGGTGAGTTTGCTCATGCGCCTGAGCCTCTCGAGCAGCACCTCGGGGGACTCTGCCAGGCGGTGCTCGAACACGGGGCCGATGTCGGGTTTGCCCAGGACCCTGACGCCGACCGCCTGGCGATCGTCGACCAGAGGGGCCGTTATATTGGCGAGGAGCTGACGATGGCGTTGGCGACCGATCGGGTGCTGGCCGGGTCTCCGGGCCCGGTGGTGGTCAACGGTTCCAGCAGTCGCGTGACCGCCGACATCGTTGAGCGGTACCCGGGCAGTTCGTTTCACCGGTCTCACGTGGGTGAGGCCAACGTGGTGGCGAAGATGGACGAGGTGGCCGCTGTGCTGGGTGGCGAGGGGAATGGCGGGGTGATTGATCCGCGTGTGGGAGGCATCCGCGACAGCTTCGTGGGCATGGCGCTGGTGCTCGATGGCCTGGCCTCTGACGGACGAGATCTCGCGAACTGGGTCGACCGGTTCCCGGTCTACGAGATCGTCAAGCGGAAGGTGCCCTGCCCTGCCGAGCGGGTCCCGGCGGCGGTCGCGGTGCTGCGCCGGGCCTTTGAAGACGCGACGGTGACCGAGGGGGATGGGCTGAGACTTGATTGGGACGACCGCTGGGTGCAGGTGCGAGGCAGCAACACCGAGCCGATCGTGCGGGTGATTTCCGAAGCGCCCGACGCGGAGGTGGCACGGGAGTTGTGCGAGGCGGTGCTCGAGCGGGTGCGCGAGGTCGTGTAGGGCGGGCTCAGCCCACTCTACAGCGTCTTGAGGAACTCGAGGACGGCTCTCTTTTGTGGCTCGGTCAGCTTGTCCGGGAACAGGTGCCCGCTGGCGCTCTTGCCCTGTTTCGTGGTGTCAAAATACCCACGTCGCTGACGGGTCGTCTTCACCGAGTTGGGAACAATGGGGTGTGTGTCGACGGTGATGCCGACCCGTTTGTGGTCAAACGTGTCGTCGCGTCGAGACCAGACCGAGGGGCGTTGACCGGGGTGCAGCAGGTGCCAGAGTGTCGGCACCGAGCCGTTGTGGAGGTAGGGGGCGGTGGCCCAGATGCCGTCCAGGGGCGGTGCGAGATAGCCGCTGGGTTCGATCTCGACAGGGTCCTTGCCGTAGCGGCTCAGCCATCCGGCCTGCATCCAGCGACGGTGTTTGGTGGTCAGAGCACGCAGCCGGGTGGGATCGGTCCCGATTGTCTCCAGCGGCACGACTCGCTGAGGGTACTTGCGGTCCTTGCCATAGGTGCCGTGGCACGAGCTGCAGTTGTTGCCAAAGATCTTCTGGCCCGAAGCGGCCCGTTTGCGATCGATGGGGCCCGAGTACTTCGGCGGACGCAGCGATTCGATCCAGGCCAGGATGTCCTGGAACGCCGGTTCCCAGGAGGTGAGCGTATCGGGACCGTGATTGGGCAGCAGGATGAACTGCATCAGCACTCGGTGGTTCTTGGGTGCAAAGGCATCGCAGTACAGCGACGACTTGAGCCGGACATTCCAAAGCGGCGGTGCGTCCATGTCGTGGTGCATCAGTTTCGGGGGTGGGCGGTTGAGGTGGACGGCCATGTCCTTGTCGCGATAGTTGCCCAGCACGATGCCGAAGACGACCGAGTTGGTGGTGCCGCGGGTTGAGGAGAGTGGCACGGTGATGGAGACGAGGTCGAGGTGTGCCAGGGGCTTGAGCATCCTGAGCTTGGTGTGGCGGACGTCTTCGAAGAGCGTCTGCAGGTCGAGATGCGTGTTGGGCAGTCCGGGGATCACTCGCCCATCGACCCGTCCGGCGTGGCAGGTCAGGCAGTTCATCACCCACCGATTCCCGGCGACGGCGACGTGGCCCAGGGCGGGAACCGAGGTCGGGTCCTTGACGTCGGGGTCGGGCATCAGGCCATAGCGATCAAATGTCATCCGTCGCCTGGCGGCCAGGTCGGCCCCGGCGGCCTGTTTGCGCAGCGGCTCGTCCCAGTTGGTCCAGAGCTGGTCAAAGACGGCCTGGTCGAAGTCGGCCGGCAGGAAGGCCCGGGTCCGCAGCCAGCGGTAGCCTCGAGCCGCCGCGCCTGGCCCGGGGTCTTCGGCCGCGACGCTCGATGCGAGCGCCGAGATCAGCAGGCAGGAGATGGTGAACGAATGTCGGGACATGTTTCACTTCAGAGCATCGGCCAATGCGTCGGCATCGTACACGCAGCCACCCCATGTACCGCCACCCAGTTGCTGCAATAACGCCCAAAGCCGGGTCTCTGCGGGCAGTTCAGGGTCTGCGGCGAGGTCTTGGCGAGGTGATCGTGCGGCCAGTCGTCGCTGGCCCTCGTCGGGATCAAACCGTTCGTCTGCTTCACCGACCAGGTCGATTCGGCCTTCGAGCTCGATGGTATCGACGGTGATGTTCAGAGTGTCGCCGTCGATCAGCTTGCCGATTGGGCCTCCGGCGAGCGCTTCGGGTCCGACGTGACCGATGCAGGCACCGGTTGAGACTCCCGAGAAGCGGGCGTCGGTGATCACGGCCACCTGTTTGCCGAACTCGAGGTATCTGAGCGCGGCTGTGATCTGGTAGATCTCTTCCATTCCTGCACCCAGCGGCCCGCGGCAGATCAGCACGACGATGTCACCGGCGACGATGGGGCGATCGGTTTGTGCCTTGATCGCGGCGATCGCTTGGCGTTCTGAGGTGAAGACTCGTGCCGGGCCGGTCATGCGGTAGACTCCGTCGTCTCCCACCACTTCGGGGTCGATGGCGGTGCTCTTGATCACTGATCCTTCGGGGGCGAGGTTTCCGACGGGGAAGGTGACGGTGCTGGTCATGCCGCGGCTGCGAGCGGTGTCGGCGTCGAGGATCACGTCGTCGGGGTCGATGCCGTCGCGCGATTTCAGCAATTCGCGAAGCCGGGTTCGACGCTCGGATGTTTCCCACCAGTCGAGTGATTCGCCGAGCGTGTGGCCGGTGACGGTCAGCGCGTCGGTATGGAGCAGGCCGAGCGTTCTGAGTTGCAGCATCAACTCGGGCACTCCCCCGGCCAGGAAGAACTGGACGGTGGGGTGTCCCACCGGTCCGTTGGGCAGCACGTCGACCAGTCGGGGCACCTGTCGGTTGACCCGGTTCCAGTCTGCGACGGTCGGCCGCGTGCAGCCGGCGGCAAAGGCGATGGCCGGCAGGTGCAGCAGCAGGTTGGTGGAACCTCCGCAGGCGGCGTACAGCACCATGGCGTTGTCGATGGCTTTGGCGGTCACGATATCGGAGACGGAGATTCGGGCGTCGGCCAGTTCGACCAGGGCTCGAGCGCTGCGGACGGCGGTGTCGAGCCAGATGGGTTGTCCCGAGGGGGCCAGTGCGGCGTGCGGCAGGCACAGGCCCAGGGCCTCGGCGATCACCTGAGAGGTGCCGGCGGTGCCCAGGAACTGGCAGCCGCCTCCGGGCGAGGCACAGGCCCGGCAGCCCACGTCGGCAGCGTACTCGAGAGTGATCTCATCGTGAGCGAAGCGGGCCCCGATCGACTGGACCTTGCCGGCATCCTCGCCGTCGTCCACCGGCAGAGTCACACCTCCGGGGACGATGATCGTGGGCAGTTTGTGGTGCGAGGCCAGGGCGATCATCATCGCCGGCAACCCCTTGTCGCAGGTGGCCACTCCGAGCACGCCGCGGCGAGTGGGCAGCGAACGGATCAGTCGGTTGAGCACCACGGCGGCGTCGTTGCGGTAGGCCAGGCTGTCCATCATGGCGGTGGTGCCCTGCGAGCGGCCGTCGCAGGGGTCGCTGACAAACGCCGCGAACGGGATCGACTCGCGACGGTCGAATTCCCGAGCGGCCGCCTGCATCAGCAGCCCGACCTCCCAATGACCGGTGTGGTAGCCCAGCGCGATCGGCTGACCGTCCTCGGCCCGGATCCCTCCCTGGGTGCTCAACAGCAGGTACTGCGGCCGGGTCAGCTGATCGGGGGTCCAGCCCATCCCGGCATTCTGGGACATGCCGAAGATGTCGCCGCTGGGCCGGTCGCGGAGCATCTCCTCGGTCAACGGCAGCGACCCGGACGGACCCGGCGCAGAAGTGTTGATCGAGAACAGGTCGTCCTGCTCGGAGTCGAGCAACTCGGTGAGTGAGCTGGCCATCAGGAGCGGCTCCCGTTGGAGTTGGCAAATGGGAACAGCCGGGCGATCGCTTCCTCATCAAGCGGCGCACCGTATTCACAGCCTTCAAACGCCTCGATCCACTTCATCGACCCGGCACGCTCGGCTCCGAATTGCCGTTCCAGCAGATCACGGTGTCGATCGGCTCGGTCGCCGATCCACTGCTGGTACTTCTCACGAGCGTAGCGGTGCCTGCCCGCTTCGTCTTCGGGCACGATGTCCTCGGGCCACATGTTGTGAGGCAGCCACTCGAAGAACTGGCTGATGTGGCAACAGAGCATTTCGACGACGCGGTCGATCACCGGTTCCACATCGACGGCGACCGTGGGAGTGAAGGGATAGGGGCGGGTAAAACCGTCGGGCAGAAAGGCGATCACCGGGTTGGTTGTCAACGCTTCGGTGTCGGGCGCGATGGCGGGCACGGTGACCATGTAGGCCGCATCGCAGACCAGGGTGCCGGTGTACCGGTGATCGGGGTGGTAGTCGTTGGGTCGATGGGTCAGCACCAGGTCGGGTGACTGGCGGCGGATCAGGCGAATCAGATCGACCCGGTTCTCGAGAGTGGCTTCGAGGCTGCCGTCGGGATGGTCCAGCACGAGGTAGCGGATTCCCAGGGTGGCTCCTGCGGCATGGGCCTCTTTTTTCCGAATCCTGGCCAGGCGGTCGCCGCCTATCTCGTGATGCCCCGAACGGCCGTCGGTCATGCTGACGAAGGTAACCGAGTGCCCCAGTTGTCGCCACAGCGCCGCCGAGCCTCCGGCCGAGAGGTCGCAGTCGTCGGGATGGGCGCCGATGACCAGGATCTTCAGATGCTTGCTCATGATCAGGGGTTTGCGAGTGAGTCCGGTTCGAGAACCATCAGTTTAACATGCAGTGGCGGAGATTCTCAAACCAGTTCGGTTTCTGGGGCCGCGTAAGGCACCTATAATCTGCCCAGGAACGTTGGGGATCCGCTTTCAGGCAGAACAGGTCGGGACACCATCAGAATGTCGCGGGGAGTGGCGGTCGAAACGGTTGAGGTCTACGAGGATCCCCTGGATCTGATGGACGAGATCGATGCGTTGAAGCGGGACCGGGACGTGACGATCCTGGCTCACTATTACGTCGATGGCGAAGTCCAGGATGTGGCCGACTTTACCGGCGACAGCCTGAAGCTGGCACGAGACGCGACCCGGGTGCAGACCTCGACCATCCTCTTCAGCGGCGTCCACTTCATGGCCGAAACGGCCAAGATGCTCAACCCCGACAAGACGGTGCTGCTGCCGGATCTGCTGGCGGGATGTTCGTTGGCCGAGAGTTGCACGGCCGAGGCGCTCGAGACTCGACAGGATCAGCTGCGGGCCCAGGGTCTCGACTTCCAGACCGTCGCCTACATCAACACCTCCGCGGCGGTCAAATCGCTGTGCGACTGGATCGTCACCAGCGGGAATGCTCGGGAGGTGATCGAGGATAAGGTGCCCTCGGAGAAGGACATCCTGTTTGTGCCGGACCGTCACCTGGGTCGGTATTTGCAGGAGGTGACCGGTCGCGAGATGATTTTGTGGCCGGGCTCGTGCATGGTTCACGAGGTCTTCAGCCTGCAGGACTTGAACCGAGCCCGGCGGAACAATCCGGACGCGGTCGTGATTTCTCACCCCGAGTGCCCTCGCAACATTCTCGAGGTCAGCGACTTTATCGGCGGCACCGAGGCGATGCGACGCGAGGTGGTGTCGGTGGAGGCACCGACGACGTTCCTGGTGGCGACCGAGGCCAACATGATCCACGCGTTGGAGCAGTCGGCTCCCCGGCACAGTTTCGTGCCGGTGCCGGGCATCATGGCCTCAACCGGTGAAACCTGTGCCTGCAATCGCTGCCCGCACATGGCGCTGAATACGCTGGCTGCTGTCAGGGACTGTCTGAGGGACGGGACTCCGGAGATCACCTGGCAGCCGTTTTTCGAGTCAGCTCGAGAGGTGGTTACTCGCAGCCTGCTTGAGTAACCCTCTCAACTGCTACGACCTGCGCGGCCAGGGGTGTGCACCTGTCGCGACCGGACCGGGTTGCCCAACCGCTTGTTTCCGCGGCGATGTCACCACTGGGTGCCCGCGGAAAACTCGAGGGTTTTGTGTCTCGGTGGGTCGATACTCGACTACGGTGGTGCCTGCTCGCAGGTGCATCTCGAACGGCGCCACCAGAGTTGCGATTCAAGGACCGACATCATGAAGAGTGGAATTCGTCCGGGGCGGGAACGGCGTCGAGCCGTTTCGTGCACGGGCCTGCTGGTGGTCGTGTTGACGTTGAGCCTGGCGGAGTTGCCCGACGGCACTCGTGCCATGGCCGCCGACGAAGCGGCGAAGGCCTCGCCGGTCAACTTCTGGATCATCAGTTCCCGCGGGTGTCCCTTGGACACGCGGGTGATGGAGGGAGCGGTGTTTGACTACCTGCGATACGACCAGGAAGGGAATCCGACCTGGGGTGACGAGAAGACGTTTCAGGCCTCGTTGCACAAGGGGGCTCCGATCTGCGTGGTGGTGCACGGCAGTTTTGTGAGCTGGAAGAATGTGGCCACCGACGGCGTCATGACGGCCAGGTGGCTCCGCAAGGCCGCGCCCGGCCGACCGCTGAACGTGGTGCTGTTTTCCTGGAAGAGCACCGGCCCGTTCACGATGACCACCGTGCCGCTGCTGCTGTCAGCTCTGCCACAGATCGACGCCGAATTGCTGGGCCGCCGCAGCGCGTTTGTCGGGTTGTACCTGGGTCGGCTGATTGCCGATCTGCCCGCCGGGCACCCTGTGTCTCTGTTCGGGCACAGCCACGGATGTCGCTCGATCGCCTCGGCCCTGCACGCACTGGGTGGAGGTCAGGTCCAGGGTTACGTGCTGGCCGATCGTCCCAGGCACAAGCGTCGGATCCGGGCGATCCTTGCGGCGGCTGCGATCGATCACCATTGGCTGAACCCCGACCAGAGGTACGGGCGTGCGATCGATGTGGCCGAAACGGTTGTCAATCTCAGGAACCACCGCGACACCGTGCTGCAGATCTACGCCTTTCGTCACCCGCTTTCGAACAAGGCCCTGGCCAACGTGGGATTCACCTACCAGGACCGGATCCTGATGGGACGGCGTTCCGAACGGGTGTTCGAGCTGGATGTCAGTGAAGTGGTGGGTTCCAACCACGGCTGGCCCTACTACTACGCTCGCCCTGAAATCGCCGCATCGGTGGCCCGGTACGTCCATTACCTGCCGGCGGCATCCGGGACCAAGGCATCGACCAAGGACAAGGCGGGCGATCCGCGGACTCGCTAGGATGGATGCACGAGGGCTCTCGAGCGGCCCGTCGCTTCGCTCCATCCTCCACCGAGTCCCAGACGATGACGACCTCGCCGTCACCTGCCTCGCAGACTCCGAGCGGATCGGAGGGGAACGGGCTGGGTTGCTACGATCGCCACCAGAGCTACCGGTGGAACTACGATCATGCACCTGCCGTGGTCGAGTTGCCTGTAGAGCCGATCGCAGGTGAGTGGACGTTCTGCGGGAAACCGGTCGCTTCGCCGCTGGGCATGCCCGCCGGCCCGCTGCTCAACGGACGCTGGATCCTGTATTACGCGGCCCTGGGGTTCGACGTGCTGACCTACAAAACGGTCCGCAGTGGCTCGCGTCCCTGCTACGAACTGCCCAACCTGCAGCCGGTCGAGACCGGGTGGTTGAAGGGCGACGAGACCGAAGTGCTCGGATGCGAACCGATGCAGGGCAGTTGGGCCGTCTCGTTCGGGATGCCCTCGCAGGAACCCGAGAGTTGGCGACGAGACATCGAGTGGACACGTGAGCAGTTGCCCGAGCAGAAGTTGCTGAGCGTCTCGGTGGTGGCGACGATCCAGGAGGGCTGGACGATCGATGACACGGCAGATGACTACGCGCGTTGTGCGAGGTGGGCTGCCGAGAGTGGTGCGGATTGTGTTGAGACGAACTTCAGCTGCCCGAACGTCAGTACCGCCGACGGGCAGTTGTACCAGGTGCCCGCCGACGCTGCGGTCGTGGCCCGGCGGGTCCGCGAGGCGATCGGAGAGCTGCCGTATGTGATCAAGATCGGTCACATGCCCGAGCCGGACCGGGCTCGTGAGTTGCTGGGCGCCGTCTCGGCTCACGTCGATGGCATCGCGATGACCAACAGTGTGGCGACCACGGTGCGGATGCCTGATGGCGAGGTTCTCTTTGACGGTCAGCGTCGCGGCATTTGCGGCCGGGCCACTCTTGAAGCCTCGCTCGAGCAGACTCGCATGTTTGCGAGGCTGGTTGATGAAGCCGGTCTGGGCCTGTCGTTGGTGGGAGTGGGCGGTGCCTCGAGTGCCTCTGACGTCCGGGCCTATCTGGACGCGGGAGCCGAAGCGGTCCACATCGCCACCGCCGCGATGGTCAACCCCCTGACCGCTCAGCAGGTGCGTCAAGACTGGAACCGGGCTGCTCCCCAAGCCGACGAGTAGACCCTCGGCCCAGGGACTGGCTCGCCTCGAGGCGTCAGCCGAGCGGTGTGCCTGTCCCAGAATTCGGAGCCTCTTTGTTGGGGACAGGCACCCTCCCTCGGCTGCCGCCTCGGGGTGAGCCAGTCCCTGCGAGCGCAAGAAATCAGGCGGCCGGCTGGATGCCGACCGCCTGCTCGATTACCCCCTACGGGATTTGAACCCGTGTCGCTGGACTGAGAATCCAGAATCCTAGGCCACTAGACGAAGGGGGCCGCTGGCGTCCCTCGGCGGGACCCAATCCTTGTAGTCGACCGGTCGCGGATCTGTCAAGCCGCGCCTCGAGACGCGCCGTGACCCACTATTCGAGGCTCGAATCGGCTGCCTCGCCGCCGTCCGGGCCGTCATACTCGGCGGTCACCGTCGTCGTGATACCGCCTCGAGCAGTGAACTCGGCCACGATCGCCATCAAGCGCGGCGAAGTGACCGCAACCAGATCGTCGAGGATCCGGTTGGTGACGTTTTCGTAAAACGCTCCATGGTTGCGGTACTGCTGGAGATAGAGCTTCAGGGACTTCAACTCGTAGCACGCCGCAGCGGGGATGTAGGAGATCGAGAGGGTGCCGAAATCGGGCTGGCCGGTTTTGGGACACATCGACGTGAATTCCGGGCAGACCGACTCGATCACGTAGTCGCGATCGGGGTAGGGATTCTCGAACGTCTCGAGAATGTCACGAGTCGGCTCGGGCATGGAGTCGATCACGGTGCGACGGCACCGGGAAGAGTCGTGATGGCATCGGTCCGAACCAGCGGCTGACTCAGCTGCTGGCAGGCAAAGGACGACTGCAGCAGCTGCTGCCCGGCATTGGCCGCACGCAACGTGACGACGATCGACTGGGTGTCACCCCCGTTGATGGTCGCCGTCTTGGGGATGATGACCAGGTTGGCAGCCTTGTCTCCGGCCGCCCTGGTGCCGCCGGTCACCTTGACCAGCTCCAGCGTGGGCGGCAGGTTGATTCGCAGTTGAGCTCCGGTTACCGCCGCGGTGCCGCGGTTGGACAGCCGGTAGGTGATGTCGAAGTCGCGGCCGGTCGCCGTGGGGGCCTGGACTCCGGTGATGTCCATCGACGGAGCCGCAAAACCGACCGCCTGCAGCGACTCGGACGAAGTGGCCAGGGTCCGGGTCCCCGCGGTGAGACGGACCATGCTGGTGAGTTTCTTGCCGACCTGCCTGGATCGCACCGTGGCTGAAAATGTCGCCCGAGCACCCGGCGGCAGCGATGGGAGCTGCCAGGTGATGCGTCCGTTGACCGGGTCGTACTGCCCGGTGCCGCTGGCGGAGAGGAAATCGAGACCCGGGGCCAGCGTCTGCGAGACGGTGGCGGCCTCCGAGGGGTTCGGGGCCGTGTTGGTGATGACCGTTTTCAGTGAGGTCGAGGTGCCGACGGAAGCCTGGGCCGGGACGGATTGCTCGATCTTCAACTGCTGGGGAGTTCCGATGCGAATCGTGTCCTGATCGCTTGCGATCAAGGTCTCGCCCGAAGCGAGCGTGGCACGGTTGATGGCCTGGCCCTGGGCCTTGGCAGTCACCTGCAGCGTGATCACCTTGCTGCCTCCAGCCGCCAGCGTCGGCAGAGGGTACTCGAGATCGGTGCCGGCCGGATGACCGAGCTGCACGGGGATTTTGTTGCGGAGCACGATGCCGCTGCGAGGCAGTCTGGTGTGATTGGTGAGAGTGAACTTCAGCGTGAGCACATCACCCACGGCGGCTTCCGACGGGGCCGTCACATCCAGCGTGACTCCGGTCTTTCTGGTTGTTGAGGCTGCAGCGGGGGTGGTTTTGGGTGTGGCTGGGTTTGCTGCGGTGTTTGCTGGGGTGTTTGCCGCGGTGTTGGGGCCGGCAATTCGCGTGGATGCGGCTGCCTTGCTGGCGAAGCGCACCGTGGCGGTACTGCCCAGGTCGCCGGCGCGGGTCGGGAGCACGCGGACCATGATCTTGTGTTCGGAACCTGGCTTCATCGTTCCCAGTGTCCAGGTGAGGCGGCCCGAGTCGAGTTCGGCTTGCGGGACGGTTCCGGTCAGCTTGGCGCCTTGCGGGATCGGCTCCTCGAGCACCACGTCGTGGGCGCTGGTCACTCCGGAGTTTCGGATCCGGATGGTGTAGATCA
>Ga0310120_10002015_pt1 | contig 15053 bp, 9 predicted proteins | sample CB27_AW_983_MG_FD_203506 | JGI IMG/M metagenome (GOLD analysis project Ga0310120, IMG submission 203506) | Marine microbial communities from Western Arctic Ocean, Canada - CB27_AW_983 | ecosystem: Environmental > Aquatic > Marine > Oceanic | place: Canada: Western Arctic Ocean | collected...
GGCTTTTTCAGTCCATGGCCCTGCATGAATTCTGTAATCGGACCGGAAAGAGGGACGATAAAACGTTTTTCGAGGCCCCGCTTGGCCACCTCGCGCACCGACAGTGCCCAAAACACTAGTCGCTCGGTTCCGTTCGATTCGCCCTTTGACGTTCGGCCAGCGCCAAGATTTAGTGAGTCTCCCGCGGCAAGTCAAGCGCGCAGTAGACTCCCGCGGGGCAACGCCCCGACGGGCCACTTAAAAGGCTCCGTGCAGCCAGAAGCAGGGCCATTCAGACTTGTTCCGAATGAGGGGCGTGGGGGAGGAGTAATTCGAGAAAAAAATCTCTCCAATCACTTCCATGCACCCAGGATTCCGCAAAAAGTCTGTTCGCTTGGAGGCGCGTCCAGCCCGGGTACTCGGTTCGCGAGCTCCGACGCGTCACACACATCGCCTAGCCCCCAACCGGGACCTCGTGGGAGGCACGGTATCCCGCACTCCCACGAGCAAGTCAGCGGAAACCTCAGTCCTCGATAATTTCGAGGATGTATCGCTTCTTCTCTTTGCCACTCGCGGCCGTCATAAGGGTCCGAATCGCCGACGCATGGGCTCCGCCCTTGCCGATCACCTTGCCCAGATCCTCGCGTGCAACACGCAGCTCCAAGAGGTGTGCGTGGTCGCCGATCACTTCTTTGATTTGCACTTCGCTCGGCTTGTCGACAAGCGCATGCACAATATCTTCAATCAGTTCCTTCATCATCAGCATCTTTTTCCCCTTATGCCCATTCAGCTTCGACTACTCAACCTTTGTTCATGTCCGTTCAATACCCGGCAGCGTGACCCACTGCCCGCCTACACCTTCTGCAACGTCAAAACCATCCAGCCCGCCACGCCTTGCCCGAGTCATCATCGAGATTTCAAATCTCTCTATAACGCCTGTATCGGTTCCGTAGACCCGGCTCTTCAGTCTCAAAGACCAGATCGCCCAACTTTTTCCGGTTCAGTCCTTTGCGGCTGGACTCACCTCTCCCCTCGTTCACGGAAAGACTGAGCGCTTGCATCCGTTCTCGCAACTAGCGAAAGACCTAGACCTCTAATTCAAACACCCAATTCCGACTGAATTATCTGCCTCGTTGCCGACTCCACGCCGGATCAAGCGCCCATCGACCGAGCCCGCGAAAAAAAACAGTGGAGGACTTCGGACACACCCTGATCGGCTACACGCCTGCTCGGAATCGCCCTCCCTAATCGGGGCTTCTCTAACTCGCCGAAAAGGGGCCTCAGGCTCGCCCGGGTAGAGAAAGAAGCAATTCTGCGGTAAACGACTCGGCGAGTTGAAAACACGACTGGCAGAGCCTGGCCCCAGCGCCGAAGGCGAACCTGATCCACCTCTGAGTTTTCCTTCCACGCGTTCCAGCCGATAAACCGTCCAACACAATAACCGCCAGAGAAACGCCGAGACCCCATGCCGGAACAGGACATCACAACCGACTTCCTCAAACGGTTACTGGCCAATGATGACGACCAGTTGGCCGAAGAACGCCTGGCCGAGATTCATCCCTCCACCCTCGCCCCACTGCTCGCCGACCTCGGCGCTGCTGAGATTCAGCGACTGATCGACTTGCTCTTTGTTCGCCACCGAGCGGCGGCGATGCTGGCGCATCTCCCCCCCGAATTGATGCCCCAAATCCTCGAGGACATTCCCGACCAGAGACTTGCCGACGTGCTGGCGCGACTTGAAATCGACGACATGCTGCTGCTCGTTGAGCACCTTCCAAGCAATCGCCGCGAGGTCGTTGAAGAACTCCTGCCCCCGAGCCAGCGCCGTGACTTGATGCGTGCCGAACTCTATCCCCCGGACAGCGCGGGCCGGGCAATGGTGACCCATTTCATCGCCCTCCATCAGGAGATGACCGCCCAGGAAGCCATCGACGCAATTCGGCTCGAAGGGGATTCGGATGACGGGGGACTCCACCTCTATGTCGTCGACGAAGGCCGACGTCTGCTCGGCGTGGTCCATGTTCGGAAACTCGTTTCAGCACCACCCGAGACTCCTGTCGGGAGTTTGATGGTTCCGGAATTAGTCAGCATCTCCTCAGAAGCCGATCAAGAGGAAGCCGCCCAACTCGTGGCGCGCTATGACCTTCTCGCGCTTCCCGTCACAGACCCGGATGATCGCATGGTTGGCATTATTACAGTGGACGACGTCATCGATGTCATCAACGAGGAGGCCACCGAGGACATCTACCACCTTGCCGGATTGTCCGATTCCGACCGCGTCTACACCTCGGCCCGAGTCTCCATCAACAAGCGGCTTCCCTGGATGCTCGTCAATCTCGGTACGGCTTTCACCGCGGCCTCGGTGGTCGGATTCTACGAATCCACCCTGGATCAACTGGTCAGCCTTGCGATCTTTCTTCCCGTGGTAGCCGGCGTCGGAGGGAACGGGGGGATTCAGACACTCACTGTCATTACGCGATCCATCGCCCTGGGCGAAATTGAATTCTCCAGCGGCCTGCGTGCGATCGGGAAGGAGCTGTGGGTCGGACTCGTGATCGGCAGCGTGGCGGGAATCCTGGCAGGCTTGGTCGCCTATTTGTGGCAGGGAAACCCCATTCTTGGACTCGTACTGCTTTTGGCCATGATGATCACCATGACGGTGGCGAGCCTTCTCGGCGCCGCCATTCCCCTGATGCTCAAAAGCCTGGGCCAAGATCCGGCCCTGGGCGCCGGGGTACTTCTCACGTTTTGCACCGATGCCCTTGGCTTCTTCTCGTTCTTGGGAATCGCGACCCTCATGCTCAAGGAACTTCTCTAGCCGAAGCGAGGCTCAGTTCTGCGGTGCGGGCTGGGGTGGATCCGAGATCCGACGTCGTTCCCAGCCGGCTCCACCGCGAAACAACTCCCAGGTGGGCCAGTACTCAAGGTCTAGCTTCAAGGTCTTGACTCGGACCCGGCCTTCCAGGTCGAGCACTTTGAGACGCACCGAGCCCCGATCCCGAGTGTCGGCGACCGCTTCAAGAAAGCGATCGAGATCCGGTGTCGGCATCCCGTTGACCTCGACGATGCGGCTCGTGGCCCGGAGGCCATAGCGATTCGCGGGGGAGCCGAACCAATACCGGGAGATGTAAACACCTTCGCGAGGCAAGGAGTGATCCCTGGCCAGGGCCGGCGGAGGCTTCTGTAAGAGCGTGCCCGCCCACAGCACGCCGCGGTCGGTTCCCTCTCCGTCAAGGAATTCCGTGGGGACGGTCAACTGGAGTTCCTCACCCTCGCGTAAGATCTGCAGTTCGACCTCTTCGCGCATGGAGGCGGCTTCTACTTCGTGGAACCGGGTCACCGGCTTACCCTCCACGGAAAGCAGCAGATCTCCCCCGCGCAGAAACTCCTCGGATGGGCTTCCTGCGGTCACGCGCAAAACCGACAGAACTCGCTTGCCCTCGGGATCGTGACTCTCGAGTCTGCTGGCCTGGTCGTCGGACAGGCCCCGGCTTCGGGCATCGGCCAAGGTCAGCGGCTTGAATTCCACGCCGAGCGAGCGCCAGCCAACGGATTCTCCCCGGCGCAATATGTCGACAATTTTCCGAATCGGGTGTGCGGGGATGCCGGCGAAGAAGGCTTCCGACGCCGCCCCCTCCCCTACCGCAAAGGAGGCCCAGAGCGCCTGAACTCGCCCCTTGGAGTCGGCCAAAACCCCGCCGACCGTAGGCGTCGTATCCTCCAGCATCACGAGTTCGACATTGCTATCACGAAATCGAGGCGGAAAGGGAGGCGGCAAGGAGACCGGTGCTCTCCGAGCCACACGGGTTTCGCGCGAGACGACCTGCTGCTCACCGGACAACCCCACAAGCCAAGTCTCGTCACCCGCAGCGATTTCATCATCCCGAAACCGCGCGCTCCGAACCGGGGAATCACCCAACAATTCGGGCCGGTAGCGCACAACGGCAAAATTGTGTTCCGGATGGAGGTAGACGACTTCGCCGGGCACCTCCACCGAGGCTCCGAAAGTCAGGGAAAGTTGCCCAAGGGCGACCGGAACCGTTTCCCGGTCAACCACCACAAGGCCCATCTCTGCGTCCACAACCAGCCCGGTACCCAGAAAACGATCATGATGTACGCCGTCAATCAGATACGGAATATCGTTGGTCACGAGGACCAGAGAATGAGCCAGCGCGCGCACTGCCCGGGAGCCCACGGCCTCCATGTTCGTGGTGGCGGGCTTCTGGGCAATCACCGGCGGCGGATCGGGAGAAGCCTCGCAGGGCCAGCGCCCGGTCGCGTCGTCACGCGCGCAGTGCTGCATGGAAAACCAGCGGCGACCCACCTCTACGACCCCAACCCCGGGCATGCGGGGATTGTTGAGAAGATGAAAACGAATCGGCACGCGTGCATGTTCGGGATAGCCCGCCATCTCCCTCTCAAAATCGCCCAGAGTCGGCGTAGGAACGCCGTTCACCTCGGTAATCAGGGAACCGGCGGGCAGCCTCGCCCGCGAGAACATGAACCCAGAGCTGGCGAGATAGACTCCCTGGGCGGGTACCGAGAAGTTCCGAGCCATGTGATAGGAGAGCGGATTGAGGACTGCGCCGCCCACCTCGACGTACTCCGAGGGAATCAGTACATGCAAGTCGGCCACCTCGACCTCGAGGCGCAGGGGCTCGCCCCCCCTTTCAACATCCAGGACGACGATCTCCCCCACCGAATCATCGAAGATCTCTTCGAGATCAATAAACCCCCCAACCAATTTCTCGTCGATACGGACGACCACGTCACCCGGGCCCAGGATGCCTGCGGCGGGTCCTTGGGGAACCACTTCGCTCACTACGATCATGCCCGTCCCCTCGGCGAATGCACTCCGCGCGGCGGATTCGGTTTCCCGGCGAACGCCGAGTCGCCTGACCTCGTCGTAGGGCTGGTAGGTAAAAACTGTCTGCAGGGTGCCTCGAGACACCTTTTTTCCCGCACGCAGGAGTTCAAGGGCGCGTTTCACTCGGTCCAGAGGCAGAAAAAAACTCGATGCAGCGGTTCTTTTTCCCGCCGCGTTCATGGCAATCACCTTGCCGTCGATATCCACCACGGGGGATCCCGATGATCCACCCGAGGTTCCCGAAGCGGCCTGGATGTAGAACGTGTTGAAATCGTTCCACGATTCCGGCCCGTAATCCGGCGCTGCACGATCCAGGCGCGCGATCGTCCCGGGCAGAATGGCAAGTTTCTCGCCTGCATCGTTGCCCACGACACGAATTTCCCGGCCTACCCGCGCCAGTTCGGGTGCCAGTTCCAATTCATGGATTTCCATGAACTGAACGTCTTCGGGGTCGAAGCGGAAGAAACCAAAATCGTGGACAGGATCGCGATAAAGCGCCTGAACGGGCACTTCTTCGTTGTCCAGAAGAACGGCCTCGGCCACCACTGGTCCTGTGGTCACCACGTGACGATTGGTCAGGATCAGCCCCTCTTCGGCATCCACGACGAAGCCCGTCGCCGTGGAGTAGCCGGGATTCAATCCGTCGAAGGCTCGGGGAGAATTGACCCGAAGGACGACCACCCCGCGCACGACCTTGTCGAGACTCTCCTGCCAGGCGTCGCCGGACTGGCCCAGAGTCGCTGTCGCGAACAGCGCCGCCACGAGAGCAAGCTTCAACCGTTCAACTCCGAAACCGCAAGTCGATCTCCCGGAGCATTCGATCTCGCACATCGTCGTAGCGCGCGGGCAACTCGATGGGGGGATTCGCGTGCGCCGGGGAAAAATCGTCGAGGTTCATCTCGTGATAATTCTGCTTGAAATCCGTGAATTTCAAGCCATGCGCCGTCGAGACAACCACCACCCGGTCACTTTTCCGGATCGTCCCCCGGTCCAGCAGTTTTCGCATCGCGGCGAGCGCCACGCCTGTATGCGGGCAGTTGAACAAGCCCGTGCGATCGGCCGCCGCACACGCCTCCATGATCTCGGACTCACTCGCCTGCTCAACCACGCCATCGTATCGGCGCAGGGCATCAACGGCCTTGTCCCAAGAAACCGGGTTGCCAATCTGGATGGCCGACGCCACGGTCTGCCGGGCCGCGATGGGCTCAAAAACCTCAAAGTCTTTCTGGTAGGCGAGATAGAGAGGATTTGCGGCCTGGGCCTGCCCCACGCAGATCCGCGGTTTTCGGTCGATCAGGCCGAGTTCAAGGAGCAAATCCAGCCCCTTGGCGAGAGCCGACACATTCCCAAGATTGCCCCCGGGAATCACAATCCAATCGGGCACCTCCCACCCGAATTGCTCGACGATCTCAATGCCCACGGTTTTTTGACCTTCGATCCGCAGGCTGTTCATGGAATTGGCCAAGTAGACCCCGTCGCGCTCGGCCACTTGCTTGACGATTTCCATACAACCGTCAAAGTCCGTATCCAACGCGAAGACGATCGCTCCGTTGGCAACCGGCTGAATCAACTGCGCGAGGGAAATTTTTCCCCGGGGCAGAAAAACAACTGCTGGAATCGAGGCCGCCGCCGCGTAAGCGGCCAACGCGGCCGAAGTGTCACCCGTTGACGCGCAGGCAATCGCCGGAACATCCAGGCCCCGAGCGATCATCTCCTTGACCTGGGAAACCAGTACGGTCATTCCCAAATCCTTAAAACTTCCGGTATGAGAATTTCCACAGAGCTTGAGCCATAAGTTCTCGAGCCCGAGTTCTCTTCCGTACCGTTCCGCCCAGAATAGATTCGTATGCCCCTCGTACATCGAGACCACGTTCTCATCGGAAATGCCGGGCAGAACCCACTCCTTCTTCCCCCAAACACCGGATCCATAGGGCCAATCGTTCCGCCTCGCCCGCTTGTCGAAGATCTGCCTCCACTCGTCCGCCGACTTTTTCTTGAGCGCATCGAGATCGTGGACAACCTGAAGCAGCCCGCCGTTCTGGTCGGTGTAGACGATCTCGTCCAGGGAATATTTTTCCGAGGGATCGGTCAGGCTCTCAAACCACGCCTTGTATTGGGGCTCGGACGCCATCATCAGACCTCCTCCTCGATCCGCACAACCAGGGTGGGCGCCTTCACTTCCTGGAGTTCATCCACCCGGGCCAGGGCGTCGCGCAATGCTGCTTCGTTGGCACGATGGGTGAGCACAATTATGGGCACGGCTGTCTCGGATTCGAGACTGCCCTTCTGCACCACGGATTCGATACCCACGCCGTTCTCGCCCAGCGCTCCAGCAATCTCTGCCAACACCCCCGGCTCGTCTGCCACGGTAAAGCGTAAATAGAAGCGTCCGCTCTGTTCGTCCAGAGCCACACTGGGTTTGGGCACTAGGTGATGAGGGAGATAGGAAAGCGGCGCCACTGGGCCAGCACCGCCCCGTTGAAGCTCGCGCGCAATCTCGATCAAATCCGCCACCACTGCGCTCGCAGTGGGCATTTCGCCCGCCCCGGCCCCGTAATAGAGGGTCGGCCCCACCGCATCGCCGCGCACCTCGATCGCGTTCATCGCCGCATCCACGTTGGCCAGCATGCTGCCCAGGGGAATCATGGTGGGGTGAACACGGGCTTCAATCCGCTCTTCTCCCCCGTCCCGGTGGCATTTCGCGATGCCGAGCAACTTGATCCGATAGCCGAATTCCCGGGCGAGTTCGAAATCAATTGGGGTCAGTTGGCGAATGCCTTCAGTGGGAATTTCCTTGTAGGTCAACTCCGCTCCGAAGGCCATCGCGGTCAGAAGCGCGAGTTTATGAGCAGCGTCGATGCCATCGACGTCAAAAGTCGGGTCGGCTTCGGCGTAGCCGAGTTCCTGGGCCCGCTTCAGCACAACCTCGAAAGCTTCTTCGGTCTGTTCCATCTCGGTCAACACATAGTTGGTGGTGCCGTTCAGAATGCCCATGACGCGATCGATGTGGTTGGCCGAGAGTCCTTCGCGAAGCGAACGCAGGATCGGGATGCCGCCGCCCACCGCCGCCTCGAACGCCACATCCACCCCGGCGTTCTCCGCCGCTGCGAAAATTTCCTTGCCGTGCAGGGCCAGGAGCGCCTTATTCGCGGTCACCACGGGCTTACCCGCGCCAATGGCGGCCAGGATGAAGCGCTTGGCCACCTCGTACCCCCCCACCAATTCGATCACGATGTCCACGTCGGGAGCCGCGATCAACCCCTCGGCATCGGAATCGAAGCGAATCCCCGAAAGGTCAACACCTCGATCGGTCTCGGTATCGAGGTCCGCGATGGCGACCATGCGCAAAGGGAACCCAAGGCGCTGCCCAATCACACCGGCATTTTGGGCCAATACCTTGACGACACCCTTCCCGATGGTGCCGAAACCGATCAGGCCTACTCCGATACTCCGGCTGCTTTCTTCGGCCATTTCCGATCTACGCCTCCCTCGGCTGCTTGAGGAGGCGGCGAATGCCCCGGACAGCCTGCCGTATCCGATTCGTGTTCTCCACCAACGCAAAGCGCACATAGCCCTCGCCGGTGGGGCCAAAACCAATCCCGGGTGAGACCGCAACTTTGGCTTCGCGCAGCAACAGTTTCGAGAACTCGAGGGAACCCAATGACTCGAAGGCAGCCGGGATAGGCGCCCAGACGAACATGGTCGCCAGGGGCTTTTCGATCACCCAGCACCCCTCCCCTGCTTGACCGAGCCCCTCGACGAGCACATCCCGGCGCTCGCGGTAAACCTCGACGTTCTCATCCACGCAATCCTGGGGTCCACGCAGTGCCGTAATCCCAGCGATCTGAATCGCTTGGGGCATTCCGTAGTCGAGGTAACTCTTGATGCGGCGCAGGGCATGGATCATCTCAGAGTTCCCGCACGCGAAACCCACTCGCCACCCCGCCATGGAATGACTCTTGGATAAGGAAATGAACTCAATGGCGATGTCCTTGGCTCCGGGCACCTCAAGAATACTGGGAGGCTTGCAGCCGTCGAAAGCCACCTCCGCGTACGCGAAATCGTGGAGCACCATGAGGTTGTGCTCCCGAGCGAAACCCACCACTCGCTCGAAGAATGCCAGATCCACCACGTGGGTCGTCGGATTCGCCGGAAACGAGAGGATCAGCATCTTCGGCCGGGGCCAGGTCAGGGTCACGGCCTGCTCGAGATTGGTAAAGAATTCATCGGTCCCGGTCAGGGGCACCGTACGCAGATCTCCACCGGCAATAATCACCGAGAACTGGTGAATCGGGTAGGCGGGATCGGGAACCAGAACCACGTCACCGGGACCAATGGTCATCAGGACGAAATGGCTGAGGCCCTCCTTGGCGCCAATCACCGCAATCGCCTCGGTATCGGGATCCAATTTGACCCCATGGCGGCGGTCGTACCACTCGGTCGCGGCGAGTCGAAGGTTCGGAATCCCCTGGGAAGACGAGTACCTGTGGTTGCGCGGATCCCTGGCCGCGTCGACGATTTTCTCCACAATATGGGGCGGAGTGGCCAGATCCGGGTTGCCCATTCCCAAGTCAATGATGTCCTCGCCGTTACGGCGAGCCTCCCGAGCCAAGTCGGTGACCTCCGACAAAATGTACGGCGGGAGTCGATTGAGCTTATTGAAATCGTGGCGCGGTCGAATATCAGTCATCGGCCGGATGGCTCCATCTCAGTCATTTCGTCCCGACCCTAGTTCCGGGGTTGGGCATATTCGCCCTTTGCTCGCCGACCCGCCACAAAGAAGAAGTAGAAGGGCAGGCCCGCCACCAACAGACCAAAGCTGATCAAGCACTCCTTCGGGTTGCCGACCAGCATCGCCACCGCAATGGCAAAATTGGCCACCAGATAGAGCCCGGGCACCCACGGATATCCCCAGGCCCGATACGGACGCGGCCGATCGGGCTGCTTGGCGCGCAACCGATAGAGCGCCAGCACGTCGGCCATCGTGGCAAGCACGATGGCGAAAACTGTGAACTCCAGGACAGCGGGAAAGCTGCGTAGCACCAACAACAATCCCACGGCGGCCAGACCCTGGATCACAATCGCCGTCGAAGGCGTTCCGTAAACCGAGTGCACCCGGTCCACGCCACCCGGAAAAAGGCCATCCAGGCTCATCGCGTAGGCGATGCGCGGCCCCACGAGCACCGTGGCGTTCAGAGTCCCCAGCACTGAAATCAGCACAAAAATGCCCACCCAGTTCCCAACCCACTCACCGAAAAGCGCAAGCCCCGCCGCAGTCCCGGTATCCGCGGCGCCCATCAGGGATTCCATGGGCAACGCGTACAGGTAGACGGCATTGACCGCGAGATAGATCCCGGCGCAGATCCCCAAGCCCAGAAAGAGCGAGCGGGGCACATTGCGACTCGGCGAGCGAATCTCGCTGGCCACGTAGACCGACGCGTTCCAGCCCAAGTAGGTGAACAGGATCGGTGAGAGCGCTTGGCCGAAATTCAAAGCCGTAATCGCCCCAGGTTCCGCAACCACCCAGAGCCGGGCGGTGTCGCCGGCCCCGGTAAATGGCCCCAGGGCAACGAAGGCCACCAGGGCCAGGATTTTGAGGGCCGAGGTGAAATTGTTGGCCCGGGCCCCCCAGCGCACGCTCACGTAGTTGACCGCCGAGGTCGCCACGGTCACGCCAAGGGCGCAGGCCAAGATGGCTCCATTGCCCCAACCCAGGCGTTCGCCGAGCCCCTCGGCCAGGGCCGACGCCAGGGCGGCCACGGTCCCGGCGTAAATTGCAAAGAAACTGAGCCAGCCCACCAGAAAGCCCGCCACAGGATGAAAGGCTTCCCGGAGGTAGACATAGTCACCGCCGGCCCGGGGAAACATGGCCCCCAACTCCGCATTCGCCAGAGCGCCGGCCAGGGAGAGGATCGCCCCGGTCGTCCAGGCGGCCATGATCCAGCCCGGCGCCGGCAGCAACTCGGCGACCTGGCCCGGGGTAAAGAAAATTCCAGCGCCGATCACCGATGCCACCACGAGCATGGACGCATCCAGCAGCGAAAGTTCGCGCACGAGATGGTCGCGGGGATGGGCTGAGCCGAGATTCTCCGTCACGACCGCGAGCATAGCGGCCGCACTTCCAAGAATTGAGCCCCACCCCACTCGATGGCGATTCGGCCAACCGCTGACTTATACATTCCAGGCAATGGAATCCGCAGATTTTCTCCTCGGCGATCTCGACTCGCTGCAAATCGGAATTCTGTCCATCGCGGCGCTCCTGACATCCATCCTCTCGGCCATCGTGGGCATGGGGGGCGGCATTACGCTCCTGGCCGTGATGCTCCTCTTCCTCGACCCCCTGGTCGCCATCCCCCTCCACGCGACGATCCAGTTGGTCTCCAATGGCACCCGGGCCGTGGCCCAACGCCAGCACGTAAACTGGGGAATCCTCTGGCGCTACTCGCTCCCCCTGCTGCCCCTGGGCTGGCTCAGCCTGCAACTTGCCCAGGGGATTCCCCCCGACGTGGCCCGCGCCCTAATCGGCCTTTTCGTCTTGGTCGCCACCTGGCGCCCGGCCTGGTTCCTGCTCGGGACGCATCCGGGCGAGACCAACCCCAACCTTCGCTTCTTGGCGCTCGGAGGGGTGGTGGGCGTCTTCAACGTAACTTTTGGGGCCACCGGCCCCCTGATCGCCCCATTCTTCCTGAACCTTGGCCTGACGCGATTCGCGATCATCGGCACCAAGGCCGCCTGCCAGCTGACGTCCCACGCGGTCAAGATCGGCGTCTTCGGCCTGGCCGGATTTGCTTTCGGCCAGTGGGCGGGCCTCCTGGGGCTTTTGTGCCTCTGTGTTGTGGTGGGCACAGCCGTGGGCACCCGAATCCTGTCGGTCGTGAGCGAGACGGCCTTCGTGAAACTTTACAGAGCGATTCTGACCGCTGTATCCCTTTATCTGGTCGTTTGGCACGGTTGGCTGGCGGTCTAAACGGCTCCGGGCGTCCGCGAGCCGGCCTCAGACCGCAACTGGCCGAAAAAACAAGGCGAATTGGTTGCCGGGATTCCTCTGAGTCGCTAAATCACATCCGCAACAACGCCTCCGCCGCGCTTGCCCCCCCTGCCAAGGGGCCGGGCCAAAGACGCGCTTCTCTGATGGAAACCAGCCACACGGCCCCCCCCGGGCGAACCTCGCACCGCGGACAGGCCCGACGGACAAGACAGAGAGGCTCACGAGCGAGCAGGGACCGCCCCAGCCCAAGGCCGAGGAGCAAGACCCCGCCCAGCGGGTTACTCGCCAAGGGCTCGCCGAGGTGGGCTGAGAGCCGGGAAGATTTAGACAGGCCCGAGGCGGGGGACGACAGGCCCCACCGAAGGGACGCGCCAACCGAATCGAGCCGAAGCCACGAACACGCACACACAGAGGATGGAATTAATGAACGAACTACTGAACCAACTCACGCTGGCGCCCATCGCGGCGGGGGTCCTTGGCCTTGCCATTGCGACCTTCTTCTACTTCCGGGTCAAATCCCTCCCGGAGGGCACCGAGACCATGAACCTGATCGCGAAATACATCCGCGAGGGGTCAATGGCATTCCTCTCCCGGGAGTACAAAGTACTCGCGGGCTACACCGTTGCGGTGTTCACCCTGCTCTTCTTCGCCTTCCGCTCAGAGGGAACCGGCATTCTGGCGGGGCTGTGCTTCGTCCTCGGGGCGTTCCTGTCCCTTGGATCGGGTTTTGTGGGCATGAAGGCGGCCACCTTTGCCAACGTACGTACCAGTCAGGCCGCCCGAGAGGGTTCCAAGCCCAAGGCACTTCTCACGGCGCTGGACGGCGGAGCGGTCATGGGCCTGTGCGTCGCGGCCACCGCGCTCCTGGGACTCGGCGGGCTCTACTTCCTGTATCGTGGAGATCCCCACCTCGGAACCGTCCTCCATAGCTTCGCCGTGGGTGCCTCCTCCATCGCGCTCTTCGCGCGGATCGGCGGCGGCATTTACACCAAGGCCGCCGACGTGGGCTCGGATATCGCAGGCAAGGTGGTCGAAGGCATCCCCGAGGACGATCCGCGCAACCCGGGCGGGATCGCGGACAATGTCGGAGACAACGTGGGCGACGTCGCCGGCATGGGGGCGGACATTTACGAGTCCCTAGTCGCCGCCATCGTTGCCGCCATGGCGATTGCTTTGACGGCACGGACCGAATACATCGAGAAGCTCTTCACCAACGGCCTGAGCGGCAACGACGCCACCATGCTCGCCGTCACCCTACCCGTCTTCATCTCCGGACTGGGTCTTCTGGTCAGTATCGTTTGTATCTTCATCGCGCGGGCCATGCGCCAAAACAGCCCGGCCATGGTGCTCAGGGCCGCACTCGTTGTTCCTTCCTTGATCATTTGCGTCGTGGCCTACATCGTCATGCCGATGCTGGGCGTTAGCCAATCCGTTACATACGCGTTGGCCGCCGGCGCCATCGGGGGGGCCATGATCGGCCTCATCACCGAGTACTACACGGCCTGGGCCCCCATCGAAAAAATCGCTGAGGCCTCCAAGACCGGCGCCGGGACCGGAATCATCAGCGGCCTTGCCGTCGGCATGGAGAGCACCGTGGTTTCGCTCCTCATCGTGGCGAGCGTGGGCTTCGTCGCCAACGCGGTCATGCCCGAAGGTATGGGACTCTACGGAATCGCCATGAGCGCCGTGGGAATGCTCGCGGGCACCGCCATCGTGATGACAGTGGACGCCTACGGACCCATCGCAGACAACGCCGGAGGCATCAGCGAAATGAGTTCCCTCGGCCCCGAGGTGCGGGCGATCACCGACGAGCTCGACGCCGTGGGAAACACCACCGCCGCCATCGGCAAGGGCTTTGCCATCGGTTCCGCCACTTTGACCGTGCTGAGTCTCTTCTCCGCTTTCATTCTTGAGGTCAACCACAAGCGCATGGAGGCCGACATGGAACCGCTGATCCTCCAACTCGACGATGCGCGGATCTTGATCGGCCTGCTCATTGGCGCGTGCCTCCCCTACGCGGTGGGCGCCAGCACAATGATCGCCGTGGGCAAGGCCGCACAGGCCATCATCAAAGAGATCATCCGCCAGTTCGACGAGATCCCCGGACTCCGAGAAGGCAAGGCCGAGCCCGAGGGCAAGGTGATCGTGGACATCGCCACCAAGGCGGCCCTGGGCCAGATGATTCTGCCCGGAACCGTCGCCATTGCTGCGCCGGTGGCGGTCGGTTTTATCCTCGGCCCTGTCTCCCTGGCCGGAATGCTGGCAGGCGCGGTTGCGGTGGGGGCATCGCTCTCCCTGTTCATGGCCAACGCCGGCGGCGCCTGGGACAACGCCAAGAAATTCATCGAGTCCGGAGGCCTTGAGGGACACCCCAAGGGCTCCGAAGCCCACAAGGCATCGGTGATTGGCGATACCGTGGGCGATCCCTTCAAGGATACGTCGGGCCCGGGCGTTGCGATCCTGATCAAGGTGATGAGCGTTGTCAGCCTGCTGATTGCGCCCCTCATCGCCACACTCTGATCCTGGGGTTGGTTCTCGAAAGGCCCTGGCCGCTTCGGCCAGGGCCTTTCTATTTTGGGCGCCCCCCCAAAGCCGGAGGGTCCCCCTTTCCGCTCCCCAGGGCTCAGACAACGCCTCCTGCTGGGACAAGGCTCCGTTTCCTGCCCAGGACCAGGGAACGATTCACCGCTGACAGCACGGCCTCCAGGGAGGCCGTGACGCTACTGCTGTGCCGCCCGGCCCCGAAGAAGCTTCGGCCAGCGGCGTCCGAAACTTCGACGTAGGCCGCCGCCACCGCATCCGAGCCCGATCCCAGGGCATGTTCCCAATAGTCGGTCAAGGTCAGGGACAAGCCGAATCCGGCGCACAGCGCCGTGAACATCGCATCGATGGGTCCAGTCCCCCGAGCCTCGAGGACGTGCCGGGCCCCCGCGTAGGACGACTCTCCTCTCAGGCGGCAGTCGGACCCGGCCATGTCGTCGAGTTGGCAGTGCTCCACCGGGCAACCGATGGGTTCACTCCAGCCCAGATATTCGGCCTCGAAAAGCCGCCGAATGCCCTCGGAGCCGATCTCACCTCCGGTGGCTTCGGCAGCCCGCTGAACCCGGGCCTGGAAATCGATCTGGAGAGCTCGGGGAATCGAGTAGCCGTGATCGCGTTCGAGCACGTAGGCCACGCCTCCCTTGCCCGACTGACTGTTGACCCGAACCAGGGCCTCAT
>Ga0310120_10002020_pt1 | contig 15028 bp, 11 predicted proteins | sample CB27_AW_983_MG_FD_203506 | JGI IMG/M metagenome (GOLD analysis project Ga0310120, IMG submission 203506) | Marine microbial communities from Western Arctic Ocean, Canada - CB27_AW_983 | ecosystem: Environmental > Aquatic > Marine > Oceanic | place: Canada: Western Arctic Ocean | collected...
TTCTCGCGCTTCGCAGAATCCAATCCTGAAGATCCTCGTAGCGGTGAAGCGCTTCTGACAGCCGGAATCTGTGCTCAGAGGCGGGGACGAGCCGAGGAAGCGGATGGGCTGTTCAGAGAAGCTCAATCGAGGGGTGGGGCGATCGCCGCCAGGGCGCTCCTGCAAAGAGGATACCTGCTGCTGGTGGACCACCCTGAACGGGCAGTCCATTGCTTCGGCGAAGCATCCAGGCTTGCTCTCGATGGAGAAACTCGAGCAGAGGGATGGCTCCAGCATGGACTCTCGTTGCAACGTTCAGGACAGTTTGCACCTGCAGAAGCGCCTTTGCAGAAGTGTGCGCATCAGAAGGATGCGCCCGGTCTGGCTGCAAGAGCCCGATTACTTCTTCAGTACGATCCCTGGTTTACCGTTCAGGTCGGCGCTTTTCTTGAAAAGTCAAATGCCCAGCGTCAACTTCGCCGACTAGAAAGTGCCGGACTGGCGGCCGAGCACAGGATTCCCGGTCGAAGTGGATCGCCGCTGCATCGCGTACTATCTGGACGGTTTGAGACCAGAGAAGATGCCAACCGTCATTCACTTCGAGTAAAAACTGTGCTGGGTACCGATGATGTGAAGGTGATTCCCTGATGCAGAGACACTACGCTACCAGCGGAATGACCTTGTTACTGTTGCTCGCAGTAGTGGTCATCGCCTTGTTTTTCTACCTGTTTTTCTTCCAGTTGTCGCCCCAACAGGCGACCCCTCAAACCGGCCCCCAGCCGACTTCAACGACCGTGACTGTTCCTGTCACCTCCAGCGATCCCGTGCGCCAGAAGCCGGCGCCCTGGGCAGGGGTCATCGCGGATGCGCTGGCTCAGCCGATCGCAGGAGCCACGATCGAACTGGTGACCGAGGAGGGTGGGGTCGCCCACTCAACGCTCTCCGACGACCGGGGGAAATTCATCTTGTTGCTACCCCCGGACCAGCCGCCGTTTGTTTCCATCAGGGCAGAGGGGTTCTACCAGGTGCAGGTCCAACTTGGCAGTGACCCGAATGAGATGTACGTGTTATTCAGGGGAGGAACCCTGCGGGGTAATGTACTCGGCCATGTCTTTGTACTCCGCAGCGAGGAGTTACCCCCACCCGAGCCCATTGCTGGCGCAAAGGTCGAGGTCGCCGGGGCGGGTGGGTGGTACACATCCGTCACCACCGATTCCAACGGGAAATTCAACGTAGCGATTCCACCAGGCAGGATCATTGTCACCGTCCGGTCCAAATTCCACGCAGATGCGCGGTTCGATGATCTCGAGGTGGGCAGAGGAGAGGTGCTGGAGAGAGACCTCATCCTGGCTGCCGGGGTCACCTTCGATGCGTTCGTGTTCAGTAACGAAATCCCACTTATTGGCGCAAGGGTACGCATCTTCAACGACATTCAAGATGAAGCGGAGGGGTTCACCACAGAGAATGGAAAAGCGCGTATCCCGGGTCTCGCCGCCGGAGTGGCCAGGGTTCATATTGTCCATCCTGGCTACCAGGAACACACTTTCGATGTCATCATCCCGGCCGACAAGATCGGCGTACGAAGACCGTTTCTGATGAAGAAATCACAGCCATTTCAAATCGAGGTCATCGACAAGAACAACCTGCCCCTCACAGACGCACGGGTTCGGATCCTGAGAGCCAGGATCGAGGTTGTAGATACCACCGCAGACAATCTAGAAGCGCTCTCCGTACTGGCAAGCGGTGAAACTTACATGGTCGAGGTGCGGTACTCATTCGAGAAAGAAGGCGTGGAAACAACGCTTCCTCCTCGTACATTTCGCTACACGATGCCCAAAGAAGGAGAAGGCCAGCTGAGTGTCGAGTTGCGACCTGGTGGCCGCATCACCGGAGTGATCCTGGCTCCAAACCGATACCCGGTTCCGGGGGCGACAGTGCTGATCAAGGCAATCGGGCTGAATCCTGGCGAATCTCCGCCACCACGACTTGTAAAAAGCGACAACAAAGGACTGTTCAGAAGTCAGCCGTTCACCGCCGGCAGTTGGATGATCAGTATCAGTCATCCACAACTCGGGGTCATGAGTCTGCAGACCTCTGTCGAGGAGGGGAAGGACAGGGCCCTCGGCGAGCTCGTTTTCCCGATCCGCTGACCACGCATTCCCTGTCCACTGGCGAGAGCCGATCCCTTGCTATTCCTCCCCGAGCCAGTCGGCAACAAATATATTTGTCTCACCTTGCTGGCTGTTGTTTCGGTTGGAACAAAAAACCAATCGATTGCCGTCAGGAGAGAACATCGGGAAGCCATCAAAGCCTGGGGATGTAGTGACCTGCTCCATGCCGGTCCCGTCGATGTTGACCTTGAATATGTCGAACTCCCTTCCTCCGTCGGTTCCCATGTTCGAGGAGAAAAGCAGGCTCTTTCCATCCGGAGTGAAGAATGGAGCAAAGTTTGCAGCCCCGTTATCCGTGATGCGTACAACATCACCGCCATCACTGTTCATGACAAAGAGATCCATCTTCGACGGACGCACAAGACCCTCAGATAACAGTCGGCGAAACTCGGTCAGTTCATCACCTTGTGGATGCCTGCCTCTATAACAGATCATGGTTCCATCTGGTGAAAAGAATGGTCCTCCGTCATAGCCAGGTGTTGAAGTCAGCCTTTTCACGTCGGATCCATCGGCGGCCATCGTGTAGATGTCCAGATCTCCATCTCTCATCGATGTAAAGACGATCCTTGATCCATCGGGTGAAACGGTTGCCTCTGCGTCGTATCCGGGAGTGTTGGTGAGCTGTACCAGTTCTCCATCTGGTAACTGTTTGGAAAATATGTCGTAACTATCGTAGACGGGCCACACATACCCCTGGCTCTTGTCGGGTACAGGTGGGCAGTCACTCGAGTTCAGATGTGTGGAAGCCCACAAAACTGTCGAGTCATCTGGGGTCAGGAAATACGCACAAGTAGTCCTGCCGTCTCCGCTGGAAATCTGTTTCAGATTCCCCCCGTCAACATCCATGATGTAGATCTGATCACAGGAGTGCGGCGGCCTGTTGGTCTGAAAGATCAGCCGCTGGCCGTTGAAACTCCAGTACGCCTCGGCATTTTCTGCTCCATCGGTCAGTTGAATGATGTTTGCAAAATGATTCTCTCCGGGGAAGTTATCGATCAGTCTGGGTAGAGGGTCGACCTCAACCAGGGACCGTGTCTGTGATCCGCTGGGTGCCGTGGTACCTCCCTGGTTCGTGCATCCAGAAAACAGTAGCAACAGAAACGGCAATGCGAGCCTGCAAAACACGGTCATCTTCTTCACCATTCCTGTTCAGTGGGTTGTGCGAACGATTCTGAGAGCAGTAGACTCGCCTATCAAGCACGGACGAGGAACAGGGGGGGCCAAAATTTTCGGGGAAACGATCACTTTTGAGACCCCGGGACGGGGACTTCACGAGATTACCGAGCCGATTGCCGAAGCCGTGGAGAGGGCTGACGTCGAGACGGGGCTGTGCTCGATATTCCTCCGGCACACCAGCGCCAGTCTGCTCATCACGGAAAATGCAGACCTATCTGTCCGCAACGACCTGCAGAACTGGATGGAAAAGATCGCACCAGAGGGGGACAGCGCCTACACACACACCGCTGAAGGACCCGACGACATGCCCTCGCATCTCCGGGCGGCAGTGACCCGCACTTGCGAGAACATCCCTGTCACCGATGGCAGCATCGATCTCGGACAGTGGCAGGGGATTTACATCTTCGAGCACAGAGCCAGGGCACACCGTAGGACTGTCAGCGTCAGGGTCTGGGAATGAGATCTTCCCTCGATACTGCACTACAAACGATCTCGGAATTCTGGCAGGAACTCCCGGACATCGCTCAGGCCGGCGGCATCATCCTTCTCTCCATTTTCTTCGCGATGCTTACCGGATGGATCCTGACCGCGATCATCGGTCGCTGGGTCGGGAAAACTCAAACCACCATCGACGACGAGCTGATCTCCTTAATGCATCGACCCGTATTCCTGATCGTACTTCTGGTCGGCCTGGGGATGGCAGCTGAACGGACCGGAATGCCAGCACACGTCCTGACAGTGACGGTAGCCTGCTTGAAAACCATCGGGATCATCGCCATCTGCACGTTTCTCATCAAGTCCTCAAGTATCGTCATCGCTTCACTCAGCAAGAAGCGGGACAGATTTCAGTTGATCCAGCCCCGCACGGTGCCTCTTTTTTCAAACCTATCGCTGCTCATCATCATCGGGGCTGGCGTCTATTTTCTATTCATCGCCTGGCAGACCGACCCGACTGCGTGGCTCGCCTCCGCCGGGATCATCGGCTTGGCGCTCAGCTTCGCTGCCAAGGACAGCCTGGCGAATCTGTTCGCGGGAGCGTTCATCCTCGCCGATGCACCGTACAAATTGGGAGACTTCATCATTCTTGATAGCGGAGAACGCGGCATGGTGACCGCGATAGGTCTCCGTAGTACCCGGATGCTGACGCAAGACGATGTCGAAATCACAATCCCAAATTCAGTGATGGGTAACACGAAGATCATCAACGAAAGCGGTGGGCCTTATGAGAAAGAGCGTATCCGGATTCGAGTCGGAGTTGCTTATGGTAGCGATGTAGATAGGGTGGAAGAGTTGTTGCTGAACATTGCCCTGTCCCATGCAGAGATCGTGGAAAAGCCAGAACCGCGCGTGCGCTTTCGAGCCTTCGGAGAATCGGGCCTGGACTTCGAATTGCTGGCCTGGATAAAGGAGCCGGTACTCCGAGGCAGGGTGTCTCACCTGATCACCAAGGAGATCTACAACTGTTTCAATGAGGAAGGCATCGAGATTCCATATCCAAAACGTGATGTGTACATCAAAGGAACTACAACTAACGCTCCCGAAGTGCTTGATCAGTAACACACCAGAAATCGGTAAGGATAAACATGACGGGCCCTAAAGTACTCGTTGCTTGCGTTGATTCTGAATTGCGAATGAGTTGCTTCAACCGGGTCTCCTCGCTCGGGGTCAGGGTCGACGCGGTAGGGGATCAGCGTGGTTTTGCGCGCAGAACCGAGAAGGACGAGTACAAGATGATTCTCCACGATGGCGCGCTCGAGATCGCCGAGGATGCCGCCGAGCATGTACTGCTGGTGGAACCCGATGGCGAACTCGATCAGGACCTCGAGGAACGGGTTCGCACCCTGCTGGATGTACCTGTGCGTGAAATCGACGAAGATGAGGAGATCGAAGACCCGCCACCGCCCTGGATGAAGCACAACCAGCGCGGCTGGTAGTCGCCCGGCTGATGCGCTGGATCCGAATCAACGACCCAGGCTTGCGACCCATGAAGGTATCCCGACCGCTGTCACCTCTTCAGCAGCCCGAAGGTCCTGGCCCAGTTTCTCCATCTGGGTCGTAGGCAGTGGAAACCGCCATGTCGCTACGTCTTCAACGAAGAGCGATCGTGGATCTTTTAGCCACGCCTCGATTCTCACCAGATGGTTTGCTTCTCCCTGAACCTGGGGAGGCAATTGAAGACGAAGACCGGAGATGGTTGCCGGCCTTCCGATCGCATTGAAATCATCTCCGTCGAGATGAAATGCTTTTTCGGCGAGCCATGTTGCAGCATTTCCGCCACTGGGAACGCGCAAAAGGGTCCGGTGCGTCCTGGTTCTTGCCACGATCATCGGAATGTTGACTCGCTGTCCCAGCGACCTGAATACCTCCTCGATTCTTCGAAACAGCACCTCGGAGCCGGTACCTGCCCCCTGCTCCTCGAATTGAATCCGATCCTTGCCAAATGTCACACGGGACACTCCGCTACCCGGCTCGGGGCTCGATTGAAGCTGCGCTCCGGTTGCGGTCCTGGTGAAGTTTTCATAACCACAGGTTCCAGAAACCTCGACATATACTTCTCGCAACATCTCGGCCGTGACCTGTATCGGCAAATGGATCAGATCAACAGACACACCCAGAGTGCTTGGATCTGGAGCCGACATCGATTCCGTCATCGAGACCCCTTGGTGGGCGACTTCAACTGAAGCGCGTCATCGCTTTCAATTCGAACCAGCCAGCCCTCCTTGCGAATCTTCTCGATGAATCCAGGCACCGAACCATCGGCTGCCTGGAGCGCTCTTCCGGGGATGAGGATCTCGCCCCTGCCAAGTTCGAGATGCTTCACCTTTTCCTGGTCGAGCAAGTCCCGCAACGATTTGCACCGATCGGGTCTCAAACCAGAAAAGATGATCGCTGGTCTCGCTTGCACCCAGTCCATATCGCGACCCCAGTCACGTATCGACACTGCTACTGTTTCAGGAAGCGGATGATCACTGGCATCTTCGAGTACTTTTCGAATTTCGTCCACGGTAAGTCCGGATCGTATCCCGGAACGCATCGAATCCGGTGTGGCTCGGAACCTGCGTACTCTTTCTGCTGAGACTCGCTCCGAAAATCTCGCCAACTGAAGTTCGAGACACATTCCATCAACACCTTCGGTAAACAACATGATCTCGAAATCCGGATTGACGAGGATCCTGCATTCTCCCGCTTCACAGGGGTGTCCAAACTGTTCGTGCCCGAGGGAAGTGAGCCGAACCGCTGCCATCGAGCCATCGACCTGTCCGATCTCGCACATCCCGAGGCACAGAAGTCGATTGACGATCCAGTAGGCCAGATCTGTGCCAAGGCGGTGGAAGGGGCTCTGGAGTCTCTTCTGGGCAAAGTCCTCTTCTCGGCGCTGGCGAAGAGACTCCGCGACTTCGCGTTCTTCCAGTTCGAGAAGATAGGTGCCTACCGCCTGATCGATCAAAGCCTCCAGAGAAATCCAATCGCTGGTGGGCCTCGTTTTCAATACGTCGAGGAGGATGTTGCGAAGGCCCTCCTGGTGGAAGGACCACCTCTCTCCGGCACTCTCGTCAAGAAAGCGCTGCAAGAGAACTTCAACCTTGCGACGAAACTCCAGTTTTCTCCAGGCAAATAGTCGATCGTCGTTGACTCGGAGTTCACCGGCAAAGTTCTCGATGATGCCGAGCCGCAAGGCGACTCGAAGAACTCGCGTAACCGAGTCTCCCTCGAGGTAACTCTTGAGCCGCTCGAGCTGCATCACTTGCCGGCACTGCTCTGCTAACCTCTTGGGGAAATTTCCGGCTCGGGTCAACCGAACCGGTTCGTGTTCGACCTGTAGCGCAAATCGCTCCAGATCGATGAAGAGATCAACTCCGGCCTCGATGATCTGATCTGGCTCCCCCACATCCTCAAGCCGATCATTGGCCCTGAGTTGAATCCACTCCTGAAAGATCACCAGAGCGGGATTGGGGATAAGGATGCCGAAGTCCTGCAGGCTGACACTGCCAATCGTCCCGATACCCGCCTCTTCGAGCACGCTTCTCCAGGAGATCAGATCGGGTTCTGTTTGACCCGAGGACTCGAGTAACTCATCCGCTTCATCGGATGACAGGTCAAAAACACCACGTTTTTTCAAGGCCAGCAGGCAAAGCTCTTTCAGGGCAGGATCTTCAAGTTGCTCGATCCGCTCCTCGACATTGCCATTATCGAAATCGATCTCGAAGGGTAGCCGTTTCTGGCTGATGACATCTGCTGCCGAGGGTGGCTCACCTTCGACATCCAGCACACGGCACAGATGCTCAGCAAGCTCATCGGGTATCTCCATCATCTCTGAACGGGTCCGACCCTGGCCCCTCTTTCGAGTGATGAAGCCACGCTCGATGAGCTGGCGAAGCGTCGATTCCACTTCGATTCTCGATGCCCCACCTGCCGCGAGCGTCTCCTGAAGATCTCCGAGTATCGCTTTCGGTTCTGGTTTCGACAGCACTGCAGTGATCAATCGGCGCTGTGATTGGCTGAGTCTCGCAACTCGCTCTTCAATCCCGGTGCCAAGTTCGAGAGCCCTGCCAACCCGTGCGCGCAGCACTTCTGCACGTGACTGGACCGACTCGCCAGGAAGCCAGAATTGATGAATCGTCTGCAGTTCAGCCTTTTTCAGGCCCTTCAAGAACTCGCAGACCGCACTCATTGAAGTACCTCTTCTTGTTCTTCGATTTCGTATTGATAGCCCTGCTCCATCAGGAATCTCTGACGTCGCAAGGCAAAATCCTGGTCGCGAGTATCGCGCGTGACCAGGGAGTAGAAGGTGGCTTCCCTGCCATCGGACTTGGGCCGCAGAACTCTGCCGAGGCGCTGCGCCTCCTCCTGCCTCGATCCATAGGTTCCAGAGATCTGGACTGCCACTGAAGCGTCCGGCAGGTCGACGGCAAAGTTACCCACCTTGCTGACGATGAGCACCGGAATCTCTCCGCAACGAAACGCAGCGTAGAGCCGTTCCCGCTCATCCTGTGGAGTGTGCCCGGTGATCAATGGCGCACCGATCGATCGAGAGACATCCTTCAATTGTCTCAGATACTGCCCTATCACCAGAATTCGATCCGTGGAATGGCGCTTGAGGATGCCGTGCAGACGGATGAGTTTCATCGGGTTTTCCGAGGAGATTCGGAAGCGGTGTCGCCGGTCGGCCGCAAGGTATGCATCCCTCTCCTCCACGGGTAGATCCAGGCGCACCTCGACACAGCGAACCTTTGCTATGAAGCCTTCCTTTTCGAGATCGCGCCAAGGCATGTCGTAAATTCTTGGCCCGATCAACGTGAAGACCTCGTCTTCTCGACCATCCTCCCTGACCAGGGTCGCGGTCAGGCCCAATCTCCTGCGCGCCTGAATCTCGGCCGTGAACCTGAACACGGGCGCAGGAAGCATGTGGACCTCGTCGTAGATGATGAGTCCCCAGTCATTACTAGAAAACAGATCCAGATGGGTAAACTCATCCGTCTTTGACTTTCTGTGAGATGTGATCTGATAGGTTGCGACCGTGACGGGTGCGATTCCTTTTTTTGCACCAGAATACTCTGCAACATCATCATCGGTGAGGGTCGTCCAGCGGACAATTTCTTTTCGCCATTGGCGGACGCTGGTGATGTTTGGTGCCAGAATCAAGGTCTGACACTTGAGCTTCTCGATCAGTCCGATTCCCACCATCGTTTTCCCAGCCCCGCAAGGAAGCACGACGACTCCCGATCCGCCACCTCCGCCCTGATTGGAGAAGAAAGCGTTTACCGATTCGACCTGATAATTTCGAAGTTCGAGTTTCGCAGTGTCTGAGTACTCGATGTCGACCGAGGCACCCGACTTGAAGCCTGCCCGGTCCGCGATGGGGAAACCGGAGCGAATCATCGCAACCTTCAGGGCACCCCTCATGGAAGGCGCAATCACATAGGAATTTCCCTCGCCCGGATCGACCAGGATCTTCGTCAGTGACGGGCGATTTGCCAGCACGCAGAGTTGCTCGTCCGTCTTCTCGCGTGGACGAAGAATCAACTGGTCGTTCTCTTCATCGCGCACCAGCTCGAAGCGGCCGAAGTTAGCAAGCGCCTTCTCGATGACCTCGATCAGCGCCTTTGGTACCGGGTATCTGGCATTGTCATGAAGAAGGTCGAGGATGCGTTGCTGGCTCCAGCCTGACTGGGCAGCGTTCCACAATGAAATCGGCGTGATCCGGTACTCGTGGAAGTACTCGGGACTCTTCTCCAGATGGGCGAAGGCCGCCAATTCATGTCGGAGCCTCTGCGCGGTGGGATGATGCACCTCGAGAAGCAGGGTTCCATCGCTCTGCACGATGAGCGATTTGGCTTCGGTAGTCATTTATCAGGAGTCGAGTGAACCGATCGCGGCCTGTTGGCCGGTGCGGACGGAGGACTCCTTGGTCCCCGACGTCGCAACTCTCGCTTCCCCGACGATTCTCCTTGTGAATTTCAGGCCGTGGCCCCGAAGAGCCAGTAAACCTTATGGATTTCCCCGGAACTCACGACTTCGATCTCGGAATTTCCCGCCCCGGAACGAAGTCAACGATGTGCCGGAAGATAGTACCCGTACACCACCATTGATGCCGACTTCCCCTGATTCCCCTTTTCCCCGAATCGGCACCGCGCGAGTTGTGAGTAGTACTGCACCACAGAGCCAGATCGCACATCTCGTCTGGTCGACTCCCACCCCCCATCATCGCGGGGGGCTACATTCTGAATCCAGAACGGAATTGACGATCAAGAATGATATGCCACGAACCAAGCCGAGAATCTACCACCCAGTTTCGAGTTGTTTATTCTTGATCCGGCTCGGTTTCTGGTGTTTCGCTGACAGACTCGACCAGTTCCATGCCGATGACGCGGTCATTTTTCTTCACATTGATAAGACGAACACCCTGAGTATTCCTGCCAATGGGCCTCACGCCGGCCAAAGAGATCCTCACCAGCATTCCCCCGGAGGTCATCAACATGGCGTCACACTCTCCGGAGAGCGCCTTGGCAGATACCACTGAACCGTTTCTCTTCGTGGTTCGGATATCGATCAGGCCCTTGCCACCGCGTTTCTGGATACGGTATTCGCTGAACTGGGTTCGCTTTCCATACCCATGCTCACATACGGTCAGAAGGGAACCAGATTCGTCGACGACGGTCATCGAAACCACCTGATCCCTGGATCCGAGGGAGATTCCATTCACACCCGCAGCATCGCGCCCCATCGGTCGAACATCTTGCTCTGAAAAACGGATCGACATGCCCGATGCAGACGAAAGCACCACTTCATCATCGCCGGATGTGATGGCAACCCCGATCAACTCATCATCTTCGTTGATCTTGATCGCCTTGATCCCTGTTTTCTTTGGCCTTGAGTATGCAACCAGCGGTGTCTTTTTCACCTTGCCGAGCCGCGTTGCAAATAGCAGTTGTCGATCATCAAACTCCGCAACTCGAATCATGCGCAGGATCTTCTCCTCTTTCTCGAGTTGCAGCAGGTGAACGACCGGCTTGCCTTTGGCGGTTCTGCTCATGTCGGAAAGCTCGTAGACCTTCAGCCAGTAGACTTTCCCTCGATCAGAGAAGAGCAGCAGCGTGTCGTGGGTTCCTGCGACAAACAGGTTCTTGACGAAATCGTCCTCGCGCACCGATCCGCCCGATACCCCCTTGCCGCCTCGCCCCTGAGAGCGGTAACTGGTCAAGGGAGTTCGCTTGATGTAACCCTGATGGGTCAGGGTCACGACGACGTCCTCCTCGGTGATGAGGTCGGCGTAGTTGATATCTTCAGCATCTTCCTCAAAGGTCGTCCGGCGAGCGTCCTTGAAGCGGTCTCTCAGTTCGTGGATATCCTCGCGAATGATCTCCGTCACCACTGAGGCATCGGTAAGTACCTTGCGATGATAGGCAATCTCTTCGCGGGTTTCCCCGAGATCGACCTGCAGTTTTTCCCTCTCCAGTCCGGTCAGCCGCCTCAACTGCATCCGGAGGATGGCTTCTGACTGAATCCTGGTCAGCCCGAACTCGGCCATCATCGATTCACGCGCATCATCCTCGCTGTGCTTGGAGCGAATCAATTCGATGATGCGGTCAATGTTGTCGGTCGCGATGATCAGCCCGTCAAGGATGTGCGCCTTTCGCTCGGCCTTCGCCAACAGGTGGCGGGATCTGCGACGAATGACCACTCCCCTGTGATCACGATAGGCATGAAGCAGATCGAGTAGCGGCAGGGTGCGAGGCTTGCCGTCGACCAGTGCGATCTGTTGAATTCCAAATGTCGTTTGCAACTGGGTGTGCTTGAAAAGCTGATTGAGAATTACCTGGGCGTTCTCATCTCTCTTCAGTTCAACCACCAGGCGAATACCGGTCCGGTCAGATTCGTCACGGATATCCGAGACTCCCGTGACCCGTCCATCTTTGACCAAACCGGCGATATCCGAGGCAAGTTTTGCCTTCGAGACCTGATATGGGATCTCGGTGATGACGATCACTTCCTTCTGCCTCGTCATCTCCTCGAAGTGCGTCCGGGCCCTCAGGGTGAGGAGCCCTCGCCCCTTGGAATAAGCATCAAGAATCCCTCTACGTCCACAGACCACACCACCGGTCGGGAAATCCGGGCCCTCGATCACCTGCATCAACTCTGCGAGATTCGTATCTGGATTATCGAGAACCATCAGCAGTGCCGAGCAAACCTCTTGCAGGTTGTGGGGAGCAAAGTTGGTCGACATTCCCACTGCAATCCCGGAGCCACCATTGACCAGCAAGTTGGGAAACTTCCCGGGCAACACTGTCGGCTCATCGCGTGTGTCGTCGTAGTTCCGGGTGAAATCAACGGTCTCCTTGTCGATATCCGCAAGCATCTCCATCGACGCCTCGGTCATGCGGGCCTCGGTGTACCTCATCGCTGCTGGCGGATCTCCGTCGATGGAGCCGAAGTTGCCCTGGCCGTCGACCATTGTCTGGCGCATGTTGAATGGTTGCGCCATTCTCACGAGCGTCGGGTATATCACCGATTCACCATGTGGGTGGTAGTTACCAGAGGTGTCACCAGCAACCTTTGCACACTTGCGGTGCTTGGATCTGGGCCCCAGATTGAGGTCATTCATCGCGACCAGAATCCGCCTCTGTGAAGGCTTCAGGCCATCTCGAACATCAGGCAGCGCTCGCTGGATGATCACGCTCATGGCGTATGTGAGGTAGGAAGCCTTCATCTCTTTTTCGAGTGTAAGGGGTAGGATCCGCTGTTCTTCGCTCATCAGTTTTTCGTCTCCTGAGTAATCGGCCACATGGTGCCAACCGGGTTCAAATCACAGATTCATTCAGACCGCTACGCAAGAGGACTCCGCCTCTTGCACCATCTTTGCCAGCAGGCGATTGGCAGGCACTTCGATTCCTGCACTCTCCGCAATACGCACCACGGCGCCACAGATCCACTCCATCTCGGTCGGTCGTCTGGCCTCCAGATCCTGAAGCGTGGAGCAACGGTTGGTGGAGGTATCCCGACACAGATCCCGCAACAACTGCTCAGGATCATCCTTCGACAGATCCACTCCGACTTCCCTGGCCACCTGGATCACTTCACGTGACGCCTCGATGGCGAGCGGGAACAACGGATGTCCCGGTACTTCTCCGTTCTCACGGCGAATCAACGCGGCAACAGGATTGAGTCCGGCATTGAGAGTAGCCTTTCTCCAGACCAGCTCGGCACCATCCTCCACGGCCTCGCTCTTTAGCCCGGCGGACCTGAACCTGCCGACAAGCCATCGCGACGCCTCGAATGCCTTCTCGAAATCAAATCCCGTGGCGATCGGGCCAACCGTCACCTGGCCTCCCGCACCACGCTGCTCCACCGCACCGCCTTCGACTGGACACAATCCGTAGGTCACGGTTGCTGCGAGGCAACGGTTGATTCCCATCTCGGCGAGAGTGTCTGCGTGACCGAGCCCATTGCTGAGTACGGCCGACCACCCTCCTGGCGACAACAAACTGGCGGTCTCTCGCGCAGCCTCCTTCAGATCTCCGGCCTTGGTACAGTACAGCAGCCACTGAATCTTGCCGGGCTCGCAGTTCTCCGCCGGCATCGACTCGACCTCCTGGTCGAGCGTTGTTCCAGCCCCTGTCACATGACACTTCAATGTTCGAGTCATCGACCCGGGCCTGGTCACCAACCTCACTGCTTGACCGCAGGCCTGTAGTCGTGCTGCCAGCCAGCGCCCCAGCGCTCCCGCACCGACAACGGCAATTAGATCCTGAGGATCATCGTCCCGGGATGCGAACTTCTCCGGATTAGCCACTCAATTGCCGTTCAGATTCCGGATCTACATCCCCTTGTTCATCTTCACCGGAGGCCAGGAATGATTCCGAGTCGTCGGGAAAACGACCCGCTTCCACATCGCTTTGAAACGATTTCACGGCCTCGATCATCGTGGTTTCAACATTCGCGTATCGGCGTACAAACCTGGGCTGGAAATCTCCCGAGAGTCCTACCAGGTCGTGGAAAACCAGGACCTGGGCATCGACCCCCTGGCCCGCGCCGATGCCGATGATCGGGATGGAGGTCTCCTTTGCGATGGCGGAGGCCAGTGGTGCCGGGACACATTCAAGGACCACGGCAAAGGCTCCGGCTTGCTCGAGCGCCATGGCGTCCTGCGCGATGCGAGCGGCGGACTCGGGATCGTTTCCCTGCACCCTGTATCCGCCCAGCTGGGTTGCGTTCTGAGGGGTGAGCCCAAGATGTCCCATGACCGGGATCCCCGCCTCGACGATGCGCTGGATGGTCGCTGCACGTGGGCCGCCACCCTCCAGCTTGACCGCATCGGCGCCACCCTCCTGGACCAGCCGGCCAGAGTTCAGAACCGCCTGCTCATCCGAGACCTGGGCAGCAAGGAAGGGGAGATCGCCGACGACAAACAAGGATGGAGCACTCCTGCGCACTGCCGCGGTATGGCACACCATGTCTTCCATGGTGACAGGCACGGTACTGTCATGACCCAGGATGACGTTACCGAGCGAATCGCCAACCAGCGCCACCTGAACCCCTGCGGCCTCCAGGACCCTGGCGCTCGGCGCATCGTAGGCAGTCAGGCACACCCAGCGGTGGCCCTCCTGCTTCCAGCGTTTCAGATCCTGTATGACAACCCGCTTCATCGATCCATCTCTCATTTCACGTCTTCTAGATATCCAGCTCTCGCGCCTCGAGGGCGTGTTTCTCGATGTACTCCCTGCGAGGAGCAACCTCGGTACCCATCAACTTCACGAACAGGTCATCGGTCGCCTGAGCATCCCCGATGGTCACCTCGAAGAGCGTGCGCTTCGATGGGTCCATCGTGGTCTCCCACAACTGATCGGGATTCATCTCTCCCAGTCCCTTGAATCGTGTGAGCGCTACCTTGCTCTTCATCAGCAAGAACATCTCAGCAACGATTTCAGAAAGTGTGTCTGCGCCTACCTCCACGGAGTCGACACCAAAACGGTATGTCGAAAGGTCCTCAAAACCCTCGCGAGAGAAGTCGAATACGGGGACACCGAAATCATCGAGAACCACGTCCTCGGAAAGGATCTCGTCGGCAGAGATCCCCAGCGCCTCAAGTTTTTTGACAGTATCCGTTGAGGCTGCAGCTGCCGGCACCTCGATCGCCACGGCACCCTCGCCATGACGGCCAAGAGCCTCTTCAAGGGCGGCGGCATCTTCATGGATCACATCTT
>Ga0310120_10002027_pt1 | contig 15005 bp, 10 predicted proteins | sample CB27_AW_983_MG_FD_203506 | JGI IMG/M metagenome (GOLD analysis project Ga0310120, IMG submission 203506) | Marine microbial communities from Western Arctic Ocean, Canada - CB27_AW_983 | ecosystem: Environmental > Aquatic > Marine > Oceanic | place: Canada: Western Arctic Ocean | collected...
ATGGCTTGCCGCTGTGCTGCTGCACTGCGAGCAACAGTTCAAACGAGTAAAGGGGTACGCATCCATCGGCGAAGTGGTTGCGGCCATCGATGCGACCCAACGAGAGGACGAGGTGCCTGAGGCCGCGCAGGGTCAGGGGCGTAGATCTGAAATGACCAGGAGTCACTTATGACGGTTTCAACTAATTCCTTGACATCCTCCGCCCGGTGAGAACAGATACGAAGAAGAGAAAGAATGCAACAAAGATGCTGAGGGCGACGCAGGAGCAAGAGTGGTGGGCGGATCAAGTTGTGCATGTTTACCTCTTCTTTCACTTGACGAACGTGGTACAAATGCGCGCTGACTAAGAACTTATGAGAAACTTCTTGAAGTAGTTTCTGAGCTCCAGCGTGTTCTTGGCGAACGTGACGGCAACGATGAGTTTCCCTTGTCAAGCCTCAGAAAAAATGACACCATCGGCCCCAAGGCGCGGAGAGTCCCCACGAGCCTCCACGCCTGAATAGCAATCCATAGAACAGAATCCTTTTCTGGGGAGAAAGGCGGGTTATGGTGTTCAACGACCGTTTCATTCGCCGTCGTGCGCTGATTGCATGGGCGTCGGTTCCTTTCATCATGTTCGCCGCGCTGCCGCTGGCCCAGCCAGGACAGCAGGCTTGGAGTCCGGTCGACATACCCGGTCCCGATGAACATCCTGCCGAGTTGATCCAGCTCACAGAGGAGTTTCGCACCATCCTCGGATGGGGAAGCGGGGTTCCCGATTACGCTGGGACAGTGGGGCGTCAAAAGGAGAAGCTCCCCGAGTTCCGTGCTCGCCTGGAAGCACTGGACACCTCTGACTGGTCGGTTCACGAGAAGATCGACTACCTGCTACTGCGCTCTGAGATGGACCGCCTCGAGTTCGACCTTCACGTCTGGCGACAGACAAGCCGCAACCCGAGCTTTTACGTTGCTCAGGCGATTCGGAACGTGGGCCGGCACTTGACCGGCGGCAGGCGCATGTACGTGCCGGAGCTGATGCCGTACACCAAGGAGCGTGCTCAGACCATCCTGCAAGCGCTGGCCGACACCCCAAAGTTCGTGGCCCAAGGTCGTCGGAACCTCACGGAGATGGTTCCGGCGCTGGCCGACATGGCGCTGCGGAATCCCGGGAACTCAATCGATACCGATGATCTGGACAAGATCGTGGTGAACTACCGCAAGTGGGCCGAGGTCACTGCCGAGCATTTTCCCGAGCCCGAGGCGAGTCAACTTGTGTCCGCTGCAGAGGAGGCGGCACGACATCTGCTCGAGTTCGGCAACTGGCTCAAGGAAAACCGCGACGACATGCCCGGGAAGTACTACATCTCCGAGGAGGCTATTGACTGGTATCACCGCCATGTTTCCTTGATTCCCTACACAACCGACGAACTCAGGCTGATGGCGGAGATGGAGCGCGCTCGCTCGCTTTCATACCTGCAGTTCGAGATGCACAAGAACCGGAATCTGCCCAAGATCGGGCCGGCGGAGACGGTCGATGAGTACACAGCCTGGGATGACGAGACCGAGCTGATCATCCGGCGATGGTATACAGAGAGCGGCCAGGACATCCTCAGCGACCGGGAGTACATGCTCAACAAAGATGTTCGAGTTGAGGAAGCCGTCCTCCTGCCTCCGTTCGGCCGCCTGGCGTTTCCTTACCAGGAGAAGCCAGATACCTGGCGAATCTTGATCGTACCCGATGATCACTGGCGCGCCAAATATTCGAACATGGGATTCCGAACTGACCCCGGGGTGCTGTCCGCCCACGAATGGTGGCCCGGCCATACCTATGAAGGGGAGGTGCACCGGCACAACCCGTGCCCGATCCGCCGCGGTCATCGTGACGGAGCCCACAGCCAGGGATGGTGCTTCTATCTCGCAGAGGAGCTTCTGGTAGCCATGGACTTTCCATTCGTGAGAGGCCCGCGTGCGCGGGAACTCCCGTACATCAACATGCTCCAGCGAGCCGAGCGAGTCTCCATGGGACTCGACCTGCTCACAGGCCAGATCACTCCCGAGGAGGCGTACATTGCTTTCCGGAAAAACGTCCCTCTCCTGGGATCGGGCCTGGGTGCAAGCGAATTCGAAGCCCTTGAAGAGATGGGGGGAGTGCTGGTCCGGGGCCTGGATCACTGCCAAACCGGGAAGCTTCAGATCTTCAAGTTGTTGGCGGATCGCAAGATGCAGCTGAAGGAGAACTTCGACCTCAAGGAGTTTCACGATCAGGTTATCAGCCTTGGATCGGTGCCGATTTCTCTCCTGAGGTGGGAAATCGCACGGCTGGACGATGAGGTCAAAGAGCTTTGGGAGCCGGTAAGGTTGGCTTCGGTCCTGCAGACGTTAGCGGGGACGGATGGCGGCGAGAGCCAGTAGGGGGGCGGACGCGGCACGAAGCGACGGGCCTCCTTCATGGCGGACGGGGGCTACGCTGGTCGTCTTTGACGAAAGCCGTTGGGCTTTGGCTGCATCCTTTAATCTACGGCATCCATTGATAAATTGATGTCACGGTTTGCCATCAACCTTCAACAACAAGGAGTGTGAACATGAACAAGCTCTCGCGGGTGATCTCGCCTGGCGCTGTCATTTTGGTAGTCGGGATCCTTCTCTTCTCGCTTCCCGCTGGACTCAAAGCCCAAGGGGAAGCGTGGAGTCCGGTCGACGTACCCGGTCCCGATGAACATCCTGCCGAGTTGATCCAGCTCACAGAGGAGTTTCGCACCATCCTCGGATGGGGAAGCGGGGCTCCCGATTACGCTGGGACAGTGGGGCGTCAAAAGGAGAAGCTCCCCGAGTTCCGTGCTCGCCTGGAAGCACTGGACACCTCCGACTGGTCGGTTCACGAGAAGATCGACTACCTGCTACTGCGCTCTGAGATGGACCGCCTCGAGTTCGACCTTTACGTCTGGCGACAGACAAGCCGCAACCCGAGCTTTTACGTTGCTCAGGCGATTCGGAACGTAAGCCGGCACTTGACCGGCAGCATCCGCATGTACGTGCCGGAGCTGATGCCGTACACCAAGGAGCGTGCCCAGACCATCCTGCAAGCGCTGGCCAACACCCCAAAGATCGTGGCCCAAGGTCGTCGGAACCTCACGGAGATGGTTCCGGCGCTGGCCGACATGGCGCTGCGGAATCCCGGGGGCGGAATCTCGGGCGGTGAAGGCGATGATCTGGACAACATCGTGGAGAACTACCGCAAGTGGGCCGAGGTCACTGCCGAGCATTTTCCCGAGCCCGAGGCGAGTCAACTTGTGTCCGCTGCAGAGGAGGCGGCACGACATTTGCTCGAGTTCGGCAACTGGCTCAAGGAAAACCGCGACGACATGCCCGGGAAGTACTACATCTCCGAGGAGGCTATTGACTGGTATCACCGCCACGTTTTCTTGATGCCCTACACAACCGACGAACTCATGCTGATGGCGGAGATGGAGCGCGCTCGCTCGCTTTCATACCTGCAGTTCGAGATGCACAAGAACCGGAACCTGCCGAAGATCGGGCCAGCGGAGACGATCGATAAGTACACAGCCTGGGATGACGAGACCGAGCTGATCATCCGGCGATGGTATACAGAGAGCGGCCAGGACATCCTCAGCGACCGGGAGTACATGCTCAACAAAGATGTTCGAGTTGAGGAAGGCGTCAGCCTGCCTCCGTTCGGCCGCATGGCGTTTCCTTACCAGGAGAAGCCAGATACCTGGCGAATCTTGGTCGTATCCGATGATCACTGGCGCGCCAAATATTCGAACATGGGATTCCGAACTGACCCCGGGGTGCTGTCCGCCCACGAATGGTGGCCCGGCCATACCTATGAAGGGGAGGTGCACCGGCACAACCCGTGCCCGATCCGCCGCGGTCATCGTGACGGAGCCCACAGCCAGGGATGGTGCTTCTATCTCGCAGAGGAGCTTCTGGTAGCCATGGACTTTCCATTCGTGAGAGGCCCGCGTGCGCGGGAACTCCCGTACATCAACATGCTCCAGCGAGCCGAGCGAGTCTCCATGGGACTCGACCTGCTCACAGGCCAGATCACTCCCGAGGAGGCGTACATTGCTTTCCGGAAAAACGTCCCTCTCCTGGGATCGGGCCTGGGTGCAAGCGAATTCGAAGCCCTTGAAGAGATGGGGGGAGTGCTGGTCCGGGGCCTGGATCACTGCCAAACCGGGAAGCTTCAGATCTTCAAGTTGTTGGCGGATCGCAAGATGCAGCTGAAGGAGAACTTCGACCTCAAGGAGTTTCACGATCAGGTTATCAGCCTTGGATCGGTGCCGATTTCTCTCCTGAGGTGGGAAATCGCACGGCTGGACGATGAGGTCAAAGAGCTTTGGGAGCCGGTAAGGTTGGCTTCGGTCCTGCAGACGTTAGCGGGGACGGATGGCGGCGAGAGCCAGTAGGGGGGCGGACGCGGCACGAAGCGACGGGCCTCCTTCATGGCGGACGGGGGCTACGCTGGTCGTCTTTGACGAAAGCCGTTGGGCTTTGGCTGCATCCTTTAATCTACGGCATCCATTGATAAATTGATGTCACGGTTTGCCATCAACCTTCAACAACAAGGAGTGTGAACATGAACAAGCTCTCGCGGGTGATCTCGCCTGGCGCTGTCATTTTGGTAGTCGGGATCCTTCTCTTCTCGCTTCCCGCTGGACTCAAAGCCCAAGGGGAAGCGTGGAGTCCGGTCGACGTACCCGGTCCCGATGAACATCCTGCCGAGTTGATCCAGCTCACAGAGGAGTTTCGCACCATCCTCGGATGGGGAAGCGGGGCTCCCGATTACGCTGGGACAGTGGGGCGTCAAAAGGAGAAGCTCCCCGAGTTCCGTGCTCGCCTGGAAGCACTGGACACCTCCGACTGGTCGGTTCACGAGAAGATCGACTACCTGCTACTGCGCTCTGAGATGGACCGCCTCGAGTTCGACCTTTACGTCTGGCGACAGACAAGCCGCAACCCGAGCTTTTACGTGAACCAGGCCATTCGGAACGTTGGCCGACATCTGACGGGAGGCCGCCGGATGTATGTTCCCGAGCTAATGCCTTACACGGGGGAGCGGGCGCGAGCGATCCTGAAGGCGCTGGCGGATACGGAGAACATATTGAATCAGGGGAGGCGGAACTTGACGGAGCCGGTTCCCGAGCTGGCCGACCTCGCACTTCGCCATCCGGGAGGCGGCTACTACACGGAAGGGGGTGAGCTCGAGCACATCGTTTCCAACTATCGAAAGTGGGCGGAGCTAACCGCCGAGCATTTTTCCGAGCCCGAGGCTGGCGAGCTCGTCTCCGCTGCGGTGGAGGCGGCAAAGCATCTGCTCGATTTCGGCAACTGGCTCGAACAAAGCCGCGATCGGATGACCGGTCGGTATTTCCTCGACGAAAGGTTGATCAACTGGTACCACCGGCACGTTCATCTCATTCCGTACACGACAGGCGAGCTCCGGTTGATGGCCGAGATGGAGCGGGCTCGCTCGCTCTCCTACCTCCAGTTCGAGAAGCACAAGAACAGACACCTGCCGAACATCGCGCCGGCGAAGACTTACGAGGAGTATCTCGCCTGGGATGACGAGACCGCGCTGATGCTTCGGCGCTGGTACAAGGAGCAGGGTGAAGACCTCCTCAGTGACCGGGACTACCTGCGGGAAATTCGTTCTGAAGACGGCCTCTATCTCATGCCTTTCGGTCTCATTGCCTTCCCCTATGAAGAGAAGCCGGGGGTCGATCGCATTCTTCTCGTGCCGGCGGACCACTGGCGGGCCCGGCTGTCCAACATGGGATTCCGAACCGACCCTGGCGTTCTGCACGGCCATGAGTACTGGCCCGGCCATACCTATGAGGGGGAAATCCACCGGCGGAACCCGTGTCCCGTTCGCCGCGGCCATCGTGACGGCGTCCACAGCCAGGGTTGGTGCTTCTACCACGAGGAGCTGCCCGTGGCCCTCGACTTTCCCTTCGTGCGGGGACCGCGAGCTCGCGAGCTCCCCTACATCAACATGCTGCAGCGGGCGGAGCGAATCTTGCTGGGGTTGGAGCTTCTCACGGGTAAAATAACAACCGACGAAGCCTTCGTCGCTTTTCGAGAAAGGGTTCCCCCTCTCGCCTCGGGTTTGGGCGCGGCAAGGGAAGAGGCCTTCGAGGAGATGGAAGGAGTCCTGGTGCGCGGGGTGGACCACTGTCAAACGGGCAAGCTACAGATCTTCAAGCTGCTGGCAGATCGCAAGATGCAACTCAAGGACCAGTTCAATCTCAAGACGTTCCACAATCAACTCATCACGCTGGGCTCGGTGCCCATTTCTTTGCTGAGATGGGAGATAGCCGGACTCGACGACGAGGTTCAAAAAGTATGGGAGCCGACGAGACTCTCGGTGGTGTTGCAGGCCCGATCGGCGGGCAACGCTAACGGCGGCCCTGCCAGCAGGTGAAGACAAGGGCGAGTACGCGATCCAGAGCTGACGGGGCCCGAAAACCCTGGCCAAGACAGAGGTCAACCGGGCGGCGTCGCGTCGGAGAGCCATGGGGTCCGCCAGCTCACGCTCGTTTCCACCCATGCACGATGCTCACCGAACGACCTGGGAAAAGAACAGGTTAGCCCAAAACAATCTCGCCACTTCGACGGTCGTCACAAAGTAAACAACGCATGACGGGCCAAAGAGACGGCGCTCTCGAGAAAAGCAAGATCCCAGGCACGCAGGAGGACCTCCAGCCAAGCCAGCAGAGAAAGCTGACCGGCATTTACGCTCGGGTGGCGTGGACCTGCACAGTGTCCTTGCCGGTACTGACCCTCTGGTGCGCGTTCTCCGGCTGGTGGGACGCCATGACCCGGAGCGCCGGCCACCTCATGATCGCCGTCCCGCTGGTTTATCTGTACTACCCCGCGAGAAAACGCAGCTTTGGTCGGGTCACTGCCGTCGACGTCTTCCTTGCCGCTCTCAGTTTTGTGGCTTTTGGTTGGATCGTCGTCAGCCAAAACAGGCTGATGTGGCGTCTCGTCTACGTGGATCCTCTCACTTGGCCCGACTTCATACTGGGAATCGTGGCGATCGTAGTGGTGCTCGAAGCGACACGACGCATTATCGGTTGGGCTCTCGTGATCACGGCGCTCGTGTTTCTGTTCTACGCTCTGGCCGGCCCCATCATGCCGGGGGTGCTCCAACACCAAGGGGTGCGCCTGTCGCTGCTGGTCGACCATCTCTACATGGTACCGGAAGGATTGTTCAACATCCTCATGGGCATCATGGCGACCTATTTGTTTACCTTTCTTACTTTCGCCAGCCTTTTGCAAGTAGCAGGCGGAACCCGCATCGTGATGGACCTGGCGGTAGCTCTAGGAGGCCGTTTCGTGGGCGGGCCGGCCAAGGTGGCGGTGGCGAGCAGCGCACTGATGGGCATGGTGTCGGGAAGCACCAGTGCCAATGCGGTGACCACCGGCTCGATCACCATCCCGCTGATGAAACGTCATGGATTCCGCGCCGTGGAGGCGGGGGCGGTCGAGACCGCCTCCGGCGTCGGCGGTGCACTGATGCCTCCCATCATGGGTGCGGGCGTGTTCATCATGTCGGAGCTCACCGGTATTCCTCTTCTTACTATCCTCTTGTACTCGATCCTTCCCGCCATACTCTATTTTGGCAGTGTCTTTGCCTATGTCCACATCAAAGCCGCCAAGCGGGGCTTGGCAGGCTCCGATTCCGCGGCAGCGATCACGGTAACATCCGCGCTCAAACAAGGAGCGCATCTGATCGCTCCTCTGGGGCTGTTGGTATGGATGCTGGTGGCGGGATACACCCCCTTCTACGCTTCCTCGGTGAGTGTCTTGGCACTGATAGCTATCAGCTTCCTTCGCAAAGATACTCGGCTCACTCCCACTCGCCTAGCGAAGGGCTTCGAGCTTGCCACCCGAGGCGCCTTCATTCTTTCAGTCATGTCGGCCGTCGCCGCCACGGTGATGGGCGTCATAACCAGCACGGGATTGATGTTGAAGATCACCTCCATCACCCTGGCTTACTCCCATGGGTCGCTACTGATCGGGATCCTTCTCGTGGCCCTCATCTCCTTCATCATCGGCATGGGCCTTCCGGTAACGATGGCTTATATTCTCATTTCGACCCTGGCCGCTCCGGCACTGAGCGATCTGGGCGCCTCCTTACTGGTTGCTCATCTAGTGATCTTCTGGTTCTCACAAGTGGCTACCATCACGCCTCCCCTGTGCAACACCGCTTTTGTTGCCGCGGCGATCGCCCGCGCTCCGCCCATGCGCACCGGGTGGGAAGCGCTTCGGGTGGCCAAAGCGCTCTACGTGATACCGTTCATGCTTGTGTACTCGCAGCTGATCACCGGCAGTATTCCCGCGATTCTCTACGACTTTGTGGCGGCGTTTCTAGCCCTAGGACTCCTGCCGTCCATAGAAATGGGCTACCTTCACGGTCCTCTCTCAATGCCGGCGAGGACGACACTGGCGGCGGCAGCCGCAATGTTTCTCGTCGCCTGCTTCGCGCCGAAGATGGCGGCTAGCGCCCCATGGATGATCGGAGGCCTTTTGCTTTCTGTAGGAGTTTTTATCTATCAACACCGCGTGAGAACGGTCGCTGCCATGGACGCGGCGGCAGATTCTTACCCGGATCGTTGACATGAGACAATGTGGAGGAGCAAAGATGTCCAAGACCAGGCGAAGTATCTGCGTGTTGACTCTCATGGCTGTGTGGACCATGACCAGCGCGGCGAGCGGGAGCCCCTCTCATCCGGACGCGACCTTGGACGATGTGCTGAATCACATCACCAAAGAGCAGGTCATCGAGTTGACTCGCTCGCTCATCAAGATCCCCAGCGTCTACAGTGAAGATACCGCTGCCAATCACAACGAAATAGCCGACTACCTGGCCGAAAGGCTCAGGGGATTAGGTATGGATGTGAAGGTCCTCGAACCAGAGCCCCATTACCCGATCGTCATAGGTCGGTTAAAGGGCTCTACGGGCAAGCCGGTGCTGGGGGTCATGGGGCACTACAATACGGTTCCGGTGGGCGATCGGGAACGCTGGACCGTCGATCCCTTTGAGGGCGTGATCAAAGGCAACAAACTGTATGGTCGGGGCGCCGCCGATCAAAAAGGCGGCATTGCCGCGGTGCTCGTGGCCACCCAGGCGATTCTCGATGCCGGCGTCCCGCTTCGGGGAGACCTGGTCCATGCCTATATCCCCGGCGAAGGCGCCCAGGATCACGTGCTTCCCCACGTCGTTGACAATCAACCCGAGCTCATCAAGACCGATTGGTACCTGGACACCGACGGTGGGCCCGATATCATTCAGATCGCAGCGGGGCACATCTGGCTCAAGATGACCGTCGAGGGCAAGTCGGCTCACCCCGGAGGCAGCCAACCTTGGGTGAATGCAGCCTACAAGCTAGCCAAGGTGCTGGTCGCCATCGAGGATGTCGATAGCTGGATGACCTACGAGAAGCATCCCCTTTTCACCAGCTTGGAGGGCAAGCCTCGCGTCCAAGTCGGAACTCTGAAAGCGGGCACGGCGGTCAACCAAATCCCCGACGTGGCGGAAGCGCGAATCGACATCCGCCTCAATCCGAAGCAGACCGTAGAGGGCGTGATGGGTGAGCTCAATGGCGTTCTCGATAGACTGAAAAAGGAAGACCCCGAGCTCGAATTGACCCTCGAGAAGCTACCGGGAACGCAGCACGTTCCTTACCACCACTGGGCAGTCATCACCCCGGACGAGCCGCTGGTCAAGGTGGTCCGTGAGGTCGCGGCGGCACGGATGGGACGCGAGCCCGGCTTTCGGGGGAGTCGGGGCGGCGGCCGACCTGACCTATGGCGTATTGGCACCAAATGGATCAGCTGGAGCGCCAATGTGGGTGAGAACGAACATGCGCCGGACGAGTGGCTCGACGTCGACGCGCTGTATCGCTCCGCTCAGATCTACGCCGAGATTATCTTGAGGATGGTCGAGTGAGTCCGACTACCCCAAAGCCCTCACGGGACGTACCTGCTAACGTGCACATTCGCAGCGTCTCGGTAACGCCTTATCGTATCCCGTACCGTCGCGTGCACTGGCAAGCCATAGGATCTCTGGATGCCATGGAAAACGTACTCATCCGCATCGAGACCGACGTCGGTGTCACCGGAATCGGGGAGGCTCTCTCAACCAACAAATTCAATTCGAACACCCTCATGGGTACGGCGGTTGCGATCCGCGACTGCCTGGGCCCGGCGATTGTTGGCGAGAACCCGTTCAATGTCGCAGGCATATGGGAGCGCATGAATCGTGCCCGGATGGGAGAGCTCTTCGCCAAGGGTGGAATAGACATGGCGCTTTACGACCTAATGGGCAAGCTCCTGGGTGTTCCGGTGTGGGTGCTTCTGGGTGGTAGCGTAGTCGATTCAATCGACATCGAAGGACCGGGGTATGGGATCGGCATCATGTCCCCGGAGGAAATGGCGGAAGCGGCGCGTCGCGCCGTCGACCACGGCCTCCACCAAATCGAGATCAAAATCTCCGGAAATCTTCATGATGACGTAGAGCGCCTTCGAAAGGTGAGACAAGCGATCGGCCCGGGACCTTCTTTGAAAATCGATATGACCGAGGGGTACTCCGTAAAAGAGGCCATTCGAGCTATCCGTGCTCTCGAGGAACATGGGGTCGATTGGATCGAACAGCCGGTTCATCACACGCTTCTAGATGGGCTGAGGGAGATACGGCAATCCGTCACCGCGCCCATCGTCGTGGATGAAAGCGCCACGACTCTCGAGGACCTCCTGGCGGTGATTCGAGCCGGAGCTGCCGACGGAGTCCACATCAAACTGCCGGTGGTGGGCGGCTTCACCATGGCCCAAAAGATGCTCGCCTTGACTGAGGCCGCCCATCTCCAGGCGCTTCCGGGAAGCGACACCGCCTCGGGAATCGGCATCGCCGCGGTCAGACACTTCGCCGCCTCATCGCCATTGTTTTGTCGCGGTATTCATGGCTCGCCCCTCGCTCGGACCACGGACGACCTGGTCCGGAATCCGATTCCCGAAAGCGCCACCAAGCTGAGCGTGCCCAAAGACTCGGGGCTTGGGGTGGAGCTGGACGAAGAAAAGATCGAAAGGTTTTCGGTCACGTTCTAATACGCTATGCACAACCTTTCGCCCTCCCTTCTAGCCGCTATTGGCATCTTGACCTTAGCGTGTGACCAAGCGACTCGAGACGGGAAACCCCCGCCACCTCGCACCAACATCATCACCGGGAGTACTGGAAGCACCTGGTACACCATGGGTTCCGGCCTGGCGGAAAAAGCCAACCTTTCTTTTGATGGACACCCGATTACCGCCGTTCCCGGCGCCGGTGGTGTGTCCAACCCGGTCCGCGTTTCAATGACTGGCATGGATCTCGGCATCTCCTACGGTCCGTTCCTTCAAGAGGCCTACCGTGGGGAGCCCCCTTTTCGTGAGGCCTATCCACAGCTCCGTTTGGTGGCCAAACTGATCGTGAACACATTGCACCTCTTCGCCAACCCGAAGCTGAACCTTGAGACGGCTGCCGACATAAAGACATTGGATGGAAGTGTGAGGATGGGTAGCGGATTGCCGGGGTCGGGTGAGCTTTTCTGCTTGAGAGCCGTTTTGAGCGTGCTCGGCGCCGACTTAGAGGAGTGGCAGGTCGACGGCCCGGTGCTGAGGCTGGCGGCGACCAGTCAGAGGTTCAACGATTGGAAAGATGGACGTCTCGAGGTTGCCATGACTTTCGTGAACGATCCCTCCCCGCCTCTGACCGAGCTCATGTTCACGCGGCCCGGACGGTTTCTACCCATGCCGGAAGAGCTTCTCCCTGTCCTTCGACAACGGTGGGGTTTCGTCGAAATCCTGGTGCCGGCTGGCACCTACCCAAACCAGGAGTACGAGGTAAGGACAGTTGGCTTACCCAGCATTCTATTTACCGTCAAGGATGTGGATGAAGAAATCGTATACGCCGCAACGAAAGCGCTCTACGAGAACCAAGCTTATATGAGGAAAGTACACCCGGGATTCGAGCACTGGGAGCCTGCTGATTTGCCCACGGACGTTGAGGTTCCCTTCCATGCTGGCGCGATTCAGTACTACCAGGAGCAGGGCTTAATGGATATCGACCCGCAAAATCTCGAGGAAAACTAGTGATTCTCGTGATCCATGACGCCGCCATGGGCAAAGAGCTTAGGGTCGAACTCATCGAACCTGATGGTAACACTGCTTGGGCTGACCTCGGCCACGGCGACGACGGCTTCTGTAATACGTCTCGCCAACTCTCGCCTCTGCTCGTCAGAGCGCGTGTTGAACCACTCAACCCTGATTCGTGGCATCGCTCCCCCTCCCTCGTGTCCAGGCGGTTCAGGGTACCACGACTATGATTTCTGCACAAGATCTCTTGAGGAGGCAAACCATGGACATTTATCCATTCAAGGTACGATTCATCCTTTTGGCAGTGGCTGGGTGCGCGCTTCTGGGCTCCGACCCGGCTCGGGCTCAGTGCCGGAACGGGGCGTGGAAAGTGGAAAAGAAAAATCTAAGCAGCGGCTCGGTCAACCCGGGAGAGAGATTGGATATTTTCTACGGCTCGTACTGGGCGCACCTAGGGCTTTCCGGCGAAGCGCGTATCTCAGAGCTTCGCTTCGTCGAAGCACCAGGTAAGTTCAAGCTGGTACATAGTTGGAATCCGGAGCGCGTGGGCAAAGTCCGGGATCGAAGCACTGGATGGGAGGAGACTTGCGAAGGCAATCGGATGGTGCAGACCAGCCTTCAAGAGCCAATGGAAGGAGGCAGAGACAAAGTCCAATACGTTTATACACGACTGCCAACTCGACCGAGCAGTCTCGACGGCGTCTGGAAAGTGCAAATCGAGAACAAGAGCAGTCAATCACGGCTGCACAACGAGATCACCGTGATTCGCTTTGGAAACTACGTGGCTTGGTTCCACCAACCCCAGGGGGAGGCGCTCACATCGTCTCTCGTCCAATTGGTCTCGGCGAACAAATGGAAGGTTCTGCTCAGCACCCAAGAGACAGATGTAAATAGCACCGTAGATCTCTCCATCGACCGTGGCGAAGAACATCGAGCCTCAGCACGGATCATTCAGTGGACCGCAGCCAGTGATTTTCAGCTGGGGATGTTTACGATCAAGAAAGGAGATCGCGTCTCAGCCACGTGCTCGCCAGTGGACGATGAGGCCCAAGAGTGAAATCCGCTCTCAGCCCTTTACGGAAACGCGGCGCATGAACGCCTTCATGCGCTTAGCCGCTCCCTTCCCCGCGGAAGTTTGGCACACTTCTTTATTTCTCTGTAAACGAGAGGATGAATGAAATGAGACTTTTTCTTACTGGGTCTTTTACCCTAACTGCTGCACTTTTCTGCTTCCACTTGTTGAACGCACAGGACGAAACCACGAACCCGAACGGCGTTTTCCGATACGACATCAAGAATCTGACCACGGGAAAAGTGGAGGTGGAAAACGCAAAGTCGATTGTCTATGGTCGCTACCGTGCCTACTTCGGGCACGGTCCCGCCGGCCTGTATCATCAAAAAGCTCCACACAAGGATTTTCGGTTGATGCATACGAGCCCGGAACAGGTAGGACAACCTCTGGACATGTCCCGAGACTATAAAGAAAGATGGGAGGGACATGGAAAGCTGATAATCACTCACACGGGCATCGCGGGCAGGCGTGAAGGTCAAAGTATTCAGCGAACCTTGAAACGCATTCCGTCCCTATCTAGCGAAATCGACGGTGCGTGGCGAGTCGAGGTCAAAGACCTGGGCGATCCCGATCATTACACGGAACCGTCGGTAATAAAGTACGTGGTGGTAAGAATAGGCGAATACGCGGGATTTTTTGTACAAAACGAGGGCGCTCCCCTACATGCCATATATGCAAAGGAGGTCTCGCCTAACAAATACCGCATACTGTTCAGCACGCAAAGTGACGAATCGGGAAGTTACCTGGACTTCTCAAAGGAGTATGACGGCCACTGGAGTGACCATAGATGGGTAGAGAACTACGTTGCCGCAGGTACTTTTCTTGGTCACCCGGGACACAGGATCCAACGCACTTACTCCCGTATGCCGGATTGAGATGTATTGGTTCAGCGTGAAGATGACAGCGCGGTTCGAATTTAACGCAATGCCGGGCGCCAGGATGTCCCCTCTCGCCCCAGGGATCGTACCAGAGTGCTCGGGGGCGTCAAGGGTAAAGCGCGCTACGCGCGCCGGCTTCGCCGCCCTGGATACCCCTCCGCTCTCTGGTACTTATTGCTTGTGGGCGAGAGGGAACGGAGTGGGGCTCCTGGGATCAGAGTGATCATGCGGGCACCTTGTTTGCACGCCGCTCACGCCGCAAGTCGCGAGCCTGCTCGAGTTTCCGGTCCCGCTCCGACCAGATCTCGGGGGCCTTGCCATCCATGAAGTCCAGCGGCGCAATGTAGCCGATCGAGCTGTGCAGCCGAACCCCGTTGTAATATTCCACGAATCGTTCGATCAACCCACGAGCCTCTTCGAGGCTCGTGGGGCTGGCCGGACGCAGCGCTTCCGATTTCATCGTCCTGTGCCAACGTTCGATCTTGCCGTTCGATTGCGGGTAGTACTGCGCCGTCCTCACGTGCGTCATCCCTGAGATGCGGATGAACGTCTTGAAGTCCTTCGCGATGTACTGAGGATCGTTGTCCGAGATGATTCGAGGCCGCGCTTGCGGGTACAGCTCCTTCGCCCGCTCCAAGATGCACTCCACATCCGCTTCCGTCATTGATTCTCGAATCTCCCCGTGAACCACCGCCCGGCTCGCGCCATCCAGAAACGAGTCCGCCATATGAACTGCTGAGACTCTTGAACGCTCGTGAAACCCACGAGGAAAGAAAGCCTATCGTGTTTTCAGAGAATGAGCTACGGGGACCCGCTGCTTTTGGGGAGGTCGTTCAACTGTTGACGGATTGCCTCCTGATCGGGATCCATCTGCAAGGAGCGCTCGAGTATCTCCCTGGCCTTTTCCACTTCTCCAG
>Ga0310120_10002028_pt1 | contig 15004 bp, 9 predicted proteins | sample CB27_AW_983_MG_FD_203506 | JGI IMG/M metagenome (GOLD analysis project Ga0310120, IMG submission 203506) | Marine microbial communities from Western Arctic Ocean, Canada - CB27_AW_983 | ecosystem: Environmental > Aquatic > Marine > Oceanic | place: Canada: Western Arctic Ocean | collected...
GAAAATATGCCGGCGCCACACCACGCGTTCCGAGTAGACCAGTTCCGGTGCCAGTAACCCGTCAATACCCACCAAGGTAGCCACACAGCCCGCCGATGTGACCTTTTCTGCACATAAAGGACCTACGTGCCGCCCGGTTCCATCATAAATAATGACATCACTCTCAATCGGAACCTGTCCTGTGAGTAAATCCCAGCTGGTGGTGCACAATTCACCACCTTCGAGGAAATCTGTATCTGGGAGACCCCCGGTTGCAATGATGACCACATCCGGTCTCTCTGCGGTCACCTCTTTGACACCCGCCAATGTGTTCAGACGAACGTCTACTCCCAAACGGGTGGTTTCACTAACCCGCCAATCAATTACGCCGGCAAGTTCACGACGCCAACTGCCACCGGACGCAATGATGACCTGGCCACCGAGCTTGTTTGAGGCCTCGAAAAGGATGACCTGGTGGCCGCGTTCCGCGGACACCCGCGCAGCTTCAAGACCGGCTGGCCCCGCACCGACCACAACAACACGACGGTTCCCTTGTACAGAGGGGGTGATCACCTGCGGCAGCTTGAGTTCCCGACCCGTTGCCGGGTTGTGCAGGCATGTCGGTCGGTTAGCAGACATACAGTGGGTCGCACCGACACAGGGACGTATGCGATCTTCCTGCCCAGCCACGAGTTTGTTTACGATCTGAGGGTCGGCAATGTGCGCCCGTGTCATGGCGACCATGTCCAGCAAATTCTCGGTGATCGCATAGCGAGCAGTCGCAATGTCGGTGATTCGAGCCGCGTGAAACACCGGCAGGCCCACATGTTGTTTGAATTCACCGACCCGCTTTAACCACGGTGCGCTAGGCGATGCCATTCCCGGCATGTTGTCGACCGCAAGGGCGATCTCCGTATCAACGTTACCGTAAATGGCATTGAAAAAATCAATCAATCCACTCGATTCGAACAGATCCGCTATCCTGAGGCAGTCCTCAAAATTGAGGTGATCTCCACCTTTCTCATCGACCACAAATCGGAACCCGACAATAAAGTCATCGCCGGCCTGTCGACGAATTTCTTCATATACCATCAAACCGAAACGACAGCGGTTCTCCAGAGAACCACCAAATTCATCCGCACGATGGTTGGTATAGGGAGACAAGAACTGACCGATAAGATGTCCTGAACCCAGGGTTTCAATACCGTCGAGGCCACCATCCCGACAGCGGCGGGCAGCCGCCCCATAGGCCTTGATCACACGGTCAATGTCATGCCGATCCATGGTCTTGGGAAAACTGCGATGCAGTGTCTCGCGAATCGGCGATGGACCAATCGCCGGCAACCACTCGCCAGCATAGCATTCCGCTCGTCGCCCCAGGTGACTGATCTGGCACATGAGCGCACAACCATGACGATGGACTTTGGCGGTGAACTGCTCGAACAGTGGGATTATCGCATCGGTGCTCACGTCAACCTGACCAGAGGGCCAGAGCGAATCTGCTGCTACCGATGCGGATCCACCGAACATCGTCAATGCCAGACCGCCACGAGCCTTTTCTTCGTGATAGGTTTGGTATTTGTTCCCAGTCAAGCCATTCTCGTCCAGCCCACACGCATGGCTGGTGCTCATGATGCGATTTTTCAGAGTCAAGTGTTTGAGATTAAAAGGCTGTAGCAGTGGATCATTGCTACTGGATAGCTCATCTGTCTGCATAGTTTGTCTCCGCTGATCTACCGCCAGCCAATCCGGTTTCAGAGTGCTGCTTAACCCAAACAGTACAGCCGATTGCTTAAGACGCTATGGGTGATGTCTGATTATCTCCCGTTGACGAAACCAGGACCAGTCGAAAGCTCAGCAAATCTCGCGAAGCTCAAACAACACACGCAGAGTTATACTCGGCAGTCATGGCTATCAAAACAGACGTCGTCATTGTCGGCGCAGGTCCCAGTGGGCTTTTCCAGTGCTTTGAACTGGGGTTGCTGGGCATCGACGCTCGCATCGTCGACTCGCTCCCCGTTATCGGTGGGCAGTGCAGTATGCTCTATCCCGATAAGGCAATCTATGACATTCCAGGCCTACCTATTGTTGGGGCCCAGGAATTAATCGATCGCCTGGCCGAGCAACTCAAACCCTTCGATCCTACTTTTCATCTGGGCCACCGCGTGACTCGATTGACGCGCATGGAAGACAACTCTTTCGAATTGCACACTGAGGGGGACATCTGCTTTCAGACCCGGGCTATGGTCATCGCTGCTGGTCTTGGTGCATTCAAACCCAGGCCTTTACGCCTTGGTGGCATTGATCAATTCGAACACAGCAATCTTCATTATCATGTGGCAGACAAGAACCACTTCAAAGACAAGAGGGTCGTCATTCTAGGGGGGGGTGATTCGGCCCTGGACTGGGTACTGGAGTTGGCAGCTGTGGCAAAGCACGTGCATATCGTCCACCGCCGAGATGAATTCCGGGCAGCACCCGCATCAGTTGCCAAAATGCATGAACTAATTGATGACCCGAATCAACCCGTAGACTGTCTGGTCGGCCGCATACCGAGCTATCAATCAGACCAAGATAAGATCACTGCTATCGACGTCGCACCATTTGGAGACGGTGAACCACAACGAATTGAACTGGATGAACTTCTAGTATTCTATGGCCTGTCGCCGGACCTTGGTCCTATCGCTGACTGGGGACTGGATATCGAACGCAAGCACATCAGTGTTAGTCTGGAAACGTTTCAGACCAACATACCCGGAATCTACGCTATCGGTGACATCAACACCTACCCCGGCAAAAAGAAGCTTATCCTGAGCGGTTTCCACGAAGGTGCCCTGGCCGCTTTTGCAATACAACAATATCTTGATCCCGACACGAAACACAAGCTGCAGTACACCACAACCAGTTCTGCACTCCAGAAGCGCCTGGGCGTATAGGACAATGCAGAATGAACCCAGCGGTGGTACGACGACCGGATCATCTTTAGATGATCGCTGGCCAGTACGCCTATGCCAACTTGCTGAAAAACTACCCAATCGCCCTGCTCATTGTCTGAATTTTGGCCACAATAGCCCCCGTAGCGGTGGCTGAACCCAGACCCACAGTCGCCGTCCTACTCAGCCTGGTCATCGGCACAACAGGCGGTGCATTATTTTACTACTGGAAACTTCCGCTTCCCTGGATGCTGGGGAGCATGATCGTTGTATCCGTCTGTGCATTGTCCGGTGTGCCCGTTCGACGCTCTATGCCGCTCCGCAATATCATGGTAGCTGTCTTAGGCGTTCTCTTGGGCAGTTTTTTCACTGCCGGAGTCTTCGACAACTTATCTACCTGGGGCGGTGCATTACTGGTGATGCTGGTATACGTTATCGTGACCACCAGCGTTGCTGTCTTTATATTTCGCGGGCTTGGCTATATGGATGCCACAACTGCCTACTTCTCAAGCACACCAGGCGGTCTGGGGATCATGGTCATCGCGGGGGAGCAAGCCGGCGCAGACAGTCGACTGATTCCAATCGCCCACGCGACACGCGTATTCCTGGTAGTCTTTTCAATTCCGCTGTACTTCGTTACTGTCGTCGGCGTAGATGTCCCCAGTATGTCTGGGTTGCCTACTCCAGCAACGTTGTATCCTGACCTTAAAGAAATCATCATCCTCTCCGGTTGCGGTTTAGCTGGCTTCTGGCTGGCGAGCCGGCTTGGCCTCGCATTTGGCCGAATTCTAATCCCCATGATCCTATCCGGAATTGCCTACAACTTTGATCTAGTAGATACCCCACTGCCAACTCCTGTCGTCACTATCGCCCAGGTAGTCATCGGCTCTGCCATTGGGGCTCAGTTTCGGGGCATGCGCCCACGTAGCATGTTTCGTCCTGCCTTAGCCGCGATTGTTGCCACCACAATCATGCTGGCAGTGGCAGCAGGATTGGCACAGTTGTCGGCACCTATTCTGAACATTAGTGAAGAAGCGTTGCTGCTCGCACTGGCACCCGGTGGTCTAGCCGAGATGAGCCTGATTGCGATCTCGATGGATAGTGACACTGCATTCATTGCGACCCTGCATATTTTTCGTATTACGATGATCGCTGCTGCCGGACCCGCATTGTTTCGACTACTGCGTAATCTACGCCACTGAACCCCAGTAAAACAAAGGAATTCCCCACCATGACTGATCCTCTTCTAGACTATGACAATGACCTGCCGGTCGAACTCGATCCCGTTGATATCACAGCCTATAAATCCGGGAATACCGGAATCGATTATGTACACACTCTCGATTCAGGCCAGCCAGGACCGCATGTACTTATATCGGCAGTAGTGCACGGTAACGAACTCTGTGGCGCTATCGCAGCTGATTGGCTACTCCAGCAGAAGGTTAAGCCTATAGCCGGCCGACTGAGTATTGGGTTCATGAACGTCGCGGCATACCTTAGCTACGATCCCGAACACCCTAACCGTTCACGTTGGGTAGACGAGGATTTCAACCGCTTGTGGGGACCGGGTGTACTGGATGATCCCGACCGGAACGTCACCAGTGAAGTACAACGGGCCCGTGAAATCCGACCATTCCTAGACAACGTTGACCTGCTGCTTGACATTCACTCAATGCAACAACCCTGCCTTCCACTGATGATGGCTGGAATGGTAGCCAAGGGACTGGAGCTGGCAGCCAAGGTAGGCCTGCCCGCAACCGTGGTTACCGACAAAGGACACAATGAAGGCATGCGTATGCGGGACTACAAAGCGTTCCGTGATCCCGACAGTCCACGCAATGCGCTCCTCATAGAGTGTGGTCAACACTGGGAAACGAATTCAGCGGAAATGGCGAAAGCGGTGATGGTCCGTTTCCTCTGCTCCGCAGCTGTCATGGCCCCTGATTTTGGTGCAGAGACACTAACAAGCTATACAAGCCCTCAAGGTCAGAATTTCTATCGGGTTGATGAAGTTGTGACTATCGAAACCAACGCTTTCGTTTTCGACCAGCAGTGGACCGGTTGCGAACACTTGGCCAAAGGTACGCTGATTGGGCACGATGGACCACGCGCGATTATTGCGCCGTTTGAACCGACTGTCCTGATTATGCCGACCCGGCGACTATACCCAGGTAAAACTGCTGTTCGACTGGCGCAACCAATTACACCGAACGACTGACTACACAATAGATCGGAGTTGTTACAACCAAGATCTGTTGCTCGACTAGTTCAGTCTGCTGACGTGGGTTCAGCCAGGTGACAGGCAACCAGGCGGCCACCAACAATCTCGCGCAGCTCCGGCTGTTCTCTGGCACAAGTTTCAATGGCATGTGGGCAGCGTGGATGGAAATGACAGCCCGTGGGCGGATCCAGCGGAGACGGAATCTCTCCCTGGACCGGCTTGAAGCGACGACGTCGTGAATCTACCCTGGGGACCTCGGCAAGTAGTGCTTGTGTGTAAGGATGCTTTGGTGATGTAAATAGCGCTTCGGTCGTTGCTACCTCGACCACCCGTCCAAGATACATGATCACAACACGATCACTCAGGTGCTCGACCACACCGAGATCATGACTGATAAATAGGTAGGTCAGGTTAAGTTCCTTACGAAGATTCATAAATAGATTTAAGACCTGGGCTTGAATCGATACATCTAGTGCTGCAACCGATTCGTCACAGACAAGGAACTCCGGATTCACTGCGAGGGCTCGAGCAATACCAATCCGCTGCCGCTGGCCGCCTGAAAACTGGTGTGGATACCGGCGAATGAAGTCTGGATCCAACCCTACCCGCAACATGGCCTGACTGACATGTGCCTCAACATCGCGTCGGTCAACAACCCCATGAACCACGGGCGCTTCACCAATAATATCGATAACGCGCAGCCGCGGATTAAGCGAACTCATCGGATCCTGGAAGATCATCTGTATGCGAAGTGCAGTATCACGGGCAGCCGAGCCGGATATCTCGCGCATAAGGTTGCCACGAAAATACACTTGTCCATCCGACGGTTGGTATACGCCCGCAACAATGCGGCCCAGTGTCGACTTTCCACATCCGGATTCACCGACGAGCCCAACAACCTCACCCTCAAAGATCGACAGTGACACACTGTCTACGGCATGCACCACCTCCTCATGAACACCGGCACCGAGCTTCTGTGCCAACTTTCCGGCAAAGTCAAGCCGTTTAGCAAAGCGTTTTGAAATATCTCGTAACTCGACGATTGGCGCTTTGTGGTTCAGACGGGCATCAGTCATGAGGCAGAAATTCCGGACAATTCAGTGATTGATCCATCAGGCGACATTGGAAAATGACATCGTATTAGCCTACCACTACCTCGCGGTTCGCTGACTTCGGGTGCTGTTGTGCAAAGGTCGGTTGCGTGTGGACAACGAGCCTTGAAAGCACAACCCGGCGGCAAGTTCAGAAGCGATGGAGTCATTCCCGGAATCTGATGAAGGGGCACACCGCGCCGGTTACGGGACGGTACTGAGCCAATCAGTCCGTAAGTATAAGGATGCAACGGGCGATCCAGCACGTTGTCGACCTCGCCGTGTTCAACGATCCGACCGGCATACATCACCGCTACATCGTCAGCAAGACCGGCTATAACCGAGAGGTCGTGTGTAATCCAAATCAGTGCTGTCCCGGTTTCCTGACAAAGTTTCTGTGCCTCGTACAGAATCTGAGCCTGGATCGTAACGTCTAGTGCTGTCGTTGGCTCGTCAGCAATGATCAGATCTGGTTTGTTCAATAGAGCGATAGCGATGGAAACCCGCTGGCGCATGCCTCCCGAGAACTGGTGCGGGTAAGCCTTCAGCCGCTCGTCCGGCGATGGAATACCAACCTGACCCAGGGCATCGCGCGCGCGCTGGCGCGCCTCTTTGCGACTGACGGATTCGTGTGCCCGAATCGCTTCAATCATCTGGGTATCAATGCGTAGCACCGGGTTGAGCGTCATCATTGGGTCCTGAAAGACCATTGCAATCTGGTTCCCGCGTAACTGTTGCCAGCGCTGCTCGGTTGCACCGACCACATCTTCTCCTCGAAATCGGATCTCGCCACCGACAATACGGCCCGGATGATCCACCAAGCCCATGATTGAAAACCCGGTCACAGTCTTGCCAGACCCTGATTCCCCGACAAGGCCCAATACTCGGCCTGGGTGTACCGAAAAGCTGACGTCATCGACCGCCTTTACCTCACCCGCCTTAGTCATGAAAGACGTCTGCAGATGGCTGACCTGAAGTGTCGGTCGGGAACCGGCAGCATTCATACGTTTTCCGGCCTATCGTTGCAGTCGTGGGTTGAGCACATCACGGAGTTGGTCACCAACCAGATTGATCGAGACGATAGTGACCAGCAACGCCACGCCCGGATACATAGTTATCCAGTAATGGCCCGAATGGATATAATCAAATCCGTTGGCAATCAGACTGCCAAGCGATGGTTCAGTCTGTTCCATACCAAGCCCCAGAAAAGAAAGAGTCGCCTCAAGCGCAATTGCATGTGCGGTCTGCATGGTTCCCACCACAATAATCGGTGCAAGCACATTCGGAAGCAGGTGACGGAACAGGATCCGAGGCTTAGACAAGGCCAGACACTGGGCCGATTCTATGTACTCCTTGTTCCGCTCAACCAGCGCTGAACCACGAACGGTCCTTGCGTAATAGGCCCACTGGACCACGATCAAGGCAATAAGGGTCTTGTCCACGCCCTTGCCCAGGGTGACCAGCAGCACCAACGCTATAAGAATCGCCGGAAAGCTGAGTTGCATGTCGACCAATCGCATGATCAGCGCATCAGTTCGGCCACCAAAATAGGCGGCGCTCAGACCGACCACAACGCCAATCGCCAGAGCGATGACCCCACTACCAATGCCGACAGTCAGGCTAATGCGCAGCCCATAGAAGATACTACTGAGCAGGTCACGGCCCGAACCATCGGTACCAAGATAGGCCACTTGACCGGACAACATAGTCATACCCGGAGACAGGGCCTTATCTGCAACGGTCACTATAGCCAGGTCGTACGGATCAGTCGGTGCGATGAATGGTGCAAACAGCGCGATCATGGCGACTGCGACAACGACGACGAAACTGGCCACTGCGATTTTATTTTCGCAGAAATCTTCCAAAAAACGTCGATACGGCGTCTGTACGTTTTCGCCAACAGACTCGGCGTTCGCCAGTGGCGTATCGGTTACCCCACCACTAGTCATGCCTTCATTTCCTGTAAACGAACCCGCGGGTCCAGAATCGAATAGAGAATATCCACCACGAGATTGATCACCACAAACAAGAATACGATCATCATCAGATAGGCCACGATGACCGGTCGATCAAGCATGCCGATCGAATCGATCAACAGTTTGCCCATACCCGGCCACGCGAACACTGTCTCAGTCACAACCGAGAATGCCACCAGTCCTCCAAATTCCAGGCCAAGCACCGTCACCACCGGGATAAGGATATTTTTCAGTAAGTGGACCAGGATGATGCGCGAACTACTGATGCCCTTAGCCCGGGCGAACTTGATGTAATCCTGATGTATCACCTCACGGGTGCCCGCGCGAGTCAGGCGGATAACCAGCGCCAGTTTAAAAAGAGACAGATTGATGGCGGGCATCAACAAGTGACGAATGCCCTCCCAGGATGTAAAGCTGACCTCCAGACCGAGGACGGTCGTCGTCGGTCCTCTGCCAGTCGATGGCAACCAGCCCAAAATAACCGCAAAAAGCATCATCATCATAATTCCCACCCAGAAGGTGGGCAGACTGAAACCCAAAATGGAGCCAGTCATGATCGATTTTGAGGTAACCGAGTTTGGCCGTAGACCCGCCAGCATCCCGAGTGGAATTCCAACAACCACCGCGAGCAGGAGCGCAAAAAGCGCAAGCTCAAACGTCGCCGGCATGCGCTCCAAAATCAGCAGCAACGCCGGTTCTTCAAAGATAAAGGAATCGCCGAGGTTTCCCTGGGCCGCGTTGCGGAGAAACAGCAGATACTGGATGTGAAACGGTTTATCCAGACCGAGTCCTGCAATCGCCCGCTCCCGGTCTTCCTCGTCAGCTTCATCGCTGATTAAGATATCGACCGGATCACCAACAAGGAAAACGCCCGAAAAGACGATAAACGACATCAGAACGACAACGACCCCCGACTGCATCAGCCGTCGAATAATGAAAACCGTCATCGGCCGCTCCGATGTCGTCAGGCAATAGGTAAATAGCGGCCCGCCGTAGCGGGCCGCTTTATCTTATGAACTGGTCAGTTTGACTTAATCAGGTCGATACCGCGCGTGCTTTCGTCGGCCCGGGCGTTGTACTTCAGACCCTTGCGGGTCGCCCAAGTGTTGACCTGGTAGTGCAGTGGAATGATCCCCTGGTCCTCACCAATCCCGATTTCGGTCGCCTTGGCCAGAAGTTTGGCCCGAGCGGCATCGTCAACTGTAGAAAGCGCCTTGACCAGCAACGCGTCCATCGTCGGGTTGGAATGACGACCACGGTTCGACGCCCCGTGACCTTTAGACTTATCGTGGGTTGTGAGCAGCGATTTTAATGGCGACGAGGGCTCACCTGTGCCAGAACCCCATCCGACGAGGAAAAAGCTGAATTCAGGCGACTTATCTGGACCCCCCGAGGAGGCCCGTTTGAAGTAGACGTTCTTAGGCATAGTCTCGACCTTGGTCGGTATGCCGTTCCGCGTCAACATCTGGGCGACCGCTTCACAGATCTTGGCATCATTGATGTAGCGGTCGTTCGGACCATGAATGGTCAGCCCGAAACCATCGCCCCAACCCGCCTCGGCAAGAAGTTTCTTGGCCCCTTCAGGATCGTACGGATCCGGCTTCAAATTCGGCGAGCGAGCGAAGAATCCCTCCGGCAGCAACTGCCCTGCCTTAAGCGCGACCCCTTCCATCACCTTTTCGACCATTTGGTCACGATCGATCATCATGGAAAGCGCCTTGCGCACACGGGCATCTTTCAGCGGATTCTTATCCATTAGATTGCCATTTTTATCTGTGACGAACGGCGACTGATCCCTGAACTGGTCCAAGTGAATGTAGATCACACGGTTCGACACTCCCTGGCTCAGAGATACATTCGGATTGCTCTTCAGGGTGGCGATATCGGTCAGCGGTACGTTGTCAATCATGTCGACGTCACCGGCGAGCAGTGCCGCGGTACGCGCGGGCTCAGACTTGATGAACCTGAATACCATTTTGTCCCAAGGCCGCCCCAGCGGACCCTTGTAACCGTCATATTTCTCGAGTATCAGCCGGTCGCCCTTTTTCCACTCAACGAACTTGTACGGGCCAGTCCCAATCGTGGCTAGTCCCTTGTTGAAGTCCTTGGCCTTGAGGCCAAAATTCTCGTTACCCCCAGAGCCCTTTGCCTCACTAGACATGACGAGGATCGATGTCATCTCGTTCGGCATCAACGGGTACGGCCCAGGAGTCACAATATGGATGGTGTAATCGTCAATCTTGTTAACAGTCTTGCCCTTGGTGTAGGTGCGAAATGACGAGTTGCCACCGGTATAACCATCGGCTCGATTAAACGAGAAGATGAAGTCATCGGCAGTAAAGTCACTGCCATCGTGGAATTTCACATCCTGGCGCAACTTGAACTCCCAAGTCGTGTCGTTGATCGCCTTCCACGAAGTCGCGAGCCGCGGGATCAACCTGTCCATGGCCGGTCCCCAGTCAATCAATTTACCAAAAATCTGCGCCAGCATCGCGTTGTTGGGGCCTAAGTTGTGGAAATAGGGATCCATCGACGATGGTTCTGAACGGAGGCCGATGGTTACCGTTTCCGCCATGGCACTGGTTGAAACAACGAATGCCGTGAGTACTGCAACTCCGACATGAGTGATCTTACGCATAGTATTCCTCCTTTTACCCCTCGATTGGGATTTGTCGTTAATCAAACAACGCTATCAATGTATCACGATTTAGAGACAACTTAGAAAACAAAGTTTTACCCTAAATCACTGACTTGTGCATAGATTAAGTCTGATCTACAGACCACGCCGCTTCTTTGTCCAGAGGAAAGACCGGTCGCGGTAGATATTGCCAGTCGAACGAAGCGAGATTTGGTGATGTCAGTCCCGGGACATCCACCTCATGTATCTGGTCCGGGTTAAACAGATGTTCGAACCCGGCACGAAAATGCCCTCGACTCTTGACCACAATCACACGACTGTTGGCTGGATCAATTCCGAAAGCTGTTAGATAATCGGTCGACAGGCATTGCTGACGCTGTGAAATAGCGACGATGCGCACACCACCAACATCCAGTACGGCCGTGCGACCGGTGTCCACGGTCTTGCCGGCAATCATGCCGTACTCACCAACAAACTGACCATTGGACAACCGTTCTACACGGGCTGTTACTTCGACCGGTTCTGAATACTGATTATCCTCGGCCGAGTTCAGTGTTAACGGCAAACACGCACCCTCACCGGCGGCAAACGCAGCATTGACTGCAACAGGATCATAGAACACAGCCAGCACACAATCACGTATCCCAGTCTCGAGGAATGCGCTCAGAATAGTAGTCGTGTTGCCTCGCCCACCGCCGCCCGGATTATCCGCCGGATCGGCAAACAGTAGCGCCGGCAGCGCAGGGTTCTGAATTGTTTCGCCAGCCAGCCTGATTGCTTCGTCCAGTGAAATCATGGCGGGTCGGTAGCGGGATCGATCCAACCACGCCGCCTCCGCCAGTTCAGTCGCCGATTCCTTAGCGTGTTTAAGATTATCTCGTGTGGTTACGATGATGGTCATTCCGTTTTTAGGTGTGTCTGCAAAAGCAAATCCCGCGAGAATGGTGACATTCATAACAGTGTCGTTAACGTAGGTCTGACCGCGTTGGATCAGTTCACCGTAAGGGTAACCCGGTGCTGTGAGTTGCGTTACCGATGGAGCGACCAGTGGCAGGCGAATCCGGTAACTTGTCGGTTGGACTCCGTTGAACATTTCGAGCATTGAGCGCGCTGCCTCTTTACCACGCTCGTAGAGATCAACGTGCGGATTGGTTCTGTAGCCAATCAGGATATCCGTTGCCTGCATCATCTCCTCAGAGACATTGGCATGCAGGTCGAGTGTTGCAATAATGGGCACTGACGGACCAACGATATCGCGGACCGTGATGAACACTTCTCCATCGGGATCATGAGAATGAGTAGCGATAGCGCCCCCATGTTGGCAGATATAGACCCCATCCACAGGGCCGATCGCCTTAAGGTCGTGATGCAGCTCACTCAAGAATTCGTCAAAGAAACTCTTTTCCACCGGACCGGCCGGTGTAGAACCAATCAGCACTGCAGGACAAGCCTCCCAGCCACTGGAACCTCCGAAGGCGTCGTCCATGACTTGGTAAAAACCGCACACCCCGAGGTGAATACTGGGTCGATCACTGCGCGCCTGACAACTGATGTCCTCGCCACGGAAGTACATATGCTCTTCAAAGTCTTTGCGGTTACACGAGGATGCAAACCGGTTTGACTCAAGGTTAAATCCACAAATGGCAATCTTCTTCATAAATACTTCCTCCGCCCCATACGAGTCGGTACCTTACACGACAGAACAGATCTTCGAAGTGGGTAAGACTACGACTTGATGCGCTCATTGTCGGGGTCGTATAGCGACTCCAGTGACGCTTGAGCGGGGTAACGCTTACACGCCACTTCAATCTCATAGCTGCCGCTGTTCACAAAATCCGAGTCAACTCCACCTTGCTCCAGCGGATTGTTGACGTAACCCATACCCACACTCCCCCCAAGCGTATGTCCGTACATACCACTGGTAATGTAGCCGCAAATTGTGCCATCACGGATGATGGGCTCGTTGTGGTACAGCATCACCTCAGAATCTTCCATCAAGAACTGCACTATACGTTTGGCAACATGGCCGCTCTCTTTTTGTTTGAGCAAAGCGTCGCGGCCTATAAATCCGCCTGGCTTGTCAAAGCGAACTGCAAATTCCAGTCCGGCCTCTATGGGTGTATCCTCATCAGCGATATCATGACCCCAGTGACGGTAGGCCTTTTCGATGCGAAGAGAATTCATCGCATGCATGCCGACGTTGGTAAGTTCAAAATCCTGGCCGGCCTCAAACAACGTCTCGTAGACGTGTGCAGCCATATCACTCGGAATCAGTAGCTCCCAGCCCAGCTCCCCAACATAAGAGATGCGCGACGCCCGAATGGTCGCGTAACCCAGCTGGATCTCCTTCGACGTTCCAAACGGAAATGCGCTATTTGAAAAATCATCCGGGCTCACCTGCTTCAGCAGCGCCCGTGAATTCGGCCCCTGAACGTTAATCCCCGCGTAGGCGGGTGTGACATCAGTCAGCACAGCATGTGCGTCTGACTCGATATGTCGCTGCAGCCAGTTATAGTCCCGGCTGTGGCTGGAGAATGCGGTCATCACGAGGTAGGCATCTTCGGCCAATCGGGTCACGGTGAGGTCGGCTGATATTCCACCGTGTTCATTTAACCATTGGGTATAGACAATTCGTCCCGGCGCAACGGCCATGTTGTTTGTAGAGATGTAATTGATAATGCTTTCAGCATCTCGCCCTTGAAGAAGAAACTTGGAGAACGTAGAGATGTCCAACAGCCCGACATTTTCTCGAACACCCCTGTGTTCATTCCCGGAGTAAGTCAGCCAGACCGGTTTGCCAAAAGTATGGTCGTACTCCGGTGTCGTCCCCTCAGGTGCAAACCAGTTGGGCCGCTCCCAGCCTCCTGCTTCCCCAAAACAGGCATTTGCCTTGGCCAGGTGTTCATGCAGCGGTGTACGACGGATACCACGTGCGGTTTCGGGCTGTCGAAATGGCCAGTGCATCGCGTATAGCAGACCAAGGGATTCGGTTGTCCGATCGTGCAGGTAACGCATGTTGGACTGAAATGACAGAGTCCTGCGGATATCAACGTCCCACAGGTCAAGTGAAGGATGTCCGTCCCTGATCCATTCCGCCAGGACCTTACCGGCACCACCGGATGACTGAATACCTGTTGAGTTAAATCCGGTGGCCACAAACACACCTCGAACTTCTGGCGCTTCACCCAGATAGTAACGATTGTCTGGCGTAAAACTCTCCGGGCCATTAAAAAATGTCTGAATCCCCGCTGTTTTAAGCACCGGTATGCGGTGCATCGCTTGTTCGAGCATCGGTTCGAAGTGGTCAAAGTCTTCAGGCAGTTGATCAAAACTGAAATCAGATGGGATACCGACACCCCCCCAGGGCTTGGCTTCGGGTTCGAAGGCACCCACGAGCAACTTACCGGCGTCTTCCTTGGCATAGAAACAGGCTGATGGTTCGCGCAGTACGGGCAGTTCACTGGGCAAATCATTGATTGGCTCGGTTACGATATAAAAGTGCTCCGCCGCGTGTAGAGGAATATTGACACCAATCTGCCGGCCGAAATCGCGTGACCACATTCCACCGGCAATCACCAGGCTCTCACAAGCGATCTCTCCAAAAGCCGTCTGTACAGCACTGACTCGTCCATTGTTGATGACCGCGCCGGTAACGGGCGTGTTTTCCAGAATTGTTGCGCCGCCATTGCGCGCGCCCTTGGCCATTGCCTGGGTGACATCAATAGGATTAATCTGTCCATCACGAGGCAGGAAAACACCCCCAATGATGTCATCGGTATGCATGATGGGATACATTCCAGCAATCCACTCAGCGGAGACTTCTTCGACCTCAAGTCCGAACACCCGTGCCATCGAAGCACCCCGCCGAAGCTCTTCAAACCGTTCGATATCGGTGGCGACAGAAATTGAACCATTCTGTTTCATTCCCGTGGCCTGGCCTGTTTCTTCCTGCAGCTCCAGAAAAAGTTCTGCACTGTATTGCGCAAGTTTGGTCATGTTTGCGGTCGCTCGAAGTTGACCAACCAACCCAGCGGCGTGCCATGTGGTCCCGCACGTCAGTTGTTTCCGCTCTAGCAGAAGCACATCAGTGATGCCGATCTTGGTCAGGTGATAGGCGACGGAGCAACCAACTACCCCTCCCCCGACAATCACGACCTGCGCCTGCG
>Ga0310120_10002031_pt1 | contig 14991 bp, 13 predicted proteins | sample CB27_AW_983_MG_FD_203506 | JGI IMG/M metagenome (GOLD analysis project Ga0310120, IMG submission 203506) | Marine microbial communities from Western Arctic Ocean, Canada - CB27_AW_983 | ecosystem: Environmental > Aquatic > Marine > Oceanic | place: Canada: Western Arctic Ocean | collected...
TAGTTATGCCCCGAAATATAAGGGATTTACGTCGATCCTGCCCCTCCGATGATTTGGAGCACTGGGCTGGAAAGCCTAATAAAACAAGGGTTTATGAGCTGTTAGGTTATCTTATGATCTTGTAAGATTCTTATTACCAGCGAATTATGTATTTCAGGAGGGGGTCCGGGAGGCCCGAATCTCCCGGGTTTCGGACCCGCTTCCACATCTTTAATTAGCCGAATCCGGCCCCTTTATGCCCGCGGCATGAAAATCCCCGGATGATTTCGGTCGCGTGGTCCGGGTGGGGGAGATCCGGGGATCCCCCGACTGAAATCCGTGCCTTCCTGATGCCGGTAGGGGGGGTGGTTCAGGGATGGTCTCGCAGGGACCCATCCGGTCTGCTTTGACCCTTGTGATATCGGGTGCAAACCGACTTTGTGAATGATTTCACAAATTCATCTTGCCCGGTTCAGGAGCCACCTTTATAGGCGTCCCGGTTCCCGTTTCGAATGCCGTCGATATCACGTGTCTTAGCCCTCCAGTTTTCGCGACTGGGCGCCCTGCTGACCTTCCTGATCCTGGGAGCTGGGAGTGCCATGGCGGCCAGCGGGGGACATGAGCATCTGCCGCAGGCGGCCGAGGAACTGGCCCGTCCCCTGGGAATCCCGATTACCAATTCCATGGTGATGGTCTGGGTGGTGGCCGGGGTGTTGATCCTGGTCTCCTGGCTGGCGACGAGAAAGATACAGCTGGTCCCCGGTGGGCTTCAGAACTTCGTGGAATGGCTGGTGGAGAGCCTGATCAATTTTTTCACCGGGATCATGGGGGAACATCTCGCCAGGCGGACCTTCTGGTTCCTGGCCACCGCCTTCATCCTGATCCTCTTTTCCAACTGGGCGGGACTCATTCCCGGGGTAGGAACGGTTGGTTTTGAATTGAGTGGGGAAGGAGTCGATGCGCACGACAAATTCCGGCCCTTCTTCCGGGGTGCCAATGCGGATCTCAATCTCACCATGGCGATGGCGCTGACCTTCTTCCTCCTCTGGTTCTACTGGTCCTTCACCGAGATCGGCCCGGTCAACTTCATCAAGCATATCTTCGCCCCCAAGGGGGGGAAGTTCAAGGGCATCATGTTGATCCTGATGGGGGGGCTCTTCCTCTTCGTTGGCCTGATCGAGGTGCTCTCCATCGCGGTGCGCCCCATCGCCCTCATGTTCCGACTTTACGGCAACGTGTATGCCGGGGAGAGCATGCTGGAGATCTTGATGACCATGTTCAACCTGCCGAACTGGCTCCAGTGGCTCCCGGCCCTTCCCTTCTACTTCCTGGAACTGCTGGTCGGCTTCGTGCAGGCCCTCGTCTTCGCGCTGCTCTGTGCGGTCTTCACCAAGCTCATGTGCGAGCATCACGAGGAGGATCACGGCGAAGAGGCCCACGATCACGACGAAGCTCCGGCCGCGACAAACTCCGCGGAACCAAGTTCCTGAACAGATACTCTTGCCGGTCGGACCATGGACCCCGTGGAGGCCGGCGAAAGAAGAGACAAACCAACAAAAACAGAACAATGGACATCCTGATACAACTCCTTGCGAACGTTCCTTTCGTCTTCGACCTCCTGGCCGAGATGGAAGGGAAAATCCACGTTGGCCTTGCAGGTACCGGTGCCGGGATCGGCGTGGGCCTGGTCGGCGCGAAAGCCACCGAAGCCGTGGGCCGCAATCCTGGTGCCCAGGGACAGATCATGACGATCGCGATCATCTTCGCCGCCCTGGCGGAGGGGATCATCTTCATCGCTCTCTTCCTTGTGAATTGAGGGTTTCAGGAGGACGCTCCCTGCCCGGGAGCGTCCTCTCCCCTCGTCCATTCGTTCCCAATCCCTCTTTTCCACCATGCCTTTCGACAACATCCTGATCCTCGCGGCCGAGACCGAGGCTGCCGACGGCAACATAGTCGAAACCATCACCACGACTTTCCAGATCCACTGGTGGACTCTGTTCTGCCAGCTGGTCAATTTCCTGATCGTCTGCCTGGTCCTCAAGAAGTTCGCCTACCGCCCGGTCATGGACCTCCTTGAACAGCGCCGCAAGCGGATCGCCGACGGGGAGGCCAAGCTCGCAGAGGTGGAGGAACAGATTGCGGCCAGCGAGAAGCGCACCCAGGAGGCCATCCAGGAAGCCAATGAGCGTGCCAAGCGCCTGGTGGAGGAGGCCAAGGAGAGCGCAGTTGCCATCGGAGAGAAGAAGGCCCAGGAAGCGACGGCGGAAGCCAGAGCCATCCTGGCCAAGGCCGAGGAGGCCGCGAGGAGCGAGCGTGACAAGATGCATGCGGCCCTGAAGAAGGAATTCGGGCGCCTGGTGACCACCACCACCGCCCAGGTCACCGGCAAGGTCCTGACCGACGAGGACCAGAAGCGCATCAATGAAGAAGCCCTCGCCGAGGTCGACAGCTAGGAAGCGAGGCAAGCAGTCATGAAAATTTCCCGCGAAGCTGCCACCACCGCCCGCCGCGCCTTCCGCATGTGCGTGGAGGGTGACCGCGTGGTCGATGACAAGCTTCGCAAGGTCTTCAAGAAGGTCGCGGAAGATAAGCCCCGCGGCTGGCAGGCCATCCTGCACGAACTGAAGCGCCTGACCCGCCTTGAGATGGAGCGGCGCCAGGTCCTGGTCGAAAGCGCCGAGGCTCTCGATGAGATCTCGCAGGACCGGGTGAAGGCCAGTCTCGCCGAGAAGTATGGCGACGACCTCTCCTTTGAATTCAAACTCAATCCCGGCCTCCTCGGCGGGATGCGCGTGCGTGTCGGCAACCACGTCTGGGACGGCAGCGTTAAGACCCGTCTCGATAGACTCGCCAACTCCTTCTAAGAACTCCCCTCCACCTCTTTCCCCTTCAAATTCAATCCTCCCTCCCATGAGCAACATCCTTCAGGAACTGGAACAGGAAATCGCAAATGTCTCCGCCGGGGTCGCCAAGACCAATGTCGGGACCGTGCGGGAAATCGGAGACGGCGTCGCCAAGGTCGAAGGCCTCAGCGAAGTGCAGCTCAATGAAATGATCGAGTTTCCCGGCAACCTTTTCGGCCTCGCCCTCAACCTGGAGGAAGGGGAAGTGGGCATCGTGATGCTCGGTGAATCCAGGCACATCGCGGAAGGCGACGAGTGCCACACCACGGGCAAGCTGCTCTCCGTGCCCGTGGGCAAGGGACTCCTCGGCCGGGTGGTGGACGCTCTGGGACGCCCGGTGGACGGCAAGGGGGAGATCCAGTCGGATGATACCTACCCGGTGGAAAAGATTGCCCCCGGCATCATCAAGCGGAAGTCGGTGAGTGTGCCCGTGCAGACCGGGATCGCGGCCATTGATGCCATGATCCCGATCGGTCGCGGCCAGCGTGAGCTCATCATCGGGGACCGCTCCACCGGCAAGACCACCATTGCGGTGGACACCATCATTTCTCAGGCGCAGCAGAACAAGGCCGCCCGGGAAGGGACCCTCAAGGATCACAAGCCGCTCTACTGTGTCTACGTCGCGATCGGCCAGAAACAGTCCAACATCGCCCGGATCATCGCGACTCTGGAGAAGGCCGATGCCATGGATAACACCATCGTGGTGGCCGCTGCCGCCTCGGACTCTGCCACCACCCAGTTCCTCGCACCTTATTCCGGCTGTGCCATGGCTGAGTATCTCATGGACCAGGGTGAGGATGTCCTCATCGTTTACGATGACCTCTCCAAGCAGGCGGTGGCCTACCGCCAGGTCTCCCTCGTCCTGCGGCGCCCCTCCGGGCGGGAAGCTTATCCCGGGGACGTCTTCTACCTTCACAGCCGCCTCCTGGAGCGCTCGGCTCGTCTCTCCGACGCGGAGGGCGGGGGATCGATCACCGCCCTGCCCATCATCGAGACCCAGGCAGGCGACGTCTCGGCCTACATCCCCACCAACGTGATCTCGATCACCGACGGCCAGATCTTTCTTGAGACCGACCTGTTCTATCAGGGTATCCGTCCCGCCATCTCCGTGGGTCTCTCGGTATCCCGGGTGGGATCGGCGGCCCAGACCCAGGCTATCAAGAAGGTCTCGGGCACAACCAAGCTTGACCTCGCCCAGTTCCGGGAGCTGCAGGCCTTCGCCCAGTTCGGCTCTGATCTCGACGACACAACCAAGGCCAAGATCGAGCGGGGAGAGCGCATTGTGGAGCTCTTCAAGCAGAACCAGTACAGCCCACTTGGCCTCGACCTGGAGGTCGCTACCCTGTGGGCGATGCAGAACGGATACTTCGACGACGTGGAGGTGAAGCGCATCAAGGAGTGCCAGGAGGCGCTCGAGGAGTTTCTCACTACCCGTAAGGCCGATCTCCTCCAACTCATCCTCGACGAAAAGGCTCTCACCGACGACGTGGTAGGTGGCCTCGAGACTGCCCTCAAGGATTTCAAGGCCTCCTGGAGCTAAGGATAATCAGGCCGGCAGGGGAAACCTGCCGGGGAAATCACAGGACAGGCAACCCAGCTGACAACAGACCACGGTTAACTGAAGAATGGCTAACCTTCGTGACATTCGCCGGCGTATCAAGTCGGTCAAGAATACCTCGCAGATCACCAAGGCGATGCAGCTGGTGGCGGCCGCGAAGATGAAGAAGGCCCAGGACCAGGCCATCGCCGGGCGCGACTACGCTGATCGGCTCAACCAGGTGCTGGTCCATCTCAGGGACAATGTCAGCGTCAGCGAGGACGATCACGCCCTTCTCAAGCAGCCCAAGGGCAAGAAGGAGCTCATGCTGGTGGTTTCCACCGACAAGGGCCTCTGCGGCGGGCTCAACACCAACCTCCTCAAGAAGGTGCGGGCCGGGATGGCGGAGGATACCGACGTGGTCACCGTGGGCCGCAAGCTTCGTATGTCCCTTGGCAAGCTGGGGCACAACATCGTCTCCGACTGGGAGGTGGCTGACCCCACGCCCTTCGCGGATGCCAAGCCCATCGGGGCCTACCTTACCGACCAGTTCCTGGGTGGGGACTACAGCTCGGTCAAGGTGGCTTTCACCAACTTTGAGACCACCCTCACGCAGACGCCATGGATCCAGCAACTCCTGCCCGTGGAGGCCTCCACCCTGGCCGAGAAGCGGGCCTACGAGGGGATGGGCGACGGCGCTGAGGTGGAAGAAACCCGCAAGGACGACGGCATGCTGCGGGATTACATCTTCGAGCCCAGCCCGGAAGGTGTTCTTGATGCTCTTCTCCCGCTTTATCTCAACTACCAGGTCTACCAGATGATCCTGGAAGCCCGCGCTTCCGAGCACTCGTCCCGCATGGTGGCCATGAAGGCCGCCACCGACAACGCCGAGCAGATGATCAAGGACCTGACCCTGGAGTACAACAAGGTCCGCCAGGCCGCCATCACCTCCGAACTCCTCGAGATCACCACCGCGATGAAGGCGATGGAGTAGGGGGGCCCGTTTTCAGTTTTCAACATACAATAATCACTTCCGAGACGAAACCGCCCAACATTATGAGCAATACCGGAACTATCGTGCAGATCATCGGCGCCGTGGTGGATGCCGACTTTTCAGGTGCTGAGAAGCTGCCTGCCATCTACAACGCCATTGAGGTAACCTATGAGCTTTACGGTTCGGAGACGACTCTCGTTCTCGAAGTGCAGCAGCACCTCGGTGACGGGTGGGTCCGGGCCGTGGCCATGACAACCACCGATGGCCTGAAGCGCGGCATGCCGATCGTTGACACCGGCGAGGCGATCACCGTGCCGGTGGGCAGCGGGGTCCTGGGTCGTATCTTCAATGTGACGGGCGACGCAGTGGACGGGTTTGGTCCGGTGCCCCACGAGAAGCGCTATCCGATTCACGCTCCCGCCCCGCCCCTTGTCGACCAGGCGACCTCGACCGAAATCCTCGAGACCGGCATCAAGGTCATCGACCTGATCTGCCCCTTTACCAAGGGCGGCAAGGTGGGCGCCTTCGGGGGTGCCGGGGTGGGCAAGACCGTGGTCATCATGGAGCTCATCAACAACATCGCGAAGAACCATGGCGGTTATTCCGTGTTCGCGGGAGTGGGCGAGCGCACCCGGGAAGGAAACGACCTCTGGATGGAGATGATCGAGGCCGGGGTCATCAACGCGGAAAAGGACTCCAACGGCGAACTCGCCCTGGACGAGCACGGGATGCCGACCGTGATCAGCGAAGGATCGAAGGTGGCGCTGACCTACGGCCAGATGAACGAGCCACCGGGAGCGCGTCTCCGGGTGGCCCTTTCCGCCCTCGCCATGGCAGAGTACTTCCGCGACGAGGAGAATCAGGATGTGCTGCTTTTCGTGGACAATGTCTTCCGATTCTCCCAGGCCGGCTCCGAGGTGTCCGCCCTGCTTGGACGCACGCCGTCCGCGGTGGGTTACCAGCCCACCCTGGCGGAGGAGATGGCGGGCCTGCAGGAGCGCATCACCTCGACCAACAAGGGATCCATCACCTCCTTCCAGGCGGTCTACGTGCCGGCGGACGACCTTACCGACCCGGCCCCGGCCAACACCTTCGCGCACCTCGATTCCACCGTGGTGCTGGAACGCTCCCTGGCGGAGCTGGGTATCTACCCCGCGGTGGATCCCCTCGCCTCGGTGTCCACCGCCCTCGCGCCCGATGTGGTGGGAGAGGAGCACTACCGCGTGGCCCGCGGCTTGCAGAGCGTGCTGCAGCGCTACAAGGACCTGCAGGATATCATTGCCATTCTCGGGATGGACGAGCTTTCCGACGAGGACAAGCTTACCGTTTTCCGGGCACGCAAGATCCAGCGCTTCCTCTCGCAGCCCTTCAGCGTGGCGGAGGTCTTCACGGGGACCCCGGGTGTTTACGTCTCGGTGGATGATACCGTGAAGGGCTTTGCCGAGATCCTTGATGGCAAACATGACGACGTGCCGGAAAGCAACTTCTACATGAAGGGCGCAATCGATACGGTGGAGAAGGAGTAACCCCTCTGTGGGGACGATCATAATTTTTCAGCTACCGATTATAAGGAAATGCCACTGGTTCTCGACATAGTGACTCCGGAGAAGAAGTTCTTCTCGGGCCAAGTCGAAAACGTCTACCTGCCGGGGACGGAAGGGGAGCTGGGAATCCTGCCGGGCCACGTGCCACTGGTGACCGGGATCAACGCCGGCGAATTGCGCTACTCGATAGATGGCAGGGTCGAGGAACTGGCCATCGGGGCGGGCTTCGTGGAAGTGACCCAGGAGAAGGTCACCGTCCTCACGGACCTTGCGGTGACCGATGCCGAAATTGATGAGGCCAAGGTCGAGGAAGCGATGAAGCGGGCCGAGGAATCCCTCTCCGAGATCGACCACAGCGAGAACGCGGAGGAAGTAGCCGCCCTCCAGGCCGCCATCGGCAAGTCGATGGCCCAGCTCAAGCTGAAGCGGAAGCGCCGTCAGGTCTAGGGCCAAAGGGATCGCGCTCTCCTCCCGGAGGGGGCGCTCATGGGGGGGAGCTGTTGTTCACAAACCCTTATTAGAAGAGGCGGAGGCGCGGTTTTCTCTTTTTTTTCCCCACCGGGCTTGACCGCGGGGCAGGGGCTTGGCAGTAAAACGAAAGTTTAGGCCAGCCAAGCCGAATGCCAAAGGACGAGAGCCTGCAAAAAATCCTGCTGATTGGGTCGGGACCGATTGTGATCGGTCAGGGATGCGAATTTGATTACTCCGGCACGCAGGCCTGCAAAGCCCTGCGGGAAGAGGGATATGAGGTGGTGCTGGTGAATTCCAATCCGGCTACCATCATGACCGATCCGGAATTTGCGGATCGCACCTACATCGAGCCGATCACCCCGGAGGTCATTCGCAAGATCATTGAGAAGGAAGAACCGGATGCCCTGCTTCCGACCCTCGGGGGACAGACTGCTCTCAATGCCGCCATGGATCTCTGGCACAGTGGAGCGCTGGAGGAACTCAACGTGCGCATGATCGGCGCGAATGCCGATGCCATTGCGAAGGGTGAGGATCGTCTGCTGTTCAAGGAGGCCATGCTTAAGATCGGCCTGGATCTGCCGCAGTCCGGGGTGGTGCACACCATGGAGGATGCCCGGAAGGTCGCGGGGGAAATCGGGATCTTCCCGCTCATCATTCGTCCCGCCTACACCCTCGGGGGCAGTGGTAGCGGTATTGCCTACAACAAGGAAGAATTTGAAACGATCGTGGCACGGGGACTCGATCTCTCTCCGGTGACGGAGGTTCTGATCGAGGAAAACCTGCTGGGCTGGAAGGAATTCGAGATGGAGGTCATGCGTGACCGTGCCGACAATTGTGTGGTCATCTGCTCCATCGAGAATCTGGACCCCATGGGTGTGCACACCGGGGATTCCATCACGGTGGCCCCCGCCCAGACGCTGACCGATCGCGAATTCCAGATCATGCGGGATCAATCGTTCGCCGTGATTCGGGAGATCGGGGTGGAGACCGGTGGATCGAACATCCAGTTTGCGGTTAATCCTGAGAATGGGCGCGTGGTGGTCATCGAAATGAATCCCCGGGTGTCGCGTTCCTCGGCCCTTGCCTCCAAGGCCACCGGGTTCCCGATTGCCAAGATCGCCGCCAAGCTGGCGGTGGGCTACACCCTGGATGAACTGCCCAATGACATCACGCGGGAAACCCCGGCCAGCTTCGAACCCACCATCGACTACGTTGTCACCAAGGTCCCCCGCTTCACGTTCGAGAAATTCCCCGACGCGGATCCGGTGCTCACCACTCAGATGAAGTCTGTGGGCGAGGCCATGAGCATCGGGCGGACGTTCAAGGAGAGCATGCAGAAGGCCCTGCGCTCACTGGAGACCGGCCGGTTCGGATTCGGCAACGACGGAAAGGATCCGGATAATCCCTCGCGGGAGGACATCGAGCGGAAACTGCACGTGCCCAACAGCGAGCGCATTTACTGGATCAAGGCGGCCTTCGAGCACGGCTGGAGCATAGAGGATGTGTTCGAAGCGACGCAGATCGACCGCTGGTTCCTCGGCCATCTCAAGGAAATCGCCGACGAGGGGGCCAATCTTGCCGATCTCGACCTGCGGCGCGCCAAGAAGCTCGGCTTCTCGGACCAGCAGATCGCCACCGCCCGCGGAGAAACGGAAGATTCCGTGCGGGAGAAACGCAAGGGAGTGGGAATCCTGCCTACATATCGCCTGGTTGATACCTGTGCGGCCGAATTTGAGGCCTACACGCCCTACTACTACTCCACCTACGGTGACGAAAACGAAGCCCGGGAGTCGGACCGGAAAAAAATCATCATTCTCGGGGGAGGTCCCAACCGGATCGGCCAGGGGATCGAGTTCGACTACTGCTGCGTGCACGCCTCATTCGCCCTGAAGGAGTTGGGCTATGAGACCGTCATGGTGAACTCAAATCCGGAGACGGTTTCCACCGACTATGATACCAGCGACAAGCTCTTTTTCGAGCCGCTCACCCTGGAGGATGTTCTCAACATCTGCGACCAGGAGAAACCCGATGGGGTGATTGTGCAGTTCGGCGGGCAAACCCCGCTTAACCTCGCCGCCGATCTGGAGCGGCACGGCGTCCCCATCATCGGCACCTCTCCAAAGTCGATCGAACTGGCGGAGAATCGCAAGCACTTCTCCGCGCTGCTTGACAATCTGGGACTGAAGCAGGCGGAGGCGGGAACGGCGGTTTCGGAAGACGAGGCGGTCGGCATTGCGGACAGGATCGGTTATCCCGTGCTCGTGCGCCCGTCCTTCGTGCTGGGCGGACGCGCCATGATGATCGTCTATGACGATGACGACCTGCGCCGTTACATGCGGAAAGCAGTGGATGCCTCGCCGGAACGCCCGGTTCTGGTGGACCGATTCCTCGACGGAGCCATCGAGGTGGATGTCGACTGTATCTCCGATGGTGAGAATACGGTGGTAGGTGCGATCATGCAGCACATCGAGCCCGCGGGTGTGCACTCGGGGGATTCCGCCTGTGTGATTCCCTCCTTCAGTCTGGGTGAGAAAATCGAGAAAGAGATCGAAGAGGCCACCATCAACCTGGCACGGGAGCTTGAAGTGCGGGGACTCATGAATATCCAGTTTGCGGTCAAGGACGGCGAGCTTTACGTGATTGAGGTCAATCCCCGAGCCTCGCGGACCGTCCCCTTTGTCTCAAAGGCCATCGGGGTGCCCCTGGCCAAGCTGGCGGCCAAGATCATGGTGGGAGCGAAGCTCCCGGACCTCGGGCTCACCGGGCGGATCATTCCCTCTCACTACAACGTCAAGGAGGCGGTCTTTCCCTGGCCTCGTTTTCCGGGTATCGACATTGTTCTGGGACCAGAGATGAAGTCCACCGGCGAGGTGATGGGGATCGATGAGGATCTCGGAATGGCCTATGCCAAGAGCCAGATGAGCGGGTTCAATCCGCTGCCCACGGAGGGGAATGTCTTCATTTCAGTCAGCGATCGCGACAAGGAAGCGGTCCCTCTCATTGCAGCCCAGTTCGTGGAGGCCGGGTTCACCCTCTATGCGACCGGGGGAACATTCCGCAAACTGGAAGAGGCCGGCGTGTCGGCCAAGCGGCTATACAAGTTGGCCGAGCGCAGGCGTCCCAACGTCCTGGACATGATGAAGAACGGGGAAATCCAATTCGTCGTGAATACGCCAAGCAGCCATGAATCACGGGCTGATGAAGTGGCCATCCGCAGTACGGCGGTGGCCGAAAAGGTCAGCCACTGCACGAACCTCGCGGCGGCCGAGGCCAGTGTGAAGGCCATTCGCTCCCTTCAGCAGCGCGAGTTCAAGGTGACTCCGCTGCAGGAATACTACTAGGCAGGGGAAATGCCCTCTCAGGCAGTGGCGTCCACTGGGAGGACTGGTGTGCGCAGGACGACGGCTACTTGATGGCTTTGAGCCGGCCTGACTGCAAGGCCGTGAAGCGGGAACGGATCTCGGAGGCGGATCCGAGGCAGAGGTAGGCATCGTAGTCGACCTGGAGGGCCGGCTTGAGTGCGAACGTCTTGATCGGTGCGAGGTAGGAACAACTTGAATTCATGGCTCCCCTGAAATGGTAGTAGGTCATGCGCCTCGCGATGGGAACGAAGACCCCCAGGCCGAACCCATCCTTGTTGAGATAGGCCGCCCAGTGTTCAGAGAGATCCGCATAGGCATTTCTGGGTCCCGGATTCACCCGCGTAAGAGGCTTCCCGGCCCAGGGCTCCTTGCCTCCATAAAAGACAAGTTCCCCAAAGGCTGGGTTAACAAATACCGCCGGAAGTTCCTGGTGGCGCGGCGCATGGGTGTGTTCCCCTTGATAGGTCATGCGGAAGCGAAGATGGATGTGCGCCTTATGAAGCTCGATCCATTGCTCGAGTTCAAATTCAGGGAGAAGCCGTCCGGTGGCCCAGTGAAGGGGAAGGGACCTGCTGTAGAGGCGGGTTTTCCCTGAGGTGAGCTCCAGCAGTTTCGGTCGGTTCCCCTGGCAGGACCCTCCCTGCACGGGATTCAGGCGCCATGGCTTGCCCTTCCACCGGGAGCCATCGGCGTCGCCGTAATACGATTGCTGGATGAAGCGCCCCTGGTCGTAGTGATTCAGGATGTTTTCCGTGGCTTCCCGGCGGGAGAGATATCCGATGGTGGCTCCGGAAGCACGGTGGACACCCAGCCGGAATGACTCATTTTCGAGGTAAGTCCATTCCCTTGAGTCCGGCTCCGGGAGCCCCGGTGCCGGGGGGGAGGCCAGGGCCGAGACGAGAACCAGGGCAGTGGGAAAAGTGAACCTGCGCACGGTTATTTGAAATGCCGGCTCTCCATGAACTCGTACCAGTCCGCCTCCAGCGCGGCGTCGTCTTCGTAACCGTAGGTGTCCAGAAGAACGGATTTTGTGATTGTCCCTCCCTGGCGGGCACGCTCGACGAGCTTGCGGTACTTCGCGATGTTCTCGTCGTTGCCGACGAGGAAATAGGCCAGGGCAAAGATGTAGCCGGACTGGTTGGGGGTGAGGGTCAGGATTTGCGCCTTGCAGACGGTATCGAGGGTTTCCCGGATGTCCTTTTTGCACATTTTCTTCAACGGACCCGGCCAGTCCTCGTTCGGTTCGAGTGTGGCACCCCGTTTGAAGTCGGCCTTCTCGTTTGCGTAGTAGGTCTTGAAGTCGATGTAGTGGACCCGGCAGAGGCGGAAGATGCGGTGTTCGACGTAGTAGCCCCAGCCCGCTGTCATCCAGAAGGGCAGATTTCCGGTCAATCCACGGCCTTCCAGGATGGTGGCGGCGGTGCCGTGAACGAAGACAGGGGTAAGATCGGTTTCGCCACCGGCGGATTTCTCGGGGTCGGCCTTGCAGAGGACCCGGTAGCGGTTCTGCGGGTCCCCGTAGTTGCGGGTGATCCTGCAGGACTGGACCTGGTTGGCACCCCAGCCGCTTCGTCTCTGTTGCTGCTCGAGGACGGTGGTGTAATCGAGACCCGAGCCGATGAGATAGACCGTGAAGCGATAGGGCGCGGTAGCCGCGCCCGAGGCGCCGCCGGGAGTCCGGAATTTGTTCTTGCTGAAGTCCTCCTCAAGTCCGGGCATGACGTGGACACACTCGTCCCAGACCTTCTCGGCATATCTGCGGGCCGGATCGTGGTTGGTGCCCTTGGCGCGAAGGGCAAAGTGATCGGTGAGGCGCTCACGCCATTCAAAGTTCTCAAAGTGCTGATGCTGGGCCAGCACGGTGGGCGCCGAAAGGGTGGCGAGGAACAGAAGTGAGGCCGGGAGTCTTTTCATGAAAAGTGAGGCTAGGGAGCGCGTTAGAGGATGGCAATGAGAGAGGGAAGGCAAATTGCCTGAGCTGGCCGGATTGTCCGTTTTTTCCGGCGGAGGGACCAAGGCGAATGGGGGGGAGGCTCGCTCCGGGGGTGACGATCCGGAGAAGTTGCCGGTGGCAACGGAAAGCTCTCCGGGATGGGCCCGGCCCGGTTTGCGGATGGAGACGGTTGAAATGGCGGGAAGAGCGGTTTATGCTCTGCAGGGAAGCGGAAATTCGCGGAGACCCGACACCGGGGAGGAGCCCATCCCCTGACAATATGAAGGCCAGACAGCAAGAGAGCACCAGGACCGGTAGTGTCCTGGGCGGGTTTTCCTTGGGGCTCGGGGTGGCAGGTCTCTACTTCGCACTGCAGTTGTGGATTCTGCCCGCCGCGGGGATTCCCACCTGACTGAGCGGACAGTGCCGCCCGGTCGGGCAGGACAAGAACGAGAAGTGGCAGGCGGAGGGGGAACCGGAAGAATGTGCACCCTGACTTGGTGGCGGGAATCTGCGGGATCCTACGAGGTCTACTTTAACCGCGACGAAAGGAAGACGCGAGCGATGGCCGAGCCCCCGCGATTGCGCGAGCGGGAAGGCGTTTCCTTTCTTGCTCCCATCGATCCCGATGGTGGGGGAACCTGGATGCTGGTCAATGAGCGGGGATTGCTGGTCTGTCTCCTCAATCGCTGGCATGAGGAAGCGGAAGGGATGATGCCGTCCCGGAGCCGGGGTCAGGTCGTCATGGAGATGGCCGCGCTGGAGAACGTGCCAGCGGTGGAGGAGCGGCTCCGCCTCGAAGATCTGGAGGGAGTGTGGCCCTTTAAGATAGTAGGCTTCGATCCGGTGGGAGAAAGATCCTGGACCTGGAACGGCAGGGAACTGGCTGTCGAACGCATTCCGGAGCTGCCGCTCTGCTCGTCCTCCTTTCACTACGCCGAGGTCAGGATCGCCCGCCTTCGCCGTTTCCAGGAGTTGTGCTGTGCCCAGCGCATGGGAAGCAACCTGTTGGGGTTGTATCACTCCGATACCGAGGACAATCCATCTCCCTTCACTCCGAGGATGCTGCGGTCGGATGCGCAGACCATGAGCCGTAGCAGCGTGAGCGTGAGGAACGGGGACGTCACGTGGACCTACCTTGAAGAGCGGCCCGAACTGGCGGGAGAGCCCCGGCGCTTCGAGACCTCCCTCCGAAGTGGGGGACCTGCGGACCGCTCCCCGGGGTAATGATAAAACGCTACATGGGCGAGGAGGTCTATGGCCGTTTCATGCAGGAAGCGGGGCTGAACTGAAAAGGCCGGTCCGGATGGCAGCAGAAAGGCTACGCGGAAGCGTAGCCTTTGTTTTTCAGGGAAGAGGGGTCTACTTGACCTTGAGCACTCCCTTCATGACCGCGAAGTGTCCGGGAAAGGTGCACAGGTAGGGATAGTCCCCGGCGGCGTCGATCTTGAAGACGATGGTTTCTTCTTCCTTGGGGCCGAGGATCTTGGTGTTGGCGACGATTTGGGCAGCGAGGGAAGCTTCGGTGGGAAGATAGCCACCTGCCTTGTTGGCGATGCCGCCGATGGCGAACTTTATGATGTCGGTTCCGGGTTTGAGGACCACCACGTTGTGGCCCATGGCCTCCTTGGGAAGGGCTCCGATATTCTTGAGGGTGATGGCGATGGTCTGTCCGGCCTTGGCCTCGATCTCAGTTTTGTCGTACTTCATCAGGTCATTGCCGGCGATCGTGACCGTGACGTCAGCCTTGGCGGGATCGGCCTTTTCCTCGGCAAGAGCGATACCAGTGGCCAGGGCTACAGCAACCAGCATGAGGAGGAGCTTTTTCATGTTCGCGGGAAGATGGGCTGTGGTGCGCTGGGCGCAAGCAAATCTTTCAGGAAGGGAACCGAAGATCTTCGATGGGGTGAGAAGATGAGCTGGCGATCTCATCTGATGAAATGACTTGGACCCACCAGCGGAAAGCCACCAGAAAGGGTCAGGAGCTCAGCGCACTCCGAAGGAAAGGAGCGGTGCGCGAAGCCTTCGACTTGAGGATCTTCTCGGGTGGTCCCTGGACCACAATGCGGCCACCGGCATTGCCTGCCTCCGGGCCCATGTCGATAATGTTGTCAGCTTCCGCCATGATGCCGGTGTGGTGCTCCACCACCACCACGGTGTGTCCCTCGTCCACCAGACGGTGGAGCACGTCAATGAGCTTCTTGACATCCTCCAGGTGGAGACCGATGGAGGGTTCCTCGATGAGGTAGAGGTTGGCCTGTGGTTTCC